>Ga0068853_100003696_pt1 | contig 11745 bp, 7 predicted proteins | sample KBSCornC32_FD_65655 | JGI IMG/M metagenome (GOLD analysis project Ga0068853, IMG submission 65655) | Corn rhizosphere microbial communities from Kellogg Biological Station, Michigan, USA - KBS Corn C3-2 | ecosystem: Host-associated > Plants > Roots > Rhizosphere > Soil ... | reverse complement strand
ACGATGCTGACCCAGGCGGACCGCTTCGGCACCAGCATCGGCGAATCGCTTCGGGTGTTCTCCGAGGACTTGCGCCACAAGCGCCATGTGCGCGCCGAGGAACAGGCGGCCAAGGTGCCGACCAAGATGCTGCTGCCGCTGGTGCTGTGCATCTTCCCGTGCATCTCGCTGGTGATCCTGGCGCCGGCGGCGATCCGCATCGTCCGGATGATCCTGCCGATGCTCAGCGGAACCTGAGCGCTTTCGCCAATTGAACAAAGCCCTGCGCGCCGGCGACCGGCGCGCAGGGCTTTTGGCCTTGCTCTTTTCGGTCTTTTCTTCAGTGCGGGGCAGCGTCGAGCTGGTGCTTGACCGCGTAGATGTACAGCTCGAGGCGGTTGGTCACGCCGAGCTTCTGGTAGATCGAGGTGAGGTGGTTGCGCAGCGTGTGCTCGGTGACGAAGAGCTTCGCGGCAAGTGCCTTGTTCGAGGCGCCGCTGCCTGTCACGACGGTCTGGATGATTTCCCGCTCCTTGTGCGTCAGGCAGGACTGCCTGGCGGCTTCCGGGTCAGCCTTGGGCTGCTGCTTCTTCACCGAGGTCAGTTCGTAGAAGACGCGGCCGATGGATTGCGGATCGACGCAGAGCTCGCCGTTGTGGACGCGCTCGATGGCGTCGATCACCTGCTGCGCCGGAGCGTCCTTGCACATCACGCCGCGTGCGCCGTTCAGCACCGCGAGATCGAGCGTGCGCTGCTCGCGCTCCGCCGTGAGCACCATGACGCGCGATACTGCGTTCGCCACCAGTTTGGGCAGGATCTCGAGAGCGCTGTGGCCGTCGAGGTCCAGGTCGAGCACGATGACGTCGGGCGTGAGGTTTTCCGAGGTGGTCACGGCGTCTTCGCAGCAAGAGGCGGTGCCGACCACCTTCATGCGCGGATGCTCCCCATCGATCAGCCTGGACAGGCCCCACAGCATGGTCTGGTGGTCGTCCACGAGCAGGACGCTGATGGGGTTGGCGGCAGCTGGTTGCATGGCGGGCTCCTTGACTTGGCTTCGGCTTGTTTCTTGGTCGGTGCAGCGCTTGCTGCCGGGGATTCGTCGTTCTTGCTCAGATCGGGATTTCCACCAGCACGGCGGTGGCGCCGCTCTCGCACTGGCGGACCTGCGCGCGCCCGCCGAGGGCCGCTGCGCGTTCGGTGATGGAGTGGGGCCTGAAGCAGGTGAAGCTCTCTTCGCCGGCTTCGTTCTCGATGCGCACGTGCAGCCGGCCGTTGCGGCAGGCCAGGCGCACGCTGCCGTGGCGAGCCTGGGTGTGCTTGCAGATGTTGTTGAGGCCTTCGCCGACCATCTGCAGCACTTCCGCGGTCATCCGGTCGTCCAGGTGGAGGGGGCCGTCGATGGCGATGGCGATGTCGATGCCGTAGAGGCCCTTGATCTGCGCGGCCTGGCGGTGCAGCTGCGGCAGCACGAGGCCGCCGGGGCTGTTCGCGCCTTGCCTGACCTCGCCGGCATAGCGGCGCAGGTCGGCGATGACGCCGTCGGCCACGTCGGCGAGCTTTTCGAGGTCTTCGCTCAGCGGGTTGTCGGCGGTGGCCTTCTTGCGCAGGGCGCACAGCCCCATGCGCAGGCCGATGTAGGGCTGCACTGCGGTGTCGTGCAGGTTCAGCGCGAACTTCAGGCGCTCCGTCGTGGCGGCTTCGGAGGCCATGCGGTCGAGCACCTCGATGGTTTCGATGATCGGGAAGATCTGCTCCATGAGGTGCGTGAGGAAGAGGGCGTCGGACTTGTTGAAGAGGCCGTCGCGCGACGACACGAAGACACGGCCTTCGCCCAGCCGCATCGGCAGCGGAGCGCTGATGAAGGCGCGGGCCTCCAGCATTGCCGTAACGGCTTCGCAGCGCTGGGTACCTTCTTCGTCCTCGACGCGCCAGCCGTCTGCGGCGCCCGCCTCGAAGACGTGGCTCTGGGCGTACAGCCGGTTCAGGGGCCAGGGCAGCCGGTTGCTGAGCACAGTGTGATCAGCCGGCAGCGCCATGAGCGGGGAGTCGGCGATGCGGCCGATGGTTTCGACGCTGACGTGCTCGCAGGCGTCGTTCTTGCGCAGGGTGCGCAGTACCCAGTTGCCGGTGGCGGTGTCATGCGTCAGCAGGATGCAATGACTGGCCCTGAAGAAGGCCAGCGTGCGTTCCATCGTGCGGGCAATGGTGCGGCCGGCGCCGAAGCGGGGGTTGGAGAGCTGGCTGACGTCGCCCAGGAGCGCCAAGCGGCGCTGCAGGCCCAGCTTGGAGCCGCCCCAGTGCACGATCATGTGGCCGAGCGCCAGCAGGAAGGTGCTGCGCATCAGCAGCTGGGGTGCGTCGTAGCCGGTGCTGGTCGCGAGGCCGCAGGCGGCGAAGGAGGCGACCGACGCCACCGTGACGCGGGCGCCTTCCTCGAAGCCCCAGCGGAAGGCGGAGGTGAGGATCGCGAAGAAGTAGAAAAGGAAGAAAAGGCTCTGTACGCCGTCGGTCACGAAGATGATGAGCGTGAACCACAGCACGTCGGACCAGTGGATGACCTTGCCCTGGAAGTAAGGGCGGCCCATCCGCGTGCATGCGTACACCAGCAGGCTGTGCAGGACGTAGCCGCAGAAGGCCAGCCAGACGGCGCCGTTGACATGATTCTTGTGGTCGCCGGCATCAACCACCACCGCCAGCAGCGCCGAGACCGAGAGCACCAGCCGCATGCGCGAGACCATGAGCGCATCCGCGGCGACGCTGGTGCCGGCGTCGGGGGTAGCAGTGGTATGGGCCAGCATGGAGAGCGATTCCCGGCACGAGGTGGATCAGGCGATGCGGGCCGCAAAGGGGTGGCTGCTGGCGAAGCGGCACGGTGTCATTTTGGAATTCGCTCCTCGCACCTGAAAGGGATGTATGTGAAGGTTTCACATTACTACTTTGGTAGTCGAAAACAATGGGGCTGGAGGCGTAACGCCGGTTTGTGACGTTTGTTGCATTCAGTTTCATTCATGTCCGGCCGAGGTGTTTGCAGCTGGCGGTCGAGGAGGGTGGGCCAGCCGGCCGGCAAGGAGTGCGTTATTTGCAGGTACCCGTTCAGTGCGAACGGCGAAACCGTGTTCCAGGATTCAGGCCCTGCGCTGGACCAGCGCGGTACGCCCCAGCGGAGTGACACGCAGCACGACCGCCTGCCTGAATTTCTGGGGGTTCTGCCTGCTGCGGCAGGGAGGAGGCAGGGTTGCTTCCACCATGCCCGCCGCATTCAGCACCGCGACGGAGTTGATCTCCGCCGGGTCGTCGATGCGCAGCGGGAAGGCCGACTGTCCGATCTTGCGCAGGTAGTCCAGGGGCATGACGGGCCACGCCTGGTCCTCGAGCGCAGTTGCGGCGCCGCCGGCGTTCAGGCTGGCGATTTCCGCGTGTCCCTCTTCCGTGATGTCGAACACCACCGCGCTCTCGTATTGCTGGTATCCGAAGTGGTCCAGATGGAACTCGGCTTCGACAAGCCCGGTGGCCATCAGGACCGAGGCGTGCCTGATGTCGGGTTCAGCCGTGAGCGTGACCGGAAACTTCTCGTGCAGAAGCCGGAGGAGGAGAGTGAGCGGCATACATGCTCCCGTCTGCACCGTCGTTGGTGCACATCGAGCAATGGGAAAGAGCTGCGGGCGGATGCCCGCATCGCAGCGCTGATCCCGGATGCCGCCTCAGGACGTGTAACAGCGTTACCGCGGGCAGAACGCCGCAGGCACACAATTTCCGATCGTCAAGGGGCCGCAGGGACATAAACGCTTTAAATGTGATTTTTTCACTTTAGTCATTTCGTTGTACTCCTGCCGCTCGACCTTGTCGAGAGATTGTTTCGTGAAGGATTTCTCGGTTTCAGGGCGCGAAGGTCACGTGCTGAGCGATCAGCACGCCGTCGACCACCCGGTCGCCCACGACCGTCACCTTCCGGCCGTTGCGCAGGTCGGACTTGGTTCCGTTTTCGAAGACAGCCCCGTCGGCATCCACCGGCTGGCCACGGACCCTGAAGCTGGCGGGGGGAGTGAACCCGCCGATGGCGCCGATCAGGGTGAAAGAGGCCGGCCCGCCCGTGCCCGGCACATTGCGGATGCGCAGCTTCTTCACCACCAGCACGCCGCCCGACATGAACCCGTCGACCTCGACCTTCACGCCGTTGCCGAGCGAGCCCACGGGGCCGCCGGTGATCTGCGCGTTGGTCGCATCGACCGGCGTGCCCAGCACCTTGAACGAGCCGCGCGAGACGAAGTCGGTGATGACGCCCGCGAGCTGAACTGCCACGCCATCGGCCATCGGAATGGCGTACCACCCCTGGACCTTGGTGGCAGTGAGCACGCCGCCGACCGGCGCCGTGGCGCCCCGGGCTCGCACGACGACGCCATTGGCGAGCGACGATTCGTCCAGCCCAGTGAAGACGGCTGTACTGTAGTTCACCGTCAACTGGCCAAGCATGAAGGTCTTGCTCGCCTTGTCGAGGCTTTGCACCGCGCCCGTGGCCAGCGGATCGGTCAGGGTCGGCGAGACCTGGATGCGCGTAGCCCGCAGCGTGCCAGGCGCGCCCGGCAGCCCCCAGACCTGGACGGTGTTGCCCACCTTGACGTCCGACAGGCCATTCGCGTCACCCCAGACCGTGGCCGAGTCGATGCTGACGCTGATGCCCATCACGACGAAGGTGCCGCCCGGGATGTCGATGTTCGAGACCGTTCCCCGCAGCTCGGCCGCCGACACGACCTGGTTTGCAATGCCGCTGGTGAAGTTGGCATCGACCTTGCCCGCGACGCGCGCGCTCATGCCGATCTGCAGCTCGGTTGCGTCTTCGATCGTGAAGGTGGCGCTGTCGGTGTCGTAGCGCAGCCCGTTGAGGATGATGCTGCCCAGGCCGTCCGCCGCGCCGATGCCTGCGGCATCCGCGGTTACCCCGGTGCCGCCGGACCCCACGCCGGAGCCGTCGGTGTTGCTGTTGCCGGCTGTGCTCGTGCCTCCGTTGGCATCGCCGCCCGTGCCGCCCGTCCCGCCCGTGGCGCCGGTTCCGGCTCCTCCCGTACCTGTTCCGGAGCCCGTTCCGGCCCCGGTTCCGGTCCCGGTGGAATCGCCCCCGGTGCCCGTCGCCGCGGGGGTGCCGCCCGTGCCGGCCCCGAGGCCCACGACGGAGCCGCCACTGCTTCCGCCGCCTCCGCCCCCGCCGCACGAAAGCAGCAGCGCCATGAAGCAGGCGGACAAGAGTCCGAGCAGGAGCCTGTGAGGTGTCTTCATCGTGCTCATGGCCTGGGCTCTCTTTCTTCTGATGGGGGCGGCGGTGGGGGCGCTGGCGCCCGCTCGGCTCGCTCGTCTTCGTAGTAGGTGTAGATGCCGACCCGGATGCGTCCCTTCGCACCGCCGGGGGCCTCGTCGACCGCCCGTGACATCTCCTGCGCCAGTTCGTGATGCAGCTGCGTCCAGCGCTCGCGCACGAGCCGCTGGATCTGCTCGCATTCCGCAAGCGTGAGCCCGCGCGCATACACCGCGCGCTCGAGCATCCTGGGTTCCTCGCCCAGGGTGTTGGCGACGGCCGCCAGCAGATGGTCGCGGCCGTTGTCGCCCAGGAAGGCCAGCATCGACTGCAGGTCTTCCACCGGCACGAAACCGTCCGTGGTGAGCTCGACCACACCCTTGTCTTCGTCCTCGCTCACCATGTTCAGGCGCACCAACTCGTCGAGGATGGTGCGGTGATGCACGTTGCCGCGGCTGCTCAGGCGCGCGACGGCCTCGAAGGAGGGCGCGTCGTGGCCCGCCGTGATGGGCAGGCGCCGGTAGGTGTCATCTTTAGTAAGCATCTGCAACCACAACGTGAAAGTCTTGGCCGCTGCCGACAGTTCGGTATGGGGCAGGGGATCAGTGGTTGCCCTTACCTTGGCGGTGACCGCCTTGCGGTTGAGGCCGGTCGTCACCGAAAGCTGGCTCAGGTTCGGGTTCGGCACGCCCTGGTTGCGCCAGCTGCGCTGGGCCTCCTCGATCAGCAGGTCGCGCAGGAGCTCCTCGAGGTGCGGATGCTTGACCCCCATCGCGAGCGCAAGCCTGACCACCGGCCGGAGAATCCGGGCGCATGCAGCAAGGGTCCAGTCCAGCCGATGTTCCATGGAGTCGAGCGATATTCCCGAAACTGCGGTTCAAAGAGGGGTTGGCGGCACAGGTCGCCGGTTGCGATCTGTTTGCAATTGTCCAGCGCAACAGTATGTATGTGAATGCTTTGGACTACCACTGGCCGATCGGCGGGTGTAAAGAAGCAACACGCCCTACGGCGGCTTCTCCCGGGATGCCTTTGCGCCGAGTGCCCGCTCAGGCACCCGGGGCCGTCACGGCCGCCGGATCGTGCTGCAGCCGTGGCGGCAGCCGGCCGTCGAGCCAGTCCATGCGCCAGGCCAGCAGCGCCACCGCGCCGACGATGCAGACCGCGGCCACCGCACCCGCAAGACCATGCCGTTCGCGGTACGGATCGGCCGCGATGCGCTTCGCCCCCGGCGGCACGCGCGCGGTCTGCGACAGCATGCCCCCAAGCCGTACGCTCACTTTCATGCGGCCGTTGATGGCCCATCCGCTCGCGTCGAGGATCGGCCCCAGGCTGCGCTGGCGCAGCTTCAGCCAGGCGATCAGCATGCTGGGTCCCGAGATCGCGATCACGATGCCGGCGAGCGCCACCGGTATCCACTGCCCCAGGTCGATGAACTTGCCGAAGATGCCGACCAGCACCGCGCTGATGCTGCCCAGCGCCACACCGATCGCGGCCACGGTGCCTACGTCGATCCGGCTGCCGGCCGGCGGCACGCCCGGACGGGCAGGGGGCTTCGATGAAGCATCGGCGCTCGCCGCCTGGTCCGCCGTGGCGACCCGGCCCGCCAGCGATTGCAAAGCGCCCTGCGAACCGGCCTCGCTCGCCGCCGCCCGCTTGGCCACCTGCTCCTCGATCAGGCGCACAAACTTCTTGTAGGGCGCGAAGAAGGCCTGCGCGACGCTGGTGGGGTTCTCGATCAGCTTGGTGATGGTGGCGTCCCAGTCGCGGCCCTGGCGGTCGTAGAACACGCCGTTGCGCCCGACGAACAGAAAGTCGACGTCGCCCGCGGTGAAGGCCGCGACGATGCTCATCTTCTGCCCCTGGCGCGTGCAGTCGCAGTAGGCAAGGCAGGTCTTGGCCAGGCCGGCCAGCGTCGCGTGCCGGGCGGTGTCCTGCACCTGCACCGTGAGCTCGCAGCTGCGCCCGTCGAGGTAGAGCGTGCCGGCCTGGAAGATGGCGCCCTCGCGCTGGTAGAAGGCCTTGAACGACACGAAGTTGTGCAGCAGCACCAGCAGGTCGCGCTGCAGGCGCAGCAGCTTCTCGAGGTCGACCAGCAGCCGGTTGTGGTGCTCGGCCGCCTCGTCTTCGGCAATGAGCGAGAGGAGGGCGTCCTGCGTCGCGAGCAGGGCGTCGATGCGCTCGCGCGAGAGGTTGGCGAGCGGGTTGGCGGGGCGTGAGGCGATCCATGCTTCGCAGGGCGCGAGCTGGCGGCGCAGCGACTGCCATTGCTCTTCTTCCAGCGCGTCGCCGTGTTCGCCGAGCAGAGGCGTCACCGTGTCGTGCGCGAACGCGGCCATCGCTTCGGCCCAGGCCGGGTTCAGGCTCGTCCCGCGCAACGGCAGCGACCGGCTTGGCGTGACCGGCGCCAGCGGCAACTCGGCAATGGGCTGCGCGCCCACGTCGAGCGTGTGGCTCGATAGTGCGTCGTAGGCCTCTGGCGATGGGTTCAGCGCCGCCACAGCCTGCACGTCATAGGCAGCGACGCGGCAGCGTGCGAAGAAGTCGTCGATCTTGGCCGCGACCGCGCGCAGGGCCTCGGCGGCAGCCAGCGTGCGATCGCCCAGCGGCAGCAGTACTTCGCCGCCGCCCTCGGCATGCGCGTACCAGTCGCGCATGGCCTTCGCATCGGCCATGAAGGCTTCGGCGCGTGCGCGATCGAGGCCAGGCTTGTTCTCGTGGCGGTCGGGCGTGCTGCCGTGGGTGCGCATCGCTTCCTCGATGGTCGAACGCAGCGTGTCGTCGGTGGCGGTGTCGGGCGTGACAACCCCGTCGCCGTTGAAGCGCATGGCCGCCAGCCACTCGCTGCGGTCCGAAATGTCGGCGAGCGTCAGCGTGTTCGAGTCCTTCTTGCCGAGCAGGTCGAGGATGCGCCGGCCTTCCTTCGCCAGATCGGCGCCCGCGGCGCTCCCGTCGTCGAGATCGTCCAGCGACAGCGTGCCGCCACCCGCAAGCAGCGCGTCGGCGCTGCGCAAGCGTTCACAGGCCCACTGGCAGGCCGCGATGACCTCCGGCGGCCGCACGCGACCATCGCCGTCGGTGTCGATCAGGTCGAGCGTGCGAGCGTCGAAATCGATGCCGCGCGTGGGGCAGGCGAGCGCGACCCAGAGTTTCTGGTCGAGCTCGGCGATGTGCGCGATGTCCTCGCCGCTGCGAAACACCACCTGGTCGAGACCGCCGGCCCGGATGAAGAGCCATCGATGCGTAGTCGATGTGGCGGATGGCGTGCTGGTGCCGGGGACGCCGGCGGGGACTGTGTGGGTGTGGGTGATGGTGGCGGTCGTCACTTGGCTGGAATTCCTGCGGCTTGATACGCGTGCGTGCGTGCATGCATGCAGGCAAGGCAGGGGCAGGCACGCGATTTCTTCGTCTGGAGAGCAGACTAGATCGCGTGGCCCGCGAGGCCTGAGGACAGAGGGCGCGCAGCCATGTCGGTCTATGCCGACATCCATCGACATCGCGCGGCGCCTGAAGCGCCCGGTACCTCCGCGCGAGTCGGGGCCTGCCAGGTCACCAGCCCGCCTCGCCTCCCAGCAGCGCGCGCCGCGCAAGCAGGAAAGTCGCCGCGTTCCAGCTCTGGCCGGCCATGCCCATGGGCGCCAGCGTGCGGCCATGAAACCACTCGGTGAAGCGCCAGTCGTCCAGCGCATTCGCCTGCGCCAGCTTTGCGAGCCCGGACCAGGCCGCTTCGTGCTCGCCCAGCTTCGCGAGCGCCATCACCCAGAAGCCGCCGACGAAGGGCCAGATGCCGCCGTTGTGGTACTGGTGCACGATGTTCTGCCTGTGGCGGCCCATGTAGGCCCTCCACAGGGCGTGCTGGCGCGGCAGCGGATGCAGCACCACCCGCACCGGCCAGGGTTCGCCCGCATGCGCCCGGTCGATGGTGTCGACGATGCGGCGCGCCATGGCCGAATCGGCAAGTCCGCTCTGTATGGCCAGCACGTTGCCGAACACGTCTCCCTCGTCGCCGACCACGGCCAGGTTCACGAAGCTCAGGTACAGCCCCGGATCGCGCCGGCCGCGGCGCGCGTAGTGGCGCAGCAGCCGCGCCCGGTGGTACTCGGGCAGGTCGCGCTGGAACGGATTGAACAGATGGTTGAAGTGGTGCTGCGTCGCCTCCGCGTGGTCCAGCGCAAAGCGGCGCTTGACCTCGTACCAGAGCGCGTTGGTGTAGAGCACATAGCCCGAGCGCGGCATGATGTCGGCCCAGTCGCTGGCCTCGTTCTGCTGCAGCAGCCTGAAGTGCTGGTGCTCCTGCGCCAGCAGCCAGCCAATTGCGCGGGCCACTTCCTCTTCCCAGCGCGAGGCGCCGACCCTGCCGTGGCGACGCACATGGTCCACGCCGATCAGCCACCACAACGTGGCGTCGATGCAGCCCAGATACCAGAAGTCGGCGTCGCGGCCTTCCGGGTCCACGTACTTGGGAATCTGCCCGTTGGCCGCCTGCTGCGCCGCGAGCGCATCGAGGCTGGCCACGGCGCCTTGTTCCAGCGCGGGCACGCCGCTGCCGCACATGGCCATCACGCAGATCGCGGCGTCGCGTCCGAAGATGCGCGTGTAGCGCCGCGCCACGGCAGCCTCGGTCCGTTCGGCCGCCAGGATGCCGTGCGGCGTCAGGTTGCGCTCCAGAAGCGCCAGGGACGCTTGCGAACAGCTTTCGATCAGCGAGCGCCCGGTGTCGTCGAGGGCGTCGTCAAGGGTCTTGTCCAGGGCGGTCATGAATTCATATCGTGGCTTGGCTCACTTTTTTAATCAACCACCGGTTCGCGCGCGGACGCGGGTGTAGGCAAGGTCCTGCCCGAACTGGCGGCAAATTCCATTGCCAGGTGCATCCGCGCGTGCGAAATCTCCGAGGAGACGGCAAACAGACAAATGGAGACAGGCATGACGGACTTTCCCGGCCGCAGGCACTTCTGGCCATCGACGAGGTAGTAGTTCTACCGCGTCCAGTACGCGATCGGACGGGCAGCTCTCCGACATGGTGAGTCGGCACAGACCTTAACCGCACCCTTGCGTGCACCTGCAAATTGAACCGGGTCAGGCGAGAACGGTCAGCCGAGGTCGATCCTCGATGAGCCCTTTCGCTGGTCTTCAACGAAGGAGCGCTGGTGCCGTCGAATCAAATACGCCAGAACGGGCAAGACGCCTACCTTTTCCGCGAGGGAACCCATTCCCGGCTGTACGACCTGCTGGGCTGCCATCCAGATGCAGGCGGCGGCGCAAGCTTCGCTGTGTGGGCGCCGAACGCGGAGTCGGTCTCGGTGGTCGGCGACTGGAACTACTGGTCCGGCGATGCCGATCCCTTGCAGCCCGACCACGACGGCACCGGCATCTGGAGCGGCCACGTTCCCAATGCCGCGATGGGCCAGACCTACAAGTACCGAATCCGCTCGCGCCACGGCGGGTACACGGTCGACAAGGCCGACCCGGTCGCCTTCGCCGCCGAGCTGCCGCCCGCCACCGCCTCGCGCATCTGCGAGCTTTCGTACCAATGGGGCGATGCGGAATGGATGGCCGATCGCGCCAGGCGCAACGCGCTCGATGCACCGATGTCGGTCTACGAAGTGCACCTGGGCTCCTGGCGCCGCGATGACGGCCACTTTCTGGGTTACCGCGAGATCGCGCACCGGCTCGCCGCCTATGTGCTCGAAATGGGCTTCACTCACGTCGAGCTGATGCCGGTGACCGAGCATCCGTTCTATGGCTCCTGGGGCTACCAGACCACCGGCTACTTCGCGCCCACCGCGCGCTTCGGTTCGCCGCAGGACTTCATGTACCTCGTCGACCACCTGCACCAGCAGGGCGTCGGCGTGCTGCTCGACTGGGTGCCGTCGCACTTCCCGACAGACGAGCACGGGCTCGCGTATTTCGACGGCACGCATCTGTACGAGCATGCCGATCCGCGCCAGGGCTTCCACCCGGAGTGGAACTCGAGCATCTTCAACTACGGCCGGCCGGAGGTGCGCAGCTTTCTCGTGTCGTCCGGCCTTTTCTGGCTCGACCTGTACCACGTCGACGGCCTGCGGGTGGACGCGGTGGCGTCGATGCTCTACCTCGACTATGCGCGCGGCCATGGCGGCTGGGTGCCCAACCGGCACGGCGGGCGCGAGAACCTGGAGGCCATCGACTTCCTGCGGACGCTGAACCGAGCCGTCTACCGCGAGCACCCCGACACGCTCACCGTGGCCGAGGAATCGACCGCCTGGCCGCGCGTATCGCGCCCCACCGACATGGACGGCCTGGGCTTCGGCGAGAAATGGAACATGGGCTGGATGCACGACACGCTCGCCTACATGAAGGAAGAGCCGGTGCATCGCAAGTACCACCACCACAGGCTGACCTTCTCGCTGGTCTACGCCTTCCACGAGAACTTCGTGCTGCCGTTCTCGCACGACGAAGTGGTGCACGGCAAGGGCTCGCTGCTGGGCAAGATGCCCGGCGAC
>Ga0068853_100003695_pt1 | contig 11745 bp, 11 predicted proteins | sample KBSCornC32_FD_65655 | JGI IMG/M metagenome (GOLD analysis project Ga0068853, IMG submission 65655) | Corn rhizosphere microbial communities from Kellogg Biological Station, Michigan, USA - KBS Corn C3-2 | ecosystem: Host-associated > Plants > Roots > Rhizosphere > Soil ... | reverse complement strand
TACTCAACCGCATCTACACGAAAACCGGCGATGCCGGGACGACGGCACTGGGCAGCGGCGAGCGGGTTCCCAAGACATCCTTGCGGATCGCCGCCTACGGCACCGTCGATGAAACGAATGCCCAACTCGGCATGGTTCGCCTGCACTTGGCCGGACGCGAGCCGGACGTCGATGCGATGCTGGTGCGCGTTCAGAACGACCTTTTCGATCTGGGAGCCGACCTATGCGTCCCGGATCGCGGCGAGAAGCTGCCCTACGAGCCGCTGCGCGTCAGCGATGCGCAGGTCAAGCGCCTCGAGGACGAGATAGATCTAATGAACGCGACCCTCGAGCCGCTGCGATCTTTCGTGCTGCCGGGTGGCACGCCGGCGGGCGCGGCGCTGCATGTTGTGCGTACCGTCTCGCGACGCGCCGAACGGCTGATCGTGGAGCTGTCGATGTTGCCGAACGAAACGGTTAGCGCACCCGTCCTCAAGTACATCAACCGGCTCTCCGATTTCCTCTTTGTTGCGGGGCGCTACGTTAATGACCGTGGCAAGGCCGACGTTTTATGGGTCCCCGGAAAGAACCGGTGACGGGCGGCTGTCGATGAGTTCGGTTAAGCCGATGTCGTTTCGACCTGTCGTTCTGCTGCTTCGAGCTCCCGCGCCGCGACGCGGGCACCAATTGACTCGCGCACAACCGGACCGTAGCTTCCGCTCTTCGCAGTTGCGAGACTGTCGTGAGGTTGGCAGAGCCCCGGCCGAGGTTTGGCGGCCTATTTCCTCGCGAAATCATTTAAGCGCGGGGAGTGTCGCGCCGCAAAAAAGTCTGCGGGTATCAAACCGCGGGCAACAACAAAATAGGGGAGCGCCGGGCGTCCGGCGAGTGGCATGAAGATCGTTGTACCGGTCAAGCGCGTCGTTGATTACAACGTCAAAATTCGCGTCAAGCCGGATGGTTCTGGAATCGACTTGGCGAATGTCAAAATGTCGATGAACCCATTTGACGAAATAGCCGTCGAAGAAGCGGTCCGGCTCAAGGAAAAAAGCGGCGCCAAGGAAGTCGTCGTCGTCTCGATCGGACCGGCGAAGGCGCAGGAGACCCTCCGAACCGCGCTCGCGATCGGTGCGGATCGGGCCATCCTTGTAGAAGTGCCGGACGGCGCCGCGGTCGAGCCGCTGGCCGTCGCCAAGCTTCTCAAGGCCCTCGTCGACGTTGAAAAGCCCGACCTCGTCATTCTCGGCAAGCAGGCGATTGACGACGACTGCAATCAAACGGGACAGATGCTTGCAAGCCTGCTCGACTGGCCGCAGGGCACTTTCGCTTCGAAGGTCGTGCCGGAAGCGGGCGGCGTTTCAGTCACGCGCGAAGTCGACGGTGGATTGGAAACGATCAAGTTGAAATTTCCCGCCGTGGTGACGACGGACCTGCGCTTGAACGAGCCGCGCTACCCGTCGCTGCCAAATATCATGAAGGCCAAAAAGAAGCCGCTCGATGTGAAGAAGCCCGAGGACTTGGGTGTAGACATCAGTCCGCGGCTCAAGGTTTTGAAAACCTCCGAACCTCCAACGCGAAAAGCCGGCGTCATGGTCGGCAGCGTCGCCGAACTCGTGGACAAGCTCAAAAACGAGGCGGGGGTTCTTTGATGACGACACTTCTTCTTGCCGAGCTTTCGGGCTCTGAACTTGCACCGGCGACCGCCAAGGCGCTTACCGCGATCGCAGGTCTTAGCGGCGATGTTCATATCCTGGTCGCTGGATCGAACATAAAGCCCGCTGCCGAATCCGCGGCTAAGCTCAAAGGTGTTTCGAAGGTTCTTACCGCTGATGCACCGCACCTTGCCCATGGTCTCGCCGAAGAGGTGGCGGCGCTGATCCTGTCGCTCGCGAAGGACTACTCGGCGATCGCCGCGGCAGCCACGTCGTTCGGGAAAAATATCCTGCCGCGCGTCGCCGCCAAGCTCGACGTCATGCAGATTTCCGACATCACGAGGGTCGTCTCGCCCGATACGTTCGAGCGACCCATCTACGCCGGAAATGCGATCCAGACCGTGCAATCGGCGGAGAAGATAAAAGTCCTCACCATCCGCACGTCGGCTTTTGCGGCGGCAGATGAAGGCGGCTCGGCGGCGATGGAGACTGTCAGCGCGCCACCTGCGGTCAGCACAGTGACATTCGACAAGGCAGAGCTGACGAAGTCCGATCGTCCGGAGCTGACGTCGGCGCGGATCATCATTTCCGGTGGTCGCGGCATGGGCAACGGCGAAAACTTCACCAAGTACATCGAGCCGGTCGCCGACCGCCTAGGCGCTGCGATGGGTGCGTCGCGCGCGGCCGTCGACGCGGGATTCGTTCCGAACGATTGGCAGGTCGGGCAGACAGGCAAGGTCGTGGCTCCCGATCTCTATCTAGCGGTCGGCATTTCAGGCGCCATTCAACATCTCGCGGGCATGAAAGATTCAAAGGTGATCGTCGCCATCAACAAGGATAGCGAGGCGCCGATCTTTCAGGTCGCGGACTACGGACTTGTCGCCGATCTTTTTCAGGCACTGCCGGAACTCGATGCAGAACTTCAGAAAGCGGGGCGCTGATTTCGCCGGCCCGCAACTGACCGAGGAAACTTTTTCATGCCGCAGGCGCAAAGGCTGATGGAAAAGGGCAGGGCGAGCATTCAGCCAGCCCGGTCGATCAGTAAGGTCGGCATCATTGGGGCCGGGCAGATGGGCACCGGCATCGCGCATGTCGTCGCGCTCTCGGGCTATGAGGTGGCGCTCAGCGATCTCAAAAAGGAAACCTACGACAGAAGCATCGAAACGGTCGAGGGCAACATGGCCCGGCAGATCGCTAAAGGCATCATCAAGGAAGACGACCGCGAACAGGCTCTCGCGCGCATCACTTATGCGCCAGATCTCGAAGCGTTCGGCGATTGCGATCTCGTCATCGAATCCGCGACCGAGGACGAAGCGTTGAAGCACAAGATCTTCGCCGCGCTCTGTCCGCACTTGAAGCCGACGGCGCTGCTCGCGTCCAACACCTCATCGATTTCCATTACGCGGCTTGCCGCGACGACCGACAGGCCTGAAGATTTCATCGGCATGCACTTCATGAATCCGGTGCCGTTGATGGAACTCGTCGAACTCATTCGCGGCATTGCGACCGAGGACGAGACGTTTTCGACGGCGAAGGTCTTCGTCGAGAGTCTCGGCAAGACGACCGCCGTGTCGGAAGATTTTCCGGCCTTTATCGTCAATCGCATTCTGTTGCCTATGATCAACGAAGCCGTTTACACCCTCTATGAGGGCGTCGGTACGGTGGAGGCCATCGACAAGGCGATGAAGCTCGGTGCGCATCATCCGATGGGGCCGCTAGAGCTTGCCGATTTCATCGGGCTCGACACGTGCTTGAGCGTCATGCAGGTCCTTTACGAAGGGCTTTCGGACTCGAAATACCGGCCGTGTCCGCTGCTCGTCAAATATGTCGAGGCTGGATGGCTCGGCCGCAAGACTCAGCGCGGTTTTTATGATTATCGCGGCGAGAAACCCGTCCCGACGCGGTAGGCGGCAACTATCCAACTAACCGAGAAAGCGACCTATGCTCGTCGAAATGCCGGCGCGCTCAGCGAGCGTTGTCAGGAATGGATAGACGACGCCCCAGGACAGCGCCGCGATGGCAAGCGTCACCGCCAGCGCCACCCACCGGCGCATTCCCCAAAATATGCGATGCGTCATCGCGACGAATATGACGATGATCAGCATCGCAGCCGACATCACGCTTAGACCGACCGTCTGCATGTCGATGCCGGCAGTCGTCTTCGCGGCGATGACACCGGCCGCAAAGATGATCAGTGCGACGGCGGTCGCAATGATTGTGCAATAGCTCACGCTCAATGCGCAAAGTTTGACGTAGGACATCGGCGTGCGCGGTCGTGTGCCGAGTGCGCGGCAAACATAAAATTGGATGGGCGTCAGAATGGCGATGCCGACGTACTGCACGATTTCGTTGGTGATGACGGCGCCGGTGTCGGCGGTATCTGGAACGCCGAGCAGGGCCGAGTAGAGACGCGGCAACAGCACGTAGCTCAACGTCAGCTGAGCTCCGAGGCACGTCGACAGAAAAGCCCATTGTGATCGGTAGGTGGGATCGTCGGTCAGCCGAATGATCGTATCGACCGGATGGCGCAAAAATGAAAGCGCGACGGAGAGAATGCCGTTGGGTCTCGGCTTGCTGAGGAGCTGATTGGCGAGAGAACTCCAGCCTTCGGCCGTCGTGTTATCTACCGGTGCGCCGCAGCCGCTGCAGAAATTCCCGGTCAGCGCCGTGCCGCAGGCTTCGCAAAGCCCGGCTTCACTTGCTTCAGCCCCCGCCATGATCGCGAACTCCCCTGTCGCGGCCGATATCGGATTTTTATCATGGTTCGGGTGCGCCAGAAACTGGCGCAAGCCGGCTTGAATAGTTATGCAGCCATTGTTGGCAAGGCGTTGAAAGAGGACGAGAACAATGGCCGAGACATCACAGGTCGCGCTGGTCACGGGGGCGGGCTCGGGTATCGGCCGGGCAGTGGCGTTGAAACTACAGGCCGCAGGTTACGACGTGACGGTGCTCGGCAGGCGTAGCGGCGAGCTTGAGAAAACGGCCGGCGATGCCAAATCGGGTGGTGGGAATTTTCTCGTTGCTCCGGCCGATGTGACGGATGAAGTGGCGGTCAAAGCAGCGTTCGCGAAAACGCGCGACCGTTTCGGGCGGCTCGATCTCTTGTTCAATAATGCCGGGACATTTTCGCAAGGTGCGCCGCTTGACGAGCTGGCTCTCGCCGAATGGCAGCGCGTCGTCGACGTCAACCTGACAGGCGCGTTCCTCTGCGCGCGCGAAGCGATCCGCATCATGAAAGCGCAAGACCCGAAGGGTGGCCGCATTATCAATAACGGCTCGATCTCGGCACAGGTACCCCGCCCGCTATCGGCACCCTATACGGCGACCAAGCACGCCATCACGGGGCTCACGAAATCAATTTCGCTCGACGGCCGGGCGCACAATATCGCGTGCTCGCAAATCGACATCGGAAATGCCGCGACGGATTTGACGGCCAAAATGGCGAACGGAATTCTGCAGGCGAACGGCAGCGTCATGGTCGAGCCACGCATCGATGTCGCACACGTCGCCGACGCCGTGCTTTACATCGCCAACTTGCCGCTCGATGCCAACGTGCAGTTCATGACGCTGATGGCGACAACCATGCCGTTCGTTGGTCGTGGCTGATTTGGCCGTAGCACAACATATAAAAAGTCCGGCCGGACGGGCTTTCTAGGTACCCATCCGGCCGGTCCCCGTCACTCTGCGAAGGCGCTCCGGGGGAATGACGCGTTCGTCTGCACCGTTCGCAGAGATCTCATAGACTGGCGTCAGTTCGGAAGAAGCACGCCGTTGATCACGTGGATGACGCCGTTCGACTGATTGACGTCGGCGATGGTAATTTTTGCCTTATCGCCCTTGCCGTCGATGACCCACCAGCCGCCCATCTTGTCGCCTTGAATGGTGATTGGTTCACCTTCGACCGTCTTCAATTCGAGCTTGCCGCCGTTGGCCTTCGCCTGTCTCGCAAGCCATGCAGCAGAATATTTGCCGGCAACGACATGATAGGTCAGGACGTTCTTCAGCTGGGCCTTGTTTTCAGGCTTGAGCAGGTTCGGCACCGTTCCTTCCGGAAGCTTGTCGAACGCGGCGTTCGTTGGTGCGAAAACCGTAAATGGACCTTTGCTTGCGAGCGTATCGACCAGGCCCGCTGCTTTGACGGCAGCGACAAGGGTAGTGTGATCCTTGGAGTTGAGGGCGTTCTCGACGATGTTTTTCGAGGGATACATAGCGGCGCCGCCAACCTCGACAGTCTTTTCCATCGTCTTGGCGAGCAAAGGTGTGTTGGCTATTGCGCCGAACGACAGCGCCATAGCGCAAGCAGATGCGCCGATTAATGAGGCGCGAACGATCTTCAACATGGGTTTTCTCCGGTTCATGTTTCATGCCTCCATTTCGGAGCGCGCCGGAGTTACGGATGATGTCGGAGAAGGTTTCGGAAATCTCATCTAGGATTTTTTTTCATCGGCGGTGATCCAATCCGATGATGCGGAATTCGCCGAACAGGCGACGCTAATTTGTCGTTGGAATGAGTTTGCCCGCAAAAACCACGGGGCCGGTCGGCGCACCGGTCGGCGAGCCGCCTTCAGGTTCGAGGCTGACGGCGAACGTCGCGTCTCTGATCACGTCGGGTTTGTAAGCCGCTAATGAAGGACGCATCACTGCGTGCGGTTCATCGATTACGCCCAAGGACTTCGGCGCGCCAAGACTGTCCTGCACCAGCCACAATTCGTAGCTTTTTCCGGGCTCATGTTTCGCGGCCACGGGACGGACCGTCATTGTACGTTCATCGACGTTGACGGTCACAAGAAACGCCGGTGATGTCGCGTCTTTCTGCAATACCGCTACGAGATTTTGTTGTTTTGGCCTTGGCTGAAACTCGCGCACGCCAACGGTCATGAGAAGAGTTGCCGCAAGCGCCGATGCCGCGAGCGCTGTGGCACGCCAGACATTCACGCGGCGGCGCAGTTCGACAATCGCGGCGTTGCCGACGGGCGCAATGTCTTCGCCATCGAGGCGGGCTTCGATCTTGGCATAAAGGCCGCTTGGCGGTGTTACGGGTGGCGCCGTTTCGGTCAGAGGCGCGAGGCGGCGTTCCCAATCGAGGATCGCCGCACTTAAGGCTGGTTCGCGCGTGCGACGGGCGGCAATCGAGGCGCGTTCGTCAGCGTCGAGCGTGCCAAGCACATACTCGGCTGCTAGACCATCGATGTCTTCATCATTGGTCATGAGCCGAGACAGCCTTTCAACGATGCCAGCGATCGGCGCAGCCAGGTTTTGATCGTGTTGACCGGCTGACCATACTTCGCCGCAAGTTCGTCGCGACTCAAGCCTTCGCAGTAGGCAAGCACGACCATTTGCCGGCGATCGGGTTCAAGGCGCGTCAGGCAGTCTGCTAATCGACGTCCATCTTCGCTGCGCATGATGGCGGCGAGCGCGGTTTCATCATCTGACGCGAAATTCTGAACTTCGGGATGATCTTCAATAGCGACCGGGCGCTTGCGGCGCACTTCATCCAGCGCCCGGTTGCGAGCGATCGTCGCCATCCACGAAATCGGCGATGCCCGGTCGGGACTGAAGTCAGCCGCCCGCTCCCAGATCTTCACGTAAACCTCTTGCAGCACCTCGTCGGCAATGTCCCGGCGCTTCAATATACGGAGAGCGATGCCGTAAAGTTTCGCGCTTGTCGCTTGATAAACCTCAGCGAACGCCGCCCGGTCTTTCCGAGCCACGCGGTGCAACAACACGCTTAAGTCCTGGGCGGACATCATGACAGTATGAACGCCAATTTCGAGCAATTGGATCGGTTGGCGGCCGAAATCGTGGCGCATCCGGGTAGGGCCGGCCTCGCGGCAATGCCGGCTGCAGTTACGGCGCCGCTGGCGTTATCTCGGTTTTGAGAAAGCCCGTCAAATCACGCGTCAGGTAGTGAATGTGGGCGGGCAGCTCGCGCCATTCCCTGATCTTCAGTTGCGCCGGGTGGTCGATATAATCGGAATGCACCAGGACTGTCGTCATGCCGAGTTCGGAGGCGACCACGAGATTGTGCGGCATATCCTCGAACATCGCGGCGCGTGCCGGTGCGATCGCGTGCAATTTCGACAGCTGGTCGAAGGCCTGACGCTCCGGCTTCGGAACATAGTCGAGGGCGGCGATGTCGCAAATATCCTCAAAGAGATGCAGCACGCCGAGCTTAGTTGCCACCTTCTCCGCGTGGCGTCGCGAACCATTGGTGAATATCAAGCGCCTGCCGGGCAGCGCTGCAATCGCCGCCGCAAGCTCGGGCAACTCCGGCACGACGGAAAGATCGATGTCGTGCACGTAGTCGAGAAACGGACCGGGTAGCAGTTTGTGGACCTTCATCAGCCCGGCGAGCGTGGTGCCGAACTGGCGGTAGTAGGCCTTCTGCAAATGCCGCGCGTGCTCGAAGGGAACGCCGATCGCCTTGGCGATGTAGGAGCCCATGCGCTGGTCGACCTCGGCAAAGAGATTGCATGAGGCGGGATACAAGGTGTTGTCGAGATCGAAAATCCAGGTGTCGACGTGTTGGAAGCCGCGCCGCGTTACAACGGCCTCGAGTGCATCGGCCACAGCAGACACTGAGGCCAGCGGGCCCATCAGGCTTTACCCTTCTTGCGGTCGGCGCGCCGAACGAGAGTGCCGACGCCATGCTCGGTAAAGAGTTCGAGCAGCACGCAATGGGGCACCCGGCCGTCAATGATGACGACGCCCTCGACGCCCGCCTCGACGACTTCGATGCAACCCTCGATCTTCGGGATCATACCGCCCGATATGGTGCCGTTCTTGATCATCTCGCGCGCGTCTTCGATCGTAAGCTCGGGGATGAGCTTCTTGTTCTTGTCGAGCACGCCGGAGACATCCGTCAGCAACAGCAGGCGTTTGGCCTGCATGCGCGCGGCAAGAGCAGACGCGAATGTGTCGGCGTTGATATTGAGCGTTTCGCCGTCGCGGCTGATGCCGACTGGCGCGATCACCGGAATGAGATCCGATTTCGAGATCACCTCGACGATGTGCGGGTTGACCTCGAGCGGTTCGCCGACGTAGCCGATGTCGATGGCCTTCATCAGATTGGATTGCGGATCCGGCATCTCGGTGATCTTCTTGGCGATCATCAGATTGGCGTCTTTGCCGGAAATGCCGACGGCCTTACCGCCCTGCCGGTTGATCGCCGAGACGATCTCCTTGTTGATCTTGCCGGCGAGCACCATCTCGACGACTTCGACTGTCGGTTTATCGGTGACACGAAGCCCGTTTACGAAGTCGGATTTGATCTCGAGCTTTTGCAGCATGCTGGCGATTTGCGGACCGCCGCCGTGGACGACGATCGGATTGATGCCGGACTGCTTCAGGTAAACGATGTCTTGTGCGAACGCCTTGGAAAGCTCGGCATCGCCCATGGCACTGCCGCCGAACTTCACGACGACGGTCTGCTCGTCGTAACGGATCAAATGTGGAATGGCTTCGGCCAGGATGCGGGCCTGCAGGTGCGCCGACGGCCGTTCTTCGACGGGCGCGGCATCCTTTCCGGTGAAGCTTTTTCCTAACGTCACGGGGTTCCCCCAATCGGCATCGACCTGACCTGACGTGGCGCGGAGAATCGATCCGGCGCCCATCGCCGGTTGTCTTTGTCGCGGTCTTATAGCCCGTCAGCCAAATGCTCAACGGATTTCCCTCTGTTTTGCAACAGACGGGCCTTCCTGACGCAGGCGGGCGCTGGTCTGGGGACGAATGGCATTGTCGCCTGCCCACGGCCGGGCGAATGCTATACCTTCGCCACTCAGATGTGTTTCCGACACGTATTCACGATCGGCTTTGGCCGGTCCTTGCTTTCGTTTTGGGAGACTACGTGGGCGTGACAGCCACCGACCTTGCTCAAATCCCGATGTCGGCCGATCTCGGTTCGACGCTGGCGCGCGGCTCCGAGTTCGCCGAAGCGACGGGGGCGGGCGAGGTGACGCTTGAGCATCTGCTTGGGGCGTTGTGCGACGATCCCGACGCGATCGCAGTTCTCGATGCGAGCCATATCAACATCGAACGGCTCCGCGCCGATGTGACAGCGCGAGCCTATCAGGGCGGCGTGCAAAGTCAGGCCCCATCCCGCGGCGGTCTGGCCATATCGGAGGACGTCAGACGTATTCTCGAAGCAGCAGCCGCCGCCGCGCGGGGCAGCCGCAGGCGCGAAATCAACGGCGCCATAGTGCTCGCCGCCATCGTCGGCGACGCGCGCAGCACGGCGGCTGAGATTTTGCAGGCGCACGGATTGAACTTCGACGGCGCCATCCGTGCCTTGCAGTCGGCCTTGGCTCCGGTACGAGACATGCCTGCACAGGTTCCCGTTGCCGACGATGTTCTCGCCCGCGCTCGTGAGCGTGTGCAGTCGCGATCGACGCCATCGCTGCGGGACATGATGAAGGACATGCCGCGATCGGAACCATCGCAGCCTGTTGCCGTGCCGGAGACCGCGGAAAGGGAAGAAAAGGCGCCTCCCGCACCCGCCGCGACAGCCCCGCCAACCCAGGCACCCGTTGCGACCCCGATACAACCGGACGCAAAGCAAGCGGCCGTGGCTCCCGCCGAAGAAAATCGCGAGGCGTCGCCTGTTGGTGTTCCGCAAACCGCGACGGGCGGCAAAGGGCCGCCGGCACCAGCTCCCGCTCCGGCGCCGTTCCATCCTCAGCGCGGGTCCGGGGCCATGCCCGCGGCTGCCACTGATCCGGCTCTGCCGTTTCCGTCGCATCCGGCGGCGCAATGGCCGAGCGGTGGAAGCCATCCGGCACCTGAACATAAGCCGGCATGGCAGCCTGGAGCGTTAGGTTCCGGTCGAGACATTCCGGACTTCATCCGCGAGAGGAAAGGCACGGCCAGTCCGCCGCCGATCCCTCCGGGGGCGCCGAGGCCGGGCATGCATCCTCAGGGTGCTCCGCAAGGTGCGCGTGCCCGTGCTCCGGTTCCGCCGCCGGGCTACACAAGCCCCCAGCCGAACCCCAGCAGCAGCCGTCCCTCGCAGAATGCTCCGGCGCCGCAGCAGCGGCCGCAGCGCGGTGCAAACGAACGGCGCGGCAAGCCAGTGAAGGTCGAAGCCGGGAAGATCGCCGAGAATATCCCGCGCACGATGCGCGTCGGAAAAACGGCGCGCGTCGAAATCCGCATCGCCAAGGCGTCGGTCGACGCATTCACGGAAGGCCTCGAAGGTGGCGGGCCGGTTTGGCAGCACAAGGTCACGGTGACGAAAGCGATGGCTGTGCGGCTTCGCGCGCCCGAAGGCGGCTTTTTCATCGAGACGGCGTCGCCCGAAACGCAGTGGATCGAAAACAATATCGGTTTTCCGAGCGACGATTTCGCGAGCTGGCGATTCCTCGTCACGCCGCAGTCGCGCGGCTGGTCGCAGCTGCAGATCATCGTGTCGGCGCGGACCGTCGGCGCAGACGGCGTCGCCGCCGAGACGGCGCTGCCCGATCAGATCGTCGAGGTGAAGGTCCGCAGGAATATCAAACGCACGGTGCTCCGACTTTTGGGCTGGACCGTTGCGGCGGTCGTCGGCGGCGCGCTTTCGACATTCGGTCAAACGGGCTTCGCAGTCTTAAAGATCGTCGTGCAGAAGTTCTTCCATTGATCGTCCATGCGGTCGGCGATCGCGCGGCGGCTTACTGGCCGCCGTGTTCGTCGAGGAGCTTGGCGATCACAGCGCGCAATTCTTCAAATCCCATGCCCGTCTCGGCCGACGTCGCGATAACGCTCGGAAAAGCGGCGGGATGTTTTGCGAGCGATTGCAGCGTCCGCGTCATGGTGCTGGCGAGATCGGTCTGACTGATCTTGTCGGCTTTCGTCAGGACCACCTGATACGAGACGGCCGCCGTGTCGAGGAGCGCCATCATCTCGTCGTCGGCGGGTTTCAGACCGTGCCGCGCATCGATCAGCAACACGACGCGCAGGAGCGTTCGCCGCCCTGAAAGATAACCCCGCAACGTGGTGTTCCAGGCCTTGACCTTGTCTTTCGGCGCCTGTGCGAACCCGTAACCCGGCATGTCGACGAGGTAGACGCCGGCCTCGGGTTCGGTGAAAAAGTTTAGCTCCTGCGTGCGGCCCGGCGTATTCGAAGCGCGCGCCAGCCGTA
>Ga0068853_100003693_pt1 | contig 11746 bp, 11 predicted proteins | sample KBSCornC32_FD_65655 | JGI IMG/M metagenome (GOLD analysis project Ga0068853, IMG submission 65655) | Corn rhizosphere microbial communities from Kellogg Biological Station, Michigan, USA - KBS Corn C3-2 | ecosystem: Host-associated > Plants > Roots > Rhizosphere > Soil ... | reverse complement strand
ATACTGTCGACAAGGAGAAACTTAAAGTGTTCTCCATTGCAGATCCGGCAAGTCCCATCCTAAAAAAATCCATTGATGCGGGTTTCGAAATAGAAACGATCTATCCATTCAAAGACAAATTATTTCTTGGTTCCACCAGTGTCATTCATATTTTTTCTATTGATGATCCGGAAAATCCGCAAAAACTAAGTACGGCTATTTCTCCAACAGTGATGAGACGCTGTGATCCGGTCGTTGCCAAAGATAATGTTGCATTTGCTACGCTAAGAACAAATGGTCCCTGTGGCGGTATGGAAAGTAAACTTGTTGCTTTTGATATAACGGATATCACCGCCCCTGTACAGCGAGTCTCATGGCCCGTATCTGAACCATATGGATTGGGATATGCCGACAGCGTTTTGTATGTATGCGATCGCTACCAGGGGCTGATGATCTTCAATATCAAGGATCCATTCGATCCTGGCATAATAAATTCTATACCCGGCGATTGGTACTTTGATGTGATTCCTTATTATAATACTCTTATTTGCTGGGTGAGTGATGGGGTTGTTTTGTATGATATTTCAAATCCAGCCATCCCACAATTTATCGCAAAAATAACCTGATGCAAAAACGAACCCTGCCTTTGTTGCTGTTCTTTCATTTCACAGTGACAATGTCAGCGCAACACACGAATAAAACTTCTTTGCCGGCCACTCATACCATTCGACTGAACCCAACCGGTTTGCTTGACCCTGTTGAACCAAATCTCTCTGCAGGTTATGAATATCGATTTCAGGAAGACTGGGCAGTTACCGCTGACCTGGCCTGGATCTTTTATTCAAGATATTCTGCAAATACAAAACGTGCCGATGGATTTATTCTCCGTTCAGCGATCAGGCGGTACATTGGTCCGCTGAAACAAGCGTTTCTTGACGCTGAACTACATTACAAACACGTCGTTTCGACAATTGAAGACTGGCTTGGCCGGGATTGTGTCAACGGTTCGGCCAGTTATGAAGAGTTCACAACCTTTTACTATCTCAGGCAATCGATCGGACCGAACCTGAAGATCGGAGAAGAGTCACGCATCTCCAGGAACAATAAATTTTGGTTCGAATATTATTTAGGTCTAGGTTTTCGATGGAATTCCCAACAAGTCTTAAATGATCCCCACGCCTGTTATAAGTATGCGAACGAGCTTATGAACCAGGCGCATGATTCCCGTTGGGTTTCGGTAGCGGTCCCAATGGGGATCCGATTACTTTACAGGCTCAACTAATTAAGAAATGCATGTGAACTTTCTTTATTTTCCTTTTTCAAAATTTCTGTTGATCCAAACAACGGCTTTCCTTACATAGTATTCTTTGTCGTCTTCAAGATTCTTCACAAGTTTCTTGATCTCTTTGTGAGCCTCCGCTTTTCGGGTATACCATTCAAGCATCACCAAAGACAATCTTCGCTGCCAGGGATCTTTTGAATGATTGAATCTCCTGCAAGATCAAAGATTTCCTCCTGATGTGATTTGACAATACCCCGCAAAAATTGCATACCTAACCCATCACACACGGCCCAATTATCAATTTGCTTTGAAAACTTTTTAAATAATGCAAGTACCCGCAAGGGGTCATTCTTTCCAATCTTCTCAATGATCTTTATGGCAATTATTCTTTCCTCAAGAGCACCGGAATTCCAAAGTTGCTCAACCAGATCAAATGAGCCTTCTTTGTATTTTTTTGCCAATTCATTAAGGACGGGAGTCTTTACGCCATATATCTTCTGCTTGCCTGGCACCATTATCTGAAAGAGATTGATATTGCCTTTATCAGCTCTGTCGTTAAGTATGCTCTGTATCTCTTTAATCTGTTTTGACATGAGATTCAATATAGCCATTTTTAAATTGTATTTTACAGAAATGCGCGTTCCCAGACGACTGGTCTTTACGTCTCTCAGAATTAAAATTGATTTAGTGCTGATAAAAACAGGAAATCTGTATTTCAAAAATAATTTCAACATGCCTTCTGTTAACTTCCATTCCTCTTCATGATACAAGTAAGCATCGGTGGCCGAACCCACAACAATAAATCCATATTGACCTTTCTTCGATCTCGCCTGCAGCTGTTTTTCCAGCACTTCCAATGCATTTGATTTTACAGCAAGACCATGATCCATGTTCTCGCCGTATTTACTACCACGGATATAGCAATACAAGCAATTGCAGCTACAACCTTCATAAGCGTTCACCGAATATTCTGTCAGGAACCAACTATCACGTTGCTTTTGTTTATTGAGAACAGACATTACCTGTTTTTGATACATAATTAAAGATAATCGCTTTTTTAATTGAAGGGAGATGGCCAATTTTGTTGTAAACTACCTAATGCGAAATCAAATAATTGTTGTAGCCTGTTTGTTGTTTTTTATAAGTTGTACCTCGTCAAAGAAGGTCATTCACCAATCGCCAGGTTTTATTTCACGACTACAATTTTTATCAGAATATGAGGTTCCAAACGGAAAACAATTTAAACAAACAACAATAGGAGGTTTATCCGGTATTGATCACGATGTTAAGAATGATATCTACTACATGATCTCGGACGACCGGTCAGCCATCAACCCGGCAAGATTTTATACCGCTAAAATTCACATTAACAAGAGTCGCATCGACAGCATTGACTTCATTGACGTAAGAACGTTGCGGCAGCGCGATGGTAAGCCTTATCCCAACTCAAAACAAGACCCTTGGCATACCCCTGACCCGGAAGAGATACGCTATAACCCAATAAAAGATGAAATAGTCTGGAGTAGCGAAGGGGAAAGAAAACCTGGTAATGATGTTTTCGAGGATCCTTCCGTGATCGCCGTGGACAGAGATGGCAACTATAGAGACAGTTTTGAATTGCCTGCCAATATGCATTTGCAGAAAGCAGAAAATGGTCCAAGACAGAATAGTGTGTTTGAAGGATTAGCTTTCTCTTCCGACTATAGATATCTCTTTGTAAGTATGGAAGAGCCAATTTATGAAGACGGACCCAGGGCAGGAGCAAATGATTCCACTGCATGGATACGCATATTAAAATTTGACGCAGAAAAAAGAAAACAAGTTGGCCAATACGCTTATAAGATCGAGCCTGTTGCATACCCTGCTACACCCGCAAATTCATTTAAAATAAATGGGGTCTCCGCTATTGCATTGGCAGGAGAAAACAAGTTGCTTGTTGTGGAACGGTCTTTTTCCACTGGAAGAATAGCCTGCACGATCAGGGTTTTCCTGGCCGATCTAAATGATGCCACCGACATTGCCAATACAAATTCCCTGTTATCGCAACCTGCGGCAAAACCCGTCTCAAAAAAACTATTACTAAATATGGATGACCTTGGTCGATACATCGACAACATCGAAGGTGTAACATTCGGTCCCGTATTACCAAATGGTCACGAGTCAGTGATCTTTATCGCCGACAATAATTTTTCTCCATTGGAGAAAACCCAGGTGTTCTTATTTGAGGTCATTCCATAAAGCTTTTTAATGAAATTTAAAAAAGATTTTTGTGTCTTTTTATTGCCAGTTAATTATCTGTTAAGAAGGACAACGCAACGACACTTTTGCTGATCGAAATTTTTAAAGGTTGTAATATTACAAACGGCTATTCATCTTAGAACTTCTGCTATCAGAAAACCCCTCAACCACTTCTACTGAATTTTACTCAACACCAAAAAAAATTCTATGAAGGTTATTTTAGGTCTCGCATTCATTTTTATTTTTAACCCTGTTGAATGGAATACTGATTTTGAAAAAGCGAAGACGGATGCGGCGAACTCACATAAACTCATTCTTCTGAATTTTTCAGGCTCTGACTGGTGCAGCCCCTGCATCCGCATGAAGGAAACAATTTTTGATTCAGATGTTTTTGACAGATATGCAGAACAAAATCTCATCCTTGTGCGAGCAGATTTTCCACGTCTTAAAAAAAATCAGTTATCAAAGGAGCAGACCAGGCAAAACGAAAATCTTGCAGACAAATTTGACCCGGAAGGGAAGTTTCCGTTTACTATCTTATTAGATGAGACTGGCAAAGTGTTAAAGGAATGGGAAGGATGCCCCAATGAGTCTCCTCAATCATTTGTAACATCCATAAATACATTTGCGCATGTCATTCATTGATGCAGAATCTGCAGCGATGTCTACAAAAGTTTTAAAACTGATGGGGAATCGGTTTGAGATCAGCGTCGGCGATCCTGACCCCCAATGGGCAAATGAATGTATTGATGCAGCAGTTGCAGAGATCAGGCGAATCGAAGAATTGCTAACTACGTTCAAGGAGTCGAGTCAAACAAATTTGATCAACAGAAATGCCGGGGTACAGCCCGTGAAAGTTGATAAAGAAGTCTTTGATCTTATTTCCCGTTCATTGAAAATCTCTGCCCTGACGCAGGGTGCTTTTGACATAAGTTATGGTTCGATCGACAAAAATCTTTGGAATTTCAACACGAGCATGACCTCATTGCCGGACAGAGAGACGGCAAAACAATCGGTTAAGCTAATAAATTTCAGAAATGTGATCCTTAATGAGAAAGACAATTCTGTTTTTCTCAAAGAGAAAGGGATGCGGATCGGGTTCGGCGGAATCGGCAAAGGATATGCCGCCGACCGTGCAAAAAACATACTTAAGCAAATGGGTGTGGCCGATGGTGTTGTCAACGCGGCTGGTGATCTTGTTACCTGGGGAAGTCAGATTAATGGCAAACCGTGGACCATTGGCATTGCCGATCCCAACATCCAACATCATCCATTCTCTTATCTCAATATTAGCAATATGGCCGTGGCCACGTCCGGAAATTATGAAAAGTATGCGGTGATCAATGGGAAAAGATATTCCCACACTATCGATCCAAAAACAGGTCTTCCGGTTTCAGGTATAAAGAGTGTGACAATTATTTGCCCAAGCGCTGAATTAGCGGATGCGATGGCGACACCCGTTATGGTAATGGGCGTAGGAGCCGGCCTTTGCCTCATTAATCAAATGAACGACATCGCGTGCATCATCATTGATGACAATAATAAGTTATACACTTCAGACAACATAAAAATCAGATAAACATGAAAACAAAAAGGATGGTAAAGGTAATTGGTGCTTTAATCATCGCAGGTACTGCAGTGCCTTCATGCCAAACCGTAAAAGAATATCAAAAACAGCATTTGAATGACGCGGAAATGGAATTGTCAGCACGAAAGGTTCAAAAATTTGAAACCAGCTTCCAATCATACCGTGAGGCTGCATCAGGTGCAAATGGAGGAAAGACCGGTGGTGGTTGCGGCTGCAATTGATAAACTTAACGACTACTTTAAATGATCAGGATACCGTTTACAATTATTGCAATGTATTTGAGCATGCTTGTCTATTCTCAAAGAAACGCTGCTAACGACAGTCTTTATAAAAGCAAAAAGCTAAACGTAGATGAGATCAACTTTGTTTCAGGATACTATAACCAGGACGGAAACAATTCTGCTGTTACGGGCGGAATCGGAACGGAGAAACTTACCGATTTTGCAAACACGATCGAGCTGAAACTTTCTAAATATGACGCTAAATACCGAAAACATAATCTTTCATTGGAAGTGGGAGTAGATCACTACACGTCGGCGTCATCCGATAAAATCGATCCTCACACTATTTCATCTGCTTCAAGATCCGATACCCGCTTCTATCCTTCTGCGGCGTGGAGCCTCCAAAACGAAGCGAAAGGAACGACTGTGGGAGTAAACTTATCATTTTCCAGTGAGTTTGATTACACATCCCTCGGCATAGGAACAAGTTTTACGAAAACGTCAAAAAATCACAACACTGAATTTACGGGTAAGCTGCAGGCATATCTCGATACCTGGAAGGTGATCTACCCAATAGAACTTCGAGCAGGAACTGGTTTCACAGGTGAAGAGGATGATTACCCTTCTGCACCACGGAATTCATACAGCGCTTCGCTGTCTTTTGGACAAGTCGTGAATAAAAAATTGCAAGTGCTCTTACTTGCGGAGCCAACATACCAAAGCGGTTTACTGGCTACAAAATATCAAAGGGTTTATTTCACCGATGGTTCGGTGCAGGCGGAAAACCTGCCAGACAACCGATACAAAATTCCTATCGGATTTCGGGCAAATTATTTTATTGGTGACCGAATTATCATTCGAAGTTTTTACCGGTATTATACAGACAATTGGGGCGTAAAGGCGCACACAGTTGATCTCGAAGCTCCCATAAAGATCACACCGTTCACTTCCATAAGTCCATTTTTCAGATTCTATAAACAAACCGCGGCGGATTATTTTGCAGCTTTCGGTCAGCACACACTTAACGAAACTTACTTCACCAGCGACTATGATCTTTCGAAATTCACCAGCAATTTTTTTGGCACAAGTATCCGGCTCTCACCGCCTAAAGGTTTATTCGGCATAAAGAACTGGAACAGCATCGAGCTCAGGTATGGGCATTACAACCGAAGCGATGGCTTACAATCTAACATTGTTTCCCTTCATTTAAAATTCGAATAATGAATGTTGGGATGGTAAGGTGCTTCAAAGAATGGGGTTCGCAGACCCTTCTCAAAAAAGTTATGGTGACAAAAAAGGGCACTGCAGAAAAAAGCGCGGCAAGAGATCAACAAACTGCGGCAACGAAAAGTGGCCGAGAAGGACGAGCGACGGCCTTTTAGACAGCCTTCTTCCTTCTGCAATACATTTCTGCTTTGAATCTTGTGCTTATGCCTTCATTCTTGTTCCTTGTGCCTTGGTTCTTGAATCCAGTGTGGCAGGAAAATTGAACTCTTTATCTAAATTTTTTTTATGATACAAAGAGATGGCTCACGCATAAGTTTGTGGCAAAACGAAATTCCTGTTTATAAACCCAAAAATGATCCTGATGTCCATGCGATCTATGATGTTGCCATAATCGGGGGAGGGATAACTGGAGTTAGCGCCGCCTATCTATTGCGAGCCGCTGGCAAAAAATGCATCCTAATTGAAGCAAATAATTTATGTTTCGGCACCACGGGTGGCACCACAGCTCATCTGAATACATTGCTTGATGTACCCTACACTAGAATTATAAAGAACTTTGGAAAAGAAAATGCTCAACTGGTAGCAAAGGCCGCTGCTGAAGCAATTGATCTCATAAAAAGAAATATAGAAGCACTCGGGATCGATTGTGAATTTGAAGATGCTTGCGCTTATCTTTTTTCCCAAACACACGAACAAACAGAAGAACTGGATGAGATTGATGAAGCCTGCCAGGAAGTGGGGCTTGATGTGTCATACAATCTTGCATTGCCTGTCAGTATCGATTTCGAAAAGGCGATTGAGGTAAGAGGGCAAGGAAAATTTCATCCGGTAAAATATGTATATGGCCTTGCGGATGCGTTTGAAAAAGCCGGCGGAATCATTTTGCAACAAACACGCGTAACCGGAATTGAAGACACTGAAGGCATCACCATTGAAACAGACAACGGGAATTTCAGGGCGGTAAATCTCATTTATGCAACGCATATACCACCCGGAGTAAATCTCTTGCAGATGCGCTGCGAACCGTGGCGCAGTTATGCCATAGCATTTACTACAAAAGATAAGCAGTATCCCCGCGATCTGATTTACGACATGTACGACCCTTATCATTACATCCGTTCTCAAAAGATCGATGGAAATGAATATTTGATCGTGGGTGGTGAGGACCATAAAACCGGCGAGCAGGAAAACACAGAAGCATGTTTTCTAAGACTGGAGAGTTATATCCGCAAGCATTTCGAAGTCGACGAGATACTTTTCAAATGGTCATCACAATACTTCGAACCGGGTGACGGTCTCCCCTATATTGGTCATTTGCCTGGCCATCCGGGTAATATTTTTGTAGCAACCGGGTATGGCGGAAATGGAATGACCTATAGCAGTGTGGCTGCATTGCTTTTAAGACAAATGATCCTCGAAGAGGAAAGTCCTTATATAAGGTTATTTGACCCGAACAGGGTAAAACCGATCGCAGGTTTCACTACATTTTTGAAACAGAACGTAGACGCTTTTAAAAATTTTGTAGGGAAATGGTTTGACAAAGAGAAACTGGAAGAATTTGCTGAGTTGGCTCGCGGTGAAGCGAGGGTGACAAAATACAGCGGCGAAAAATTAGCATTGTACAAAGATGAACAGGGTGAACTTCATGCTTTAAGTCCGGTCTGCACTCACTTGAAATGTTCGGTAGCCTGGAATAATGCAGAACAATCATGGGATTGTCCTTGTCATGGTTCACGATTTTCGTATGATGGTAAGGTTCTTACAGGGCCGGCTGATCATGACCTGGAGAAATGTGAAATAAGGACACTAGTCGAGCACGATTGAACAAATGGGAGAAATGCTAGGGTAGCGAAAAGACACGGCAATCTGTAGAGACAGGGCATGCCCTGACTCCACAGATTGCAAATTGAGGAGGCAATTATTTAAATATCCTCGCAAAAAATTCTTTCATATCATTCCACGATGCGGAATCCGCTGCGGGATTATATTTTATCGGCATTTTAAATTTTTCAGCATTGGCATCGGAAGCCGGGTTGGTGAAGGCATGCGTTGCGTTGGGATATTGTTTGAAAGTATAATCAGCGCCAATAGAATCCATTTGCTTCTTGAATTTTTCAACATCTTCCGGTTTAACGAACTGGTCAGCCATTCCGTGACATACCAGTATCTTAGCCTTTAGCAAATTCTTATTGGCAGGTGCGCCGATCAGAGTTCCGTGGAAACTAACAACACCTTTTAAATCCTCTCCCAATCTCGCAACATTCAATACAACGCCGCCACCAAAACAATATCCAATGGCAGCAATGTTATTCGTGTCAACCTGGCTATAAGTTTTCAATTTAGCCAAGGCAGCATCAAACCTGCTTTTTGTCATTTTTAAATTTTGGTAGAACGGGCCGGCTGCCTTACCGGCGTCATCCGGATTGTCTGCTACCTTTCCATTGCCATACATGTCAATAGCCATTGCGATGTACCCAAGCTCAGCCAATTTCCGGGCCCGCATTTTAGGATAATCTACCAAACCCCACCACTCGGGAACTACTAGCACAGCCGGACGTTTGCCTTCTTTATTTCCATCATACACAACATATCCATCCATTGTCACTCCGTTGTCAGTATAAGTAACATTTTCTTCCTTAAGGGAAGAGGCCTCTGCAGTCTCTTTCATTGTGGAATCAACAGATGTTCCTGTGCTGTCGGTGTTTGAAGTAGAACTTGACTGACTATTACATGCAGAACTAAGAATAATCACAGCAATACTTACGAGAGTTCCTGGTTTCATGGTTTGAGTTTTTACAGTTCCTGATTTTGTTGCAAGAAATTTGCCATGAGTCAGGTATTTCATCAAGACCCACAAGCATTTGATGTAAAGGGTTTCACGGTAAGTTACAAAGATTCTACTTTGGCCTACTCAATTTATCTCCCATGAGAAGAAAAAATTTTTTCGTCCTGCTGCTGTCATTAATGCCCGTTTGCTCCTTCGCTCAGCATCCCTTCAAACACTGGACAGAAGCAATAGAAACGAGGTATGACATTAAGCAACCAATCATAAATTATATCCTGGCCATTAACTCCGCCGACACGTCTTCTTTCTCAGTCGAAATGAGGATACGAAACATCCCCGATACATTTTACGTTGCAATGGTGGCACATCCCGAATATGATGATCAATATTGGCGATATGTTGAAGATCTTAAGGTAACAACGAAAAAAGGAAAAGGGGAAGTATTCCGTAAGGACAGTGCTTTATGGAAAATAACAGCCGGCAGCAATGAAGTCGTTTTGGATTATCGTATCAAATTGCCTTCTTTACACAATGAATTTCGATCGGCATGGAAAGCATTTCTCTCTCCAACCGGTGGGCTTGTCGGGGGACCACATTCATTCATGTATATAGTTGGTGCCACGTTAGCACCTTCGTATGTTACACTCCACATCCCCCGGTCATGGGAAATTGCCACAGGTTTGACACAGACATCTGACCCAAAAACCTTTTTCGCGGCATCAACAAACATACTGGTTGATGATCCCATTTTCGTTGGAAAATTCAAAAGCTGGTTATTTAAGATTGACGACGTGCCTCACCGCCTGGTTTATTGGTCATTGCCACAAGCAAATGAATTTGATACGGCCAGGCTTCTTTCCGGGATACAAAAAATAGTCGAACAGGCTGAACTGCTCTTCGAAAGGTTTCCATACCGTGATTTTACATTCATGTTGCAAGATGGTGCACTGGGGTCATTGGAGCATAACAATTCTGTTACAGTGGGTGCACCCGTTAATCAACTCATTAATGACATGGACGAAACATTTGCAGAGATCGCTCACGAATATTTCCACACATGGAATCTTGTAAGGATTCATCCTATCGAATATGGCGACATAAATTATAGAACTCCGCCCTTGTCAAAGGGACTTTGGTTCAGTGAAGGCCTAACGATGTTCTATGCTGACCTGTTAATGCGCAGGGCAAGCTTGCCTGTTTTTGATTCCACAAGAATTGCTCACCTTGAACACCTGGTACGAAGATATTTAGCATCGCCTGCTTATCTGAAGTATTCCGCAGAAACAATCAGTCTTGCGTCTTATGGACCTGTCGGTATGTTAGGCGACTATTCGGCGAGTACTCATTTGCATGGCGAAATACTGGGTGCACTCCTTGATTTTATTATTCGTGATGCAACAGGTGGAAAACGGTCCATGGATGATGTAATGAGACAAATGATGGAAAATTTCAGCGGGGAAAAAGGTTTTACATCAAAAAACATCGAGGAAACTGTACACAAAATATGCGGTTGTGATGTGCATCCATTTTTCACGGATCATATTTTCGGAAGCAAGGAAATTGATTTTAATAAATATTTCAAACTCGCAGGACTTCAAATGAACGTTGCGCTAAAAGATATGCTGTCGGACGATGGAAAGCCGGTTCCCGATTTGAGGATCTATTCGTGGCAAAAAAAGAATGAAGATTTTTTAAGGATTGCGATCACAAATCCTCAGAGTTGTTGGGGCAGCGCCGGTTTACACACAGGCGATATAATTAAATCGGTAAATGGAACTCCAATAAAAACGACGAATGATTTTCGCCAGGTAATAAGAAGTCTAAAAATTGGCGATTCTATAGCACTGGAAGTTGAAAGACCCTCCGGTATAATAAAGATAAATGTTTTAATAAAGGGGTATCAGCAACCCGAAGTTAAAATTCAACATCTGTCGGCCCTCTCGCAAAAACAAAAAAATCTATTTACCCAGTGGAACGAATAGCTCTGTGTTCCTAGAAAGAAGAATTCCTCAGCAATTGCATGATTTTGCAAAAAACCATACGCTAACAGTTTGTACTTTTAATCATGTTTACCAACAGGGACATTGCCAGGTATTATGATCTGAGTGAAGTGCACTATCGAAAGTTCTGGCGTCTTGATAAAAGTCGGTCACTGCATTATGGCTACTGGGATGATTCGGTGAAAAATTTTCACGAAGCCCTTTTAAATCTGAATAAGGTTCTTGCCGAGATGGCAGAAATCAAGGAACACGAAAATATTCTCGATGCAGGTTGCGGAGTTGGCGGATCATCGATATGGCTTGCCAAAGAAAAAAATTGCACGGTAACAGGAATTAGTTTAAACAAGCGACAAATTGATAAAGCAAATACGCTAGCGAAAGAATTTGGTGTGCTAGAAAAAGTCTCATTCGAACAAAGGGATTATT
>Ga0068853_100003691_pt1 | contig 11748 bp, 10 predicted proteins | sample KBSCornC32_FD_65655 | JGI IMG/M metagenome (GOLD analysis project Ga0068853, IMG submission 65655) | Corn rhizosphere microbial communities from Kellogg Biological Station, Michigan, USA - KBS Corn C3-2 | ecosystem: Host-associated > Plants > Roots > Rhizosphere > Soil ... | reverse complement strand
CAGCAAGGGCTACGAGACCGCCTTGCAGCAGGCGCGCGAAGGCGACAGCGATGCGTCGGCACTGAGCCTGCGCCAGTCGCTCGACTTGCTGAAGCAGTCGTCAGCGAAATGTGCGGTGACCGCCGGCTGCGATCCGCAGCGCTTCTTTTCCGTATTCGACCGCCTGCTGCGCCTGAAAGATGGCGATTTCGACGACCTCCCGGATCTGTCCGGGGATGTCGAGTCGTCGCAGGCGGCGCTGGCCACCGGTCATGCCGGTGCGGCCAGCCTGCCGCAGGCGCAGCGCAGCGTGACGCTGCTGCACGGACAGAAGCTGTCGCAGCTGATCGCGATGAACGGGCCGGTGAAGGCAGCGCTGGAGATGTGGCTGACCCAGCGCCGGCCTTACCTGATGGACGCCTGGGTCAATTACCAGTACCTGCGCCACGATATGTGGCCGGCCTACCAGAAGGCCGACCTGCCCGAGGCGCTGCTGTTCGGCATGGTGGCCCAGGAATCCGGCGGCAAGGTGCACGCGGTGTCGCGCTCCGGCGCCTCCGGCCCGCTGCAGTTCATGTATTCCACCGGCATGCGTTTCGGGCTGGGCGTGGACAACGGCTTCGACATGCGCTTCGACCCGGCCGCTTCGGCGCGGGCCAATGCCGAATACCTCAACGAGCAGTTGCGCATCTTCAACAACAACCTGGAGCTCGTCATCGGCGCCTACAACGGCGGCGAAGGCCGCATGCGCCGCGCGGTGGGCGACGACCCGTCGGTGAGTTTCTACGACCCGCGCATCTACGACCAGATGTCGCCCGAGACGCGCGACTACGTGCCGGCGGTGCTGGCGGCGGCGTGGCTGTTCCTGCATCCGGACAGCTACAACCTGCGCTTCCCGAAGATCGACGGCGACCCCGGCAGCATCACGCTCAAGCGCGCCGCGTCGCTTGATGAGCTCACCGTCTGCCTGGGTTCGGCCGATGGCATGGAGGAGGGCTGGTTCCGCACCCTGCGCAACCTCAATCCGCGGCTCGACCCCGATACCAGCCAGCCGGTCGGCGCCACGCTGCGGGTGCCCAAACGACTGGAGCGTGCCTATGCCGCCCGTTGCGTCGATGGTCCGTGGCCGATCCTCGCGGCGGACCTGCACCGTGCGACGGTGCCGGTGGTACCCGATCCGGCGCAGGCGCCGGCGAAGGCGGGTGCGCAGAGAACGACCACGTATCGCGTGCGCCGCGGCGACACCTTGATCAGCATCGTGCGCAAACTGCATTGTTCCAGTGTGCAGGAGATTTCCGAGATCAACGATCTCCAGCACCACCGCATCCGGGTGGGCCAGCATCTGAAGGTGCCGGTCTGCCGTTGAGGCGCGGGGTGGGGCGCCGCCGCGCGGTCAGGCGACGGCGCTCTCCTGCATCCAGCTGTCCGAGGTATCGCTGCGGCTGCCGCCGCCGTGGAGCTCCTTGAGCTCGCGCAGCAACTGCAGCAACTGCCGGTGCTGGGCCTGCAGGTTGGGCTGGGTGGCGGTCTTGGTCTCGTGATAGGCGACCGCCAGCCACAGCGCGATGCCGCGCAGCGCGACCTCGGCGTTGTTCGAACGTGCACGCTCGTAGCCCAGGTCGGTGCCTTGTCCCCACGGCAGGTAGCGCGATTCCGGCGCGGTGCCGTACAGGTGCGGGAAATCACAGCGCGAGGCCTGGCCGATCTCGCGCAGGGTGAGCATGCTCAGCCGATCGCGGCTGCGCTTGGGCAGGGTCCGGATGCTGCGTTCGACATCGCGGAACTGGCGGCCAAGCTGGCGCGAACGCACCACCGCAAAGAATGGAGTGAGTATCTGCATGGTTCCCCTCGGCACAGGTTCGGCACGGCATGTTGGCCGGTCCGTCGCGAGGAGGTTAACCGGCCACCCCCGGAATTTGCGCGCATAGCGTCACAAAATGACGCGCAACGTCAGTTTTCGGGAAAGTGGCCGCCTGCCACCCTGATCTGACCGATCCGCTGGCCCACGCGAACGTGCTGTTGCGGCGGCAGCGGATCGACCGTCGCGCTGCCCGGCGGCAGCAACACGATCACGGTCGAACCCATGTTGAAGCGCGCCATCTCGGCGAAGCGTTCCAGCGTGATGTCCTGCCCGGCAAACGATTTGCGGCGGATCGACGAGGCGTACGGCGGGATCACCAGGCCGTCCCAGACCGTGGCCACCGAAGAGACCAGGATCGCGCCGACCATCACCACCACGAAGGGACCGCGTTCGCCGTCGAAATGGCAGACCAGCCGCTCGTTGCGCGCGAACAGCCGCGGGATCGCCTCCACCGCGAATGGCGCCACGCTGAAGATGCGCCCCGGCACATGCACGGTTTCGCGCAGCGTTCCCTTCATCGGCATGTGCACCCGATGGTAGTCGCGCGGCGACAGGTAGACCGTCACGAAGCTGCCGTTGCGGTACGGCGCGGCGGCGGCCTCGTCGCCGCCGAGCAGTTCGGCGGCGGTGTAATCCTGCCCCTTCGCCTGGAAAATCCGCCCGTCGACGATGCGCCCGGCCTGGCTGATGCGCCCGTCGGCGGGCGAGAGCAGGGTGGCCGGATCGGCATCCGCCTGGCGCGCGCCGGGTTTCAGCTTGCGCGTGAAGAACGCATTGAAATGCTGGTAGGCCAGCGGGTCGGACTGCGCGGCCTCGGCCATGTCCACGTCGTAGTTGCGCACGATGGTGGCGATCAGCCAGTTCTTCCACGGCGCAAACGTCCAGCGCGTGGCCCAGTAGACCAGGCGGGACAGGAAGCGGTGCGGAAGGACGTATTGGAGGAATACCTTGAAAGTCATCCGGGCAGTATAGGGGCGACGAGTGAGTGGAGAGGCGAGGAGTGAGTGGAGAGGAGTGAGAAAAGAGAGGAACGCATGGGATCGCCGGCAACTGCCTTGGCTTTCTGTCACTTGTCACTCCTCTCCACTCACTCCTCGCCCCTATACTTGCGGGCCATTCCGCTCCGGGCGCCACCGTGACTGCCGATCTCGCCACCATCATCGACTTCATCCGTTACGGCGCCAGCCGCTTCTCGGCCGCCGGGCTGACTTTCGGGCACAGCCACGACAACCCGATCGACGAGGCCACGCATCTCGTGCTGGCCAGCCTGCATCTGCCGCTGGACATTCCGCCGGCCTACGGCGCCGGCCGGCTCACCGCGGAAGAGCGCGCGAACGTGCTGGCGCTGATCGAGCGGCGCGTCAACGAGCGCCTGCCGGTGGCCTACCTGGTCGGCGAGACCTGGTTCGCCGGGCTGAAGTTCAAGAGCGACCGCCGCGCGCTGGTGCCGCGCTCGCCGATCGCCGAGCTGATCGAGACGGGCTTCACGCCGTGGCTGGACGAGCGCCACGTCGAGCGCGCGCTGGACCTGTGCACCGGCTCGGGTTGCATCGGCATCGCGATGGCCGAGTACAACCCCGAATGGCAGGTCGACATCGTCGACATCAGCGACGAGGCGCTGTCGCTGGCGCGCGAGAACATCGCGTTCCAGCACGTCGAGGGCCGCGTCGAGGCGATCCAGTCGGATCTGTTCGCCGGCGTGGCCGGGCGCAAGTACGACCTGATCGTCTCCAACCCGCCCTACGTCACCGAGGACGAGTACGCCGCGCTGCCGGGCGAATACGCGCACGAGCCCAAGCTGGGCCTGACCTCCGGCGCGGACGGCCTGGACCTGTGCCTGCGCATGCTGGACGAGGCGGCTGGTCATTTGACCGAGGACGGCCTGCTGATCGTGGAGGTGGGCGAGAGCGAGCACGCGCTGTCCGCGCTGCTGCCCGAGGTCCCGTTCGTGTGGATCGAGTTCAAGGTTGGCCCGATGGGCGTGTTCGCGCTGGAGCGGCGCGACCTGGTCGAGCATGCGGCGGCGATTCACGCCGCGGCTGTCGCACGCCGCCCGGGCTGACATGGAACTGGTCACGGCGCGACTGCGGATCGACCCGTTGCGCGCTGAAGACGCCGCGGCGCTGTTCGCCCTGCGCAGCGACCCCGTGGTGGCGCGCTACCAGGGTTGGCGGCCAGCCGATCTCGCCGCCGCGCGTGCCTTCATCGAGCGACAATCGCCCGCAGCCACTCCCGCCGGCTGGTTCCAGCGCGCGATCCGCCTGCGCGAGGACGGCCGGCTGATCGGCGATCTTGGCGTGAACCTGCCCGAGGATGCGATGGAATCGGTCGAGTTCGGCATCAGCCTCGCGCCGGCCGGGCAGGGCCGTGGCTACGCCGGCGAGGCCGTGCGCGCCCTGTTCGGGCAGGTATTCGGCCCGTGGCGCCGGCACCGCATCCACGCCTCGGTCGACCCGCGCAACCAGGCCTGCCTCGCCCTGCTGCGTTCGCTGGGCATGCGTCAGGAAGCCCATCACTGCGAAAGCCTGTGGCTGCACGGCGAATGGGTGGACGACATGATCTTCGCCATGCTCTCCCGCGAGTGGCCAGCGGCGCCACGGCAGGAGCCCGCTCGCGGGCGATGTTCTTGAACCGGGATGACCAGACATTCGTCTGTCGAGAGCCGGGATTGGGGATTCGGGATTCGCAAGATTAAAAAGGCATCGCCCACGAGCGGGCTCCTACAAGAGGGGTGGTGCCGGTATGCTCTGGGCTTTGATCCCGGACGCGCGATGTCAAGCAATTCCTTCGGCAAGCTGTTCACCGTCACCACCTTCGGCGAAAGCCACGGGCCGGCGATCGGCTGCGTGATCGACGGCTGCCCTCCGGGGCTGGCCATCGCCTCGGAAGAGTTCCGCACCGACCTCGAGCGCCGCGCCACCGGCCGCAGCCGCTACACCTCGCAGCGGCACGAGGCGGACGAGGTGGAGATTCTTTCCGGCGTGTACCAGGGCAAGACCACCGGCACGCCGGTCGCGCTGCTGATCCGCAACACCGACCAGCGCAGCAAGGACTACGGCGAGATCGAGCAGACCTTCCGCCCCGGCCACGCCGACTACACCTACTGGCAGAAGTACGGCATCCGCGACCCGCGCGGCGGCGGGCGCTCCTCGGCGCGCGAGACCACCATGCGCGTGGCCGCTGCCGTCGTGGCGAAGAAATGGCTGGCCGAACGCCATGGCGTGCACGTGCGCGGCTACCTGGCGCAGATCGGCGAGGTCGTGCCCGGTGCGTTCGACTGGAGCGCGGTGGAGCAGAACCCGTTCTTCTGGCCCGATGCATCGCAGGTGCCGGCGCTGGAGGACTACATCAACAAGCTGCGCAAGTCCGGCGATTCGGTCGGCGCGCGCGTCAACGTGGTCGCCGAGGGCGTGCCTCCTGGCTGGGGCGAGCCGGTCTACGGCAAGCTGGACGGCGACCTGGCCAGTGCGCTGATGTCGATCAACGCAGTCAAGGGCGTGGAGGTCGGCGATGGTTTCGCCGCCGTCGCCCAACGCGGGAGCGTACATCGCGATGAAATGCGTTTGGACGGCTTTACGTCCAATCACGCCGGTGGCATTCTCGGTGGCATAAGCACGGGACAGGCGGTGACCGCCTCGATCGCGTTGAAGCCCACCTCCAGCATCCTGATCCCCGGCCGCAGCGTGAACCTGGCCGGCGAGCCGGTGGACGTGGTCACCAAGGGGCGTCACGACCCCTGCGTCGGCATCCGTGCCACGCCCATCGCCGAGGCGATGATGGCGCTGGTGCTGATGGATCACGCCTTGCGCCATCGGGCGCAATGCGGCGACGTGGGGCCGGTCGCGCCACGCATCGCCTGAGGCCGAGCCACCGCCACCGGAACCCGTTCGATGACCGACAAGCCGCGCGTCTGGGTGTCCCGCCCCACTTTCCCCGGTGTCATCGCCCGGCTGGAGCCGCATTTCCAGGTGACCGTGGAGGAGACCGAACGCAAGTTCAGTCCTGCCGAACTGGCTGCCCGGCTGGCGGGGCAGGATGCGGTGATCGTCGGCCTCAAGGACCGCATCGGCGCGGCCGAAATCGGTGCGGCCGAGCGCCTGCGTATCGTGGCCAACCTTGCAGTGGGCTACGACAACATCGACGTCGACGCGATGAGCGCTGCCGGCATCGCGGTGTCCAACACCGCCGACGTGCTCAACGAGAGCGTGGCCGACTTCGCCTGGGCGCTGCTGCTGGGCGCGGCCCGGCGCATGACTGCGGCCGAGCGCTGGCTGCGTGCCGGCCACTGGCATGCCACCGAGTTCAAGGCGTGGCTGGGCAGCGACGTGCGCGGTCGCACCCTGGGCATCCTCGGCATGGGCCGCATCGGCCAGGCCATCGCCCATCGCGCGGTCGGCTTCGGCATGCCGGTGATCTACCACAACCGCTCGCCGCTGCCCGAGGCGGTCGAGCGCGCCTGCAACGCACGCCACGTGGACAAGGCGCAGTTGCTGGGCGAGTCCGATTTCCTGGTGCTGGCCTTGCCGCTGACGCCGCGCACCCGACACGCCATCGGCGCGGCCGAGCTGGCCCTGATGAAGCCGACCGCGATGCTGGTCAACGTCGCCCGCGGCGGCATTGTCGACGACGCCGCGCTGGCCGCGGCGTTGCGCGACCGGCGCCTGGCCGGCGCGGCGCTGGACGTGTTCGAGGGCGAACCGAAGCTGCATCCGGCGCTGCTCACGCTCGACAACGTGGTGCTCAGCCCCCATATCGCCAGCGCCACGACCGATACCCGCCGCGCGATGACATCGGTGGCGGTGGACAATGTGCTCGCGTTGTTCGGCCATGGTCCGCACGCAGGACGACCACCCAACCTCCTCAACCCGAACGTGCTGTGACCGGCACGCCTCCACTTCCAGAGCAACCCATTCCATGAGTCACAAGAGCAGTTACAAGGTCGCCATGGTCGGCGCCACCGGTGCCGTCGGCGAAGCCCTGCTGGCCATCCTCGCCGAGCGCGAGTTTCCGGTCAGCGAGCTGGTGCCGCTGGCCAGCGAGCGATCAGCCGGTGGCAAGGTCAGCTTCGGCGGCAAGCAGGTCACCGTGCAGTTGCTGGACACCTACGACTTCGCCGGCGTCGACATCGCGTTCTTCTCCGCCGGCGGCTCGGTCAGCCGCGAACACGCGCCGCGCGCGGCAGCGGCCGGCGCGGTGGTGATCGACAACACTTCGGAGTTCCGCTATCAGGACGACATCCCGCTGGTGATCAGCGAGGTCAACCCGCACGCGATCGCCCAGTACACCAACCGCGGCATCATCGCCAACCCGAATTGCTCGACCATGCAGATGCTGGTCGCGCTGGCGCCGATCCACCGCGCGGCGCAGATCGAGCGGATCAACGTGGCCACCTACCAGTCCGTCTCCGGTGCCGGCCGCAGCGGCATGGAGGAGCTGGGCCGACAGACCGCGGCCCTGCTGAATTTCCAAAGCGTGGAACCGGGCAAGAAATTCCCGGTCCAGATCGCGTTCAATGTGATCCCGCAGATCGACGACTTCCAGCCCAACGGCTACACCAAGGAGGAGATGAAGCTGGTGTGGGAGACCCGCAAGATCCTGGAGGACGAGTCGATCCAGGTGAACCCGACCGCGGTGCGCGTGCCGGTGTTCTATGGCCATTCCGAGGCGGTGCACATCGAGACCAGCGACAAGATCACCGCCGAGGAGGCGCGCGAACTGCTGCGCCAGGCGCCGGGCGTGGTGCTGATGGACGAGCGCAAGCCGGCCGGCTACCCGACCCCGGTGGCGCAGGCGGCCGGGACCGATGGCGTGTTCGTCGGGCGCATCCGCGAGGACATCTCGCATGAGCGCGGGCTGGACCTGTGGGTCGTCTCGGACAACATCCGCAAGGGTGCGGCCTTGAATGCGGTGCAGATTGCCGAGTTGCTGATCGAGGATTATCTCTGACCATGCGTGTCCTGCCGTCTCTTGCCGCCATCGGCATCCTGCTCACCGCGTCGGCCTGGGCCGCGCCGCCGGCCGGACCGGCCCGCGCCGGCTCGACGGCCGTCCCGGCACTGCCGGCCGTACGGCAGCGGATGCAACGCAATCAGGTCGAGGTGAAGCGCCTGCAGCAGGAGGTGGCGCGTCAGGAATCAGCCAGCCAGCGCGCCAGCCGGCGCCTGGAGCAGCAGGACGCGCAGATCGCCGAGTTGCGCCGCCAGTTGTTGCAGGTGCAGGCCGCGGTGCCTGATGACCACCCATGACGGGGTGTCCGGGGCAAGAACCGGCAGCAGCAATGTGTCGCAAGTATTCGCCGCGGCTATTGTTGATTGCGCTTCTTGTAACTAAAGTGGCGGCACGGTGACGCGGCCGCCGCCCTGGTGGCGGCATCTTTTCAACAAGAAAGCGTCAGGGATCGCTCGGGGGAACATGCATGAATCGTTCGTTGAAATTGTCGATGCTGGTGGCGCTGGCGCTGGGGAGCAGCCAGCTCCTGGCCGTGGACATGGGCCAGGTCCAGGTCAAATCGGCATTGGGACAGCCGCTGCTGGCCGAGATTCCGCTGCACCCGGCCAGTCCGGCCGAGTTGCAGGGTCTCAAGGTGAAACTGGCCTCCAGCGAGCAGTTTGCCCGGGCCGGCATCGTCGGCGGGCGCACCGACATTCCGCTGCACTTCAGCGTTGCCACCGGCGCGCACCCGGTGATCCGCATCACCAGCAGCGAACCGGTGAACGATCCCTATCTCGACCTCCTCATTGAAGTGGACGGCAAGGACGGCCCCAGCGTGCGCGAGTACGCGATCCTGCTCGATCCACCCGGCTCGCACCCGGTCGCGGCAACCCCCGCGCCGGCGCCAGTGGCGGCGCCGCGCCCGGCCAGCCCGGCGCCGCGCCCTGCGCAGCGCGCTCCCGCCCCGGCGCCGCAAGCGGCGGCGGCTACCCGCACTCCGGCTCCCGCTGCCGTCGAGAACGGCCGTCTCGGTCCGGTGCAGAGCGGCCAGACACTGTCGGGCATCGCCCGCAGCGTGACGCCGACCGGCGTCGACGTGCGCCAGATGATGCTGGCCCTGCAGCAGGCCAATCCGGACGCCTTCTATCGCGACAACATCAACGCGCTCAAGAGCGGCGCGGTGTTGCGCGTGCCCAGCGCCTCCGAGGCGCAGGCCATGAGCCTGGCCGCGGCGGCCGCCGAGGTGAGCCGGCAGAACAGCGACTGGCGCGCCGGCACGCCGGGCAAGCCCGCGGTGGTGGCCGATGCGGCAACGCGCGCTTCCTCCTCCGGCTCGCCCACCACCGGCGCGGCCGACAACGAGGACCGGCTGGCGCTGGTGCCTCCGCAGGCCGGCACCGCCGGCGGCGGGCAGTCATCCGGCAAGACCGACCAGTCCTCTGCCAGCCTGCGCGAGGAATTGCTGCGCTCCCGCGAAAGCGTGGCCAGCCTGAAGCAGCAGAGCGGCGACCTGAAGGCGCGGCTGAAAGACCTCACCGACATCAACGCCAAGAACGAACACCTGCTGTCGCTGAAGGACAGCGAGATCGCCGAGTTGCAGGCCAAGCTGGCCGCTGCACGCAAGAGCACCGGCGCGCCGGCAACCGCTCCCGTGGCTGCGAGCACGGTAGCGGAACCCGCAGCGCTCGCGCCGGCGGTGGCCAGCGCCGGCAGCAGCGCCGAGGCCAGCGAGAGCCCGGTGGCCTCGGCCTCCTCCGGCGCGGCGACCTCGGCATCGGTGGCAGCGGCAGGCACCGCGTTCGCGCCGGCCGGTTCGGCCTCGCTGGCTACTGCCAGTGCGACACCGGCTGCTGCGGCCACGGTTGCGGCCGAACCTGCGTCCGCACCCGCGCCCGCGCCCGCCCCGGCACGCGTGGTCGAGCAACCCTGGTACATGCAGACTTGGGCCTGGGCCGCAGCGGCCGGCGCGGTCATCGTGTTGATTCTGCTTGCCGTTCTCGGTCGCCGCCGCAAGCCTGCGGCCGCCGCCAAGACGGGGGGAGCCTCGCTGGCCGATCGTTTCGGCGCCACGCCGCCGGCAGGCGAGGGCGACGACGATCTGCTGGCCGATGGCGATACCGACCAGGAGCAACTGCTCGACCAGCTGGCCGAGCATCCGGACGACATCTACCTGCATCTGGAACTGGTCACGCTGTACTACTCGCGCCGCGACGTGGAGCGTTTCGAGGCCGCGGCCGAAGCGATGCACGCCCACATCACCGACCCGGAACAGGACGAGTGGCAGGACGTGGTGCACATGGGCGAGGATCTCGCGCCGGGGCATCCGTTGTTCGACCATCATGCGGAGCCTGCCGACGTCGAGTCCGAGGCGACGCAGGCGTTCGACATCGACGACTACGCCGACGACAGCGACGCACCCACCGTGGTTTCCCCGCTGCCGCCGGCGCTGCCGACCGGCACGAAGAAAGTCACCGAGTACAGCTTCGATTTCGACCTGACCCAGCCCGCAGCCGGTGGTTCGCGCACGACGCCGCCGGCGGCCGCGGACGACATTACCGTGGTCAAGCCGCACGCCGAGCCGAAGGCTTCCTGGGATGCGCCGGAAACCGGCGCGTCCGCCGCGGAGTCGGCTGAGTTCAGCGACGATCCGGTCGATACCAAACTCGACCTGGCGCGCGCCTATCTCGACATGGGCGATGCCGATGGCGCCCGCGCGATGCTGGGCGAAGTGCTCAAGGAAGGCAGCCAGATGCAGCGCGACGTGGCGCGCAAGCTGCTCGACGGTCTGGGCTGAGATCGCATCGCGAACGGGACGGAACCGGGCCGGCCTTGCCGGCCCGATTTCTTTTCGGCGGGCATGACGTCGGTGCCTGCCTGCTAATCTTCGACGCTTCCTTCCGGATCTGCGGCATCCATGCGCATCGCCCTCGGCATCGAGTATGACGGCACCGATTTCTTCGGCTGGCAACGCCTGACCGAAGGGCCGAGCGTGCAGGGCGCAGTGGAGGAGGCCTTGTCGAAAGTGGCGGCCCATCCGGTGCTGGTCAGTTGCGCAGGACGCACCGACGCCGGCGTCCACGGCCGCTGCCAGGTGGTGCATTTCGATACCGATGCACGCCGCGAATTGCGCGGCTGGGTGCTGGGCGCGTGCTCGAACCTGCCGGCCAGCGTGGCCGTGTTGTGGGCGCAACCGGTGCCGGACAGCTTCCACGCGCGCTTCTCCGCGCGCAGCCGCCGTTATCGCTATCACATCCTCAACCGGCCGGTGCGCGCCGCGCTGGACGCGCGCTACGTCACCTGGGAGCGCCTGCCGCTGGACGCGCAGCGCATGCACGAAGCCGCGCAATCCTTGCTGGGCGAGCACGACTTCAGCGCATTCCGGGCGCTGTCGTGCCAGGCGCCGCACCCGCGGCGCTCGGTGCTCGAGATCAGCGTTCGCCGCGAGGGCGAGCACGTCATGCTGGAGATCGAGGCCAATGCCTTCCTGCACCACATGGTGCGCAACATCGCGGGTTCGCTGCTGCTGGTCGGTCGCGGCGAGCAGCCGGTGGAATGGATGGCCGAACTGCTCGCCGGCCGCGACCGCCAGGTGGCCGGACCGACTGCACCGGCCTCGGGGCTGACCTTCATCGGCCCGCGCTACGAGGCACACTGGGGCCTGCCCACCGAAGTCTGCCTGACGGGAGCCGGCCCGTGACCCGCATCAAATGCTGTGGCATGACCCGCGTCGAGGATGCGCTGCTCGCCGCGCGGCTCGGCGCCGATGCGATCGGCCTGGTGTTCACCGCGCGCAGCAAGCGGCAGGTGACGCTGGCGCGTGCGCGCGAGATCGTCGCGGCGCTGCCGCCGTTCATCGCCACGGTGGCCCTGTTCATGGACGACGCAGCGGCGCTGGTGCGGCAGGTGGTCGATGAAGTCGATCCCGCGCTGCTGCAGTTCCATGGCGATGAGGGCGACGACTGGTGCGCACGGTTCGA
>Ga0068853_100003688_pt1 | contig 11752 bp, 13 predicted proteins | sample KBSCornC32_FD_65655 | JGI IMG/M metagenome (GOLD analysis project Ga0068853, IMG submission 65655) | Corn rhizosphere microbial communities from Kellogg Biological Station, Michigan, USA - KBS Corn C3-2 | ecosystem: Host-associated > Plants > Roots > Rhizosphere > Soil ... | reverse complement strand
TGGTATTCGCCATCGCGCGCAACCTGCGCGACAAGTGACGCCCGGGCGATGAGCGAGCGGGGAAAGGCGAACGGCACGTGGCGGCAGCGCAATCGTGCGCTGCTTTGGCGACTTGGCGTCGTCACCGTCTTCATGTTCGGCTTCGGCTTCGCGCTCGTGCCGTTCTACGACCAGATCTGCCGCGCGACCGGGCTGCAGGAGCTGGGCGGCCTTGACGGCGAGCGCGACGCCGCGAAGAACTCGCAGGTCGACACGACGCGCAAGGTGCGAGTCGAGTTCGACTCCAACCTGCGCGGCCTCGCCTGGACGTTCAAGCCCGAGACGCCGATCGTCGAGGTGCACCCGGGCGCGCTCACGCAGGTGCTGTTCGACGTGACCAACACCACCGACCGCCCGATCACCGGCCAGGCGATCCCGAGCTACAGCCCGTCCAACGCGGTCCGCTATTTCCACAAGCTCGAATGCTTCTGCTTCACGCGCCAGACGCTCGGACCCGGCGAAAGCCGCGTGATGCCGGTGGTGTTCGTGCTCGATCCCACGATGCCCAAGGACATGCCGACGGTGTCGCTGTCGTACACCTTTTTCGCCGTCGAAGGCGCCAACTGACGATCCCAGGTAGACACCGATGAGCGCACCCGCACCCGCGACCGGCACGGCCCCCGCGTACTACATCCCGCAGCCTTCGCACTGGCCGATCCTGGGCTCGATCGCCCTCCTGCTGATGGGCTTCGGCGCGGCGAGCTGGTTCAACGGCTACGCTTACGGGCCGTGGACGGTGCTCGCCGGCTTCTGCGTGCTCATCGTGATGATGTTCGGCTGGTTCGGCGCCGTCGTCGGCGAATCCGAGCGGCGCATGTTCAGCCGCAAGGTCGACCGCTCGTTCCGCTGGGGAATGAGCTGGTTCATCTTCAGCGAGGTGATGTTCTTCGCGGCGTTCTTCGGCGCGCTCTTTTACGTGCGCAACCTGTCGGTGCCCGACCTGGGCTCGATCGGCTCGAAGATCCTGTGGCCCGACTACACGGCGGCGTGGCCGACCGTGGGCCCGTACATCAAGGACACGTTCACGCCGATGGCCGCGATCGGCATCCCGCTGATCAACACGATCATCCTGCTGTCGTCGGGCGTCACGCTGACGATCGCCCACCACGGCCTCAAGGCCGGCCACCGTGGCCAGTTGAAGCTGTTCCTGTTCTTCACGGTCGCGCTCGGCGCGCTGTTCCTGTCGCTGCAGGCCTACGAATACCACCATGCCTACACCGAGCTCGGCCTGACGCTGCGCTCGGGTGTCTACGGCTCCACGTTCTTCATGCTCACCGGCTTCCACGGCCTGCACGTGACGATCGGCGCGATCATGCTGACGGTGATGCTGGTGCGCGTGTTCCGCGGCCACTTCGACGCCGAGCACCACTTCGGCTTCGAGGCCGCCGCGTGGTACTGGCACTTCGTCGACGTGGTGTGGCTGCTGCTCTTCGTGCTGGTCTACTGGCTCTAGGATTCCGATGTCATTCCCGCGAAAGCGGGAATCCAGCCTCGACGCGGCCGACGGTCGCAGGGGCGTTGCTCCCGGATCCCCGCTCCCCGACAAGGGCATTCGGGGACATGTCTCGCGGGGATGACCTCTGTGCGCCTAGCGCATGCCGCGGGGCGAGATCCAGCCCATGTAGTACGACAGCACGAGGAAGGCGACCAAGGCGACCGACAGCCCGACGCGGATCGTCAGCGCCGTCACCATGCGCGTGCCGTGGCCGCGATCGCGGAACAGGAACACGAGCGCGGTGAAGAGCGCGACGATGATCGCCGCGAGCATGACCATGACGAACGCCTTCATGACGGTGCAGTCTAATCCACCGCCTCGGCCGAGCTCCTTGCCGCGTGCAATCGCGCGGTCGCGGTTGACGCTGAGCGGCACGCTGCCGACGCTCGCGACGTTCGCGCTGGTGGCGATCTTCGTCTCGGCGGCCGTGTGGCAGCAGGCGCGGATGCGCGAGCGCGAGGCGCGCGCGGCCACGCTCGCCGCGGCGAGCGGCCTCGCGCCGGTGCCGGTGCCGCACGGCGTAACCGACTGGGAAGCGTGGCGCTACCGGCGCGTCCTGCTCACGGGGCAATACGATGCGAAGCATTCGATCCTCATCGACAACGCCATCGACGCGGGCCGCGTCGGATTCGAGGTCGTGACACCGTTCCTGCTCGACGACGGGCGCGCGGTGCTGGTCGAGCGCGGCTTCGTCGCTGCCGGCCCGTCGCGCGCCGAGTTGCCGCAGGTTGCGGTGCCGGAGGGTGCGCAGCGCGTGCGCGGGCGCATCGAGCTGCCGCGCCGCTACGTCGAGCTCGCGAAGACGACGCCGCAGGGCGTGCTGTGGCAGAACCTCGACCCGGCGCGCTTCGCGGCGGCGACCGGCGTCGTGGTGCTGCCGATCGTCGTGCAGCAGGACCGCGATGACGCGGCTGGCGACGGCCTCACGCGCAACTGGCCGGCGCCCGACGAGGGCGCGGGTCGCAACTTCTCGTACATGCTGCAGTGGATCGCGTTCGCGGTGCTGGCACTCGCGCTGTGGGCATGGTTCGGGCCGCCGCGGCGATGGCTTCGCAAATGAGCGTTCCCCGCACCGCGCCGGCGCCGCGCGCGAGCCGCCGGCCCCTCCTGCTGGTCGCGCTCGTCTGCATCGCGCCGATCGTCGCCTCGTACCTGGCCTACTACGTGTTCCATCGCGACAGCCACGTCAATTACGGCACGCTGGTCGCGAAGCCGGCGCCGGCGTTCGCCGGCACGACGCTTGCCGGCAAGCCGCTCGCGCTCGCCGACTTCAAGGGTCGCTGGCTGATGCTGGTCGCGGCGCCCGCGGAGTGCGACGCGACCTGCACGGCGGCGTTGTACGCGACGCGGCAGTCGCGCACGATGATGGGCCGGGAGCGCGACCGCGTCGCGCGGGCTTGGCTGGTGACCGACGGCGCGCCACTGGCCGATTCGCTCCGCGCCGAGCAGCCCGACCTCGACATCGTGCGCGTGGCGCCGGATGCGCTGGCCGCATGGCCGCGGGGCGACGACGCAATCTATCTCGTCGACCCGCTCGGCAACGTCGTGCTGGCGTGGCCGCGCGAGCCCGACATCAAGGCGCTCGCCAACGACCTCACGCGCCTGTTGAGGGCCTCGCAGATCGGCTGATGCCGGCGCGCGCTAAAATGACAGCTTCATGACGACGCTCGCCGCCGCCGACAGCCGCCTGCGGCAATTCCTCGCGCTGACCAAGCCGCGCGTGGTGTCGCTGATCGTGTTTTGCGCGGTGATCGGCATGTTCCTCGCCGTGCCCGGCCTGCCGCCGCCGCAGCGCGTGTTCTTCGCCACCGTGGGCATCGCGCTCGTCGCCGGCGCCGCCGCCGCGATCAACTGCCTCGTCGAGCAGCACATCGACGCGGCGATGCTGCGCACGCGCTGGCGGCCGTTGCCGGCGGGCCAGCTGACACCGCGCACCACGCTGGCCTTCGCCGCCGTCGTCGGCGGCGCCGGCCTGTGGATCCTGTGGGCGCTCGTCAACCCGCTGACGATGTGGCTGACGCTCGGTACGTTCGTCGGCTACGCGATCGTCTACACGGTGCTGCTGAAGCCCGCGACACCGCAAAATATCGTCATCGGCGGCGCGTCCGGCGCGATGCCCCCGGTGCTGGGCTGGGCGGCGGTGACCAACGGCGTGTCCGCCGAAGCGCTGATCCTGTTCCTGATCATCTTCGCGTGGACGCCGCCGCACTTCTGGGCGCTGGCGCTCTACCGCACGCAGGATTACGCCCGCGCCGGCCTGCCGATGCTGCCGGTCACGCACGGCTCGCGCTACACGCGGTTGATGATCGTGCTCTACACGGTCGTGCTGGTCGCCGTGTCGTGCCTGCCGTTCGCGATCCGGATGAGCGGCTACCCGTACCTCGTCGCGGCGCTCGCGCTCGGCGCCGGCTTCCTGGGCTACGCGTGGCGCCTGTGGCGCAACTACAGCGACGCGCTGTCGCGCCGCGCGTTCCGCTACTCGATCCTCTACCTCGCGGCGCTGTTCACGGCGCTCCTCGTCGACCACTACTGGCCATGAGCGGCCGGCGCCAGGTCGTGTGCGCGGGCCTTCGCCGGCCGGCGTCGCGATGGCTCGCGGCCGTGGCGATGCTCGCCGCGGCGCTCACGCTCGCGGCGTGCGCGCCGTCGCCGCCGAAGTTCCTCGCATCCGACATCACCGGCTCGTCGTTCGGACACGACTTCAGCCTGCCGGACGCGAGCGGCAAGCAGCGCTCGCTCGCCGATTTCCGCGGCAAGGTCGTCGTGGTGTTCTTCGGCTACACCCATTGTCCCGACGTGTGCCCGACCACGCTCGCCGAGCTTGCCGAAACGATGAAGCGCCTCGGCAACGACGCGTCGCGCGTGCAGGTGGTGTTCATCACCGTCGACCCGGCGCGCGACACGCCCGAGGTGCTTTCGCAGTACGTGCCCGCGTTCGACAAGCGATTCATCGCGTTGCGCGGCGACGCCGACGCGCTCGCGGCGACGGCCAAGGATTTCAAGGTGATCTACCAGAAGCAGCCCGGCGCGACGCCGGGCAGCTACACGATGGATCATTCGGCGGGGACGTACATCTACGATCCCCAGGGCCGGCTGCGCCTCTACGTCAGCTACGGGCAGGGCCCCGACGTGTTCACGCACGACATCAAGGCGCTGCTCGCCGGCTGACCCCGCTCGCCGGTCCCGCCGTGGTGGCGGGCGGCGCGTGCGCGCCGGCGTCCGGCGTCAGATCTCGATCATCTCGAAATCCTCCTTGCGGGCGCCACACTCGGGGCAGCTCCAGTTCGGCGGCACGTCTTCCCAGCGCGTGCCGGGTGCGATGCCTTCCTCGGGACAGCCTTCGGCCTCGTCGTAGATCCAGCCACAGATGAGGCACATGTATTTCTTCATCGCTGCCGCGCGCCGGAGTGGGTTTAAAATGCAATTTTAGCAATGCCGCCCACCGAACCCCCGCCGCTCGTCCTCGCGTTCGCCGCGTCGGACCCGTCGAATGGCGCCGGCATCGGCGCCGACATCCTCACGCTCGCGAGCATGGGCTGCCACCCGCTCGTGGTGATCACCGCGGTCACCGTGCAGGACACGATCGGCGTCGAAGGCATGCGCGCGATCGACTCCGACTGGGTCGCCGACCAGGCGCGCGCGCTGCTCGAGGACATGACGATCGATGCGTTCAAGATCGGCGTGCTCGGCAGCGTGGAGAACATCACCGCGATCGCGGAGATCGTCGCCGACTACCCCGACGTGCCGCTGGTGCTCGATCCGGTGCTGGCCTCGGGCCGCGGCGACGAGCTCGCCAGCGACGAGATGACGCACGCGCTGCGCGAGCTTCTGCTGCCGCAGACCTCGATCATCACGCCCAACAGCCTCGAGGCGCGGCGCCTCGCGGAATCGGACGAGGATGACGACGAGCCTTCGCTCGCGGCCTGCGCCGCGCGCCTGATCGAATGGGGCGCCGAGACCGTGCTCATCACGGGCACGCACGACGCCACCAAGGATGTCGTCAACACGCTCTACAACCGCTCAGGCGTCGTGCGCAGCGACACGTGGCCGCGGCTTGCCGGCAGCTACCACGGCTCGGGCTGCACGCTCGCGTCGGCGATCGCGGCGATGCTCGCCAACGGCCTCGCGCTTCCCGACGCGGTGCGCGAGGCGCAGGCGTTCACGTGGCAGACGCTCGACAAGGCCTACCGCCCGGGCATGGGCCAGGCGCTTCCCGACCGCATGTTCTGGGCGCGCGGCGACGCCGACGTGCCGCTCGACGACGAGGGCGAGGCGCGCGTCGCGCGCAAGCGTGCGGATGCTCGCAGCGGCCACTGACGTCGCCGGCGACGCGCGCGCGGCGCGACGCTCGCGCGTGGCCGGCGTGTACGCGGTCACGCCCGACCAGGACGACACGGATGATCTCGTCGCGCGTGTCGACGCAGCGATTCGCGGCGGCGCGGCGGCGATCCAGTATCGCAACAAGGCGGCCGACGCCGCGTTGCGCGAGGCGCAGGCGCGCGCGCTGGTGCGAGCCTGCGAGGGCCGCGCGCTCTTCATCGTCAACGACGACGCAACGCTCGCCGCGCGCGTCGCCGCCGACGGCGTGCATCTCGGCGAGGACGACGGCGCCATCGACGACGCGCGACGGCGGCTGCCGAGCGATGCGATCGTCGGCGTGTCGTGTTACGGCGATGCGTCGCGCGCCCGCGATGCCGCGGCACAGGGCGCCGACTATGTCGCGTTCGGCAGCTTCTTCCCGTCGCGCGTGAAGCCCGGCGCGCGACAGGCGAAAGTCGAGCTGCTCACGCACGCGCGGACGCTTGGCGTGCCGGTGGTCGCGATCGGTGGGATCACCGCCGCCAACGCCGCCGCGCTCGTCACCGCCGGCGCCGACGCGGTCGCGGTGATCTCGGACGTGTTCGCGCACGCGACGCACGCCGGCGTCGAGCGCGCGACTCGACGCCTCGTCGATGTCGTCGCGGCGGCGCGCACGCCGCGGAGGCATTCACCGTGAGCGCGCCGGCCGGCGCGCGCGAGCAAGCACCGCAGCACGAAGCGCGGAGGTTAGCGCGATGACCGCCAACGACGAGCTCTTCGCGCGCGCCCAGCGCACGATCCCCGCGGGCGTCAACTCGCCGGTACGCGCGTTCCGCTCGGTCGGCGGCACGCCGCGCTTCATCGCGCGCGGCGAGGGCGCTTTCGTGTGGGATGCCGATGGCCGCCGCTACGTCGACTACGTGGGCTCGTGGGGTCCTGCGATCGTCGGCCACGCCGAGCCGTCGGTCGTGCGCGCCGTGCAGGAGCGGGCGGCGCTCGGGCTGTCGTTCGGCGCACCCACGGCACTCGAGGTCGAGATGGCGGAAACGCTCGCGCGAAGGCTGCCGTCGCTCGAGCTCGTGCGCCTCGTGTCGTCGGGCACCGAGGCGACGATGACGGCGCTGCGCCTCGCGCGCGGCTTCACGGGACGCAGCCGCATCGTCAAGTTCGAAGGCTGCTACCACGGCCATGGCGACAGCCTGCTCGTCAAGGCGGGGTCGGGCGCGCTGACGTTCGGCCATCCGTCGTCGGCCGGCGTGCCCGAGGCGATCGCCAACGAGACGCGCGTGCTGCCGTACAACGACATCGCCGCGCTCGACGCGCTGTTCGCGAGCGAGGGCGACGCGATCGCCGGCGTGATCGTCGAGCCCGTCGCCGGCAACATGAACCTCGTGCGGCCCGCGCCGGGCTTCCTCGAGGCGATCCGCGTGCGCTGCGACGCGCACGGCGCCGTGCTGATCTTCGACGAGGTGATGACCGGGTTTCGCGTCCACGCAGGCGGCGTGCAGGGCATGACCGGCATCGCGCCCGACCTCACGACGCTCGGCAAGGTGATCGGCGGCGGAATGCCGGTGGCGGCGTTCGGCGGCAAGCGCGCGATCATGGAAGAGATCGCGCCGCTCGGCCCGGTGTACCAGGCCGGCACGCTGTCCGGCAATCCGGTGGCGCTCGCTGCCGGGCTCGCGACGCTCGCGATCACCGAGCGTCCCGGCTTCTACGAGTCGCTCGCCGCGAAGGCGAGCGCGCTGTGCCGCGGCCTCGAGGCCGCGGCGCGCCGCGCGGGCGTCGACTTCGTCGCCGACAGCGTGGGCGGCATGTTCGGCCTGTATTTCGCGCCGCGCGTGCCGGCGAGCTTCGCCGAGGTGATGAGCACCGACAAGGACCGCTTCAATCGCTTCTTCCACGCGATGCTGGATGCCGGCATCTACTTCGCGCCGTCCGCCTACGAGGCGGGATTCGTGTCGGCGGCGCACGACGACGCGACGCTCGACGCGACGCTCGCCGCCGCGCGCGCGGCGTTCGCCGCCGTGGCCTGACCCGGCCTCTCGCGTGGCCACGCCGGGACGCAACGAGCCGTGCCCCTGCGGCAGCGGCCGCCGCTACAAGCTCTGCCACGGCCGCATCGTCCCGCAGGCGCGCAAGGTCGACTTCGTCATCGCCGGCACGCAGAAGGGCGGCACCAGCGCGCTCGACGTCTACCTGCGCGAGCATCCGCAGCTTTGCATGCCGACGAGCGTCAAGGAGGTGCATTACTTCGACGACGAGGCGCATTTCGCGCGCGGCGCCGACTACACGATCTACCACGGCTTCTTCGAGCCGCGCGCGAGCGACCGCGCGGTCGGCGAGGCGACGCCGTATTACATGTACTGGGAGCCGGTGGCCGCGCGCATTCACGCGTACAACCCGGCGATGAAGTTCGTCATCCTGCTGCGCAATCCCGCGACGCGCGCGTACTCGCACTGGAACATGGAGGTGAAGAAGAAGCGCGAGACGCTGTCGTTCGAGGAGGCCCTCGCGCGCGAGGACGAGCGGCTGGCCGCCACGCCGACGCGCCAGCACAAGCGCATTTCCTACGTCGATCGCGGCCGCTACAGCGTGCAGCTCGCGCGGCTTCGCGCGCTGTTCCCGCCGGAGCAGGTGCTGGTGATGCGCAGCGACGAGCTCCGGCGCGACCCGGCGCAGGCGCTTGCCAAGGTGACCGATTTCATCGGCGTCGAGCCGCTTGCCGCGACGCCGTCGCTGTCGGTCAACGAGTTCCCGTACGACGCGCCGATGAGCGCGGCTGCGGCGCGCTTCCTGCATGAGGCGTTCGCCAGCGAGATCGAGACGCTCGAGCGCACGCTCGGCTGGGACCTCGCCGACTGGAAGAAGCCGGTGGCTGGATCGTGAGCGCGCGCTACGCCGGCTTCGACCCGGCGGTGCCGGTGACCTGCGTGACGCCCGGCATCGGCGGCGCCATTCATCGCTTCCACGACACGTCGCCGTTCAGCCCGTCGGGCCGCTACCTCGCGATGACGCGCTTCGCGTTCGAGGACCGGCTGCCGCCGCCCGGCACGTCGGCCGACATCCTCGTCGCCGATCTCGAAAGCGGCGAGGTGCGCACGGTGGCGACGACGCTCGGCGCCGACACGCAGCTCGGCGCGCAGGTGCAATGGGGCGCCGACGATGCGAGCCTCTTCTTCAACGACGTCGACACGTCGACGTGGCGGCCGTATGGCGTGCGCCTCGATCCGGCGACGGGCGAGCGCGCGCGGCTCGCCGGCAGCGTCTACTGCATCTCGCCCGACGGCCGCACCAGCGCGAGCCCGTGCCTCTTGCGCACGCGCCGCACGCAGGCGGGCTACGGCGTCATCGTGCCGCGCGAGCACATTCCGCAAAACCGCGGCGCGCCGGCGGACGATGGCGTGTACCTGACCGACACGCATAGCGGCGAGCAGCGGCTTCTCGTGTCGCTCGCCGACATCGTCGCCGCGACGTTCACGCGCGAGGAGCGCGAGACGTTCGACCAGGGCGCGTTCTACGGCTTCCACGCCAAGTGGAATCCGCAAGGCACGCGGCTCATGTTCATCGTGCGCTGGCTGTCGCCGGTGCCGGGGCAGCCGCGCCTCAACAACGTCATCACGATGCGTGCCGACGGCAGCGACATCCAGCGGCCGATCACCGACCGGCATTGGCGCCGCGGCGGCCATCATCCGAACTGGTGCCCGGACGGCGAGCGCGTGCTGATGAACCTCAACCTCGCCGGCACCGGACTGCGGCTCGTCGCGGCGCGCTACGACGGCGCCGACCTCCACATGCTGAACGAGCGCCTCGTTGCCTCGGGCCATCCGACGATGCATCCGGACGGCATCCACGTGCTGACCGACGCCTACGTGTCCGAGCCGCTCGCCTATCGCGACGGCACGACGCCCATCCGCTGGCTCGACCTCGCGGCGACGCGCGAGACCGAGCTCGTGCGCATCCGCACCGCGGCGCCGTACGCCGGGCCCGCGCAGGAGCTTCGCGTCGACTCGCACCCGGCGTGGGATCGCATGTGGCGCCGCTTCGCGTTCAACGCCTGTCCCGAGGGACGGCGCCAGGTTTTCGTCGCCGACATGTCAGCGCTCGTCGGCCCTCGTCCGTTAGACGCTACGTCGGCCGCGCACGCGTAAACCTTCATGCATGCGCGCGGTCAGACGACCCGGCATGCATTCGCATGAGCACCGGCATGCGCGCGCACGGGCGTCGCGCAATGCGCGTGGGCGCTTGCGAAGCGTCTCCGGATGGCGACAGCATGTGATGCGAACACGCACGCGGCGCTCGTCGAAAGCGCCCGGCCCGAAGGGTGGGAGAAGCCGAAAAACCCTTGTGGCACGCGTAGTTGCGTTCATTTTCCGAGGGGCGCCGTGGTACCATGCGGCGCCTCATTCTGCGGGGCGCGTCCCGCGTTGACCGAGTCGAACGACGAGACCGAAGTGACGGAAGCCACCCGCAAACGCCTAGGCGAGCTTTTGATCGAGCGCGGCAAGCTCGACGCGACCGCGCTCGAGCGCGCGCTGCGGCTGCAGCAGGAATCGGGCGGCAAGCTCGGCGCGCTGTTGGTCACGCTCGGGCTTTGCGCGCAACGCGACGTCACCGAGGCGCTCGCCGCGCAGCTTGGGCTGCCGGTGCTCGACGCGGCGAGCTATCCCGAGCTCCCGGTGCTGGAGGAGCGCATATCGGCGCGCTTCCTGCGCGAGGCGCGCGCGCTGCCGGTGCGCGAGGACGACAACGAGCTCGCGCTGGCGATGGCCGACCCGACCGATCGCTACACGATCGACGCGTTCGAGATGGTGACGGGCCGCGCGGTGCGCCCGATGGTGGCGATTCCCACCGAGCTCGACGCCGCGCTCGAGCGGCTGTACGGCGCCGGCAAGCAGAACGGCCCGCTCGTCGGCGACCTCGAGCAGCGCGTCGACGAGATCGCCTTCGACGCCGACGTCCAGCAGCTGAAGGACCTCGCCTCCGAGGCGCCGGTGATCCGGCTCGTGTCGCTGCTCATCACCAACGCGCTCGAGGCGCGCGCGTCCGACATCCACATCGAGCCGTTCGAGAACCGCCTGATCGTGCGCTACCGGATCGACGGCGTGCTGCACGAGATCGAGTCCCCACCCAAGCGCCTGTCGGCGGCGGTGATCTCGCGCGTCAAGATCCTCGCCAACCTCGACATCGCCGAGCGCCGGCTGCCGCAGGACGGCCGCATCCGGCTGCGCATCCAGGGGAAGGAGATCGACCTGCGCGTGTCGACGGTGCCGACGATGCACGGCGAATCGGTCGTGATGCGGATCCTCGACAAAGGCGGCGTCGCACTCGACTTCCACAAGCTCGGCTTCATGGACGACACGCTCGACGCGTTCATGAAGGCGCTGCTGCAGCCCAACGGCATCCTGCTCGTCACCGGGCCGACGGGCTCCGGCAAGACCACGACGCTCTACACGGCGCTCGACCGCCTCAACAATCCCGACGTCAAGATCCTCACCGTCGAGGATCCGGTCGAGTACCAGATGGCGGGCATCAACCAGATCCAGGTCAAGCCGCAGATCGACCTGACGTTCGCCAACGCGCTGCGCTCGATCGTGCGCCAGGACCCCGACGTCATCATGATCGGCGAAATCCGCGACCTCGAGACCGCGCAGATCGCCGTGCAGTCGGCGCTGACCGGCCACCTCGTGCTGTCCACCGTGCACACCAACGACGCGCCGTCGACGATCAACCGCCTGCTCGACATGGGCGTCGAGGACTACCTGTTGAGCTCGACGGTGATCGGCATAGAGGCGCAGCGCCTCGTGCGCACGCTGTGCGCGCATTGCAAGGAGCCCTACCACGCCGTTCCCGAGGTGATCGCGCAGATGGGCCTCGCGCGCTTCGCCAATGGGCATGACATCACGCTTTATCACGCCA
>Ga0068853_100003686_pt1 | contig 11752 bp, 10 predicted proteins | sample KBSCornC32_FD_65655 | JGI IMG/M metagenome (GOLD analysis project Ga0068853, IMG submission 65655) | Corn rhizosphere microbial communities from Kellogg Biological Station, Michigan, USA - KBS Corn C3-2 | ecosystem: Host-associated > Plants > Roots > Rhizosphere > Soil ... | reverse complement strand
TCGCAGCCGAAGGGCGGAGCATCGCCCGCTCCCGTAAAAGGCGGATTTTCGCGGCTGAAGGTGCAGTTCATCACGCAGGCCGGAATTCGGCCGCCGCTGTTCATCCTGTTTAGCTCTGGTGGCAAGGCAGGGCTGCATTTTTCGTATTTGCGATACGTAGAGAATCGTCTGCGAGAGGAATTCGATCTGTTTGCGACGCCGATCCGCCTCGTGGAGCGGCATAAATCAAGGGGTAAGTAGTGCAGACGCGGCCTCTTAGGCTAAAATCGCTAAAATCTTTGCTTCTGAAATGGACATACTTCTTTTATTGATAAGGCTTGGATTAGCGGGAGTTATGGCTCTCGCCGGAGGTGCGAAGCTCGCGGACCCAGATGGGTCCCGTCGTGCCTTCGAGGGCTTTGGCGTCACCGGCGGTTTGGCCAAGATCGGCCCGGTGCTGTTGTCGGTCATCGAGATCGCACTGGCGGTTTTATTGATCTTTCCGCAGACCTCGTGGTATGGAGCGATCGGCGCGCTTGTGCTGCTCTTGCTCTTTATCGCCCAGATGGCGTATCAACTCGCCAAAGGCAATTCGCCGGATTGTCACTGCTTTGGCCAGGTTTACAGCGCACCTGTGAGCACGATCAGTATCGTGAGAAATGTCGTTTTTGCGATACCGGCGGCGGTTCTCGCAGCTCGCGGGCAGACTGGACAAGGCGCCGGGATCATGGATCCCGGCGTAAACACTCTTGAGCTTGTGTTTGGGGTGGTGATCACTGCGTTGCTTCTCGTCGCGACCGCGTACCTGCGAAAGATCTCTCAGCGTCAGGACCGTATTCTAAAGGAGCTCGAGGTGCTCGATATCGTCGCCCGCGACGGCGGCACGGTCGAACGTAATGAAGCCGGTACGCCGAATGACGGCATGCCCATCGGAGCCGTCGTCCCTGGCTTCTCCGTCAAGACTCTAGAAGGCTCGACCGTGTCTCTCGACGATCTGAGGCATGACGAATTGCCGGTGTTGTTCCTTTTCGTCAGCCCAAGCTGCACACCATGTCGAGCCCTGATGCCCGATTTTGAGCGTTGGGTGGAGGACCTTCGCGACAAGGTTAAACTCGTGTTCCTGACGAGCGGCTCAGCGGATGAGAACCGGGAGAAATTTGGCGACGCGATAGGCAGCTCACTCTATCTACAGGAAGGTCGAGAGGTCGCGACCATTTTCCGCGCGCAGTGGACGCCAAGCGCGGTCTTCGTGAGTGCCGACGGACGGGTCGCAAGTCACATCGCCGCTGGCGACAATGCCATTCGGTCTCTGGTCGAGTCACTGGAGAACGAGGACCTCCAGCGTGACGGCGTCCATTTCACTAATGGCACCAGCACGATGAGCAAGGCGCCGATCGGCGAGCAGGTTCCGGAGTTTAGGGCCGAGGATGTTCGCGGCCGCGAGATCACTCACGAGAGCTTTAAAGGAAAGCCGACGCTCGTTACCTTTTGGAGCTCGACCTGCCCTCATTGCAAGGCGATGATCGATGAGCTGCGCGAATGGGAGCAGGCGAGAGGAACGGACGATCTGAACCTTGTCGTGTTCACCGAGGCGCAGGACTCGATCGATCTCGAGTCCCCTGTCATTGTCGATCCCGAGTATAAGATCGCGGATTCTCTTGGCATGTACGGCACGCCCTCGGCGGTGCTGGTGAATGAGAACGGCGTCGTCGTCTCGGAGACAGCGATCGGGGCGCCGGACGTCTGGGCTCTGATCGGCAAAAGAAAATAGCCGCAAGGAGGCGCAAAAGGCGCAGGGCGAACTTTCCGCTTGCGCCTTTTGCGCCTTTTTGTGGCAATTCTTATGAGTAAGCCCATTCATTGGAATATCAACGCGACGGATGGCAACGCTCGCGCAGGGACGCTGCGGACGCGGAGGTCTGTTGTCGAGACGCCGGTTTTTATGCCGGTCGGGACGCAGGGTGCGCTAAAGGGAATTCGTTTTGAATGGCTGGAGGAAGAGATGGACGCGAGGATCATCCTCGCAAACACGTACCACCTTTTCTTGCGGCCGGGTGTCGAGACGATCAGGACGTTTGGCGGGCTGCATCGGTTTACGTCGTGGGAAAGGTCATTTTTGACTGACTCAGGAGGGTTTCAGGTATTTTCGCTAACCGATCTGCGGAAGTTGTCGGAAGAGGGCGTTGAGTTTAGATCTCATCTTGATGGGAGTAAGCAGTTCCTGTCGCCCGAGGTGTCGATGGAGGTACAGCATGCGCTCGATTCCGAGATCGTGATGGCCTTTGACGAGTGTCCTCCGGGAGATGCAGGGCACGAGAGGACGCGGTCCAGTCTGGAACTGACCGCAAGGTGGGCGGTAAGGTCGAAGAAGAGATTCAATGAGCTGCAAAAAGTTCAGAGTGCAAGCTTTAGCTTGTCGACCGCGGAGCCTGAACAGGCTAAAGCCTGCACTCTAAACAATTGTCAGGCTCTCTTCGGCATCATTCAAGGCGCGGGACATCTTGATCTTCGTCGCGAGAGTCTGGATAGAACTGTAGAGATCGGGTTTGACGGATACGCGATAGGAGGCTTGAGCGTCGGCGAGGAAAAGAGCGTCATGTACGACGTGATCGCATCCGTCGCTCCGCAGATGCCGGTTGACGCTCCGCGATATTTGATGGGCGTCGGCACGCCCGAGGATTTGCTCGAGGCTGTGGAGCATGGTGTCGATATGTTCGACTGCGTATTGCCGACGAGGAACGGTCGAACGGGAAGCGTCTTTACCTCGCGAGGCAAGCTCAATATTCGCAATGCGAAATTCGCGCTATCTGATGAGCCGCTCGATCCTGAATGCCCTTGTTCAGTTTGCCGACGCTATTCGCTCGGATACTTGCGACATCTGTATCAGGCTCGGGAGATGAATGGATCGATCATGTTGTCGCATCATAACGTCGCTTTTTTTCTCGATCTGATGCGGCGAGCGCGTCGTGCGATCATCGCCGGCGACTACACGCGATTCAAACAGACGACGTTAGATAACCTCTCATTGAGTGCGAGCAAGTCCGACGTTTGATTAAGCCTTTTGCTTTGTATATCATTTGATTTTTGTCTTTAGCGGCAATCTGTAATGAACGTGTACCTATTATTGTTTCAGGACTCGGGCGGCGGTTCGATTTTCAGCCTGCTCATCCCGCTGCTCCTGATGGGCGGCATCTTTTACTTTCTTGTCATCGTGCCGCAGCGCAAGCAAAAGGCGCAGCTCGAGGAGCTGATCACGAGTCTCAAAAGCGGCGACGAGGTCGTCACGAATGGCGGCGTGATCGGCAAGATCAAGGAAGTCAGGGACACGAGTTTTATCATCCAAAGCGCAGAGAAGTCGTTTCTCGAAATAGGCAAGAGCGCGGTCGTCGGCAAGCGACCGTAAAGGCGGTAGTACCTCAATGAACAGAACCGGTTTGTGGATCAGGACAGGCGTCATCGTCGCCATATTTCTGATCGGAGTCTATTTGGTGTTTGGGCCACGGCACACGCCGACTGGTGCGGACTTTACATGGACGGGAATCAAGAATAACCTCGCGAGTAATATTAATCTCGGACTAGACCTCAAGGGCGGTTCGCACCTCGTGATGCGCGTCAAGACCGAGGAGTATCTTAAGCGTCTCACCGAGAACAATGAAGCAGCCGCAGTTCAGGCTGTAAAGGAGGCGAAGGACGACGCAGGCAATCCGCTAGGCGTCAACGCCGAGGGAGCCGCCGTTACCGATAACGGCAACTACACCGTCACGCTGACGATCTCCGATCCTTCAAAAGCTCAGGTTGTTGTCGACGCCGTAAAAAAGAAGGTCGATTTTGCGAATTGGACGCAATCCACGAGCGGTAATCAGGTCGTTTGGAATCTGCCAAAGCAACAGCAGGCCATCCTCAAAAGTGCTGCGCGAGATCAGGCGTACAAGATCATCGAGAGCCGCATCAATGCATTTGGCGTAAAGGAACCGCTGCTCCAGCTCCAGGGGAGCTCGGACTCAGGGCTGATCCTCCTCCAGATGCCCGGGCTCTCGGATCCCGAACGTGTGAAGGACCTCATTGGTAAGGAATCGCGGCTCGAGCTGATGAAGATCGTCAGCCCGCCAAATCCTCAGCCGGTCCAGACCTATCCTAGTGAACAAGCAGCGCTTGCAACTATCGGCGGAAAGAATACCGACACGCGCAAAGTTTTGCCGTACACCGAGCGCGATGACACCACGCCATCTATCAACGGCAATACCAATACCGCTCAGAACCAGAAACCGACAAAATGGGTCGTCGTGGAAACACCTGCCGTAGTCGACGGCAGCGAGCTGCGCGATGCGTCCGCGACGCAAGGCCGCGCGGGCGGGTCGGATTACCAGATCACCTTTTCGTTCAAGCCAACCGGTGCCCAGAAATTTGGCGACTGGACAGGCAAGAACATCGGCAATTACATGGCTGTTGTTCTTAATGATGAGGTAAAATCCGCCGCGTTCATCAAATCCCAGATCTTTGACAGCGGAGAGATCTCAGGCAAATTTACAAAGCAGGCAGCCGACGACTTGGCGCTGACGCTGAAATCCGGCGCGCTGCCTGCGGCGATCGAGTATCAGGAGGAGCGAACGGTCGGACCGAGCCTCGGAGCTGATTCCATTCGTGCGGGTGTCGAGGCGTCGGTCGGCGGACTCGTGCTGGTCGTGCTCTTCATGCTGTTTTACTACCGCGGCTCCGGCATAAACGCGGTCGTCGCTCTGACGCTAAACATGCTGCTGACGATCGCGGCTCTCGTGATGATCGGCTCGACGCTGACGCTGCCGGGTATCGCCGGTATCATTCTCGGCATCGGCATGGCCGTCGACTCGAACGTGCTCATATTCGAGCGCATCAGAGAAGAATTGCGTCTCGGCTACTCCGTGCCTGAATCGATCGGTCTCGGCTTTGACCGCGCGTTCGTCACGATCATCGATACGCACGTCACGACGATCATTTCGTCGGTCATTCTATATATGACCGGATCGAGTTCGATCAAGGGCTTTGCCGTAACGCTGATCCTCGGCCTTTTGATCAACCTGTTCACGGCCGTATTCGTCTCGCGGACGATCTTTAATTGGGAGCTGTCGCTCTACCCGAATCGCGAGCGAATGAGTATCTAAGAGTTTTTAGAAATGTTTAATCTCTTTCAGAACATCCATATCGACTGGCTGGGCAAACGCAAATATTTTATTGCGTTCTCCTGTTGCATCATGATCGCCGGTCTGATCTCGACCATCGGCCGCCAATACACGCCCGGTGGAACTGATGCGTTCAACCTCGGCGTCGATTTTAAAGGCGGAACGGTCGTTACTGCAAAATTCAAAGGTCAACGTCCCAGCGACGACGAGCTGCGCGCGGCGCTGAACAAGGTAGGCGTCGCCGATCCCGTCATTCAGGCATCGACCGACAAACCGGACGAGGTCCTGATCAAGATCCCGCTCGTCGAGAATACGGAGAACGAGGGGCCGAGTGCCGCTCAGGCTGAGGCAGGGCGAGCGACCGTCAAACAGGCGCTCGACACATTCGGGAAAGAAGCCGAGGGCGAGACGTCGCTACAGGACGCTCCTGACGCAGCCTATAAGATCGTAGGTCACGACTCTGTTGGTGCTGTCGCTGGGTCAAAATTGAGAAATCAAGCGGTGACGGCGACGCTGTTTGGGCTGGTCGGAATTCTGTTGTTCATTGCATTTCGCTACGACTGGACCTATGCCGTCGGCGCGGTGTTGGCGGTATTTCACGATGTCCTGATGGTGGTGGCGTTCTTCTCGGTTTTCCAGTGGGAGATCAACCTGACGGTGATCGCTGCGCTGCTGACGATCGTCGGGTTTTCGGTGAACGACTCGATCGTGATCTTTGACCGCGTGCGCGAGAATTTACAGTTCAACAGGACGGACAGCCTCTTTAAGATCACCAACGACTCGATCAACCAGACACTGTCACGAACGATCATCACGTCCGGGCTCGTGCTGTTGTCGGTGCTCGCGCTGGTGCTGTTTGGCGGCGAGGTTTTAAAGAGCTTTTCGCTCGCGCTTTTGGTGGGTGTCGTTCTCGGTACGTATTCGACCATCGCCATCGCGAGCCCGATAGCGATCTGGTGGCAAAACAAATTGGGCGATTCCCGCGTAAAAGAGGTTCTTGGGCCTCAAAAAGGCGAGAAGCTGGCGTCATCGTCGAGGCGGTCGGTAACCCGCCGTCCGGTTACGCGGTAAGGCCCGTGTTTGTTAAGCTTTTCTCAAGTTCAGGTGCAGTAAATAAACAGTTTGGGCTTTCTTGACTTTCGACTGCCAAAATCTTAGACTTTGGCCGTTGCTGGTCAGTTAAATGCTCTGTTAACGCTTTGTCCCGGATTCGCTGGTTGAAACGGGAGCGGGAAGGTAGGCGTATCGGCGCTTCTGTGACCGGTACTCGTTACAGGCTCCGCACTTGTAAAGCAGTAGAAACAGGCGTTTTAGAGATTCCCGAGGTTGTGTTCGGAGTAATACCGTTACAACGTGGTGATTGAGATACATCATCAAACCAGTAATCAAATTTCGTAACCCTTGACCTGAAGTTGGCACCGGAAAGGGAGGCATATCATGCTTGATCAATTAGTTGAGTCGAAGGAACATTCGGCAGAAAATACAAGAAAGAGCGAACTCGTTATCGGGATCGCGGCACTCGCGGTGCTTATCCTGGTCGGACTCTGGACGCGAGACCTGTTTGCACATGGTTTTGGCGTCGAGGGCGGGGACCTCGAGCTGACGACGCTTGTCGCTCCGCCGCCGCCGGCGGATGAGCCGCCGCCGCCAAAGCCGGAGAAGCAGCCGGAGAAGCAGCCGGATGTCGACGTCCGCAAGGAACTCATTCAGAACATCATGTCCACCCCGGTCAAGCCGCCCGACGTGATCAGTACGATCAAGAGCAACATTCCCCAGATGAGGGAGAACACGCTTACGAAGGTCGGAACGACAAACTCCGATACGGGAGCCGACGTCGGTAACCGCGGTGGACAGGTCGTTGATACTGGTGGTCTCGGTGGGCAGTCTACCGGCACCGGAACCTCTACCACCGGAGATGAGGGTGGAGCTCCGCCGCCACGCGCGACGCCAAAGCCAGTGCCCAAGATCGTCTCGGGCGGCGTGTTGAATGGTAAGGCCACGAGCCTGCCAAAGCCGGCGTATCCGCCGGCAGCACGTGCCGTTCACGCGGCCGGTGCCTGCACTGTGCAGGTGGTCATCAGTGAGACGGGCAGCGTTATCTCGGCCTCGGCCGTGAGCTGTCATCCGCTCCTGAAGGCCGCCGCCGAGGGTGCGGCCCGCGGTGCTCACTTTAGCCCGACGCTCCTGTCGGGTCAGCCCGTTAAGGTCTCGGGCGTGATCACGTACAATTTCGTTCCGTAAGACTTACGGAAACCGGAGAGCGGCTCAAGCGGCCGCTCTCCAAATAAGTTCGACGCAATAAAAAAGATTCGTTTGAATTCTTTGGAGGAAAAATCATGACATTTTTGGCCAGCCTGATCGGAACGGGCTTGTTTCTTTTGTTTCAAGGGCAACAAGGTATTTCCTTTGGACCCTACGACATCGCTAAGAGCCTGAGTATCCCGGGCTGGGGCGTTATTGTCGTCCTGCTCATCGAGTCGGTCTATATGATCGCCGTCGGTATCGAGCGTTGGTTGACCTACAACAAGGCAAAGGCGCAGTCGCGTCAATATGCTCCGAAGGTCGCCCAGGCGCTCAAGAACAGCAATATCGACGAAGCTATCAACATCAGCGACAAGCACAAGGATTCACACCTTGCGATGGTCGTATCGTCGGGGCTGAAGGAATTCGCCGCTCATCAGGGCAACAGCGATATTTCGGCCGACGAGATGGAGGCTTCGAAACGTGCTCTCGAGCGTGCGATCGCCGTTAAGACCGCCGAGCTGAAGCGTGGCCTTGCAGGTCTCGCGACGGTCGGGTCGACGGCACCCTTCGTCGGACTGTTCGGAACGGTCGTCGGTATCATCGGTGCGTTCAATGCTCTCAGGACGAACGAGACGGCCGGTATCGGTGCGGTCGGCGGTGCTATCGCTGAGGCCCTCGTCACAACGGCGGGCGGTATTCTCGTGGCCGTGCCGGCGGTGTGGCTGTTTAATTACTTCACGAGCAAAGTGACGAGCTTTAGCGTGGAGATGGAAAATTCTGCGTCCGAGCTGGTGGATTACTTCATCAAGCAGAGAAGCAAAGCCATTCGCGGCTAGGACGCGCGAGGAGCGGCTGGTCGGGTGCGCTTTATCACCTGACCTTTAAGGAGATCAACTGCTATGGCAATGCAAGTAGGAGGATCAGGCGAGCTCAACTCGGAGATCAATGTGACTCCGATGGTGGACGTCATGCTCGTGCTTCTGATCATCTTCATGATCGTCACGCCACTGCTGCAGTCCGGTGTCTCGGTGAATCTTCCCCGCGACATGATCAGTCCCGATGAGGACGCGGATATCGCAAAGGACACCTCGGTGGTCATTGCGATCCCGGATAACAGTAACTTCTACATCGGCAAGGAACAGTATCCTCTGGATGCCCTTGGCGATGTCATCAAGCGACGCATGGAGGGCAAAACGCCGGAGAAACGCATCGTCTATATCAAGAGTGGTATCGATGTTGATTACGGCCGTGTCGTCCAGGCGATCGAGACCATCCGCAAACAGGACATCGACAAGATCGGTCTTGTTGCGGATAAGAAGAAGGGCACGACGCCTCCAAAGACGTAAGTAAGTGGAGTGTGTCGCGGGCTGCCGCGCAAGGGTTGTTCGGGCACACTTCTTTTTTAGCACTAATTCATTTCAGGTGTAGTTATGGCAATGTCAACTGGTAGCTCAGGCGGCGCAGTACCGAATATTAACGTGACGCCGCTGATCGACGTGCTGCTTGTGCTGCTGATCATCTTTATGGCGATCACGCCGCTCAAGCCGAGCCGCTTTGAGGCAAAGGTCCCGGCCGAGCCTAAAGACCAGCAGAACGTCAACGTCAAGCCAAATCCGCTGACGCTGGTGATCGCTATCAACAAAGATACAAAGCAGATCACCCTCAACAACGAGCCTTATGGCGACGTAACCGACACGGAGAAGCTGAATACAAAGCTTCACGAGATCTTTAAGGACCGTACGGACAACGGCGTTTTCCGCGAAGGTACGAATGAGATCGAGAAGACCGTGTTCATAAAATCGCCGAAGTCTGTCCATTACGGCGACGTGGTAAAGGTCATCGACGCCGCTAAGGAAGCCGGCGCCTCACCGATCGGACTGCAGATCGACGATCTGCAGGATTAAACCTTGTGTCGCGGCATTCAAATATTTACGCGCCCGCGTCACCAACTGGAGTTCTAATGATGAGATCCTCAAGATTTGGGGTAATTGTTCTTATATCGCTCGCTATTCTCGGAGGGACGAGCTGCTCTTCTTACAGCAGGATCATGGCCCGCAAGGACCTGGTCGATGGCTCTAAGGCGTACAGGGACCGCAAATTCCCGGAGGCGGAGCGACTGTTTCGCTCGGCAGCCTTGCGCGATCCAAAGGGTGAGACGCTCGAGGGGAGAACGGCACAGCTATTTCTGGCCCGAACTCTCCATTCCGAGTACATCGGCGATCGTCAAAGGCGGGACCTTGCTCAGGGAGCGATCGAGGCCTATAAACAGGCCATGCCCGCAGTACTCAAGGAGTACGCAGATGCCCGGAACGAATACGACAAATCGCCTAATGACGCCAACGCTCAGAGGCGATATGCAGGCGCGTTGTCGGACGCTGTTACAACCGCGGGTGCCGTCGGAGGCTTGTACGACAATCTCCAAATGACGGCTGAGGCCGAGCAGTGGAGGCAACAGATCGCCGGTGACACCAGTTATCCTGAGTCGGCCCGGGCTGCAGCGTACAACTCCATGGCCGCCAAGGCCAACACTTGCGCCAATGACATTACCGATACCGACGCAACCAAAAAGACGATCACCGTCAATGGTCAACAGTCGTATCAGTACATCAAGCCGCAGAATCCTGCGGATCTCGACAAGTTGAAGCAGTGCATCCAGGACGGCAACACTGCCGCGGATGCAGCGCTTGCTCTCGAGCCGCAGATGGTCAAGGATGCTCCGCGTACCTTTGATCCAAAGGCAGCTACAGACGACCAGCTTCGGCTGTATCAGGAGTTCATTAAGCCTTTTGAGTCGGCACGTTCCTATAAAGCCGCGATGGCGATCCAGTCTTCGCGTTTGGCGGAGATGGATGGCCGTAAGGACGACGCCGCCAAGTTTAAGGCGCAGGCCGAGCAACTTCGTCAGTCGTATAACGAGCTTGGCGATCTCGACAAAAAGATCCAGCAGGAGATCGATGACCGCGCTGCCGCCAAACAGGCGGCCGAGAGCGGCAACAAGAATTCGAACGCCGAAAGCAATAAGTAACGGCTATTGATCTTTTCTTCCAAATTCCGGCGATGCTCGATCGATCTAGATTTATTGGGCATCGCCTTTTGTCGTCGGCACTTCAGAGGTAAAAGCAGGTGGTTTAGGTCGCCGTGATACGCATCGAGGACATAATCGAGAAGGTTGAGCAGAATCGGCCGGGTGCCGATCTCGATGTCATTCGCCGCGCGTATCTTTTTTCTGCTTTGCATCATCGCGGTCAGACGCGTGCCTCGGGCGAGCCTTACCTCGTTCATCCGCTCGAGGTTGCTAACATTCTCGCGGACATGAGACTTGACGAGACAAGTGTCTCGACAGGGCTCTTGCATGATGTTGTCGAGGACACACTTGTCGATCTCGACACCATCAAATCGTATTTTGGTGACACTATCTCGCAGCTAGTAGACGGCCTTACAAAGATCGCCACGATCAGCGAGCTGTCAAAGGAGAAGCAGCAGGCCGAGAATATTCGAAAGATGGTACTCGCGATGGTCACCGATGTACGCATCGTGCTGATCAAGCTTGCGGATCGCCTGCACAACATGCGGACGATGCAGTACCTCAAGCCGGACAAGCGTGAGCGTATATCGCAGGAGACCCTCGATATCTACGCGCCGATCGCTCACCGGCTCGGTATGGGCAAGATGCGAAGCGAGCTCGAGGACCTTGCCTTTCAAAATCTGTATCCCGAGGAATACAAACGACTTGCCAAAGAGGTCGACGTCCGCCGTCCTGAATTAGAAGCCAATCTCGATAAGATCAAAGCCGTCATTACCGAAAAGCTGACCGAGAATGAGGTGCCATTCATCGAGGTCGAGGGCCGCGTAAAGCGTCTCTACTCGCTCTGGAAAAAACTCAAAAAACAAAAGGTCATGATCGAGCAGGTCTACGACCTTATCGCCGCACGCATCATCACCGAGAACGACCGTAAGAACTGTTATCTCGCAATGAGCGTGGTCCACAACATCTGGACGCCCGTTCCCGAGCGTTTTAAGGACTGGATCGCAATTCCGCGCGACAATCTTTATCAATCGCTGCATACGTCGGTGATCGGTGATACTGGACAGCCGTTCGAGGTCCAGATCCGCACCGAGGAGATGCACCACATCGCCGAGGAGGGCGTTGCGGCGCATTGGAAGTACAAGGAGAAGGCACTCGGCAAACAAGACGAGGACGAGGCTCTGGACTCGTTACGAAAAACGGTTGAGAAATTGCTGCTGCCGCTCGTGCGAGAATCAGAGGAGAACGAGGACTCGGAAGATTTTGTCGAGACGCTAAAGCTCGACCTTTATCCAAAAGACGTATACGCCTTCACGCCGATGGGCAAGGTCATTCAGCTCCCGCGCGG
>Ga0068853_100003685_pt1 | contig 11756 bp, 10 predicted proteins | sample KBSCornC32_FD_65655 | JGI IMG/M metagenome (GOLD analysis project Ga0068853, IMG submission 65655) | Corn rhizosphere microbial communities from Kellogg Biological Station, Michigan, USA - KBS Corn C3-2 | ecosystem: Host-associated > Plants > Roots > Rhizosphere > Soil ... | reverse complement strand
CCCCTTGCGGGGAGGGTCAGGGGTGGGGGTAGGCCGCGGACTCTATGTTTGCGGCCGCCCTCATCCGGCGCAACCGCGCCACCTTCTCCCGCAGGCGGGAGAAGGAAGAGGAGGCTGCGCCGCTGTAAAAGCGAAAAGGGCGCCGCCGTGCGACACCCTTTTGCAATTCCAATCGATGAGAGGCTTCAGTCCGCCTCGACGGCCTCGGCGGGCGCGCGCTTGACCGGCGCCGGAAGATCCATCGCTTCGACCCTCTCGAGCAATTCCTCGATCTTGTGCACGTTGTCGATGTGGCGCTGCTCCATCGAGAAGTTGAACGTCACATACTCGCGGCTCGGGCAGAAGGTCGCGATGTTGGCCGAGGGGTGCCAGGCGCCGCAATAGATCGGCTCGATCACGCCATTGGTTAGCGGACCATAGGTGCGGTGTGGCGGCACAAGCGTCAGCACGATGTGGGCGCCGCCATTGTAGCGCCAGAAGCGCTCGCCCGGGAGAACGCCGCGGGTGAACTTCTTCAGCTGGCGCAGCGTGTGGAACATCGAGTTGATCATCACCTGGAACTGGGTGATGTCCTTTTCCTCGATGCGGCCGACGGTGTCGTCCACCTCGCGCACGAACTCCACGAAGTCGTCCTTGACGCGGAACTTGGCCTCGAGCGCACGGACGCGGAAGAAGTCGTCGTCGGCCTCGTGCCGCTTGCCGTCGAGCATGGTGTAGGCCGCGCCGATGACCTTCTTGTCCATGTGCTTGGTCGGCCCCTCGCCGTTGAGCGCATAGCTCACCAGCGCAAACATCAGCGAGCGCTGGCGCACGCCGAGGCGATTGGCCAGGAGACGCAGGCGATGGCGCTTGATGGCAAGGGTCGAGAAGCCCCAGGCGTAATCCTTGGGCGCAAGCGTATAGCCCATGAACAGGAAGATCGACGTCATCAGCCAGGCGCGGAGCTTGCCGGAGAACTTGGCGCCGAGGCTCACCTTGTTGGTCTGGTCGCTCATGACGCCATGCGCGGCGTTGGACGAGCGGGTGAGGAGCGCCGAGTCCGAACCTTCGAGCAGTGCGTGGCTCGAGCGCACCTGAACCAGCGAGACGCGGCCCTGCGCATCGGCGCCGCCGCGGCGAACCGCGACCATGACGCGGAACAGCGGCAGATCCTTGCGCTCGAAGATATCGATCGATTTCGACAGCCACTTGTCGGGATAGCCGTCGAACTCGTCGACCTCTTCAACCGAGGTGATGGCGTCGAGAATGTGCTGCGGGAACGGCTGGCCGGGGCGCGCGCCGACATAGCCGTGCGTCAGCTGCGGCGCCAGCGCCACCATGCCGGCGACGGTGTTGACGAGGCTCTCCTTATCCATCCGCAAGGTGGAGAAAGCCGTATAGAAGACGGTGTCCTTGCCTTCGTATAGGAACCACTGGAAATCCGTGAAAAGCGCCTGTGGATTTTCACGGACGGCGGCAAGCGCACCCTCCAGCACCTCGGCCGGAGCGTTGGCGAAACTTGTCGACGAGAAGCTCTTCACGCGAATATCCCCCAGTTAGGCCGCAAATTGAACATATCGGCCGTTCCTATATCGTTCAATCATCTGGCCGGACACACCTGAACCCAGGATTAACAGCGTTGCCGGATGGCAACGCTGCATAGACACCTGAGCCTGCACCAACATTCCGGCTCACCACGTCAGAAACGCATCAGATGGGTGCGAGGATGCGCGGATGCATCAGCTGCGGCGATTTTGTGCCGGACTTCGGGTTGGCAGGGAAGAAAGCACGCCTTAGGATGTTTCTAAACTGGTAAGGCACAGCCGGCCGAAATCAAGAGGTTGAGCCCAGCGGGGTGGACGAATTGACCTATGTCAAATCGCCTGCCGCGCCGGTAATGCACGATCAGGTGGGGTCGCCCAAGCCGGCGACGCGCGGGTTTGAGGACGTGGGTATGGACTATCGCGGTATTTTCGAAGAGGCCGTGGACGCACTGAGGCAGGAGAAGCGCTACCGCGTCTTCGCCGATCTCGAACGGATCGCCGGCCGCTTTCCCCGCGCGGTTTTCCGCGACAGTGCCGATAACGCCCGCGAGATCACCATCTGGTGCTCGAACGACTACCTGGGCATGGGCCAGCACCCGGCGACCATCGCGGCCATGCAGGAAACGGCGCAAAAGCTCGGCGTCGGCGCCGGCGGCACCCGCAATATTTCGGGCACCAACCGGCCGCTGGTCGAGCTCGAGCGCTCGCTCGCCGACCTCCACCGCAAGGAAGCCGCGCTGGTTTTCACCTCGGGATTCGTCTCCAACGAGGCGGCGATCTCGACCATTGCTCGCCTTTTGCCCGACTGCGCGATCTTCTCTGACCAGCTCAACCACGCCTCAATGATCCAGGGCGTGCGGCAGTCGGGGATGCAAAAGCACATCTTCCGGCACAACGACCTCAAGCACCTACGCGACCTGCTCGCAGCGACCGACCGGCACCGGCCGAAGCTCATCGCCTTCGAATCCGTCTACTCGATGGATGGCGACATCGCCCCGATCGCCGAGATCTGCGACCTCGCCGAGGAATTCTCCGCCCTCACCTATATCGATGAAGTGCACGCGGTGGGGATGTATGGGCCGCGCGGCGGCGGCATCGCCGACCGCGAAGGCCTGATGGAGCGGATCGACATCATCGAGGGCACGCTCGCCAAGGGCTTTGGCGTGATGGGCGGCTATATCGCCGCCAACCGGGCGATCATCGATGCGGTGCGCTCCTATGCGCCGGAATTCATCTTCACCACCGCCCTGCCCCCGGCGCTCTGCGCCGCGGCCCGCGCCTCGATCGAGCACCTCAAGGTTTCCGGCCAGGAGCGAGACATGCAGCAGCGCCAGGTGCGGCGCACCAAGGAGATGCTGCTCGAAGCGGGCCTGCCGGTGATGCACACCGAAACGCATATCGTGCCGCTGATGGTCGGCGATGCCCGCCTCTGCAAGGCGGCGAGCGACATGCTGATGGACCGGCACAACATCTATATCCAGCCGATCAACTACCCGACCGTGCCCAAGGGGACCGAGCGGCTCCGGATCACCCCAACCCCGCTGCACGACGACGGCATGGTTGCAGAGCTCCGCGATGCGCTGGTGGCCGTGTGGGCGGCGCTCGAACTGCCGCGCGACATTCCGGCCGAAGGGGCCAGCGAGACCAAGCTCAACCCCGGCGACCTGACGCTACCGACGGTCGGCGGCTGACGCACCGCGCCGCTCAGGCGGCGCTGTGCGAGTCGGCGTGCGCCGCGCGATAGACGCGCACCATGTCGCGCCCCGATGATTTGGCGAGATAGAGCGCCTCGTCGGCGTGGCGGATCAGCGCATCCGGCTGGGCAACCGGCGGGGTCCAGCTTGCGGTGGCGACGCCGATGCTGACCGTTACCACGCGCTTTTCGCTCTTTTCGTGCGCGATCGCCTGCCGCCGGACGGCCTGCCGCAGCTCGCGGGCGAGATGCGCGGCACCTTCCCGCGAGGTGTTCGACAGGATGACGGCGAACTCCTCGCCGCCATAGCGGGCAAGGATGTCGGCCGGCCGCTGCATGGTCTGGCGCATGCATTCGGCGATGGTGCGCAGGCACTCGTCGCCGGCCTGGTGGCCATAGGCGTCGTTGAATGACTTGAAGTGGTCGACGTCGACCATCAGCAGGCTGATCGGCACGTTCTCGCGGCGGCAGCGGGCGTATTCGCGCTCGAGGTGGCTGTCGAAGCTGCGTCGATTGAGGAGACCCGTAAGGCCGTCCGTCGCCGCCAGCTCCTCGAGGCGTGCATTGGCGCCGGCGAGCTCGGCCTCGGCCAGCTTGGCGCGGGTGATGTCGGAGATCGAGATCAGCACGGCGCCGTCGCGGACGCGGCGGGTGCGGCCCTGCAGCCAGCGGCCGTCGGCGAGGCGGATGGTCTTGTCGCCCTCTTCGCCAAGCGCCGCCACCTGCTTGTCGAGCCAGGCCTGCACGTCGGAATCGTCGGGGCTCTCCTCGCCGCGGGTCACGCCGACCGTCAGGATGAAGCGGAAGCTCGAGCCCGGGACGCGCACGTCGGCGGTCTTGGGAAACATCCGCAGATACTGCTCGTTGCAGAACTCCAGCCGGCCCTCGGCATCGAACATCACCAGCGCATCGGCCATGTTGGCGAGCGCGTAGTCGAGCCGCTCGCGCATGTTCTCGAGGTCTAGCTCGAGGCGCTTCCGCTCGGAGACGTCGCGATTGTGGGTGATGAGCCCGACGAGTTCGTTGTGCTCGCCGTGGAGCGGCGCCTTGAGGGTGTGGACCCAGACCGAAGCTGCATCGTCGTAGGCGACGAGCTGCTCGGCCTCGCGGCTTTCGCCGGTCGCCAGCACCTGCTCTTCGATGTCACGGAAACGCTCGGCGGTCGCTGCCGGGTAGAAGTCGAAATCGCTCTTGCCAATCAGGGCCTCGGCCGACGGCGCGTGCATCAGCCGGGCCGTCGCCGGGTTGGCGACGAGGAACCGGCCGGCGGTATCCTTGACGTTGATGCAATCGGGCAGCTCCTTGAATGCCGCGGCCAGGACGCGGTTGGTGGCCGCCAGTTCGCGGCGGCGCATCTCGATCAGGATGGCGATCGCCCCCATGGTGGTGGCGACGAAGTTGATGATGGCGCTCGGCAGGCCGATGTGGAGGAAGGGCGCGAGCCGCACTTCGGGCGGCGTCGCGAGAAAGCCTGCGAGGCCGGCGACCCCGAGCACGGCGCCGAACAGCACGAGATCGCGGCGGCTCATCCGATGGTGCGCAAGAACGGCGTAACCGCCGACGCCCACAACGGCCGCAAGGACGATCTGCAGCGAGCCGGGCACGGCGCCGGCGCCGCCCAGCGAGAGCCGCATCGCGATGGCCATGACGGCAGCGAACACGGCGGCGAGCGGACCGCCGAAAAGGCCGGCGAGGCCGAGCGGAACTGAACGGAGATCAACGATCTGCCCGGGGCCCACCGAGAAGGGCAGCATCATGGCGCCGACCGCGCCGGTACCCATGACGAGGCCGAGAACGATCGAGCGCCGATAGCGGTCGAGCCGATCCACGCGATCCTGCAGATGGACCCACAGCGCGATGAAGATGGCGACGACGGCAAAATTGGCCAGGAGGCCCGTCCACGACTGCATCATACCCGTCTCCGAGACGACGTACCGCCTGTCCCCTGACGTCGCGCCGCGAATCGGACCGCCAAAGTGTTAAAAATTCGAGCAAGTGACCGCGAAAGTTGATCGCGTGCCCTTTTTTGAACGCGGCCGCGACGGTTCGTCGCGGCACCACGTCACCCGAGATCGCTCCTGACACACCCTGTCGGGAGGGGTGGCACTGACTGTCGTCACCCCAAACACGGAGACGACAGATGGACAGCCGCATCACCCCGTTCAGCATCGATATTGCCGACAGCGAGATCGCCGACCTCAAGGCGCGACTTGCTGGCGCACGCTGGCCACGCGAGGCGCCGGTGGCCGACTGGAGCCGCGGCGTGCCAACCGCCTACCTCCGCGAGCTGGCCGGCTACTGGGCCGATGGCTTCGACTGGCGGCAGCAGCAGGCGGCGCTCAACACCTACCCGCAATTCCTGACCGAAATCGACGGCCAGACGTTTCATTTCCTGCATGTCCGCTCGAAGGAAGCGAACGCCCTGCCGCTGGTGCTTTGCCATGGCTGGCCGGGCTCGTTCATCGAGTTCCAAAAACTCATCGGGCCGCTGACGGACCCGGTGGCGCATGGCGGCAAGGCGGAGGACGCGTTCGACGTCGTCATCCCGTCCCTGCCCGGCTTCGGCTTTTCGGCGCCACTCAGCGGGCCGGGCTGGGAGCTTGGCCGCACCACCCGCGCCTATGCCGAGATCATGCAGCGGCTCGGCTATGACCGCTATGCGGCGCATGGCAGCGATATCGGGGCGGGCGTCGCCGGGCACCTCGCTTCGTTCTTCCCCGATCGGCTGGTTGGCGTGCATGTGGCGAGCGAACGAGGTATGGCCGCCTATATCGGCGTCTACATGCCGGTGCCCGCCGACCTCACCGAGGCGGAAAAGGCCGCGCTCGACAGGATCAAGGCGGAAGGCGCGGACGGCGGCGGCTACATGAAGCTGCAGCAGACGCGGCCGCAGACGCTGGCCTATGGGCTCGCCGAGTCGCCGCTCGCCCAGCTCGCCTGATCGCCGAGAAGTTCAAGGAGTGGACCAACCCGGCCAAACCCCTGCCCGAGGAGGCGGTCGACCGCGACCAGTTGCTGGCCAATATCAGCCTCTACTGGTTCACTAACACGGGCGGCTCGTCGGCGCAGTTCTACTGGGAGACGGCGCACGCGGCGGCCGGCTGGTCGGCCCCATCGTCGGTGCCGACCGGATGGGCGATGTTCAACAGCGAGCCGGTATTGCGGCGGGTGCTCGATGCCGATGGGAAGATCAGCCACTGGACCGATTTTCGCGAGGGCGGGCATTTCCCGGCGATGGAAGAGCCGAACCTGCTCGCGGGCGATATCCGGGCGTTCTTCCGCACGCTGCGGTAAGCTGGCTACTTCCCCGGAAAGTTCAAAATCTCGGGCAGCGCGTCGATATCGACATCGGCGCGCGGCTCGAGGCCATCCGGCCAGGCGGCGCCATTGCGGAACCAGGCGGTCTGCAGCCCGGCCTTGGCAGCGCCGACGATATCGACCTCGGGATTGTCGCCGACGAAGAGCGCGTCACCCGCCGCAACGCCGAGATTGCCGACCGCCAGCGCAAAGATCGCGGGATCGGGTTTTCGCAACCCCACCGCCTCCGACACCACCACGGTATCGAGCAGGTCGCGCAGCTTGAGCGCATCGATCTTGGCGTTCTGCACGCGCGCATTGCCGTTGCTGACGATGCCGGTCTTGAGGCCCTTGTCGTGGATGGCTTTGACCGTCTCGAAGGCGCCGGGGCTGAAGCTGGCGAAATCGGCATAGCGCGCCCGATAATCTTCGAGGAGCTCGTCGCTCGTCACCTTGCTGATGCCCATGAGGCGCACGAACTCGGGATAGGCGACATCCTTGCCGATGACGCCGTTCTGCTCGGTCTTGAGGAACTGCTCGACAAACGCCGCCTCGCCGATGCCATCGAGCCGCGGCGCGAAGCGCGCGTACTGGTCCTTGATGAAGGCGCGAATGGCGCCGCTGCGCAAAATCAGCGTTTCGTCGAGATCGAACAATACGGCCGTGATCACTCGGGGTCCTCGCGGGGCTCGAAAAAGCTCGAACGCGAGGTGAGCATGGCCGGTTGCCGGCCGGCAAGGCGGCAAAAGGTCGAAGCGTGCGGCTTCGGCTTCGCTCCTAGCTGGTCAGCACGATGCGCATCAGGTCGGCGGTGTTCTTGGCGCCGAGCTTTTCCATGACGCGGGCGCGGTGCACTTCGATGGTGCGGGGCGAAATGCCGAGCTCGCGGCCCGCCTCCTTGTTGGACTGGCCGTTGCTGATGAGCTGCAGCACCTCGCGCTCGCGCGGGGTGAGCTGGGCAAAGCCGCGCACCTCGATCGGCCGGCGGCCACCCTCGACCGCCCCGAGGTGCACGTCGCGCCGCAGCGCCTCGACCACCACGCGCAGGAGATGCTCGGTATCGATCGGCTTGGTGATCACGTCGGCGGCGCCGGACTTCATGGCGCTGACAGCGGTTTCGAGATTGGCATCGTTGCTCAGCATGAAGACGGGCGTCGCGATGCGCATGGCCTTGATGCGGCGCAGCACGCCGACCCCATCATCCGCGCCGATCCGCATATTGAGCACCACGACATCCGGCCGCCGCCGCTCGACGCCGGCGAAAAAACCCGTCGCATCGGTCGAGAACGTCGTCTGAAACCCCTCGAGGCGGAAAAGAACGCTCAGCGCCTCGCAGGTCGACAGATCGCCATCGACGATGTGCACCAGCCGGTCACGATTGAAATAGGAATGATAGTAAACCTCTTCACCCAATTGGCCCTCCTTGGCAGCCGCGCCGGCGCTCAGGGCCATCTGGACCGCCGAGCCCCCGCGACATCCGGCACCCCCGCCGATGTCGCGACCTCCGGTGAATCGCCGACGCAGTTTGCGCTAGGTGTTCCCCCGCGCCGAGTTTGCATGACTACGTATGCAGGAGCGGAGACCTAGGGTCTTGGGTATATATGCCTAACATGGAGATGTAAAGGATAATAGTCCTATGCGTTTGCGGAAGAGCGTGTGCGATGCGGATAGGAATGCGGTCGACAGGCCGACGATCACATCGCTGAGGTAGAAGTCACGCCGAGGATGGTTGAGGCGGCGATGGCCCGCTACAGCGGACCATCCGGAGTGTCCGTCGTTGTGGGGGACTCTGACTTGGGAAGCAGTCCAAGCTGCTCCCCGAGCAGTACGTGCTCCAACGACGCGACCCCTAGTGTGATCATGTCGAAGGACGCCCGGTAGGCGTCAATTTCCTCGGCCGAATAGAAGTATTTGAAGCGCAGCCGGTAGAGTCCGACATTACGATCCGTCGTTGGCTTGCTAAGAAGCTCTTCGCGCATTTTGTGGGTCGCTCGTTTCTTTCCGGAGCCGTACTCGGGCTGGAAAAGATAGTAGCCGGGTTGAGGGCTCCCTCCCCCGTAGTATTGAGGGCGGCGTACGATGCCATGCGCTATTTCGTTGCGCCGGGAGGCAAGTTCGCGGATACGATCCATAACTTTGAGATGGGCCTGCATCTCGTCGCCTCCCGTAGGGTGTGCGGCCTCAATAACCTGCCGCAGCATATCGACCCGGGCCGTGGAACTGATGACGCTGCCATAGGCTCTGGCAATACCTTGGGAGAACGGGGCTCCCACCAATACACTGAACAGGCGCGCAAGCACCTCTTCAGCCGCCTCCCACGAAGAGAGTGCAGCGCCTACGCTTCGGTAAAGGCCTTCGGGAGAGTCGGCACCGTCGGTCTCGGCGAACACGACCGCCGTGTTAAGGTCCAAGATGGCTAGGTAAGCCGGTGTTGCTCGCATGGATGAGCCGTCCTCCGACGATGGCCAAAACTCAAACGAAACGCTAAGCGGATGCTGGCCGCGTCGCTGAAGCCGCATAAAGCAAAGAGCACACCGGCCCGAAGTCCTGCACCTCCCGCTTAGAGTGAGTGGCATCACGAGCCCAGCGGGTCCGGGGAGCAGATCCGCAAAAGCCAAATAGACAAAGGGCCACTCTTGGCGGACCACTAATTAGCGGCGCCAAGCCAATGGCGCCGCAACCATTCAATTTCAGTCGCCCGCCCTATGCCTTCTGCGCGCGGACCGCGTCGCGGATTTCGGCGAGCAGCACTTCTTCCTTGGTGGGCGGGGCGGGGACCGGCGGGGCCGGGTCTTCGGCGGCGCGGCGCTTGAGCATGTTGATGCCCTTGACCACCATGAACAGCACCCAGGCGATGATGGCGAACTTGACCAGGGCGTTGAGGAAGAGCCCAATATTGAGCGTCGAGGCGCCGGCGGCCTTGGCGGCGGCGAGCGTATCGAACGTGGCGTTCTTGGGGTTGCTGAGAACGATATAGAGGTTGGAAAAGTCGATGCGACCGAGGATGAGCCCGATCAGCGGCATGAAGAGATCGTCGACGATCGATGACACGATGGCGCCGAACGCGGCGCCGATGATCACGCCGATCGCCAGATCAAGCATGTTGCCTTTGATGGCAAAATCCCGGAATTCCTTGAGCATCGAAGACGCGGCCATTCCCCAACTCCCTTGCTGGCTGACGCCGCTCCAGACTTCCCCAACTGGCGCAGCTTTGCAAATGACTTGCGGCCGCAGATCACCGCAATCGGCTGGAAATGCTCTCTGAAGACCGCAACGATGTGCTGCGCCGCGCCGCCGACCTGATGCCGCAGGGGCTCGCGGTGTTCGATGCCGCGCTCCGGCTCGTGACCTCGAACACCCGCTATCGCGAGCTCCTCGCCCTGCCCGCAACGCTGGTCGAGCCGGGCGTGCCGCTCTACGACATTGCGCTCTTCCTCGCGCGACGCGGCGATTTCGGGTCGGGGGACGTCGGGGCGCTCGCTGAGCGGCGGGTGCGCTCGCTGACCGAAGTCAGCGAATCCGTGAGCCAGCGCGAGGGCGCCGACGGGCAGGTGCTCGAGTTCCATTCGCGCCGCATGCCGGATGGCGGACTCACGGTGAGCTTTGCCGACGTGACGGCGCGGGTTGCGGCCGAAGCCGAGCTGGCGCGCGTCAATCTGTCCCTCGAAGAACGCGTGGCGGAGCGCACGGCCGCCCTCACGCGGGTCAACGCCGAGCTCGAGATCGCGCGCTCGAAGGCCGACGCCGCCAACCTCGACAAGACGCGGTTCCTCGCCGCTGCGAGCCACGACCTCTTGCAGCCGCTCAACGCGGCGCGGCTCTATACCTCAACGCTCGTCGAGCGGGCGGGCGGCAGCGCGTTCGGGGAACTGGCACATGCCATCGAGGCCTCGCTCAACGCGGTCGAGGAGATCATGTCGGCGCTGCTCGATATCTCGCGGCTTGACAGCGGCGCGTTGAAGCAGGCGCCGGGGCCGTTCGCGGTCGCCGAGCTGCTGCGCAAGGTCGAGGTCGAATTCGGACCGCTGGCGCGCGAAAAGGATATTGGGCTGACGCTGATGCCGAGCCAGACGGTCGCCATCGCCGACCGCATGCTGGTGGCGCGCATCGTCCAGAACCTCGCCTCCAACGCCATCAAGTACACGCGCGCGGGCGGGCGCGTGACGGTGGGAGTCCGGCCGCGCGGCAATCGCCTCCGGCTCGACATCATCGATACCGGCATCGGTTTTTCGCGCGAGGCGCAGAAGCTGATCTTTGCCGAATTCTCCCGGCTCGAGCAGGGGGCGCGGATGGCGCCGGGGCTGGGCCTCGGGCTCTCGATCGTCAATCGGCTCGTCGCGGCGCTGGGGCTGACGCTCGAGATCGACAGCGTCGAGGGGCGCGGCTCGCGCTTTTCGCTCTATTTGCCGCGCGCCCGCGCCGCGCGCGCGCCGGAAGCGGCAGAGGCGGGGCCGCGCCTGCCGGCCGCCGACCTCGGCGGGCTCCACATCCTTTGCGTCGACAACGAGCGGGCGATCCTCGAAGCCATGGCGGGGCTGATCGGCGGCTGGGGGTGCGATGTGCGCCTCGCCCGCTCGCTGAAGGACATCGCGCAGGATCGGCTGATCGAGGGTTGGCTGCCCGACCTCGTGCTGATGGACTACCACCTCGACCAGACCTCCGGGCTCGATGCCATCGAGTGGCTGCGCCAGAACGTCGGCGGGCACCTGCCGGCAGCCCTCCTCACCGCCGACCGCAGCCCGCAGGTGCGGGCGCTGGCCGAGGAACGCGGCATCGCGGTGATCACCAAGCCGGTGAAGCCGGCGGCGCTCAGGGCTGCGATCAACGGCCTGGCCGGCGCACGGCGCGCCGGAGCGCGGACCGCCCCGCTCTAAAGGCATCTCGAGAGCTGGCTTCTTGGCCAAGGCCCCCTCACCCGGATTGCTGCCCAATCCGACCTATCCCCCGAAGGGAGACGTTTGGGTGGCAAGGCCGTACCAAGTCACCACCTCTCCCTTGGGGAGAGGTCGACGCGAAGCGGCGGGTGAGGGGGCCTTGTCCGTTCGCCCGCCAACTCCCTAGGCGGTGGCGCCGCCGGGAAGCAGCGCTTCGAACTGGCCTTCCTCGATGCGCGCCGCGGCGATCACCGCCTGGGTGCGGCTATCGACATCGAGCTTCTGCAGGATGGCCGAGACATGCGCCTTGACGGTCGCCTCCGAGATCGTGAGCTCGTAGGCGATCTGCTTGTTCATCAGCCCGTCCTT
>Ga0068853_100003683_pt1 | contig 11757 bp, 9 predicted proteins | sample KBSCornC32_FD_65655 | JGI IMG/M metagenome (GOLD analysis project Ga0068853, IMG submission 65655) | Corn rhizosphere microbial communities from Kellogg Biological Station, Michigan, USA - KBS Corn C3-2 | ecosystem: Host-associated > Plants > Roots > Rhizosphere > Soil ... | reverse complement strand
GAAGCGCACGTCGATGGACCAAGATACCGGCTACTGCTCGCGGGCGAAGGGGTGTCGGTCGCGGCGCGGCGTTTCGCAACGGCTTCGGGCGCGTGGGCCGGCTGAGGATCCGTACTCGACGAACACCCAAACAGGACGCACGGCGCGAGCACGGCCAGCACCCGCAGCGAGTAGCGGAATTCGTGAGAATTCCGCCCCGCGCGCACAATCGAACTCACACGAGCTCCACCGCGCGCCAGTACGGTGCCGTCACTCACTCGCACGGGTTTCCTCCTGCGATGCCGCAGCCGGCCGCTCCGTTTTGCCATGCACATGCGCCGCTTCGGGGTCAAACACCGACAGGTCGCCGCGATGATACCGGTGACACTCGACGCAGCGAAAATCGGCCCCCGCTTTGATGACGGACCCGGCGGATTCTGATGTCGCAGTCGAGGACGTGGACGCGCGGGACGAGGTGACCGGCGTATGACATTCACGGCATTTCGCGATCCCCTCGATCAGGACGTCGCTGGTTTTCGTCGAAGACCGGGCGTCGTGACATTCCTGGCAGTCCTTGACCGAGCGATGCGCCCGATGATTGAAATGGGATTTTTGCAGCCAGACGGCAGGCATGTTCACCGGCTCGACTGTGATCGGTGCGTTTGGCTCGGTGAGAGCGCCTGATTCGTGACACTTCTTGCAGACGACTTCCCGCACGTGCGTCTCGATCTGCCGCAGGCGCTGCTCAGCCGCCGCGTCGGCTGGCCGAGCCGGCCGGTTGGGGGATTCTCCCGGCAATGGTCGAATTCGCGACCGTGAGGTTTTCTGTTTCGGCTGCTCGTCGATCTGCTGCTCGCGGTATTGGCCCAGCAGCAATTGACGCAACGCCACCCCCTGCACGCCGTGTGGAATTTCATTGGCATGTCCCGCAGACTTGCCCTGCGGGTCGCCCTGGGCCGGGCGATCGACCGCCAGGGGATGGCAGCCCTGGCAATGGTCGGCGTATTTTACGGGAAGCATGTAAGCTCCCGTCTCCAGGGGCGGCTGGTTGCGCGGCAGATTCTTGAAATCGATCAGCGACGCGTCGGCCCCTGCCCCCACACCGGCCGTTTTGTCGGCGAGCGATACGTGGCAATCCCGGCAATCGAGCTGGACGACTGTCATGTCATCAGACTTCTCGTCGGACTGATCCTGTGCTTCGCCCTCGGCCTTGGGGCGACGATATCTGGCACGTACGTCGGCAGAGACGTCTGCCAGCGTCCATGCCGCCCGGCGTTCATCCGAAATTTTGATTCCCGGCGACAGATGCAACTGATGATTGAATTTCAGCTTCGTCGGGTCGCTCGCCTGCGAGCGGAATTCGGGGTGCTGAAAAGGAAAGCTCGTGATGCTCACAGAATCCTGCGGCAGGTCCTCGCGAAACTGCGAATCGACGAATCGGTCGACCTGAGAATGGCATTGGGTGCAGGTTCGATCACCCGTTTCCGTCAAAGAGACTTCCTCGCCACGATGTTCAATGTGGCAGGACGTGCAACTGCCTTCCATTTTGGCGATCTGGTGCGGGTGATGCTGCGAGGTGCGATGACAATCCCGGCATTTGGTTTCGATGCTGGCGACCGAATCGGCGCCGCCGAGCTTGGAACTGGTCAACCGCGCATCTTCGTGAATTGGTGAAAACGATTCGTGACAGACCGAACACTTTTGCGCCCACGCCATGTGGACGCGGGCCACAGGCCCGGGCGAGACGCCAGCATTGTGCCATTCTCGCGACACGGCAATCGCCGCCACGAGCCCGATCGCCAGCACCGCCGCGACCACGGTGATCCTGTTGCGGGTCCTGCGAAATCCATCGGGGCGCGTATGGTAGTTGAGCGGAATTCGCGAGACGCGCTGCTTGCTCGTCGGCCTTTTTACGTCATTTACCATGCCTTTTTGCTCACCAGTATTTCAAGGCGAAGAACACGTGGGCGAACAGCAAGATGACCAGGGCGATCGACAGGGGCAGATGCACCGCCAGCCAGCCGTGCAGCCACCACTGCAGCCGCGCCTGCAAGTGGAATTCCCTCCGCTGCGAACACCAGCCCTCGAGGGCGGCCACGACATGATGAGAATCCGGACTCAACCGAGTCCGCAGGTCGTCGAAAAACTCGCGGGCCCGGTCGGCATGGCTCAAGACCTCATTTGCCGGCGGCCCATGCTCCAGAAACGGCCTGATCTTCTCGCGATAAATTTCGTTGACGAGCTGCGCCCCGGTGATCCGCACGTCCTGCACCTGGGTCTGCAGCGACATGCCCTGGAAACGGCCCACCTTCCGCACCGCCCCGACGAGCTGAAACATCGACGTTTGCGAGAAATACGACGAATCAGCGCGGAAGTTCGCGGCAGCGACGGCATCTCGCTCGGCCGCGGCTTCTGCGGCGGCGGCGATCGCAGCCGCCCTCTCGTTGATGTCGGCTATCGTGGGGTCGACGGCAGCAGCCGCGGGATGGGCAACCGGGACGGCATCCCACCCGCAGGCGGCCCGGATCAGGTCGTCGCTGTCTTCCAGCAACATCTCGCAGACGTGCGGGATCTGCGAATAAATCGTTTCCGCCGGAATCTGGTGCAGCAGCATACGGGGAATGATGTACTGCATGACCAGCCCGTAAATGCCGCTGAGAATAACGAGTATGTACAGGACCGCGAAGGTCGTACTGAGCCAGCCCCCCCACAGGAACCCCGTGTGCATGAGCACGAGGGGCACACTCAGCAGACCCAGCCAGATATGCGCCCGCATCCAGTGCTGCGTGCGTCCCAGCAGGCGCCAGGCACGGACATATTTCGATTTGCGCGGCCAGAGGGCGAATTCGAACAGGATGATCAGCCCGCCCAGGATCCCGAACAGCAATCCCGGCGGACTACTGCCACCGGGCCACCGGGGAGTCCGAACGGCGTACCAGCCATAGACAGCAATGGCACAACCCGTGATTACGAGACATCCGATCAGCCATCTGAGATTGCGCCGTCGCTGTTGCGGATCAAGTAGTAGCATCGGGCCCTTTTAAGGAGTAAGCGCAAACAAGTAAGAGATACCTTGCCGACAGTGCGCGGGAAACTCCCGGATGTGACGAAAATCGCTGCTTTGAACAACCAATTTCGGTCGGTCCCTTATAGCCGCCTCAAAGACGGGTGTCAACAAATTGACACACCGCACTCTTCAAGTTCAAGTCGTAGCGGCGCGCACTCGCTTTCGTGGCACACTGGAAGACCTATCCCACGGGTTGAACCGGGCGGATCGACAGGACGATCGCCACTGAGACGAGCGCGATGCCGGCGAAGACTCCGAAAATTACGTTCAGCGGAACGCCCCGGTCTTGCAGCATTCCGAACCCCCAGTCGGCAAAGCCACCGCAACTGATGCTGACCAGGTTCATGAAGCCGTAGCCCGTCGCGCGCAGTTCGGGTCGCACGATCTGGCACAGGATGGGCATGTTGTTGCAGTCGAAGAATCCCCAGCCGATTCCGAACAGAATCAGAAAGCCGATCGCCGCCGCGAGCGTTGCCGCATTTCCTACGCCAAACAATGCCGGCAGAAAGAACGACATGCCGATCGCGCTCACGTAAATCCTGCCGCGCACCGAACGGCGCATCCACCAGTCGGCCATCCAGCCGCCGATCCCGACGCCGGCGATCGACGCCACCGTCACGTACAGGACGGCCGAGATGCCCGCCTGTCCCTGTGGCAGATCGAATTTCTGCATCAGAATCTTGGGCATCCAGTCTTTGACCACCCAGCCCGCCAGAGCCGGCAATGTGAAATACAGAACGAGCAACACGAACCCGATATTGCCGAACAATTCACTCACGGCCGCCAGCGGCGGCAGTTTGGCAACCCGGTTGGTGAAAGTGGCCGGTTGTGCTGGACTCATGTGCTCGACCGGGGCGGGCGGGTTGCGCAGAAACACGAGGAGCGGCAGGGAATACACGATCCCCACGACACCGCACGTTCCGAAAGCGCACCGCCAGCCCAGAGAGGGATTCTCGGCGACGTACCCCGCGAAGCCGCCGATGATCATGCCTGCATACATTCCCATCTGATGCAAACCGACTGCGCGCGAGCGCGTCGATCCCAGGTGAAAATCGGCGATCAGGGCGAGCGCCGTCGGCATATAAAATGCCTCGCTGAGCCCCATGCACGCCCTGGCGATAAGGAGTTGGTCAAAGGTCTCGACGAATGCCGTGGCCAATGTCACCGCCGACCAGACAAACAAACTGGCCGCGATGACGCGACGGCGGCTGAAGCGATCCGCAATATAACCGCCGACGGGACTGAACAGCGCGTACACCCATTTGAACGCGCCCAGCGCCAAGCCCCAGTTGGCTTCGGTTTTGATGTCCGGAATCTGGCCCGTCATCGACGACTTCATCGTGGCCAGCATCTGCCGGTCCAGATAATTGAGCAGGGCGACGGGAACGAGCAGCACGACGACCAGCCACGCGGTGCGGGCCAGGGATGAATCGTGGTCGTCAAGTTTCAATTTGAGATTCTCGATTTGCAATTTGAAATCGTTTCGAGTTTCAAGTTCGGCAGGCAATAGCCCCGGATGGGGCGGCATAGTTTAGCCGGTGGCGCAAGCCACCGGAATTGAGCAAACATTGGAAAGCCCCGGAGGTCCTGGCTATCGGGTGGCAATGCCTTCAATCAAGGGGCAACTGGCACTGCGCGAAAGACGAGCCAGTCTCGAGCGTGTTCTTCAAGCCAGGCCTTAGCGCGTGCAGTAACGTACAAGCTGTCTGTGCGCACGCCGCGCATGAAATCAAAGTCCCGTATTGGAGATGTTGAGCACGATATGTATTCATCGCCGTACTCCTGCTCAGGCGCGTCGCCAGGCGGGACATCGAATTCAATTCCGACGACGCGCGGTGAAATCAGTTCAAACAAATCGGGCATCGCGGCGGCAATTTGCGGCGAGTGGACTCCCTCAAAGAGGCAATTCATCAGCTCTCCGTCGAATAATCGCGGTAGATCAAAGTCAGAGAGCCCCTCGTTGCGGTCGCATCCTTCCCAGTGCACTTCGACGATCTTTCTTTTATGAAGTGGCCGAAACACCAACCCGCGCAGGCCGGATGATTCCAGTTTCCGTCTAAATTCGTCGGTGACGGAGCACCCACCAAAGCCTGCGAGTGCAATGGGCGGAACGAATGGCCCTGTTCGATTTATGACGGGCGTCCCGTGAGCGATCATCGGAAATGGATCCGGCTCGTCGTCATCGCGATACAAATCCTTATCCTCTTCGTAAACCTCTCCGACAATCAAAACGTATCCGTAGGAACCCCATTCGTTAAGACTCGTGACCTCAAATATCGAAGGAATGCGATCTGGCGACTGCATACACGTGGGCTCCCGTATTTGCCGATACCTGCGGCGTGCGCCCGTCGCATCACGTCGCGGTAATGATGTCAACCGTCGCTTGTAAGTGCGCCTTGCCAGCCACGTCAACCGACTCATCTCGTGGAGCGAGAATGACTACATTACGGCGCCTTCCAGATGCTCGCGGCGATGTACCGTTCGGGGCCGGTTTTCTCGTCCCAGAAATAGTAGATCGTGACGATCCGGCCGTCAGGGCGCAGGATGCTGCGAGGATAACCCAGATCGCGGCCGCCGCCGTCGTTCCGCAATACGATCTGGTCGCCCCAGCTCGCGCCCCCGTCGCCGCTGAGCCGCGCGAACATGCCGAACGGCTTCGCGCGAATTCCGTACGTCAGGCACAGCCGTCCGTCGGTCAGGCGCAGGAGCGCGGGAGGATTGCCTTCTCCGGCGTCCGGCACTGGGTCGTTGAGAAATGACCACGACTCGCCGTCATCCGACGATTTCCAGGCCTCGATCCAGCTTCGTTTCTTGGGGCTATTTTCCAGGCGGCGGATCGTCGTCACGAGATCCCGCGGCGACAAGCGGGCCGTCGACGGCATGATCGAATAGCCCTCGGGTTCCGGGCCGATGAACGAGATGAATTTCCAGGTTTTCGCACCGTCGATCGTGCGGACGCAGATTGGTCGGCCTTCGCGGTTGTCGCTCTTCGCCGCCGTCAAGAATAGCAGGCAATCGCCGGGACCGTTGACGACATAATCGGTTCGCGCGGCAATCCCGGGCTGGCCGAACAGCGGCAACAGAAACGGCCCCTTCCACGAGTGCCCGCGATCATACGAGTAGTAAAACCGCGACTGGCCGGTGTGGACGCCTGCCATGCGGATCGTCATCGCGAAATCGGGATGGGTGAATTCGATTCCGCCGGGGCAGTCAACGGGATCGGGTTCGATGGAGCCTGGAGGAATGATTCCGTGGCGCATACCCGCTGTGCCTACCAGCACATGCTGTTCGGCGGGGTTTTCGATCGACCACGTCTGGCCGCCGTCCTTGCTGCGGGCCAGCAGGTGCTCTTCGGGCTTGTCGTGGTCGATGTTGTGAAACTCGGGGCCACGGTCCTCGTGATAGCCGGCGCTGAAACCGACGAGAATCTCGTTGCCCCACGACCAGATCCCGTGATTGGCCGGCCATCCGCCGAACCGGCCTTTGTGGTGATACACGGTCACATGCTCGACTGTCGGTTCGGCCCCGATCACCGGAACCGAGAATGTGGCAGAAACCGTGAACGCGAACAGCGGGGAGAGCCGCAGAGTGAAATTGAGTAGTAGCGGCGCGAAATCAAGGTAAAAGATCTGGGGTAAAAAATGGCGACTCGACCGGCCGAGTTCGGTTTCCTTGCGGACGACCATTTTTTACCCCAGATCTTTTACCTTGCGTTTCGTTCCCAAGCACAACGAAATATAAAATTGAACCGGAGTAAACAGAGAGAACAGAGTTTCCGGCGTCGGCCTTCTGCTCTGTTTCCTCTGTTATCTCCTGTTCAAATGTTTTGGTTCTGGCCGGGCCCCGGCCGGACTACTTCATCGCGATGTTGATGTACGCGTGCACGTGCGGGGCGCCGCGGAAGTGCCAGACGAACGACGGGCCTTCGACGCGCCAGATGTCCCACGTCTTGTCGTTCAGCAAGTCGCCTTCCTGATAGAAGGCCAGGTTCAGCTTGTCGACGCCGCCGCTGGCTTTCAGAATGGCGAAGACTTCATCCACGTCTTCCGGCCGGTAGGGCGCGAGCAGCACCTTCAGCGTGGATTCGACGAGCTGCTTCTGGTCGCTGCTCAGCTCGCCAACGGAAATCCCGGGAAACGTTCCCTTCTCGCCCTGCAGCGCCACCGCATCTTCCTTGGGGGCCTTGCTGACCATGGCTTTGGCCGCTTGACTCGAGTTCAGAGCGTGGAAGACTTCGTTGACCTGCTTTGTCTGGTAATGGAACAGGTTCTTCGAAGGCGTTTCCTCGCCGTGGCCGTAGACGATCGGGCCGCCGAAGGCCGCCTGGTCGACGCTGTCGCCGTCGGCGCGCAACGTCAAGTGCCGTCCCGTCAGCTCCCATTCGAATTTGTCTGTCCCCGGAGTGCCGAAGACAGCGACGCTGTACGAGCCGATGCCACCGTGGTCGTCTTCGGTCTGGCGCTGGATGCGCTCGTACCCGTCTTTGCTCGTCACGTTGCGAATGATTTCATTGATCTGCTCGCGCTGCTGCGGGCTGTAGAAATCGTCTTCGATCCTGGGCTTGGTGATCAGCCAGTTGGCGTTGATCATTTTCCTCTTGTCATGGTCGAACGGAAAGACGATCGTCTGCCTTTGCTCCGCCGAGAGCGAATCGTAAAAGCGCGCGACGGCCGTCTCGGCCGAGCTCTTGGCCGTCGGGGCCCCCTGGACGATGCGCCCCCCCAGCAGCACGGGAGCCACGGCGCCCGCCAGCGCGGCGCCCCCCACAGTGCGGATGAAGCTGCGTCGATCGAGCGAGGCGTCACAATCGGGGCAGATTTTTCGATCTTGAGGGTTCATCGTGCTCTCCTGATGTTTGCGTGAGCGGAAATACAAATCGTTTCGGCCACTGACAAAGACTGTACCATTCCAAATCCGCGACGGGAAGGACACCGCGTAGGGTGGGCTTCAGCCCACGCGAATCCCTTTAAATCGCCGGACTGCAATGATACGGCAAGCCTCCCCAACTAACTCGAGATTCTGTAGTGTAGTGCCTGTGAATAACGTGACGCGTGGGCTGAAGCCCACCCTACGACATTTGAACTGGAGCTTGCATCATGAGGACGTCATTCGTCGGAGCGCGCGTGTTGCGGTTGCGAGTGCTGACCATCGCGGGGCTGTTGCTGGGAACGACGCTGGTCGTCCGGGGGGCTTTTGTGGATGAGTTTAAGAGCGGCATCAAGTGGCTTGAACCAAAGGTGATTGATCCGGGCCCGATCGGCGGGCCGCCGTCGGATGCGATCGTGCTGTTCGACGGCAAAGACCTGTCGCAGTGGCATGGCGGCGAGAAATGGGAAATCAAAGACGGCTATGCGATCACCCGCGTGGCCGACATTACAACGAAACAGGCGTTCGGCGACTGCCAGTTGCACATCGAATGGGCGACGCCCGCGGAAGTCTCGGGCGAAGGACAGGGACGCGGCAACAGCGGAGTCTATTTGATGGACCGCTACGAGTTACAGGTTCTTGATTCTTATGAAAACAAGACGTATTTTGACGGCCAGGCAGGGTCGATTTACAAGCAGCACCCGCCGATGGTGAATGCCTGCCGCAAGCCGGGCGAATGGCAAGTTTACGACATCGTCTTCACGGCGCCCCGCTTTGACGACCAGGGCATGTTGCTCAAGCCGGCGTACATCACCGTGCTTCAGAACGGCGTGCTCGTGCAGAACCACTACGAGCTTCTCGGAGGCACGTTCTATGACAGGCCGCCGGCGTACGAGGCCCATCCGCCCAAGGGGCCGATCCATTTGCAGTTTCACGGCAACGCGGCTCGTTACCGGAATATCTGGATTCGCGAGATCGCCGAGCCGGGAGTGGAGGGGTGAAAGGTGAAGAGTGAAGAGTGAAGATGGACAGGGGAGCGGCGTGCCGGGCACCGATTCGAAGAGAATTGGTCGCCGCCGGTGCCGTCGTGGTTGATGGAGGATGGCACGGCGAGCAGTGGCCGGAATACTGAGTACTCAGTACTGAGTACTCAGTCCTCAGCAGTGTTCGATAAACCTTTACTCAGTCCGCTCCGTCTTGCAAATGCAGAACTTCATCCGCGGCTGCCAGTCGATGCTGGAAATTCTCCTGCATCCGCTGGGACGGTTTTGCGGCTGGCGATTGAACGATCTGCGGACGACCGAGCGGCTGCAGCACGGGCTGGTGCTCGTTCTTCCAGGGATCGAAGGCGAGAGTTTTCTCAACCACAGCATCGCGCGCGGTCTGGCCGATGGAGGGGTCCGCGCTGCGATTGAAATCGATGACTGGACGACCGGCCTGTACCTGTTGTTCCTCTATCACTTACGGTCGTCGCGGCGGCATAAGGCCCAGGCTGAACGGATTGCACAGCGGATCGTCGACTATCAGCGCGATTATCCCAGCAGACCGGTCCACCTGGTCGGTCATTCCGGCGGCGGAGCGATGTGCATTCTGGCGCTGGAACAGTTGCCTCCCGGTGTGAAAATCGCGTCCGCGATTCTGCTGCTGGCGGGGATCTCTCCCAGTTACAACCTGTCCACCGCCCTCACACATGTGGAGCAGGGCATTTTCAACTTTCATTCACGGTTCGACGTCGTCTTTCTGGGGTTGGCGACGCTGATCGCGGGAACGATTGACGGGCCGCATTCCGTCTCGGCCGGGATGGTTGGATTTCGCGCGCCTGGCGACCTGGATGCCGGCCAGCGAGAGCTTTACGATCGGCAACTGCATCAGATTCCCTATCGTTTCGGCATGATGGCCGATTTCCATTTTGGAGGGCATATGTGTGTGGCGAATCGGGTGTTCGTTGCACGGCATGTGGCGCCGTTGTGCGTGGGCATTAGGCAGTGGGCATTAGGCATTAGGCATTAGGCAGTGGGCAGTGGGCAGTAGGCAGTAGGCAGTAGGCAGTGGGCAGTGGGCAGTGGGCAGTGGGCAGTGGGCAGTGGGCAGTTGCCACGGTCCAGCAGCTTTACACGCTGTGTCGTATTTACAAATGCCAAATGCCCAATGCCTAATGCCTCATCTCCACGTCACGACCCATTCCCGCGGTAAATTCCGCGTCATCGGTCGATCAGCGACGGCCCCCGTCTCGTGAAAATTCGCTGAATTCGCCCCGCATCGAACGCCGCGGGACAAAACAGGTGATACATTTTCCACATGCGGCTTGAACCCGGCGAATGCGCGATTGCCGGGGATTGTCTATAATGACACTACACTTTCGAGGCAGCACGGCAATCTATGCAAAACGCTTTGGATTCGAGGAGCAATATGGACCGTGAAACCCAGGCCGCCGTCACCCCCCGGCGTGAGCCGCGGATGTCTGCTGCCGGCGCCGAATTGTTGAGCGCCCTGCGCCAGAAAACGGCGCGAGTTGGCGTGATCGGGTTGGGTTATGTCGGGCTGCCGCTGGCGAACCTGTTTCATCAGAAGGGCTTTCAAGTCGTCGGCTTCGACATCGACCAGCGCAAAGTCGACGCATTGGAAGCGGGCCGCAGTTACATCGGCCACATTCCCGATTCGCGCGTCGTCGAGCTGATGACCGACGGCCGGTTCATTCCCACTGCCGACTTTGCCAAAATCCGCGACGTCGATACGGTTTCGATCTGCGTTCCGACTCCGCTCGACGATTACCGTGAGCCAGACCTCTCGTTCATCGAATCGACCGGACGCAACATCGCCCCCTTCCTGCGCAAAGGACAGTTGGTCGTCCTCGAAAGCACGACCTATCCGGGCACGACCAAAGAAGTCTTGCAGCCAATTCTCGAAGCCGGCAGCGGCCTGCGGGCGGGTGAAGATTTCTTCCTGGCCTACAGCCCCGAACGCGAAGACCCGGGCAATCCGAATTTTTCGACGTCGACGATCCCGAAGGTCGTGGGAGGCATGGACGCCGAATCGCAGGCGGTGGCCGTGGCGCTGTACGAGCAGGCCGCCGCCAAGGTCGTTCCGGTCTCGTCGATGGAAGTCGCCGAGGCCTGCAAGATTCTCGAGAACACGTACCGGGCGGTGAACATCGCCCTGGTCAATGAAATGAAGGTCTTGTTCGACCGGATGAAACTGAGCATCTGGGAAGTGATCGACGCCGCCAAGACCAAGCCGTTCGGGTTCCAGGCGTTTTATCCGGGACCGGGGTTGGGTGGGCACTGCATTCCGATCGACCCGTTCTACCTGACGTGGCTGGCCAAGCGCTTCGGACTGAACACACGGTTCATCGAACTGGCGGGGGAGGTCAACTCGAAGATGCCCGCCTACGTCGTCGACCAGGTCATGCGGGCGCTGAACCGGGCCGGCCGGGCCGTGCACGGATCGAAGGTGGCCATCATTGGCATCGCTTACAAGAAAGACGTTGACGACCCCCGCGAATCACCCGCGTTCGAAATCATCGAAGAGCTGTTGCAATTGGGGGCCGAGCTGTCGTATCACGATCCCCACGTTCCGAATCTGCCCCGGATGCGCAAGCATGACATTCGCCTCTCGAGCCAGACGCTCACGGCCGAGTATCTGGCCGAGCAGGATTGCGTATTGATCGTCACCGACCATTCGGCGGTCGATTGGAACCTGGTGCTGAAGACGTCGCGGCTGGTCGTCGACCCGCGCAATGCCCTGGGCAAAATCGCCGGCAACCACGAGCACGTGATTAGCTGACCCGCCTTGTTCCCGGGCTTTGCCTGGGAACGAATGTAGTCATTCTCGCTCCGCGAGATGAG
>Ga0068853_100003682_pt1 | contig 11759 bp, 7 predicted proteins | sample KBSCornC32_FD_65655 | JGI IMG/M metagenome (GOLD analysis project Ga0068853, IMG submission 65655) | Corn rhizosphere microbial communities from Kellogg Biological Station, Michigan, USA - KBS Corn C3-2 | ecosystem: Host-associated > Plants > Roots > Rhizosphere > Soil ... | reverse complement strand
TGCGAGATGATGCCCAGGTAGTTGTTGGCGCGGAACGGGACCTCGCCGGTCAGGCACTCGTAGAGCATCACGCCGAGCGCCCACACGTCGACCCGCTCATCGAGGTCCTCCTCGCCGCGCGCCTGCTCGGGCGACATGTAGAGCGGCGTGCCCAGCAACAGGCCCGTGTTCGTCAGCCGGTAGTCGGGGGCGTCCTCGCCTTGGCCCTGCTTGACGGCCTTCGAGATGCCGAAGTCCACGACCTTGACGAAGTCTGCGTCGGCGCGCCGGACCAGGTAGACGTTCTCGGGTTTGACGTCGCGGTGGACGATGCCCTTGGCGTGCGCGGCGGCCAACGCGCTCGCCACCTGACGGGCCAGCCGCAGCGCACGCTCGACCGGGAGCGGCGCCTCGCGCATCACGAGCTGCGAGAGCGCCTCGCCCTCCAGGAACTCCATCACGACGAAGGCGCGGCCGTCGTCGGTGGTCCCGAAGTCGGTCACGTCGACGATGTGCTCGTGCCCGATGGCGCTGGCGAGACGCGCCTCCTGTAACAGGCGCGCCACGAAGTCGCTCTTCGCCAGGAACTTCTCGAGCAGGACCTTCACGGCGACGCGCTTGCCGATGATGGTGTGCTTGGCTTCGTAGACCGCGCCCATCCCCCCTTCACCGATGCGCCGGACGATCAGGTAACGACCGGCCAGCGTCGCGCCGACCAGCGAGTCGAAGGCCTCGTCGGGCACCGGGGGCGCAGCCGGCGCGGCGGCCAGCGCCGTGCCGGCCGTCGTGGTCGCGCCGGCGCCCCGGACCGTCGTCGCCGCGGGTGAGGGCGGTCCCGCCGGGGGTGGCGCGGCGGCTTCCACGAGACGCTGCCCATCGCGGGCGCACGTTCCCTCTTCGTCGCCGTACGAGCTGGCGCAAAGCGGGCAAACTTTCACGCGCGAAGTCTAACCCAGACCCGCCCCCCGCCCACTCGGACCTGCCGATCGCAACACTTCTTTATAGAGGGGACCGGGCGTTTGAAGGGGGGGACCGCCCGGCGCGGCGTGCGGTGGCTTGCCTGGACGGGCGCGGCGCGGCGCCTCTGCGTGCCCCCTTGCCCCCGCTGGTCGCCGCGGCCAAGCCGCGAGAGCGTAGCGCGGCTTGGTCGCGCGGAGCGAGGGGGCACGGGGTTCGCGAGCGGCAGCGAGCCGGACCCCGTCAAGATGCCAGGCAGCCGGCCCGTCAGGGCCAGCGGAGAGGGGCCGCGCACGGCGGAGGATCGCGATCGTCTTGACCGGCGTCTCGCCGCGCTCGAAAGTGGCGGCCGTGAGCAGCAGCAGCGACAGCGACGGTCGATCGATGCCCGGCGAGCCTGGTCCGCACCCGATGCCCGCTGGCCCCGGCACGGCAGCCATCTTCGACCTGGACGGCACGCTGGCCGACACGATGCCCGTTCACTACCGCGCCTGGCAGGAGGTCGCGGGACGGCACGGCCTCGTGTTTCCGGAGGCCCGCTTCTACTCGCTTGGCGGCGTGCCGACCGTGAAGATCGCCGCCACCCTCATCGCCGAGCAGGGCCTCTCGCTGGATCCCGCCGTCATCTGCCACGAGAAGGAAGCGGCCGTCTTGCGCCGCTTCCACGAAATTCGCTCCATCCCCGCGGTGGTCGAGCTCGCCCGCCGGCACCGCGCCGCGGGGGACAAGGTCGCCATCGCTTCGGGCGGTGGCCGCGTGATGGTCGAACGGACGCTGCATCAGCTTGGCCTCCACGATTGGTTCCCGGTCGTCGTCGCGGCCGAGGACACGGTTCGCCACAAGCCGGAGCCGGACGTCTTCCTCGAGGCGGCTCGCCAGCTCGGCGTCGCGCCGGGCGACTGCACGGTCTACGAGGACACCGAGCTCGGGCTCGAGGCGGCGCGCCGCGCCGGGATGCGCGGCGTGGACGTCCGCCCGCTCTACGACATGGGCTCGGGCCTGCCCACGGCCCTTCGCTCCCCCGCGACGGAGCAGAAGGGGCCAGGTTCACCGGCCGAATGAAGACGACGAGGCTCTTCGTCGTCCTCCTGCTGCTCGCCTGCGATGGCGGAGCCAACCGTGCTCCCGGGGCAGCGGGCGATGGCGGTGGAGCCGGTCACCGTGGGCCGGGCGCGGGCGGTGCGGGTGGCTCCCTCTCTTCCTGCGGCGGCGTCGCGACCCTGGATTGCATCGATGGATGCGCCACCGGCCACGTGCTTTCGAATCGGGTCTGCCGGGATGAAGCCTGGATCTGTCCCCTCGGCACCGTGCCGTCTGGAAGCTGCGCCGGCACCGCCGATTGCCCGGTCGCCATGGGCGGCCCCTGCTCCGATGGCGCGACCGGCATCAGCTACTCGCCGCAGTGCTCGAGCGGGACATGGATCTGTCCACCCGGCACTCATCGGCTCGGCGGCGGCGGAGCCGGCGGCGGAGGCGCGGCAGGAGGAGACGCAGGCGGGCGGCCAGGTCTCGGCGGAACGAGCGGCGGAGCCGGTGGCGCCGCTGGACGGCTCGGTGCTGCGGGAGCGAGCGGAGCCGGAGGCCGCGGTGGCAGCGGGGCGGCGGGCTCCGGCGGCCTCGGTGGGGCTGGAGGCAGCGGGCGACTCCATGCTTTGACGCCGGGCACCTACTGCTTCGACGTCCTGTCGGTGGCGGCTGTGGTCGACGGCTGCGGACAGGGAGCGAGCTCGCTGGCGGGCCGTCTCCTGCCCCTCACCTACGACGACCTCACTCAGGGCCGAGTGTCGCTCGGGGCCCACGGTTCGTTCGGCACCGGCCTGGTCTCGTTGAACAAAGGCCTCCTCACTCGCTCGGGCCTGGACATGCAGGCCGCCATGTCCGCGTGCGCCTGGCACGAGGAGGTCGCGACCTCGTTCGAGCTGATCGCCGACAACCGGTTCACCGCCGCGGTGACGGAGACGCGCTCCATGTTTGCCGTCGCCTGCGCGGCCCCGCCCGCCAGCGATCCCTGCACGACGACCTTCTCGATGACGCTGCAGATCCACTCGCCTGCGTTGCAGCCGGACGTCGCGACGGGCGCCTGCCCCTGAAGCCCTCGGATCGGCGACAAGCTCCCCGGAACCTCGGCCAGCCGCCACCGTCTGCTGATTCACCGTCCCGGCGCGACACTCAGAGGACGACACGCGGGCCGGACTGGTATGCTCTCGCCGGATGGCGACCCGTAAGGGAGCGTCCCGCTCCGCTCCAGCAGCCGCGATTCGCGCGCGATTGCGCGCCCTCCTGACATGGCGGGTGGCCCGCGTCGTGCTGGGCTTGGCCGCGCTGGGCGTGGTGCTGGCCGGCGCCGCGGTGGTGGGCCTCTTCGTGTACTTCGGGAACGACTCGCGCCTTCCCACCGTCGAGTCGCTTCGCGACTATCGGCCGAAGCAGGTCACGCGCCTCCTCGACCGCCGGGGGGCGCCGATCGCCGAGATCGGGCTCGAGAAGCGCACGTTCGTGCCTTACGCCGAGATCCCCAAGATCCTGGTGAACGCCGTGGTCGCCGCCGAGGACGCCGACTACTGGCACCACGCCGGTCTCGACTACCGTGGCATGGCGCGCGCCTTCATCGAGAACGTGCTGCGTGGCCGGACGGCCCAGGGCGGCTCGACCATCACACAGCAGGTGATCAAGACGTTCCTGCTCACGCCGGAGCGAACGATGCGGCGCAAGGTCCAGGAGATCATCCTGGCGCGCCGCCTGTCCGAGAAGCTCTCGAAGGAGCAGATCCTCGAGCTGTACCTGAACCAGATCTATTACGGGCACGGGCGCTACGGCTGTGAGGAGGCGGCGCGCTTCTTCTTCGGCAAGTCCGTGCGCCAGGTCGACGTGGCCGAGGCGGCGTTGCTGGCGGGCATCCCCCAGAGCCCCGAGCGTCTGTCGCCGCGCAAGCACCCCGACGCCGCCAAGAACCGCCAGCGTTACGTGCTGGGACAGCTGGTCGAGCGCGGCTATCTGCCCCGCACCGAGGCGGACAAGCTGGCCAAGGAGCCGATTCGCCTGGCGCGCGCGCCCGTGGCCGCGCCCGAGCTGGCCGCCGAGGCGGTCGACGCGACCTCACGCTGGCTGGCGACGCAGTACCCGGGTCGCAAGGTCGGCGAGCTGGGGCTGACCGTCGAGCTGTCGATCGACGCCAAGCTGCAGGCGCTGGCCCGCCAGGCGCTCGAGCGCGGGCTCGAGGACCTGGACGGGCGGCAAGGCTTCCGAGGCCCGGTGGGCCACGTGACCGGCAAGGCGCTGGAGAAGCATCGCGCCGCGCAAGCCGCCCTGCGTGCGGCCACGAACCCGCCGCAGATCTACGCCGGGATCGTGGAGGAGACCCAGAAGTCTCCCTCCGATCCGCGCGCCGGCCGTCTGATCATCGACGTGGGCGGCGAGCGCGGCGTGGTCGATCTGGCCCTCGAGCCCCGCTACACCAAGGGCCCCAAGCCGCTGCTCGAAAAGTTCACGCCCGGCGACCTCGTGCGCGTGCGCTTCGCGCCCGAGCGCGCTCGCGTCGACGCCAAGACTGTGGGGATGACGGGCGGGGTGACGGGTGGGGGGACCGGCGCCGGTGAGGCCGGGCAGTCGCTCGCCCCGATGGCGCTGGAGCTTGGTCCCCAGGCCGCGATGGTGGTGATGAACCCGCAGTCGCGCCAGATCCTGGCCGAGGTCGGCGGCTACGATTTTCGCCCCGGTACGCTCAACCGGGCGGAGCGCGCGATGCGCTCGCCGGGCTCCGGGTTCAAGCCGGTCCTTTACGCGGCGGCGCTCGAATCGAAGCGCTTCACGGCGGCGTCGATCGTGAACGACTCGCCCGACGTCTACGCCGACTGGAAGCCGCAGAACTACGAGAAGGAGGAGTTTCGCGGCCCGGTTCGGCTGCGGGTCGCGCTCGCCCACTCGATCAACACGGTGGCCATCAAGGTGCTGGATCAGGTCGGCATCCCGGCCGTGAAGGACATGGCGAGCCGCGTGGGCATCACGTCGACCATCCCCGACGAGGCGGGCAAGGCGCTGGCCCTCGGTGCCTTCGAGGTCCACCCGCTCGAGATGGCGAACGCCTATGCGACGTTCGCGACGGGCGGGCTGCGCGGCACGCCCCAGCTCGTGCTGAAGGTGGGCGACGAGGCGATCACGCCACCTCCGCCCACCCCCACGGTGCCACCCGCGGTGGCCTACGTCATCGTGTCGATGATGCGGAGTGTGGTCACCGAAGGGACCGCCGCCGCGGCGGGCGCCAAGCTGCACCGCCCCGCCGCCGGGAAGACCGGCACGTCGAACGCGTCACGGGACGCCTGGTTCATCGGGTTCACGCCGGATCTGCTGGCGGCGGTGTGGGTAGGCTTCGACGATCAGCACAAGCTCGGGCGCGGCGAGGCGGGGGCCAAGACGGCGCTGCCCATCTGGACGGACTTCATGACCAAGGCGCTGGCCGGCCAGCCGGTGCGCGACTTCGCCCAGCCGCCCGGCATCGTCGTGCAGCGCGTGGACAAGGCCACCGGGCTCTTGCCGTCGCCGGGACGCGAGGTCGGGGCGGACAGCTATGACGAGGTCTTCGTCGACGGCACGGCCCCCACCGAGACCGCTCCGGCCCCCGGCCAGGAACAGAGCGCCGACGAGCTCCTGCTCGGGCAGTAGCCTCTGCCCCGCCGTTCAGGGTGGCGCGCAGCCATCGTTCGGATCGTCGGCGGGACGGTCGGGCGCCTCACGCGCCGTGCTCGTCGCGCGGAAGGGCGCTTCTCATGGCTTCGACAGGACGAGGTCGTCGAGCAGCCACGAGTCGCCCCGCCCAAGAAAGGTCAAACGGAACGAGACCCGCGCCGGCCTCGTCGGGTAGTACCCGGAGAGGACCAGCTTCCCGTTCTTGTCGACGACCGGAGCACCATTCAGGACGGGCTCTTCTCGAACGAGCGACGACAGGTCGATCTTTTGGTCCCCGATCGATTTCAGCTCGGACTTCAACCGGGCGTGGCAGGCCTCGGTTTCGGCCGCTGAACCGCGTGTTCCCGCCAACATCCTGACATCACCCTTTTCGGCCGCGGTGGCGACCTTGGACATCGTCACCTTCACCAAGAAGCGGCCCTTGTTGCCCGGGACGGGCGGCACCGACGGAGCGGAATCGGCGGACGACCCCTTCGCCGCCGGCTCCGCCTTCGTCGCCTCGCCGGGCGCCCCGGGGGCCGCTTCGACCGGTGCGCTCGGTGGGCCGGTCGCGGCCGCGGCCCCGGCAGGTGGCGATCCGGGCGGCCGCGGAGCAGCGACGACGCCTGCCGGCAGCTTTTCGAACGCGTAGATGTGCCAATCCCCGTTCTCCTTGACGAAGACGAGCTTCAAAGGAATCGAGCCGCCGTCCTGCGTGGACACGGTGCCCTCCAGCTCACCCTTTCCCGGAGAGACCGAGCGACTCTGCCACGACACCGACTTGAACCTGGCGAGCGAGGTCCTCTCCAGGAATGCAACGAACTCCGGCTGCGGCGTCGCGGCTCGAAACTCCGACGAGGTCAGCGCCAGCGCCTTGGGAAAGTTCCGGTCGGCCACGGCCGTGAAGAACTCGTCCGCCGCCTTCGTGATGTTGGCAGTGGCATAAAAGGCGATGCCACCACCGATGAGCCCCAAACAGAAGATGCCCCCGATCACTTTCAGCGCGGTCTTCACCCCGTGACGCTAGCCCCGGCCAGCCTCGGAACGCAAACAGGTCAGGGCGTCATCGCGGGTGACTGACGGACGAGCTTCAAGCTCCACGAGACGTTCAGCTTGGCCGAGGTGCCGTCGGGAAGGCCGGGGCCCTGGGCGACGCTCGTGCCCCGGAAGATCGAGCCGGCGCCGGGGCCCGATCCACCGAAGCTCTGGAACAGCTGGAACTTGTCCGGCAAGGTGGCGGACGGGAAATCGATCATGCACTCGAGGTTGCCCATGGACCCCACGGCCCCCGTCGAGGCGGTGCCGCTGAACGTCGCAGGGGAGCCCAGGAGGCCCTGAAACGAGAGGATCCCCCCGCTGATCGCGTCGAAGACGAGCGTGGCGTTCAGGTTGTCGGAGCCCGCGTCGTCGACCGTCGACGTCACCTTGCAGGTCGGGAAATTCAGGACGTCGGACGTGCGCCAACTCCCGCTGGCGGGCCCGCTCAACAGCGGGAAGTTCCCCATCCGCCCCACGACCGACAACGCCGCGTGATAATCGAGCGACCAGGTCTTGTGCTCGGTGGCCTCGCCGAGGGGCAGGTCCTGCTGACCCGCCTCGCTGGCGGTGATGTCGACGGTTCCTTTCCACGCGCAGTCCTGGCCCACTGGATAGAGCGTGACCGGATCGATCTGGCAGGGGCACATGCAGGTCTCGGCGTCGACGGGCTGCCCATCCGAGCACGTGACCGTGGAGTCGCACTTGACGGTGTACGTGGCGTCGGCCGTGCCGATGCCTCGGTTCGAGGTGGACTTCAGAGAGACCACGCCGGCGCCTCCGGGCTTGCTTCCCGCCACGAACTGAAACATCGCGGGCGTCGGGACCGTCTTGCCCACGGGATCCAGGCTCTGGACGCCCGTGAAGGTGGCGACGACCGGCACCTTCAGATCGGTCATCTCGATCTTGTGTCGCGTGGTCGCCGTGACCGTCAGCTTCGAACTGGGCTCGACCATCTCCGAGGCCGGGTCTACGTGCACCTCGACGCACTGGCCCCCTTGCCACTTCTTCTTGGCCCCACCCTCGGCGACCTGCGCCGCCAGCAACGTCATCGCGTAGATCGCCTGGTTCACGGTGGCGACGTCGTCGGCGGGCCCGTCGGCCCGCTGCAGCTGGATGTTCCCGGTCAGGGAGGCGCCCGCGTTCGAGGGGTCGCTGTACATACCCGAGAACGTTCCCGCCAGGTCGACGGGCGTGGGCCCGTTCGCCCGATAGCTCGACGTCGTGTCGAGGTTCACGCCGGCCGTCTCCGCGCTGTCGCTCACGTGGATCTGATAGGCACCCGTGGACTTGACCTCGTACGTGAAGGGGGCCGCGCCGCCGACTGGGGTGATGATCCCGTTCCCCGTGAAGGTGATCATCCCCGCCGACACGCCGCTCGGGTCCGGGCAGAAGTCCACGTCGATCGTCGCCGCGGCCGTTTCGAACGTGTCGCCGAGCGCCTTGGCCCCCGGATCGGTGAAGGTGATCCTCTTCGTCAGCGTGACCGTCGCCGTCGCGTGACTGCCGACCAGCCCCAGCGAGATATCGGTGGTCTGGTGCATCTGGGTGGTGCCACCAGGGGTCGTCACCTGCGTGTCGATCGGCGGGTAGGACGCGTCGCCTGTCTCGCCGTTGATCGCCAGCAGCAGGTTGCCGGCGGCCAGGAAGCTCGCCGACTCCCAGGCTTGCCCGACGCCGGCGGACAGCGCGGAGACGGTCACGCCGCACGAGGCCGGCGCGGGAAGGTCGCCGGGCGGAACGGGGGGCAGCGGAATCGCGCGATCGGCCGCGACGACTTCCACGGCCTGGGCCTGCAGCGCGTCCGCGGCTGCCAGGACGGCGGGCGTGTCCGCGCCAAAGACGGCGGCGAAGCTCGCGTCCCTGCGGCCGGCGGCGATGAGCCGCGACTCGACCTGCCCGAGCGCGGCCCCGAGTGACGAAGGATCGGCCGGTTGAAGCGCCGCGCACGGGCCCGCGTTCGCGCCAGCCCTCGCACCCCCCGCGCCGGAGCCGGCGGCGCCCAGGAGTCCGCCACCACCGGCGCCCCCGTGACCGCTTGCTTTCGAACCTCCTCCGCAGCCTGCGAGCGCGGCGAGCAGCAGCAGCGCGCTCGCCCCCACGCACGCGCCTGACCCACTTCGCCGAACCATCCTCCGTGCCATGGCTGCGACATTACCGCGGATGCTTCCCGAAGACCGATCACCCTCCGACGAGGTCCCTCTCGGCGCCTCTGCGTAGAGCGAGCGGCGCTTCCAGCCGACGGAGGCCTCTCGTCGGTCTAGACTGCTCGATCACCTTCATGAGCACCGAGCCTTCGACCGCCTCGCCCGCCAGGCCGCAGGCCTTCGCAGCCCTGCGCCTCGGCGGATATCGCGCCCACTTCATCACCTACGTGCTCGCGATGATGGCCGACAACATCGAGCACGTGATCAGCTACTGGGTGGCGTTCCAGAAGTTTCACTCTCCGGCGCTGGGCGGCTTCGCCGTCCTCTCTCACTGGCTGCCCTTTCTCGCCTTCTCCGTGGGGGTGGGGGCGTTGAACGACCGCTTCGATGCCCGGCGCATCATCCAGGCCGGGATGATGCTGTTCATCACCGCGTCGCTCGGCTGGGGCTACTTCTTCATGACGGACAGCCTGACGATGGGCGGCGCCATGCTGCTGCTCGTGCTCCATGGCTGCGCCGGGGTGTTGTGGCAGACGTCCAGCCAGATGCTGTTGCACGACATCGTCGGGCAGGCCCTGCTGCCCAGCGCCGTTCGGCTGAACGCCACCGCGCGGTACCTGGGCGTGCTGGTGGGGCCGGCGGTGGGGGGCGTCATCATGCTGACCCTGGGGGCGAAGCGGGGCATCTTCTTGAACACCGTCTTCTACTTGCCGCTGCTCCTGTGGCTGGTGAACGCGCCCTACGGCCGGCACTTCCGCGGGGATCGCGCGCCGCTCCGGCGGGCGGTGCGCGGCCTGTCCGACATCGTGCAGACGATTCGCGACGTGCGCGGCATCCCGGTGCTGGTCGTCATGATCCTGCTCGCCGGTGGCGCCTCGTTCTTCGTCGGCAACAGCTACCAGGCCCAGATGCCCGGCTTCGCCCACGATCTGGGTCACGGCGATCCGGGCACGTCGTACAGCGCGCTGCTGGCGGCCGACGCGGCCGGCGCGCTGGTCGCGGGCTTCCTGCTCGAGAGTCGCGGAGGCTTGCTGCCGACCAGCGCGGCGTCGGCGTTGCGGCTGGCGGCGCTCTGGGCGCTGGCGCTGGTGGGCTTCGCGTTCGTTCGCGTCTATCCCCTGGCGCTGGTGCTGCTCTTCACCGCCGGCTTCTTCGAGCTGTCGTTCAGCAGCATGATGCAGACCCTGGTCCAGTTGAACGCCCCCAACGAGATCCGGGGCCGCGTGCTGGGACTGTTCAACATGTCGTCGCTGGGCCTGCGCGCGTTCAGCGGCATCACGGTCGGCCTGGCCGGCAGCGTCGTGGGCATCCACACGTCGCTCGCCGTGTCCGCGGGCGCCTTCGCCGGGTTCATGGGCCTGCTGCTGTGGCGGGCGCCCGTCGCCCGAGCCGGCGGCGCCTGACCCTCGTCGCGCGCGCGGCCACCTTGATTCGAGACCCACGATTCGAGAGCATGACCGCATGCGCTCACTTGCTCTTCCGTCGCTGGCCGCGGCCAGCCTAGCCGTGACCCTCTCTGCGTGCGGCCCGTCGATCGATCCGGCGGCGAAGGCCGACATCGATCGGCGCGTCTCCGTGTTGCAACCGGGGGCGAACGTCGTGGCCGCCCCGGCGCCGGGCCTTCAAGCGCCGATGCCGTTCGCCGTCGGACAGTGGACGCAGTACAAGCTGACGGACGACAAGCACGAGCCGTCGTTCCTCACCCAGAAGATCGTCGGCCAGCAAGGGGACGCCATCTGGCTGGAGACGGTGACCGATACCTACTCGGGGCGCACGATCCAGAAGATCCTGTTCGCGATTGGCAACCGCATGGATCCGAGCACGGTCGAGGTACGCGCCGTCATCATGAAGGACCCGAAGGGCCGAGTGCAGGAGATCCCGCCGCCGGCGATCTCGTTGATGCAATCGACCTATCGCGGCCTCCTCTCGGCGTTGATCGTGAGCTGGCAGGGCTTGCCGCAGGAGGGCGCGACCGTTCCCGCCGGCCGCTTCGAGGGGTGCTTCAAGGCGCGCACCGACGCCCAGTGGGGCCCCTGGCGCAGCGTCGCCGACTCCTGGGCGCACCCGGCGGTGCCGCTGTCGGGCACGGTTCGCTCGCAAGGCGTCGACCGGCCGTTCACCATGGAGCTGACCGGGTACGGAACGAGCGGCGCCACCAGCGAGCTCTGACGGATGCCAGGGCTGGCGACGCGATCGCCGAGCATCCGATCCCCGCGAGGCCGACCGCCGCGCAGACCGCCGCCGGGGCGATCCGCGTCACCATCACATCGTTCATCGTTCGTCGTTTCATGTTCGAGCACTTCTAGAACGTGGGCGGATTCTGGCGAGGGTTCCGCTCACGGGCTCGCAACTTTCTGGTCCTTTTCGTCGCCGTGTGTCTCAGCGCACGAGCCCGCCAAGCTCGCCGTCACCGAGCGAGGTTCGCCCTGACGAGTTGTTAGTTGTTGTCCTCGGGCCTCACCCGGCCTTGTCCTTCGCCCTCGCCCTCGCCCTCGCCCTCGTCCTCGTCCTCGTCGGCCTCGTCTTCTTCCGGCCCCAGGTCCTCGTGCTCGAGCGGCTCGCTGTCGATCGTGTCGATCACCATCGAGTGGAGCTCGACGTCGAACCACTCGTGGAAAATGGCGAGGGTTCGCTCCTTCGGAAAATCTGCTTCCTCGGTCCACCAGGCCATCAGCTCGTTCACGAAGATGTCGTCGAAGAACGCCGCCAGGATCTCGTCCTGGTCGCTCTTCATCTGGTACTCGGGCAGCAGGTACGTGTGGCCGTCCTCGTTCATCGCGGCGAGGGTCATCCCCGGCAGCGGGTCAGGCAGCCCCTCGGCCCAGTCTAGGAACGGTTGCTTGACCTTGACGACGGCGACGCAGCGGTTGATCGTTCGCATGGCTCCTGGGCAGGCTACCATCGCGTGGCGGCTGTGCGACTCATGCCCGCAGCGCCTGCGCTCGTGACGGCCGAGCGCCAGCGACGGAGCGGGGAGGC
>Ga0068853_100003680_pt1 | contig 11761 bp, 12 predicted proteins | sample KBSCornC32_FD_65655 | JGI IMG/M metagenome (GOLD analysis project Ga0068853, IMG submission 65655) | Corn rhizosphere microbial communities from Kellogg Biological Station, Michigan, USA - KBS Corn C3-2 | ecosystem: Host-associated > Plants > Roots > Rhizosphere > Soil ... | reverse complement strand
GATAAAAGAGTGCTGGGTGTGATAAGACCAACAGCAGAGATCATTGGTACTATTTCAGAAACAAAACAAGTTGGAATATTGGCTACGAATGGAACTGTAGTGTCTGAATCATATCCCATGGAGATAGCTAAGTTCTTTCCTGATCTGCAGGTCTACCAGGAAGCCTGCCCGATGTGGGTGCCTTTAATTGAGAATAATGAACACAACACTCATGGCGCAGATTTTTTCGTAAAGAAGAACCTGCATAATATTTTCGAAAAAGGGGAAAAGATAGATGTTGTGTTGCTGGCATGCACACACTATCCTTTATTAAAAGAAAAGATCCAGGAATACCTTCCTGTGGGAGTAAAGCTTGTTTCGCAAGGGGAAATTGTCGCTAAAAGCCTGGCGGATTATTTGGCCCGTCACCCGGAAATGGAAAAGAATTGTACCAAAAACGGGCAGCGGACATTTTATACAACAGATTCAACAGAAGATTTTGACAACCATGCGGCTATTTTTTATGATGCTGTCACTGGTTCCAAACATGTGGATTTAGGGGTATAGACCTTGTTGATTATCAAGCTGTTTTGACTTTCAGAAAATTTCATACCTCATACCTCATACTTCTGCCCCCCATCCCTTACCTTTGCCGTCCTTTCACAAACAGCAGGTGTGGTGATCTGCTGGTGAACCCCGAGAAATCGGGACAAGGTTGAAACCTGAGCCGTTCTCCCGGTTCGCATTTCAAAACAGTGAAAAAAGATTAAAACAATGAAACGTACATTCCAACCTCATCGTAAGCGTCGTAAAACAGTACATGGTTTTCGTAAACGCATGGCAACTGCAAATGGTCGTAAAGTATTGGCAAGCCGCCGTGCTAAAGGCCGTAAGAAACTGACGGTTTCTGATGAGAGTAAACTGAAATAAAAACATTGCCCCCTTCAATGGGAGGTTTCTATAATTTTATAGCTCCGGTTTCTGCCGGAGCTTTTTTATTTTCTGTATGGCTAAACAATTCACACTTGCAAAGGATGAACGGCTTAAGAGCCGGAAAGCGATTGACTTCCTCTTCAAGGAAGGGCAACGCTTTACGGTATCACCATTCAGATTATTTTATTTTCAAACGACAGATGTAGTGCTTCAATTCGGCGCAGGTGTAAGCACAAAGAATTTTAAAAAAGCAGTGGATAGAAATAAAATAAAAAGATTGTCAAGAGAAGCATGGCGCCTGCAAAAAAATGAATTGCAACAGGCGTTGAAGAACGGGAAAAAAGGACTGCATCTTTTTGTGATCTATACTGCTAAAGAAATACCTGATCATCAATTAGTGTTTGATAAGATGACTGTAATTTTAAACAAGCTGTTGAAACTGGTACATGAAAACAATATTGCAAATACTTAGTCTTCCTTTTATCGCTCTGATAAAAATTTACCAGTTGGTTATTTCACCATGGCTTGGGCCTAAGTGCAGATATACACCTACCTGTTCGCATTATGCAAGCGAGGCGCTTAAAAAACATGGCGTTTTTAAAGGAATGTGGCTGGCTATCAAAAGAATAAGCCGTTGTCATCCATGGGGAGGAAGTGGTTACGATCCCGTTCCTTAATAATATAACTTGTTTCCTTTTAAACTTCCGGATATTAATTATACTTTGTATTGCTACAATTTAACAAAAGCATTTTTTAATTTAAAATTATCCGCATGAAGAAAAATTTGTTTTCGCTGGCTGCAATTGCCCTGGTGATCGGGATGTCGTCCTGTTCATCTTCATCATCCTTTGAAAAGGATGTAACAAAAATGGCCGAGTACAGATGTAAGATTCAAAAGCTAACGGCAAAAGATCAGTCAGACGAGGCTGTAAAAAAAGAGATGGAAGCGTTGACAAAAGAAATGGATGAATACAGGGATAAGATGGCAACAAAATATAAGGGTAAAGAAAACGATAAGGAGATGAATGATAAAGCAGACAAGATAATGGATGATGTAATGGCCAAATGCAAATAGTATTGAAATAGATAAAAAAAATGTCGTTCCACTACTCAGTAGAACGACATTCTTATTTATAGAAAGGGATCATTTAAACCCTTTCAAATCTTTCACCTACTTTTTTCCAATCAACCACTGCCCATATTGCTGCAAGATAGTCAGGTCTTTTATTCTGATACTTTAAGTAGTATGCATGTTCCCATACATCTACACCCAAAACTGGCCTTCCTTTTACTTCAGCAACATCCATCAATGGATTATCCTGGTTCGGAGTAGAGGAGATTTCAAGTTTACCATCTTTTACGATCAACCAAACCCAGCCGCTACCAAATCTTCCAACACCACCTGCGGCAAATTTTGTTTTGAATTCATCAAAAGAGCCAAAGGCAGCATTAATTGCATCGCCTAATTTTCCTGATGGAGCACCGCCGCCTGTTGGCGACAAACTTCTCCAAAAGAAGCTGTGATTCCAGTGGCCGCCGCCGTTATTTCTAACAGCCGGCGAGATAGCGCCAGCCGCTGCTACTAATTCTTCCAACGATTTGTTTTCGTTAGGTGTCCCGGCAATTGCCTTATTAAGATTGTCAACATAAGCCTGGTGATGTTTGCCATGGTGTATTTGCATGGTCAGCGTGTCGATATGTGGCTCCAGTGCATCATGTGCATATGGTAGAGCAGGTAATGTAAATGCCATAATTATTAAGGTTTTAGAAATGAATTAATTAGTTGACAAATTTACTGATGAAAGGTTGATTGTAACTGAATCTCAAAAAATGTTCCTTTTCCCGAAAAACATGTATCAATTACCTGTTTTTCATTTAAACTACCGGAAAATGATCGTCCTGATGGTTTTGTTCTACAGGCGCTGGGGATAAACCAATAATAAAAAATCATTATCTTTTTCGCTAATATTGCTGTTTTATGCGTATTTTTTTGCAATATTTTGCTGATTAGTGCGACATAGTACGGATATTCTGATTTGTATTATATAAACCAACTTACACTTTTAAATCATCTGCTTATGCGAAAAATTATGCTACTCGCATGGATATTTGCCTTCCTGTCCATGCCACTGCTTGTTTTCAGTCAGAGCCGGCAAATTACCGGTACTGTAAAAAACTCTAAAGGCGAAACAGTGCCATCAGCCAGCGTACAACAAAAAGGTACAACCAATGGCGTAATAGCTGATGCAAACGGACGCTTTACTATTACAGTAACCGGTGCTAATCCTATTCTTGTAATTTCCTCTGTTGAGCTTTCAACGATTGAAGTTGCGGTTGGGACAGCCTCATCGTATGATGTGGTATTGCAGGATGCAGGTAACATGACAACTGTGGTTGTTACAGCCCTGGGTATTTCCCGAAAAGAAAAATCATTGGGTTATTCTACCCAACAGATAAAGGGAGAAAATCTTACGTTGACAAAAGAACAGAACGTACTTGGATCTCTGGCAGGAAAAATTTCTGGCGTACAGGTTGTCGGTTCTTCCGGTGCAAGTATGGGTGGAACGCAAAAAATCAAATTAAGAGGTGTAAATTCTTTGAATGGAAATGATCAGCCATTGATAGTGATAGATGGAACTCCTGTCTCCAATTCAAATTTCAGTAGTTCAAATGGTAATGGTCCGGACCTGGGTAATGCAGCACAGGATATAAATCCTGATGATGTGGAATCAGTAACGGTGTTAAAAGGCCCGACTGCGGCTGCATTATATGGATTAAGAGGACAATATGGTGTAATTCTGATTACAACAAAAAAAGGAAAGAAAGGAGCAAAGAAAGTAGAAGTTCAGTATAGTTCCGCTTTTTCTACAGAACATGCAGGAAATTTTTTACCACTGCAAAACATATATGGTGTAGGAAACAATCAAACATTTACAACACTTACCAATGGTGATAAATATGTAAATGGTAATGATGAAAGCTGGGGGCCAAAGATGGATGGAACTCCGGTAAGAATGTATTACAGCTACTATCCGCAGGATGCAGATTTTGGAAAACTAACTCCATTTGTTCCTCATCCAACCAACGTACAGGATTATTTTGAAAATGGTCATACGATCAATAATAATATTTCTGTAAATGGTGGTAACGAGAATATGACTTACAGATTGGGGTATAACAATGCTTATATCAAAGGGATAATGCCTAATACCTATCTGAGAAGAAATAATATTACACTAAACACATCATTGGATATTTCCAAAAAACTGACAGCAGGGGCGAATGTAAATTATGCCAACAACAAAGCAGTTCGTCCATCACAGGGCTACCAGGGAACCGCAACCGGACAGGTGCAATGGTTCCAGCGCAATATTGATATGAACCGTTTGAAGAATTATAAGTATGCGGACGGAACAATTATGAACTGGAACGTAAACCCAAATACAACAACGGGTCTTATTACTACAAACAAACCAAGCGATTGGAACAATCCTTATTTCGATGCTTACGCAAATAGTAATGATGATAACAGGGATCGTGTATTCGGTGATGTTAATTTAAGCTACCAGTTAATTCCAGGTCTTAAGGTAAGCGGATTCCTTCGTGCTGATATGTATACACAAAATGTTTCTCATAAGGAAGCTTTGGGTGGCAGGCTGGATGAAGGATATTCGGTTGCAAAATACCAGAACAAAGAATTTAACTATGAATTCTTAGCACAGTATAGCAAACAGTTTAAAGATCTTTCTGTAAACGTGAATGCTGGAGCAAATAAATATACCCGCAATTTTACATCAGTAAGCGGCAATACCGTTGGTGGTTTATCAAGCCCGGCCTGGTATAGCCTTGCTGCTTCTATTGCACGGCCAACTATTTCTTCATTTATTTCCCGCAAAGAAATAAGAAGTATATATGCAATGGCCTCATTTGGTTATAAGGATATTTATTTTATTGATGCATCTGTACGTAACGATGTTTCATCCTCATTGCCAATTGATAATAATTCTTATACTTACCCTTCTGTTTCTGCTAGTATCTTATTTAGCGATCTGTTAAAGTGGAAACCATTATCATATGGCAAGATAAGAGCAAGCTATGCGGTTGCCGGAGCGGATCTGGATCCCTATCAAACAGGAAATAGCTTTTCTTTGGGAGCAGTATATTCTGGTGCGACTGTAATTAATACATTGGCTGTTCCTGATCAATTAAATAATCCAAATATAGAACCTTCTTTTGCCGGATCTTTTGAGTTGGGTACAGACCTGAGATTTTTTAATAATCGATTCGGTGTAGAGTTTACTTATTATAAACAAGGGAATAAAAAGCAAATAATAAACCTGAACGTATCTGGGGCAAGCGGTGTATCTACAGCAGTTGTAAATGCAGGTTTAATTGAGAACAAAGGAATTGAACTGTCTTTAACAGGTCAACCTTTCAAAGGAAAATTCTTTAGCTGGAACAGCACCTTGAATTTTGCCAGAAACAAGAGTATGGTGAAAGAGCTCTATCCCGGAATAACTACTTATCAGCTGGATGCGAATACTTATTCCAGTGTTTCCATCTTCCTGAATGCTGTAGTTGGTCAACCATTTGGAAGTTTATATGGGCAAGCTTATCTGCGTGATGCCGCTACCGGAAAAATAATGCTGGATGCTGCAAATATCCCATTGCCTGAAACGAATCACAATTTTGGAAGTGTGTTGCCAAAGTTCACTGGTGGCTTCCAGAATACTTTCAAAATCTGGAAAGTTGATCTTTCTGCAAACATCGACTTCCAATCTGGCGGACAATTTTTCAGTTGGTCAAAAATGCTGGCTGTAAAATCCGGACAGGCTTATGAAACGGCAGTGTTGAATGATAAAGGATTTAATGTAAGAGAAACAGTAGCAAACGGAGGCGGTGTGCACGTAATTGGTATTTCTGCTGCTACAAATCAACCGGTAGACACTTATGTTGATGCCCGTTCCTATTTCAGAACTTCACTTGGAACAAAAATATATGAAGAATGGTTGTTCGACGCTTCCTATATTAAATTAAGAGAAGTAAGTCTTGGATTTAACCTGAATAAGAACTGGTTTACCAAAACGCCAATTAAAGCTGCAAAGATTTCATTAATAGCGCGCAATCCATTGATGATATGGCAAAAAGCTCCTAAAGGATTAGAGCCATCTGAGTTGTCTTATGGCAGCGGTTCTATCAGCTGGTTGGAAAAAGGTGAATTCCAGACAGTGCGTTCTTATGGCGTCAGCTTTAATCTTACATTTTAATACATATAATCATGAAAAAAATGAAGTCAATATATTATCTGCTGGTTGCCGTAGTGCTAACGAGCAGTTGTAAAAAATTTGATGGTAGTTTGAATGTAGATCCAAACAGGCCAACAAAAGCATCGGGTACACAGCTGATCGCTAATGCTGAGTTATCATTGTCAGATGTTGCTTCGTCACCCTATGGCGTTCATTACCCGCAACATTTATCAAATACTTCGTTTACCGATAACTCTAGATATACCACCATTAATTTTAATTATTACGGTTGGTATACTGGTCCGTTAATGAACCTTCAAACAGTCTTAAACGCTACATTAGATGCAAACGAAGGCCCTGTTGTCAACCAGATCGCTGTTGCCAAGATCCTAAAAGCATATTTTTTCTGGTATATAACAGACCGTTGGGGAGACCTTCCTTATACAGAAGCGCTAAAAAGCAGCAGCAACTTTACCCCTAAATACGATAAGCAAAAGGATATTTATGATAGTCTTTTTTTGCTGCTTGACCAGGCAAATGCTGCAATCATTCCCGGGAATATAAAGAACGACATCATCTATGCCGGCGACATTAATAAATGGAAAAGATTGGGGAACACTGTCCATTTATTGATGGCATTACGACTTTCAAAAGTGGATCCGGTTAAAGGGGCAGCAGAGTTTAATAAAGCAATTACTAATGGTATTATAACAGCTAATACAGACAATTTTAATTATCCGCACCTGGCAGACCCTACACAGGAGAATTACTGGTATAATTCATTTACAAGATTGGGAAGAAACTGGTTTGCGGTAAGTAAACCGATCGTTGATTATATGTTGCCGATCAATGATCCAAGATTGCCTGTATACGCAAATAAGAATACAGCAGGCAATTATGTAGGATTGGATTATGGATTACCTGGTTCTGTTACAGTAGTAATAAATAATTATTCATTACTCGGTTCTAATATTCGTTTGCAAAATTCTCCTGATTACCTGGTTACTTATGCTGAAGCATTATTTGCAAAAGCAGAAGGGGCTAAGCTTGGCTGGATTGCTGGTGGGGATGCAACAGCTCAAATAAACTATGAGTTGGCAATTGATCAGTCCGTTCGTCAATGGACAGGAACGAATACCGGAGTTGCAACATATATGACACAAACGGGAATTCCATATAATCCTGCAACGGCTATTCAGCAAATTGCAACACAACGCTGGGTGCATTTATTTTTACATGGCTATGAAGCATGGGCAGAGTGGAGAAGAACAGGTTATCCTGCATTGGTTGCAGCACCTGGAGCAAACGGCGATAAGATCCCAAGAAGAGAAGGCTATCCTGTACAGGAAGCTGCGAATAATACGGCTAATTATACTGCAGCTGTTGCAGGCTTTCCTTATGGCGGTACTGATGGACTAAATGCAAGAGTATGGTGGGATAAACCATAGTTTTTTGAGTAAATACAACCAAAGCCGCATAGTGAATTCTATGCGGCTTATTTTTTATCGTTTATTCTTAAAAAAATCCTTCATTAATTTAGCACAATCATCCTTCATTACACCTCTTATCAATTCTGTTTTTGGATGAAAAGGCCAATTGGTTCCGGCCGTTTTTTTATAACCATTCTTTTCGTCATCTGCGCCGTAAACGATCTTGCCGATCTTGCTCCAATAAATTGCACCGGCACACATAAAACATGGCTCTACAGTTATATACAATGTTGCATCTGGAAGATACTTTGCTCCTAAATTATTAAAGGCAGACGTTAAAGCGATCATTTCGGCATGTGCAGTCGGGTCATTTAATCGTTCGGTCATGTTATAGCCTCTTGCAATGATCTTTTCATTGACTACAACTACAGCACCGATAGGAATCTCATCGTCTTCAAAAGCCCTTTTGGCTTCTTTAAGTGCCTGCATCATGTAGTATTCGTCGGTCATGGTATAGAAGAGTTTGAGCCGGTTCTTATTTTAGTTTGGTATAACTTCAAACAAAATTACAGGGAATGGCAGACATAGTTACGCTGGAAAATATGCGCCGTTATTTTAAGGGCGGCGCCACCCGGTCTTATGATTTTCGAAAAGAACAACTAAAGACGCTGAAACAGTCTATTCTTAACCACGAACAGGACTTATATGATGCCTTGTATACAGACCTGAAAAAAAGCCCTGAAGAAGTGTGGGTGACAGAAACCGGAATGGTTATCTCCGAACTGAATACGGCAGTAAAACATCTGCGCAACTGGATGGATACAGAAAGTGCGGGTACTAATTTGCTGAATCTTCCATCTGGTAGCAAAGTAATGAAAGAACCGCTGGGTGTCGTATTGATAATCGGTCCGTGGAATTATCCTTTTCAATTACTCATCAACCCATTGATCGGGGCAATTGCTGCAGGCAATTGTGTAGTGCTGAAACCAAGCGAATTTGCACCGGCGACTGATGCAGTAATGAAGAAAATTATTGAAGAAGTCTTTGCACCAGAATATATATTATATGTACAAGGGGATGGGGCATCGGTGATACCTGCAATGATGAACAATTTTTCATTCGATCATGTTTTCTATACCGGAAGCACTGCGGTTGGAAAGATCATTTATAAAATGGCGGCTGAACGATTGGTACCTGTAACATTGGAATTGGGCGGCAAAAGCCCATGTATAGTAGAAAGTGATGCAAATATTAAAGTAGCTGCCCGCCGCATTGCAATGACCAAATTTTCCAATGCGGGACAAATGTGCGTAGCACCTGATTATCTATTGGTGCATGAATCTGTAAAAGATAAATTGCTGGAAGCCTTTAAAGAAACAATCCCTAAATTCTTCGGAGAGAAGGCAGAGGATAGTTACAACTACGGAAAAATAATTAATGAAAAACAGTTTGACAGGATCAGTAATTACCTGTCAACAGGAACAAGAATTATCGGGGGGAGATCCAACAGGGAAACACTTTTTATTGAACCAACGGTAATTACCAATGTGCCGTTAGATTCAGCAGTGATGACCGATGAAATATTCGGACCGGTACTTCCGGTTATTTCTTTTACAACAATGGACCAGGCAAAATCGATCATTGATAAACATCCCAATCCATTGGCTTTCTACATTTATACCTCGAGTAATAAAAAAGAAAAAGAATGGCTGAATGCAGTACCGGCAGGTGGTAGCTGTGTCAATAATTCCAGCTGGCATCTGACCAATCATAATTTGCCATTTGGTGGCAGGGGCTTCAGTGGTACGGGTTGTTATCACGGAAAATATTCTTTTGAAACCTTCAGTCATAAAAAAGCAGTGATGAAAACACCAACCTGGTTTGATCCGAATATCAAGTATCCACCATTCAAAGGCAAACTGGGTTTGTTTAAAAAGGTGATAAGATGAAAAAACTAAAACGATTCCTAATTGTTCTATTTATACTTATTGCAGCATTTGCAGTATATGTTGAAATAGTAAACCGTAATTCAAAAAGCATGACCTATCGCCAGAAAGTATTAAAAGCAGTGTACCCGGCATTTATGTGGTGGAATAAACTGACAGGAAAAAATACCAAAGAACTTTCCGGCAATAAGCAACCGCCTGTTTCGTTCTATTCCCTGAAAGGGATCTTGAATAACGGCGATACACTTGACTTTGCAACACTAAAGGGAAAGAAAGTATTACTGGTAAATACGGCAAGTGATTGTGGCTATACCGGTCAGTATGAAAGCCTGCAACGATTACATGAGCAATATAAAGACCAGTTGGTGATACTGGGTTTCCCGGCGAATGATTTTAAGGAACAGGAAAAAGGTACAGACGAACAGATCGCTGCATTTTGTAAAGTAAACTATGGTGTTACTTTTCCATTGATGAAGAAAACAGTTGTTGTAAGATCAGCAGAGCAGGGAGAGGTGTTTAAATGGCTGACAGATTCAACAAAGAACGGATGGAATAACAAACAACCTTCATGGAATTTTGCAAAATACCTTGTAAACGAAAATGGTGTATTGACAAATTATTTTGGTTCGGCAGTTTCGCCGGACAGTAAAGAAGTGTTGAAAGAAATTTCAAACCAATAAATGAATAGTTATGTTCTACAATGATATCATCGGCACTATTGGGGTAGGTCTTATTCTTGTCGCCTATTTTTTAAATACTGAAAAGCTGTTGCCCAAAGATGGCAAACTATTTTTTGTGCTTAATATTATCGGTGCTGCGTTAGCTTGCTATGCTTCCATTCTTATCAATTATTGGCCTTTCGTCATTCTTGAAGGAACTTGGACATTAGTTTCCATCTATGGATTAATGAAGGCGATGAAAATCAAAATGACCTGATTCAAAACAAGCGATATTCCAATCTATTTTGCAAAAAGTTCCCGCAACTCAATCATTTTTTGATGTGCTGTATCAGTGTTGATCATTCCCTGGCGCGGACGATCAAGATCGATAATGGTATAAATGGTAACTACTGTCATTAACGCATACACGCTGAGTACGATCCAATCACTCTTTTTCTCTTTTCTGCTGTAACCAATGATCAGGCTTCCAAGAATAGACAGTATTATCAATAACCAGATGATGGGGTCAGGTACTCTCGCCACTCTTGCAGCATCTCTGCTGGTAACCACGTCTCTGATGTCATTTAATGCAGGGATCATCAGGCTATGAGGTATAGTTGTTGTTGAGTTCCTTGATAATTCGTTGGCTCTTTGCCAAAGGGTATTAAAAATCCTTGTTGCGTCTGCAAGCGACTTGTTGATAAGCAACTTGTCATTACCTGCTTTGTAATAAGCAATTCTTGCTTCAATATATTCCCGCAGATCATTCTTGAATAAGCTACGGATGCTGTCGGGATACATATCGGCCCTTAAAACAACAGTGCTGATATTATTTGCTTCGTCTACGATCAATGAATTCCGTTTATCAAATCTTGAAGCAGACATGCTGAATGTGAATGATAAAAGCAGGGCTAGTAATCCCAGTAAGGCTCCTTCCAGTGGTCCTACACCATCGGCTTTTGCCTCTGGATTATATTTCTTCTGATAATTCCCCAGCTGTGCACCTGCTAAATAGGAAAGAAAAATGATAATGAGCAATACGAATGCAATAATTGCTGTAGGTGTCTGTGCCAAAATAGAACCGGGGTAAAGCATGAGAAAGAATTAGATTATGTAATAGCCAGGCAAATTTTATTTACCTGAAAATACAAATTCATTTACTCCACCGGGCATTTTTCGTGATAATTCACTAATTCGATCGGGGTTTTCTCAAATTCATAACCACCATAAGTTCTTGCAATTTCATCAAACACAGCGTTGATCTCTTCTTCAGTAGTAAGCGTTACAAGCTTGTTGCGAAATTCTTTTATGTTGGGCAGACCTTTTAAATAATTCGCATAATGACGGCGCATTTCATTGATACCAACAACAGGATTTTTCCATTCGATGGATTTGTTCAGGTGTTTGCGGCAAACGAATAAACGATCTTCAATAGTAGGTGCAGGTAAATGTTCACCGGTTTTTACAAAATGTTTTATCTCGTTAAATATCCAGGGATAACCGATAGCAGCACGGCCGATCATGATGCCATCCACTCCATAACGATTTTTATATTCCACTGCTTTTTC
>Ga0068853_100003676_pt1 | contig 11767 bp, 9 predicted proteins | sample KBSCornC32_FD_65655 | JGI IMG/M metagenome (GOLD analysis project Ga0068853, IMG submission 65655) | Corn rhizosphere microbial communities from Kellogg Biological Station, Michigan, USA - KBS Corn C3-2 | ecosystem: Host-associated > Plants > Roots > Rhizosphere > Soil ... | reverse complement strand
CCGTCGGACCAGCGCCGGCCCGCCAGCGTGCGTCCGGTGAATTCGTCGACGATGATCACTTCGCCGTCGCGCACGATGTATTCCTGGTCGCGGTGATACAGCGTGTTGGCGCGCAGCGCCGCATTCAGGTGATGCACGACGGCCAGATGCTTCGCGTCGTACAGGCTTTCGTCCGCGCCGATGATGCCGTCCGCGCGCAGCACCTGCTCGGCGTGCTCCATGCCCTCTTCGGACAGATGCACCTGCTTCTGCTTCTCATCGACGAAATAGTCGCCGCCGCCGTCTTCCTTCTCCTGTCGCGTCAGCTTCGGCACGATGCGGTTGATGCGCACGTACAGCTGAGGAGAATCGTCCGACGGGCCGGAGATGATCAGCGGCGTGCGCGCCTCGTCGATCAAAATCGAATCGACTTCGTCGACGATCGCATAGTTCAGGCCGCGCTGGTAACGCTGCTCCTTCGACAACGCCATGTTGTCGCGCAGGTAATCGAAGCCGAACTCGTTGTTCGTGCCGTAGGTGATGTCGGCTGCGTAGGCATTCTTCTTGTCGGCGTAATCCATGCCGGGGTAGACCACGCCGACGCTCATGCCGAGGAACGTGTAGACCTTGCCCATCCAGGCCGAGTCGCGGCGCGCTAGGTAGTCGTTGACCGTGACCACATGCACGCCCTTGCCCTCGAGCGCATTCAAATAGACCGGCAGCGTCGCGACCAGGGTCTTGCCTTCGCCGGTGCGCATCTCGGCGATCTTGCCGGAATTGAGCACCATGCCGCCGATCAGCTGCACATCGTAATGACGCAGTCCGAGCACGCGGCGCGACGCCTCGCGCACCACGGCAAACGCCTCGGGCAGGATCTGGTCGAGCTTCTCGCCCTTGGCCAAACGCTGCTTGAACTCATCGGTCTTGGCGGTGAGCTCGGCATCGGACAACGCCTTCAGGCCGGCTTCGAAGGTATTGATCCTTGCGACCGTCTTGTTCATCTGGCGCAGCAGTCGTTCGTTACGGCTGCCGAAGATGCCCGTCAAAATGCGATTCAACATGGTCTGAACTGTTTCAAAGGGGGAGTTCTTGCGGGTCGCGCCGCGTCACCGCAGGCGACACAAACGCGAAGGCCGCCGAATGATACGGCGGCCTCCGCACAATACAAGTCTGTTGGGTTAAAAAACCCGTAATTCAAGTTCGCTTGGTCGTTGTGTTCACGTAGGTCAGCGGATTGACCGCGCGCCCGTGCAACCAGACTTCGAAATGGCAGTGCGGCCCGGTGGCGCGGCCAGTCGAGCCGACCCGGGCGATTGCCTGACCGGCATGCACGCGCTGGCCCATCGCGACCAGATTCTTCTGGTTGTGCGCATAACGGGTCATGTAGCCGTTGCCGTGGTCGATCTCCACGACATTGCCGTAGCCGGCGCGCTCCCCGTTCCAGGTGACCACGCCGTCGGCGACCGCCTTGATTTCGGTGCCGGAGGGCGCGTCGAAATCCAGCCCCAGATGGTGTTCGGCCTCGCCATTGATGGGATCGGTGCGCGCGCCGAATCCGGAGCCGATGTAACCGGCCGCGACCGGATAACCGCTCGGCAGCAGCGCGCTGTCCACCTTGCGGTCGAGCAGCATGTCCTCGAGCACGGTCAGCTGCGTCTCTTCGCGATCGAACTGGTTGCGCAGCTGCGCGATGTTGCCGGCCAGGTCGAAATTCAGCGGGTGCGCGGAAGCGGCCGGGTCCTCGGCGCCGCCCATCGCCGGGACGCTGTTGAAATCGAATTCGCCGTCGTCGAGCTTGCCGACCTTGGCCAGTCGCTGGCCGAGCGCATTCAGGCGCAAGGCCTGCGCCTGCAGCTGGCCGAGCTGCAAGGCAAGCGCATCCAGGTCGCGGTGCGACGAGGCTTCCAGTTGCTTGATGCCCTGCTTCTGCGCGTTGATCTGGTCGCGCAGGGTATTGACGTCACTGAGCGTGCTTTCGCGCGGGCTCGCGAACAGCAGCGCGGCGGCGAATCCCGCGCCACCGAACGACAGCACGCATACGGCGGCGAGGATGAATAGCTTGGTGCGCATCCGCCAGCACTTGAGGTCCAGTGCGGTCGGCGTCGCATGAGGTCTGGCGACAATAATGATGTTCATGTCGTCCCGGCTTGGTATAAGTTACGCCATGCAGTCCCCGCCCAGGCACCCCAGCAAGCGCGCACCCGCCAAAACGATTGGAGAGTGTGCCCCCGTCGCCGCGCTGACTCAGCGCGCACGCGCGTTGGATGCATTGGATCGAAAACTGCGCCAACCGTTGCCGGATGCGTTGCGCCGCCAGTGTTGCCTGGCAGACATCCGCGCCGGACGGCTTGTCTTTCTGGCAACTTCCCCGGTCTGGGCAACCAAGTTGCGCATGCATCAAGCCGCGCTCATGGCCGAAGCCCGCCTTGTCTCGGGCCTCAAGATCGAGAAATTTGCCGTGAAAGTGGCACCCCTGCCCCCCGTTCCCCCGGAGCAGACCAGGCGTAAGCCGCTTTCAAATGCCGCTGCCGAACATCTCAAGACAGCCGCACGCTCCCTCGCCGACCCGGAACTCCGCGCCGTATACCTCCGCCTGGCATCCCTTGCCGAAGATTCTTATTCCCCTGGGCGCAAATGATGCGCCCGGCAGCCGTTTTTTCCGTGACGGCTGCCTGAGTTTTACATTGCTTGCGCGGGGTGCGCGTACGAGATCGGCGCTTTCGCGGGATCGTCGAAGCTCACTTCTTCCCAGGCCTTCGCGTCTGCGATCAGGGCACGCAGCAGCTTGTTGTTCAACTCATGACCGGACTTGTAGCCATAAAACGCGCCGATCAGGCTGTGGCCGAGCAGGTACAGGTCGCCGATCGCATCGAGGATCTTGTGTTTGACGAATTCGTCCTCGTAGCGCAGGCCATCTTCATTCAGCACGCGGTAGTCGTCGAGCACGATCGCGTTGTCCATCGAGCCGCCCAGCGCGAGGTTCTTTTCGCGCAGCATTTCGATATCGCGCATGAAGCCGAACGTGCGCGCGCGCGACACTTCCTTGACGAACGACGTGGTCGAGAAATCGATTTCCGCGCTGGATGTGCGGCGCGTGAAGATCGGATGATCGAAATCGATCGAAAAGCCGACCTTGAAGCCGTCGAACGGCTCGAAACGGGCCCACTTGTCGCCATCGCGCACGATCACCGGTTTCTTGATGCGCACGAAGCGCTTCGCGGCGGACTGCTCTTCGATGCCCGCCGATTGCAGCAGGAACACGAACGGGCCCGCGCTGCCGTCCATGATCGGCACTTCCGGCGCGGACAGGTCCACGTAGGCGTTGTCGATGCCGAGGCCGGCGATCGCGGAAAGCAGGTGTTCGATCGTGGCGATGCGAACATTGCCCTTGACCAATGTGGTCGAAAGGCGGGTGTCGCCGACGTTTTCGCACGAGGAGCGGATCTCCACCGGGTTGGCGAGGTCGACACGACGAAACACGATACCCGTGTCCACTGCGGCGGGCCGCAGCGTCATGTAAACCTTTTCACCCGTGTGAAGACCGACACCCGTCGCACGTATCACGTTCTTGAGCGTACGTTGTCTGATCATTTCTTGTGAGTCCCCTGGGGCGGGAGCTGGCAAAACGCGCGGCATCGTAGCACAGGGGGCGGGGCGAGAGAAGTAAATCGGTGCAAAAGCCCCACACTGTTGCAAATGCGCAACATGCTTGGCGCGACCTGGGGACATCATCGCAGCGGAAAAAGGAGCCGATGGGGCGCAATTGTGCGCACCATCGGCCACTGGTCATCACGGCTGCGCCGCCGTGGCTCGTCTATGTGCTTGTTTAATCAGCCTGCCGGCGCAGGAACGCCGGAATATCCAGATAGTCGATCTGTGCCTCGCCGGCCGGTGCCGCAGCCTTCTTCGCGACTTCCGCCGTTCCGCCCCGGGCCGCGCGCGACGGCTGGGCGTAATCGCCAACCGGCAGGTCGTCGGTGCCGGTGCGGGCCACGATGCGCGGGCGTTGCGCGACCGCCAGTTCTTCGCGCCGCAGCGATTGCCTTATCGCACCACGGTTCAACCCCGTCGCAACCACGGTCACTCGAACGTCATCCTGCAACTCGGGATCCAGCGCCGTGCCCACGACCACCGTCGCGTCCTCGGATGCGAACTGATGCACGACCTGGCCGATTTCGTCGAACTCGCGCATGGTCAGGTTCGGCCCGGCCGTGACGTTGACCAGGATGCCGCAGGCGCCCGACAGGTTGACGTCCTCCAGCAGCGGATTGTTGATGGCGGCCTCCGCGGCGGCCACCGCACGGTCGTCGCCGCGCGCACTGCCGGTTCCCATCATCGCCATGCCCATCTCGGACATCACCGTGCGTACGTCGGCGAAGTCGACGTTGATCAGACCCGGCCGCGTGATCAGGTCGGCGATGCCCTGCACCGCGCCGAGCAGCACGTCGTTGGCGGACTTGAACGCCGACAACAGCGTGACCTCGCGGCCCAGCACGGTGAGCAGCTTTTCATTCGGCACGGTGATCAGCGAGTCGACGTGTTGCGAAAGGTCCTCGATGCCCTTCAACGCCACCTGCATGCGGCGCCGGCCCTCGAACGGAAACGGCTTGGTCACGATCGCGACCGTGAGGATGCCCATTTCCTTGGCCAGTTGCGCGACCACCGGCGCGGCGCCGGTGCCCGTGCCGCCGCCCATGCCGGCGGTGATGAACACCATGTCGGCACCGGTCAGGGTCTCGACGATGCGTTCGCGGTCCTCGAGCGCCGCCTGACGGCCGACCTCCGGGTTGGCGCCCGCACCGAGTCCCTTGGTGACGTTGCCGCCGAGTTGCAGCGTCAGCTTGGCGCCGCTGCTCTTCAATGCCTGTGCGTCCGTGTTCGCGCAGACGAAATCCACGCCATCGACGTGGGAATTGACCATGTGCCCGACGGCATTGCCACCCCCGCCGCCGACACCGATCACCTTGATCACCGCATTCGGTGCGAGCCTCTCGACCAGTTCAAACATGATCCCAACCTCCGCTAGATAGTGCTGCTAATCATTCATTTTGATATGACGCCGATACGCTCCGCGTCTCGACGTGCTGCCGTGCAGGCGCATGCCCGGCAGCGACGCCCGTTTCCGGGCCGGATCCGTTTCGGACCCTGCCGCGCTTCCCTGCGCGACAAAACGCAATGCATTTGCCAAGCGCCACACCGCGGGCCACGGAGGGCCCGCCGCCGATCCCCGATCGGCGAAGGCGAGTCCCGGCCTGTACCGGACTCGCCGTGGCCTGAGTCGGGCAGGAGCCCGATCTCAGGCCCAAACTAGAACTCCCCCTTGAACCAGTGCAGCACGCGTTCCCACGCGCTGCCGACCGCACCGATGCCAGGCGCCGCCGCCGGACTGCGCGATCCTTCCTGCTTGCTGCCGTAGAGCAGCAGCCCGACGCCGGTGGCGTGGATCGGATTGCTCACCACGTCGGACAGCCCGACCACGTGTTGCGGCAAGCCGACGCGCACCGGCAAATGAAAGACTTCTTCGGCCAGTTCCACCACGCCTTCCATCCGCGAGGCGCCGCCGGTGAGCACGATGCCCGCCGCCACCAGGCTTTCGTAGCCGGAGCGGCGCAGCTCGGCCTGCACCATGCCGAACAATTCCTCGTAACGCGGCTGCACCCATTCGGCCAGCGTCTGCCGCGCGAGGCGACGCGGCGGGCGGTCGCCGACGCTCGGCACCTGGATCGTTTCTTCCGCATGCGCAAGCTGCGCGAGCGCGCAGGCGTACTTCACCTTGATCTCCTCGGCGTGCGCGGTCGGCGTGCGGAAACCCTGCGCGATGTCGTTGGTGACCTGGTCGCCGCCGATCGGCAGCGATGCGGTGTGGCGAATCGCGCCCTGCGTGAAGATCGAGATGTCGGTGGTGCCGGCGCCGATGTCGACCAGGCACACGCCGAGCTCGCGCTCATCCTGCACCAGGATCGCCTTGCTCGAGGCAATCGCCGCCGGAATCAGATCGTCGACCTGCAGGCCGCAGCGCTGCACGCACTTGGTGATGTTCTGCGCCGAACTGACCGCTCCGCTGACGATGTGCACGTTCGCTTCCAGGCGCACGCCGCTCATGCCGACCGGATGACGGATGTCTTCCTGGCCGTCGATGATGTATTCCTGCGGTTCCTTGTACAGCACGCGCTGGTCGGCCGGGATCGCCACCGCGCAGGCCGCGTCGAGCACGTGCTCGACGTCGTCGGCGGTGACTTCGCGATCGCGGATCGGCGCGGTGCCGTGCGAGTTGCGGCCGACGATGTGGCTGCCGGAAATGCCCGCGTACACCGAGCGGATCTCGCAGCCGGCCATGAGTTCGGCTTCCTCGACAGCACGCTGGATCGACTGCACCGTGGACTCGATGTCCACGACCACGCCGCGCTTGAGCCCGTGCGATGCGTGCGAGCCGATGCCGATCACCTCGACCGCCTCGCCCGGCGCGTATTCGCCGACGATCGCGACCACCTTCGAGGTGCCGATGTCGAGTCCGACGATGAGTGATTTTTCACCTTTGACTTTCATAAGCATCGTTGCACCGCTCAGACAGGGTTGTCGCGCGACGGCGGTGGCACTGGAGCCGCCGCTGCCCACTGGATGGCAAAACCGTTTGCATAACGCAGGTCCGCGCGCTGGAAGCCGCCGGCGTGCTCGGCGCTCAGGCGCGGCAGCACGTCGAGGAAACGCTGCACGCGCGCGTCGACCTGCTCGTGGCCGAGCATGATTTCCGCGCCGCCGACCAGCGACAGCTTCCAGCTGCCGCGTCCGCTCAGGATCGCGCCGCTGAGCACCAGGCCACTGCCGGCGAGCGCGCGCTGGGTGCGGGTATAGAAATCCACAACCTCGCCGACCGCGTCGTCCGGCCCGTCCAGCTGCGGCAGCCCCTGCATCGCTTCGGCGCCCGGCGCGGTGAACAGCACGCCGTCGCGGCCGATCAGCCGCCGCTCGCCCCAGCGCGCGATCGGCTGGCGCTCGCGCACCACCAGCACGAGCGTGTCCGGCCAGCGCTTGCGCGCTTCCACGCCTTCCACCCACGGCAACGCGGCCACCGCGGCGCGCACGTCCTCGAGCTTGAGCGCGAAGAATCCGGTGCCCAGGTGCGTGGCCGCCGCGGCGCGGATCTGCTCGGCGCTGACGTGGTTGTATTCGGCCTCGACTTCCAGGAAGCGCACCGGCCAGCGATCGACCGCGAACCACCCGTTCAGCACGCCGACCACCGGCAACGCGACGAGCGTGAGCGCGATCGTCCAGGCCAGCAGCTTGAGCACGATGCGGCTGCTCATGCGGCGCCTCCGGGGAACGATGTCTCGAGGATGCGCCAGCACAGCTCCTCGAACGCGATGCCGACCGCGCGCGCCGCCTTCGGCACCAGCGAGTGGCTGGTCATGCCGGGCGTCGTGTTGACCTCGAGAAGATGGAACGCGCCGCTGCGGTCGCGCATCACGTCGACGCGGCCCCAGCCCGCGCAACCGGCGGCATCGAACGCGTGCAGCGCGAGCGCGCGGATGGTGCGCTCGCCGGCCTCGTCGAGGCCGGGGCAGATGTACTGCGTATCCTCGGCGACGTACTTGGCGTGGTAGTCGTAGAACTCGCCGGCCGGCACGATGCGGATCGAAGGCAGCGCCTCGCCCTGCAGGATGCCGACCGTGTATTCCTCGCCCTCGATCATCTGTTCGATGACCAGTTCGCCGTCGTAGCGCGCCGCCAGTGCGAGCGCGGCCGGCAGGTCGCCGGGCGCGCGCACGCGCGTGATGCCGACGCTGGAACCTTCATGCGACGGTTTGACCACGACCGGCACGCCGAGCCGCGTGATCGCCGCGCCGATGTCGTCGCCCGGCGTGAAGCGCGCGTAGCGCGGCGTCGGCAGGCCGAGCGCCTGCCACACCTGCTTGGTGCGGATCTTGTCCATGCTCAGCGCCGAGCCGAGCACGCCCGAACCGGTGCACGGCACGCCGAGCGACATCAGCGCGCCCTGCAGCACGCCGTCTTCGCCGCCGCGGCCGTGCAGGATGTTGAACACGCGCGCGAAGTGTCCGGCGCGCAGCGCGTCGAGCAGCGCCGGGATGCCATCGATGCCGTGCGCGTCCACGCCGCGCGCCTTGAGCGCGGCGAGCACGTTGCGGCCCGAGTCGAGCGACACGTCGCGTTCGGCGGAATTGCCGCCCATCACGACCGCAACGCGCCCGAATTGCCTGGCATCAGAAATATGCATTATCTACTTTTCCACCTTTATACCGCGCAGCGTTCCCGCCGCGGCGATTTCGTTCGCCGCCGCGCCGATGTCGCCGGCGCCCATCAGCAGCAGCAGGTCGCCGTCGCCGAGCAGCGCCGGCAGCACGTTCTTCAGTTCGCGCGGATGCTCGATCAGCACCGGATCGACCTTGCCGCGCGCGCGCACCGCGCGCGCCAGCGCGCGGCCGTCCGCGCCGGCGATCGGCGCCTCGCCGGCCGGATAGACCTCGGTCAGCACCAGCACGTCGACGCTCGCCAGCACGTTCGCGAAATCGTCGAGCAGGTCGCGCGTGCGCGTGTAGCGATGCGGCTGGAACGCGACCACGAGGCGTCGCTGCGGCCAGCCGCCACGCGCGGCGGCGAACACCGCGGCGAGCTCGCGGGGATGGTGGCCGTAGTCGTCGACCAGCAGCACCTTGCCGCGATCCTTGCCGTTCAGGCCGAGCGCCAGCTCGCCGCGGAACTGGAAGCGGCGCCCGACGCCCTGGAACGCGCCGAGCGCGCGCGCGATCGCCTGCGCCTCGACGCCGAGTTGCCAGCCGACCGCGGCGGCGGCCAGCGCGTTCTGCACGTTGTGCAGGCCCGGCAGGTTGAGCGCCACCTGCACCGGCGCATCGCTGTCCGGCAGATGCAGCGCGAAGTGCATGCGCGCACCTTCCTGGCGCACGTCGCTGGCGCGCACGTCGGCATCCTCCGCGTTGACCGCGTAGGTGATCGCGCGCCGCGTCGAGGACTGCGCGATCGCCATGACCTCCGCATCGTCCGCGCACAGCACCGCCACGCCGTAGAACGGCAGGCGGTGCAGGAAATCCGCGAACGCCTTCTTGACCAGCGCATAGTCGCCGCCGTAGTTCTCCAGGTGATCGGCGTCGATGTTAGTGATGATCGCGATGACCGGATTGAGCAGCAGGAACGAGCCGTCGGATTCATCCGCTTCGGCAACCAGGTACTCGCCGGTGCCGAGGCGCGCGTGCGTGCCGGCCGCGAGCAGCTGGCCACCGATCACGAACGTCGGATCGAGCCCGCCCTCGGCCAGCACGGATGCGACCAGGCTGGTGGTCGTGGTCTTGCCGTGCGTGCCGGCCACCGCGATGCCGCGGCGCACGCGCATCAGTTCGCCGAGCATCTCGGCGCGCGGCACGACCGGCATGCGCCGCTCGCGCGCCGCGGCCAGTTCCGCGTTGTCGGGCTTGATCGCGCTGGAGACGACCAGCACGTCGGCGTCGTCGACGTTCGCCGCATCGTGCGATTTGTGGATTTTTATACCGAGGCCGGCGAGCCGGCGCGTGACCGCGGAATCGGCCTTGTCGGAGCCCGACACGGCGTAACCGAGGTTGTGCATCACCTCGGCGATGCCGCTCATGCCGGCGCCACCGATGCCGACGAAATGCACGCGCCGGAAATCGAGCATGATGTCGCCGTGCGTGGCCAGGCGGCGCGTGATCATGTCGCTACCTGCGGACAGCGCGCGAACAGGAGCCCGATCGCCTGGTCTTCGGCTCGTGCGCGATACCCCCACAACCCTGAACCCTTTGCTGCGCAAAGGGTTCGCCCCCTTGACTCAAGGGGGCTGAATGCCCGCGCGTTCGCAGCGGTGAGGACGATCATGCCGTCACCTCCAAGCAGACGTCGGCGATGTGCGCAGCGGCGTCGGGCTTTGCGAGCGAACGCGCGGCCACGCCCATCGGAATGAGCTTGGCGCGTTCGCCGAGCGCCTCGAATTCCGCGCCGAGCCGGCGCACGAAGTCTTCGCCTTCGGCGACCAGCCGGGCGCCGCCCGCCGCGACCATCGCCTGTGCGTTGCGGGTCTGGTGGTCGTCCACCGCATGCGGATACGGCACGAGGATCGCCGGCGCGCCGGCTGCGGCAAGCTCGGCCAGGGTGAGTGCACCGGCGCGGCAGATCACCAGATCCGCCCAGGCGTACGCGCCGGCCATGTCCTTCTCGAACGGCACCACATCGGCTTCGATGCCGGCACTGTGGTAAGCGGCGCGCGCCTTGTCGTAGTGCGCCTCGCCGCATTGATGCCGCACCACGACCGCGAGCTTCGAGCCGCGCCGCCGCAACACTTCGGGCAGCGCGGAATTCAGGCTCTGCGCACCCTGGCTGCCGCCCAGCACGAGCAGGCGCAAGGGACCTGCGTGCTCCGCGTAGCGGCGCACCGGACCCGGCAATGCCGCGATCGACGCGCGCACCGGGTTGCCGACCCACTGTTCGTTGGGAAACACGCCCGAGAATCCAGTCAGCACGCGGCGCGCGTAGCGCGCCAGCATGCGGTTGGTGACTCCCGCGACGCGGTTCTGCTCATGCACGACCAGCGGGATCTTCAGCAGGCGTGCCGCGATGCCGCCGGGCGCCGCCGCATAACCGCCCATCGACAGCACGCTGCGCGGCGCGTGCCGCTTCAACACGCTACGCGCCGCGATCACCGCGCGCGCCAGGCGCACCGGCATCGCCAGCTTGGTCAACAGGCCCTTGCGGCGCAGGCCGCGGATCGCAATCGTCTCGATCGGCAGATCGTGCTGCGGCACGAGGCGGGTTTCGAGTCCACCGTGCGCGCCCAGCCATACCACCGGCACGCCGCGCGCGCGCAGCTCATCCGCCACCGCGATGCCCGGGAAGATGTGCCCGCCCGTGCCGCCGGCCATGATCAGCACGGGCTTGGCGGCGCGCGCGTTCTGCATCGGAGCGCTCATGCGCGCGCTCCGCGCAACGGCGGCGGCGACTTATCGCGGGTCTGGCGCGGCAAGGATTCGGGCTTGCTGCGCGCCCCGCGCAGCAAGGATTCAGGATTGACCAGTTGCGCCTCGGTCGGCCGCGGCCGGGTTACTTCGTAGCTCACGCGCAGCAGCAGGCCGATCGCCGCGCAGGTCATCAGCACGCTCGATCCGCCCGAGCTGATCAGCGGCAGCGTGAGTCCCTTGGTCGGCAGCACGCCCAGATTCACGCCAATCGACACCAGCGTCTGCAGGCCGAGCCACAAGCCGACGCCGAACGCGCAGTAGCCGGCAAAGCGCTGGCCCTGCTCGACGGCGCGCAGGCCGAGCATCAGTGCGCGCCCGACCAGCGCCGCAAACAGGCACAGCACCAGCAGAATGCCGACCAGTCCGAGTTCCTCGGCGATCACCGCGAGAATGAAATCGGTGTGCGCCTCCGGCAGGTAAAAGAGTTTCTGTACGCTCGCGCCGAGGCCGACGCCGAACCATTCGCCACGCCCGATCGCGATCAGCGCCTGGGTCAGCTGGAAACCGTCGTCGAACGGGTGCTCCCACGGATTGAGGAACGAGGTCAGGCGCTTGACGCGGTAGTCCGAGGTGAGCGCGGCCCAGGCGATCGCCGGCATCACCGGGATCGCCATGTACGCCAGGTTGCGCATGCGCGCGCCGCCCAGCCAGACCATGCCGACGGTCACCGCGATGATCAGCGCGGCACTGCCGAAGTCCGGCTGCGCGAGCAGCAACGCGACCATGATCACCGCCACGCCGAGCGGCTTGACTACGCCGAAGAAGCGGCCCTGCACGCTGTCGCGCTGCCG
>Ga0068853_100003674_pt1 | contig 11768 bp, 12 predicted proteins | sample KBSCornC32_FD_65655 | JGI IMG/M metagenome (GOLD analysis project Ga0068853, IMG submission 65655) | Corn rhizosphere microbial communities from Kellogg Biological Station, Michigan, USA - KBS Corn C3-2 | ecosystem: Host-associated > Plants > Roots > Rhizosphere > Soil ... | reverse complement strand
TCGTCTACCCCGTGCCGAGCATCCAGACCACCGACGAGACGGGGTCGGATCTGCCCACCGAAACGCCGACCACCGACGACCCGTCGACCGAGACCACGTCGACCACCACGCCGAACCCGTACGTGACGACCACGACACAGAACGGGGGCGCGGTCTGACCGGCGCTCACACGGCAGTCGGGGATGAGGTGAGCAGACCGTGACGGGCGCTTCACGCGAGGCGACATGGTGGCAATGTCGGTTGCCTAGCGTGACGCCATGCAGTCGCAGAAGCGTGTCGTCGTGGTCGGACACGGCATGGTCGGGCACCGGTTCGTCGAGGCGCTGCGCGCCCGCGACGGGGACGGTGTCTGGTCGGTCACCGTCGTCGCCGAGGAGGGCGAGGCCGCCTATGACCGGGTCGGCCTGACGGGCTACACCGAGCACTGGGACCGCACGCGACTGGCGCTGCCGGGCAACGAGTATGCCGGCGACGAGCGCGTCGAGGTGATGTTGCGGGACGCCGTCACCCAAATCGACACGGCGGCGAAGTCCGTGACGACGACACGGGGGCTGCGCGTGTCCTACGACGCGCTGGTGCTGGCTACCGGCTCGTACGCCTTCGTTCCACCGGTGCCGGGGCACGACCTGCCCCACTGCCACGTCTACCGCACCCTCGACGACCTCGACGCCATCCGCGAAGACGCCGTGCGGGCAGGTGAGGGCGCGGTCGGCGTGGTGATCGGCGGCGGTCTGCTCGGACTGGAGGCTGCGAACGCACTGCGCCGGTTCGGCTTGTCGCCGCACATCGTCGAGCGGGCGCCGCGTCTGATGAGCCAACAGCTGGACGAGGCAGGGGCCGCCCTGCTGAACCGGATGATCAGCTCGCTCGGCATCGCGGTACACCTCGACGTCGGCACCGACTCGATCGAGAGCCGCGGCGACGGGGTCCGCGTCAACCTCGGCGATGGCTCCGCGATCGACGCCGGGCTGGTGATCTTCGCGGCGGGTGTCCGTCCCCGCGACGAGCTGGCAGTCTCCTGCGGCCTTGCGGTCGCCGAGCGGGGCGGTGTGCTGACTGACTCGACCTGTGCCACGGCCGATCCCGACGTCTACGCGATCGGCGAGGTCGCGGCGATCGACGGTCGCTGCTACGGCCTGGTGGGTCCCGGTTATACCAGCGCCGAAGTGGTCGCCGACCGGTTGCTCGGTGGCTCTGCCGAGTTCGGCGAGGCCGACATGTCGACCAAGCTCAAGCTGCTCGGTGTCGACGTGGCGAGCTTCGGTGACGCGATGGGCATCACCCCGGACAGTCTCGAGGTCGTCGTCAACGACGCCGTCAACCAGACATACGCGAAGCTAGTCCTCTCCGATGACGCCACCACCTTGCTCGGCGGCATCCTGGTGGGCGACGCCTCCGCCTACGGCGTGCTTCGGCCGATGGTCGGCGAAAGGCTCCCCGGCGATCCGCTCGCCATCATCGCCCCGGCTGGATCCGATTCGCCGACAACAGGTCTCGGCATCGGAGCATTGCCGTCGGCGGCGCAGATCTGTTCCTGCAACAACGTCACGAAGGGTGATCTCACCGCGGCGATCTCCGGTGGGTGCACGGACGTGCCCGCCCTGAAGGCGTGCACCAAGGCCGGCACGTCGTGCGGGTCGTGCGTCCCGTTGCTCAAGCAGCTTCTGGAGGCGCAGGGCGTTGCGCAGAGCAAGGCGCTGTGCGAGCACTTCGCCCAGTCCAGGGCCGAACTGTTCGAGATCGTCGCGGCCTCCGGCATCCGCACCTTCACCGGCTTGATCGCACGCTTCGGCAGCGGACGGGGCTGCGACATTTGCAAACCCGTCGTCGCGTCGATCTTGGCGTCCACCAGCTCCGGCCACATCCTCGACGGCGAGCAGGCGTCCCTGCAGGACTCGAACGACCACTTCCTTGCCAACATCCAGCGCAACGGCAGCTACTCGGTGGTGCCGAGGGTGCCCGGCGGCGACATCACCCCCGACCAGTTGATCCTCATCGGTGAGATCGCCAGGGACTTCAGCCTTTACACCAAGATCACGGGAGGTCAGCGCATCGACATGTTCGGTGCGACCGTCGACCAACTGCCCGAGATCTGGCGCAGGCTGGTCGACGGCGGCATGGAGTCCGGCCACGCCTACGGCAAGGCGTTGCGCACCGTGAAGAGCTGCGTTGGCAGCGACTGGTGCCGCTTCGGCCAACAGGATTCGGTGCAGATGGCCATCGACCTCGAGCTGCGGTACCGCGGGCTGCGTGCCCCGCACAAGATCAAGATGGGCGTCTCCGGCTGTGCGCGTGAGTGCGCCGAGGCCCGCGGCAAGGACGTCGGCGTCATTGCGACGGAGACCGGCTGGAATCTGTACGTCGGTGGAAACGGGGGGATGACGCCGAAGCACGCGCAGCTGCTCGCAAGCGATCTCGACGACGAGACCCTGGTCCGCTACGTGGACCGCTTCCTGATGTTCTACATCCGCACCGCCGACCGGCTGCAACGCACCGCCCCGTGGGTGGAGAGCCTCGAAGGGGGCATCGCGCACCTGCGTGACGTGGTCTGCAACGACTCCCTCGGGCTTGCCGCGGAGTTCGAGGACGCCGTCGCGCGCCACGTCGACGGTTACGCCTGCGAGTGGAAGGGCGTGTTGGACGATCCGGCCAAGCTCGCCCGGTTCGTCTCGTTCGTCAATGCCCCCGAGGTCGCCGATCCCACCATCGAATTCACCGAGCGATCGGGCCGAAGGGTGCCGGTGTCGATCGGCATTCCCGCGATCCCGTCGAGCAAGGAGTAAGCGTGACGCTGCTAGACGAGGGTCCCGACGTCCGGGCGTGGACGACTGCGTGCGGCTATGACGACCTCATCCCCGGCCGAGGTGCGGGCGTGCTGCTGCCGGACGGCACCCAGGTGGCGTTGTTCAGGCTCGACGACGGATCGCTGTGGGCGATCGGGAACGTCGACCCGTTCTCGGGGGCGGCCGTGATGTCCCGAGGCATCGTCGGCGACCGCGCCGGGCGGGTGTGCGTGCAGTCCCCGATCAAGAAGCAGGCGTTCGCGTTGGACGACGGGGTGTGTCTCGACGATCCCGGGGTGTCGGTGCCGGTGTACCCGACCAGGCTCGCGGAGGACGGCAGCATCGAGGTCGGCGGCCCCCATCCCCGCGCGAACGTGGATTAGCCCCACGCGCCGGCCGCGGTCGACGTGGCGGAAGTCCACACTCGGCCTGGCGGGTTGGACGTCTAGAGCGCGCGCAGGATGCGGTCGTCCGGCTGATTCGGGCCCGCCATCAACGATCCGCGGGTCGGCGTTCCCCACAGCTCGATGGTCTGGACCACCCAGTAGGCGGCGAACTCCACGATCATGGCGGCCTCGACGACGAGGATCGCGTGGTTGAAGCCGTCGAGGACCTGGTGCAGGACCACCGCGGCCACCAAGGTCAGTCCCATGATCACCGAAATCCACTGGTAGATGCGCTGATAACGGCTACGGTGGGGGCACTTCTCGGCATCCTGCCTGCCCGCCGTGAAGGCGGTGATGACGACCGTCAGGATGATCGAGGCGAACATCGCGACCGCCGCGATGCCGTGGGCGTTGGCGCGGAACCAGCTGGGGAACGCCATGAGCGTGATCAGACCCGCCGCGAGCAACGCGCGCTGACCCCATACTGCGACGGTGCCGAGGGTGCTGTGCGGCCGCGTGGTGTCGGTGCGCCGGTACATCCACCACGATGCGGCGCGGGACCCGAGCAGTGCGATGACGACGGCCCAGACGTTCGGAAGTGCCGACTGCCCGCCGATGCTCAGATCTGCGCTGCCGCACAGCAGTACCGGGCGTGACGTCGGGACCACGGCGACGACGAACGCCAGGATGCCTGCGAGATTCAGCAGGACGTCCTCGGTGTCGCTGCTGCCCTTGTAGACGATCAGCATCGCACCGATGGCGCAGAGGGCCGCGATGAACACATTGTGCGCCGAGGTGAAGTAGTAGGCGCTGATCGAGGTCTGCCAACAGGTGGCGTGCAGTCTCTCGATGACCACCGCGGCGCCGAGCATGACGATCATCACCGGCATGCCGCCGCGCAGGTAGCGGTAGGTGTCGAGCACGGCGGGCTGGGTCATCCCACCATTGCAGCGCAGTGCTGCCCGTCTGGGGCCGGAATTCGTCAGGCAGCGACCGGCAGAAGCGCCCGCCGGAACCGGCTCGCGATCAGACGCACCACCCCGGGGTGGGTGCCGAGCGGCGCGGTCACCGCGTCGGCACCGGAGTGCCGCAGCCTGTCCTGAAAGAGGCCGTCCGCCAACAGGTACGACGCAACGACGATTCGGCGGGCCCCCTGCGCCCGCATGGCGGCGACGGCGTCGGATACGGACGGCTCTCCGGTGGCGGCGTAGGCCAGTTCGGCGCGGCCACCGATGGCGGCGGACAAGAGCGCGGCGGTGGCCCTCAGGTCGCCTCTGGCGCGGGGATCGGAAGTCCCTGCCGCGGCGAGGATGACGGAATCAGAGTGGCGCCAACCGGATTGGACGAGGCGGTCAGTCAAGACCCGGACGACGTTGGGCGAGGGCCCGAGCGCTTCGGTCACGGTCACGTCGGGATGGCCGCTGGCCGCGACGAAGGCCGGTATGTCGACCCGGACGTGGTGGCCGCTGGCCAGGAAGGCCGGCACGACGACGGCGGGCCCATCGGGCAGTTCGGAGAGCACGTCGGCAGGTGTCGGGCCCAGTACGTCGACGAACGCGGTGTGCACCCGTTGGCCCAGCAGGCCGCCGACGCGTTCGGCGAGGTCGGCGATCATCGCGACGCCGTCGGCCTTGCGGGTGCCGTGGGCGACGAGCAGTGGGTTCACGCGACGCCCGCCGGGTAGTCGTCGACCGCCAGCCGGTAGCCACGCTTCACGACCGTGGCGACGATGTGCCTGTCACCCAGCGCGCTTCGCAACCGCAACACCGCGGTTTCGACCGCGTGGGTGTCGGTCCCGCCGCCGGGAAGCGCGTGGAGCAGGTCGCCGCGCGACACCACGTTGCCCGGCTGCCGGGCCAGCGCCCGGATGGTCGCCATGCCCGCCGGAGGAAGCTCCTTGACGACACCGTCGACCAGAACGCAGGTGCCGCGGATCTCCAGCACGTGACCGGCGACCGTGACGGTCCTGGACTGCAGGAGCGGCAGCTCGTCGATGATGTGGCGGGCCAGGGCGCCGAGCCGCATCCGCTCCGGCGCCGACGTCGGCACCCCGAGGCGCACCAACGGGCGGGCAGTCACGGGACCGACGCACATCGCGTGGACGTCGGTGCGCAACGCGGCGAGCACCTTGTCCTCGACGTCCAACTCGACGGCGCGCATCAGCACCGACGCCACGGCGGGCGCAGAGGTGAAGCTGACGGCATCGAACTTGTGCTCGGCGATGCCCGCCACCAGGGCGTCGAAACTCCCGTTGCGCGGTGCGGGGTGCCAGCGGTATACCCGGATCGGCACGACCTCGGCCCCCGCGGCGCGTAGTTCGTCGAGGAACTCGGGGAACGGGTCCCACTCCTCGGTGGCCCCGTGCAGCTGGACGGCGATGCGCAGGCCGGAGATGCCGCCCTCGCGCAGGTACTGGAGAACCTCCCGGGACGACTCCGACTCCGGTGACCACTCCTCGGGCAGCCCGGCGGCCCGGAGCGCCCCGGTGGCCTTCGGCCCGCGGGAGACGATGCGGGCCTTGCCCAGCGTGGTGATCAAGTCCCCGGCGACTCCCCAGCCGTCCGCCGCGGCGGTCCAGCCCCGGAATCCGATGCCCGTCGTCGCGACGACGATGTCCGGCGGCGTGGCGATCAACGCCTCGGTGTGGTCGTGCAGCTCGTCGTCGTCGGGCAGCGGCACCATCGTGATCGCCGCGGCGCTGGTCACGGTAGCACCGCGGCGGGACAGGAGGGTGCTCAGCTCCTCGGATCGTCGGGCTGAGGTCACTGCCACCCGGAAGCCGGTCAGTGGCGCCCAGTTGGGGTCACGCATGGCACCAGTGAAGGCATTGCATGTTGCGAAGCGGTTACCCAGCCATTGCCGGGCGATGTCGCTGCACAGGGGCGGTGACTCGGTCGTGAACTTCCGCTCACTCTGGCAGGGACGTGCCGGTGAGCTGTCCGCCTGCTGGTCACCACACGTCGCCGTCGCGCCAATCGCAGATGAGATCCGCGGTGGTGTCCAGTGCCACCTCCTGGGGGAAGACGAACAGCGACCGGTCGTCGTCGGGGGTGCGGGTGATCCCCGACGGCGCCAGCACCGACGTGGTGCCCCGCCACGGCAGCCAGCCGCGCGATGCGTACATGGACCTGCCCGCGTCCGACGAGTTCAGCGCACCCATGTGGTACGCGCCCCGCAGCACCTGCTCGAGGGCGTCCATCACCGCGGTGGCGAGTCCCTGGCGGCGCCAGTCCGCCCGTACCGCGACCGCCTCCAGGTAGCCGCAGCGCAGCGAGGTGCCCTGGTGGATCATCCTGCGCTGTACCACGGCGCCGTGCGCGATCAGCACGCCGTGCACGGCGATCAGCGCGTGCATGCCGCCGAGGGCGTGCTCCCAGTCAGCGTCGGTGAAGTCGACGTCGCCGCCGTCGAACGCATCGACGACCATCCGGCGGGCGGCCGCCCGCGTCTCACCGTCGAGATCGGAGGTGTGAACCAGGCGCGCGGTGTGCAGCACCCTTCGTTCCTACCAGGGGGGATGAACGAGACAGGCGCAACCACCACCTCCGGTCGTCACGACGGGCGCCGCGGGCGCGACCAGCGCAGCCGCACGTGCTGGCCGGGCCGCACCTGGGCCACCTTGTCGGTGTCGCGGTCGGCCACGACGCCGATCACCGGGTAGCCGCCGGTCACCGGATGATCGGGTCCGAGAATGACCGGTAAACCGTTGGGCGGCACCTGGATTGCACCGCGGGTGGCGCCCTCGCTCGGGAGTTGCCGATCAGGCCAGCGGTGCTGCAGCGGCACCCCGGTGAGCCGCATCCCGACCCGGTCGCTGCGGTCCGACGCCACCCAGGAGGTGCGCACCAACGCGTCGGGGTCGGTGATCCAGTCGTCGCGGGGGCCCGGCACGACCAGCAGTTCGAGCACGTCGTCGGCGATCGAGGCCACCGGCGCCTGCTCCAGTTCGGGGAAGTCGGCGGTGTGCGCGCCGACGGTCAGGACGTCGCCCGGTTTCAGCGGTTGCGGACCGATCGCCGACATCACGTCGTAGCTCCGTGAGCCAAGGACGGGCTCGGCGTCGATGCCGCCGCGGACCGCCAGGTAGGTCCGCAGGCCGGTGTGCGGCGCTCCGAGCGAGATCACCTCTCCATCGTGTGCGTGATGAATGCTGTTGGTGCCGAAGGGAAGTCCATTCACCGATGGATCGGCGTCGGCTCCGGTCACCGCGATGGCGAGGTCGCCGCCCCGCACGCGTGCCGAGAACCCCCCGAAGGTCACTTCGATCGTCGCCCTGTCGTGGGGATTGGCGACCAGCCTGTTGGCCAGGGTGTGGGAGCGTCGGTCGGCGGCGCCGGACCGGGTGACGCCCAGGTTCGCCAGTCCAGGCCGCCCGAGGTCTTCGAGCAGCGCCAGCGGGCCGGTCTTGAGTACCTCGAGGGTGATCATCTCGGCTCCTGGGTGATGGCGCGGAACTGCACGGTCGAGCCGGGCACGAGCAGGGCGGGTGGATCGCGTTCGACGTCCCAGAGCACGGCGTCGGTGTGTCCGATCAGTTGCCATCCTCCCGGGCTCTCCCGCGGATAGATGCCGCTGAATTCGCCTGCCAGGCCGACCGATCCGATGGGCACCCTGGTGCGGGGCTCAGCCCGACGAGGCACCTGGAGTCGAGGGTCCCCGCCGACCAGATACGCGAAGCCGGGCGAGAACCCGCCGAAGCCGACGCGCATCGGAGCGGCGGTGTGCAGCGCGACGACCTGGTCACGGGAGAGTCCGGTGAGCCGCCCGACCTCGTCGAGGTCCTCGCCGTCGTAGACGACGTCGATGGTCACGTCGGCTCTGCCTTCGGCGGCCGGCGGAGCCGCGGCCACCATGGGCGCCACGCGGAGCTTCTCCAGGCGTGCCCTCGTCGCGGCCTGGTAGCGGGGGCCCGCGAGCTTGAGCAACACGGATCGGGATGCCGGGACGACGTCGAGAACGCCGATGAGGTCGGCCTCCCGCAACGCCTCGGACCAGGCCAGAACCTCGTCGGTGCCGTCGAAGTCGAGCAGCAGGGCGTGATCCCCGTAGTCGTGCACCGTGCCGAGGGACATCGCGTCCATCACTTCAGCCGAGACCGTCATCGTCACAAGCTACCCACGAGTAGCCAGGTTTTCAGCAAGCCTTAGCACCTCGCCAGAGGAGCCTCAGAGATGCTTCATACGGCAGGCTCGTAGGTGGGCTCCTTGCGCTTGACGTAGGCGATCACGCGGTAGGTGACGGGGAGCATGACGACCTCGACGGCGGTCTTGTAAACCCAGCCGAGCGCTGTGTAGACGGCGAAGTCCCGGAAGCTGGTGATGCCGATCGCGCCTGCCGCGATGCTGCAGAACACCAACGTGTCGCCCAACTGCCCGGCGAACGTCGATCCGACGAGGCGGGCCCAGAGGTGTTTCTCCTTGGTCCGCTGCTTGATCGCCACCACGACCCAGGCGTTGATGGTCTGCCCGACGATGAAGCCGGCCAGACCCGCGATGATCAGCTGGGTGTAGGCGTGCACGACGTTCTCGAGGGCCGCCTGGTTCTCGTAGAAGTCGGCCGCAGGCAGGTAGATCGTGACCCAGAACGCGAGCGCGGCCAGCACGTTCATCGAGAAGCCGAGCGCGATCGCGCGGCGGGCTGCCTTGAACCCGTAGACCTCCGAGAGGACGTCGCCGATCACGTAGGTCAGGGGGAAGACGATGAAACCGCCGTCGGTGATGATCGGCCCGAAGGCCACTCCCTTGGTGGCGGTGACGTTGGAAATGATGACCAGCGCCGTGAACACCGCGACGAGGATCGGATAGTAGGCCGAGCCGACCTGAGCGAAGGCTGGAGTGCTTTCCCGGTCCGGTGTCTCGCTCGTCACCCGGTCATCTTGTCAGGTGAGCACCTTCGAGATCATCGGCGGCAATCGGTCGGCCACGACGGGATAGGACAGGACCGAGGTGAATGCGAGGGCGCCTGCGAGGTCCTTTCCCGTGAAGACGTTCCTGCCTGCCTTGGTCGACTTCAGCGCCGCGAACATGGGGTCGGCGACGAGGGCGGCCTGCTCGTCGTCGCTCTGGGTCGTCCAGACGACGACGTCGGCGGTGTCGAGCACCGATGCGAGGCGGTCGTGCGACACCCGAGCGCGGTCGTCCTTGACCAGTTCGTGAAGACCGTCGGGCTCGCCAAAGCCCATCTGGGTGAGGAACTCGGTGCGCCAGCCGGGTGGGGTGACGTCGTAGTCGCCGTGGTAGGACGTCGCGCTGACCACCATGATCTTCTTGCCCATGAAGTGTGGGTTGGCGTTCCCCACGTCGGTGAACTTGGCGTCCACGTCGGAGATCAGCTTGGTCATCTCGTCGAACTTGAACACCGCCTGACCGATGGTGTTCGCCTGGTCCTTCCACGGTTCGAAGAAGGCGTTCTGACCGGATTGCGCGATGGTCGGCCCGATCGCGGCGAGTTTGGCGTAGGTGTCCTGGTCGAGTCCCGCGTTGGTGGCGACGATCAGATCGGGCTTCAGCGCCGCGATCTGCTCGATCTGGATGCCGTTGGTCAGGTTCAGCACCACGGGCTGTGCGGTGCCGAGTTTGGACTGCGCCCACGGCCACACGCCGAACGGTTCACCACCGAACCAGTCGGTGACGGCGATCGGGACGACACCAACGGCGAGCAGGTCGTCCTGGTCGGTGAACCCGGCGCTCACGACGCGGGTGGGCGCCGACGAGATCTTGGTCTCACCGAAGGCGTGCTTGACGGTGACGGACCCGTCGCCGGCGACGGGTCCGGGTTTCGCCGAATTGCAGGCGACTGCAGTCATGGCGATGCCCGCGCTCATGGCCAGGAAACTCCGCCGGGTCCAGATTGACGACACGCGGCCGAGCGTAATCGGTATCCATGGCAACGGCCGTCCACGACACCAAAGCCGAGGGTCTAGGCGTCCGCGGACACCGTCGTCTGGTCGTAAACCTCGACCCCTCCGCGGATCTCCCGGCCGGCCCGGCTGAAGGACTCGGCGAGGTCGGCCCGCGCCGCTTCCAGCTGTGCGCCGACGTCGCGACGTTCGTGACCCAAGGCGGTCGGGAGGTTGCCGCCTCGCGCAGCGACGATCGCCACGGCGAACGCGGAGTCGATGGCGGTCGCCGCCACGTCGCCCTGGGCGCGCAGCGCGGATTCCGCCACGCCTGCCGCGCCGACGAGGACGGCCTGCGGAAGGGCGGCCTGGGTGCCGACGTATTCGCCGATCGCCGTCCGGACGCGGCTGCCCGAGCTGGAGATGACCTCGCCCAGCTCCCTTCGGGTGTGCGCGAGGGCTGCGGGCAGCGTTGCGCCGCCGCGGATTCCGTCGATGAGGGTGGTCGGCGCGTGCGCGAGCGCGACCGACGCCTCGGTGGTGGCGCCGACGAGTTGGACGCCGAAGCTCTGGCCCGCGCCGAGTTGACGTTCCAGAACGTGACGGATGACGATCCCGCCAACCGGTGCCTGCGCTTCTGCGGTCGTGTCAGTCATGGAAGAAGTGCACACGTTGCGAGCGACCTGCGGCGGGCGTGCGGGTGAGGCCCGCGTGAACCTCGGGTGGCGGATCGGTTCGTTCGCAGCCGGTAAGGAGCTGTCAGACAGCTGGATGCGTGGTGTCAGCCCGTCGCCGATTGGTTCCATCACCACGATCTGGGTATCCGTCCGATACGGCGACCCTCGCCGGATCGGTCCCAATCGAAGAGGTGGCGAGCAATGTTGCACACAGTCCTTTTGGCAGCTTCGGACAACGTCGAGGCGGCGGGGTTCATCGTGCGCGGCATCAAGGGCATCTTCGTCGCCATCGGCAGCATCATCGCCGCCATCATCTGCGGGGTGATCGCAGCGACCAAGGGGCGCAGCGCCATCGGCTGGGGAATCCTCGGATTGTTCTTCAGCATCCTCACGCTCATCGTCGTGATCGTGATTCCCAGCAAGAAGAGCTGATCGCGGACTAGGACCCTGCGAGCCGCTTGGTCGCCAACCGGGTCAGCCACGCCGGGGAGAACCTCGCGCCCATCGCCATGGCCTTCGCCTGCCTGCCGACCGGGAAGTGCACCTGGTGGATCAGTCTGCGCGGCAGCGGCGGATCGACGGCCATCATGATGTCGTCGGCGACGTCCTGCGCCGTCAGGTGGATGCCGAGCGAATCCGTCGTGCCGGTCCTGATGTCGTCGGTCATCGCGGTCTGCACGTAGAGCGGCCACATCGCGACCACCCGGATGCCGTGCCTGCTCCACTCGATGTCGAGCGCCTCGGTGATCGCCCGGACGAAGAACTTCGTCGCGCTGTAGGTCGCCAACTCGGGCTGGCCGTAGATCGCCGAAGCCGAGGCGAGGTTGACCACCACCGAGCCCGGCGTGGACTTCAGATGGGGGAATGCCGCATGCAGTCCGTTCACCACCCCCTTGGTGTTCACGTCGATTTCCCGGTGGTGCGCAGCGACCGGGATCTCCTCGAAGCTCCCGGCGATCAGGATGCCCGCGTTGTTGATCATCACGTCGAGCCGCCCGGCCGTCTCGGCGAATTCGCCTACACGTTGGGCCATTTCGGCAGAGTCGGTGACGTCGAGATGGCCGGTGACTGCCGTGCCGCCGAG
>Ga0068853_100003670_pt1 | contig 11770 bp, 6 predicted proteins | sample KBSCornC32_FD_65655 | JGI IMG/M metagenome (GOLD analysis project Ga0068853, IMG submission 65655) | Corn rhizosphere microbial communities from Kellogg Biological Station, Michigan, USA - KBS Corn C3-2 | ecosystem: Host-associated > Plants > Roots > Rhizosphere > Soil ... | reverse complement strand
GCTGGAGCGCGAGAGCGACATAGCCCTGATATTGGGCGGGAATCGAGTTTCTGTCGGTGACGTACATCGGCAGGAAGTTTGAGCTGACCTCGCCCTCGAGGCCCGCAGCCTTGACCCACGCGACGGCTGCAACGAGCTTTGTCGTGGAATTGTTTGGGTAAAACGGCCCGCCCGCGGTCGCGTCATAAAACAGCTTGCCAGCAGGATTTGTCTGGACGCCCTCGACGGCGTTTCGCGTCGTCACGTCGCGCGTATCCGTGAACATCGGCGACCCCGCAAGATACTGCGGCACGAGACCGGCACGCACAAAGGCGGCGGCGAGATCGTAGCGCGACATAGGAGCATTTGGCAGGAAAACCTTGCCGAATGATGGAATGACATTCGTCAGCATCGCCTTTTGCACCTGCGCCGAGGCATCCGGCGTCAAGCTGCCGACATCGCGCAGTGCCGGATAGAGAGCCTGTGTCACCTGTAGAGAGCCGAATACCGTTTGCGGCGTGCCGAGTCCGCCGGTGTGCGATACGGCGACACGCAGAGTCTGCGGCTGCGGATTTTGAAGCACGACCTGCTCAAAACGACCTGTTAAGCCGGGGAGGTTGAGATAGTTTGACTGGCCGGCGAGATTGCCGCTGCCGTCAAAGACCTGCAGTCCAAAATCATTCGTGCTAAAACCCCACGCAATGTTGATGCTTGCCTGCAGGGTTGCTGCCGGGACAGCGGCCGTCGCGGTGCTCACCGCACCCGGTGTCACCGGCAAAGAGAACTGCTGCGGCAACAATGTCTGAAAATTAACTCCGCCGAGCCCGAGCACGCCGCGGTATATCCCGATCTGCCGCTGAGGGAACGCGGCCTCGAGCACGGCGGCGTATGTGTCTAGCATGCCGGCACCGGCCTCGTGCGAATAGTATTTCGCGAGCGGTGTAGCGGTACGTGCGAGAATGTCCTTGATATCCGCAGGTTTTAGATTTGGATTCATCTCGAGCATCAAGGCGATCGCTCCGGCGACCTGCGGCGCGGAGAAAGATGTCCCGCTTCCCGTCGTGTAAAAAGGCAGCTCGGTCAAACTGAGCCGCGATGCGTCCGCTCCCGTCAATCCACCGACACTCGTTGTCGATACAAGGCTGCGAACACTCACAACATTCGTACCGGGTGCTACGACCGTCGGTGCTGCCTTTCCAAAATCGCCTCTTGAACTGAATGGAGCGAGTACGCCGTTCTGGTCGGTCGCACCGACACTAACGACCCACGGAGCTTGCGCGTACGGATTCAAAGTTCCGTTGCCGGGACCGTTGTTGCCTGCGGAGAAGACGACATTGACGCCGTGGTCCGTGAGCATCTTTGTCGCGATGTTTACGGGATCATTCACGTCGTAAACCGTGTTGGCGGAGAAGCTGCAGTTGACGACTTTGACGTTGTAGTTCGTGCCCTTGTCGAGCAGGTAGTCGAAACCCGAGAGGACGTGCAGCAGGTCGACGTCACCCGCAGCCAACCCGAGCAGCTTTGCGCCTGGAGCGATGCCAGCATATTTGCCGCTCGATGCCGCTCCGCTGCCCGCGATAATTCCCGAGACAAATGTGCCGTGGCCCGCGATCAGATCGGTATTTGGCAAGCCCTCGACATCAAGTGGATTAATAAATCCTGCCACCGGTACGCCCTGGACATCGGCGAGGCGCACATTCTGCACGACTTTGCCGCTGAGGTCCTGATTCAGGCCATTGATGCCGGTGTCGAGGACGGCGACAGTGACGCCGCGGCCGGTGATAGAGCTGCCGTTATTTTTTGTGACAAGATCGCGGTCGCCATTGACGCGGGTGATGCCAGTCTTGTAAAAGTACGGGTCCGAGTTGAATGTCACCGTTCTGTTGCCATAGATCGACTGCACCCGAGGACTGTGCGAGATCGCGATGATCTGGCCCTTGGTAGCGGTGACCATGACCATCGGGAGTACCTTGAATCGCGTGCCGCCGAGGATGCCGGCGGACTGCAAATAGCTGATATCTGCGTCGGTGACCTGATCGTGAAAAACGATCACCGCATTGACGCTGCTGTCGTCAGTCGCGTTGTTCAAAGCGACCGCGAACTCGGGATCGACGCTCTGAAGGCCGGTCGCTGTGTCGCCCACCGGCAGCGGCAGATTGTTGACGTTCCGGAAGACGATCCCTTGGGCGCCGGTGATCTGCGTGCCTCCCGGAGCGGTGATCTGCAAGCCGTCGGCTCCCGTTAGGGAGATGCCAGTTGGTTTCACCTTGTCGAAAACGATGCCCTGCGTGTTGAACCCCGTGATCTCATCCGCACCGGTCAGCGAGATGCCATTCGTGCCATTGGTCACGAGGCCGTCCGCTCCTGTAAGGCTGATGCCATCGGCTCCGGTGAGCGAGATCCCATCTGGTCCGACACTCGCAGTGCCGTCGGCCCCCGTGAGGCTAATGCCGTCAGCTCCAGTCAGCGAAATTCCGTCGGCACCCGTCAGCGAAATGCCTGTCGGATAGCGCACGACGATCGAATCTACCTTGTACTGCGTGCCGTCTGCGCCTGTGAGCGAGATGCCATTAGATCCGACAAGGACCATTCCATCGGCACCGGTGAGACTGATGCCGTCGGCGCCCGTTAACGAGATTCCATTTGGCCCTACATACGTCTGACCGTCTGCTCCGGTGAGCGAGATCCCGTCAGCGCCAGTGAGTGAAATGCCGTCGGCTCCGGTCAACGAGATCCCGTTCGCCCTGTAGGCGAGGATCCCGTCGGCACCAGTGAGCGAGATGCCGTTGGTGTCGATGAAGTTGATGCCGTCCGCTCCAGTGAGCGAGATACCGCTCGAGCGCGTGATATCGAGACCCGCAAAAACGGATCCCGCCAAAAGGCTCAAAAGGACGGTAAGACAAAGCGCCTTCTTCATTTAGAGACGGGGCACAAAAAAGAATTTTGGTGACGGCCTGCGGTTCGCCCCTACCCAAAAAGCGTTCCGGCAAGCCGCCACCCCAAACAGGGGGGCAATGTCCCCGATTTTACATTAACGCCCCCCTTGCAGCAACTTAATTTTTAATGGCCGGGCTTCTGCCTCGAGGCCGAGGCAGAGGTCGAGCTGTCGAGCTGAACTCCGATCATCGAGCCCTTATCAAGTCGAATATTCTGCGTCGACGAGGCCAGGATCGAGCCGTTGCCGGCCGAGGCATTGGTCGAGCCGGAATTCAGGATCGAGATGCCGTTAGCGCCGCTCGCGACGCCGTTCGTCGCGCCGCCGACGGTCCGACCGGCAGTGTTTGTAACGCCGCCAACCGTCTGAGTCGTCGTATTGAGCACGCCGCCGGTCGTATTGGTCACGCCGCCCACAGTGTTGCCGACGCCGCCGAGCAGACCGCCGCCGCCGGAGCTTGACCTGCTCGATCGCGACGACGCAATGCCACCCGAGCTTGACGAAGAGCCCATAATATCGGCGTCTCCGAGATCCATAGCTGACGCATGGGCCGCGGCATTCGTAACCGAAACGATCGATGCCGTGATCGGCATGTCGATGCCGTGTCCCTGCACGCGGTCAAAGAGAATGCCCAACCGCGATTGACCATTCTGCTTGCTGCGCTGCGCAACGTCGGTGACGCGGCCAGCGAGTGTCGAGCCCTTTTGAATAACGGTATGCCCGTTCTGTTTTATGTCCCGAGTGGTCTTGAGGAGGACCTGATCGCCAGGACGGGCATTCCGGACGTCGAGCGTTTTTTGGAGCTCGCCGTCGATACGTGTTCCTTCCGCGAGACTGATATCGCCTGAATTTCGCCCGGCGGTGGCCGAGGCGCTGCTGTTCGCGTTTTGCGAGCTGCCGGCACGCTGGCTAAAACCTGCTATTGCAAGGATCGCGATGGTCAAACTGCTAAATATTACCTTCATCATCTTTCCCCTTGCCACTGTCCATATCGGCTGGGTCGATCGGGTATTGACAGTACTCAGCTTATTTTGCGGCACTTGAGAAAAACTTGAGTCCCAAGGCGTTTTTGGGGGCGCAGATCGGATGGTCTCGGATTTATTCAAGTTTTTCTCAAGTTTTCTTATTTAAAGTGGTGCTCGCGTATGACCATGACGTTCTTCCTGCACGACAGTATCCAACCGAACGCCCCCATCGACATGATCGGTCATGGTGGAGCGGCTGGATCCGCGACCGAGAGTAGACGGCTTACGGGCGAATTTCCGCTGCTTATCGACAAGCTGCGCGTGCCTAAAACGGAGAAGTTTGTCGGCCGGGAGCGGCTGAACACGCTGCTCGAGAGATCTAGGACGCAATTCCCGGCGACGATGATCTCGGGCCGTGCCGGAACCGGAAAAACTGCGCTCGCGGCCAACTTTGTCGCAGATCGGAAGCGCGTAGGCTGGTACACGGTCGAGACGACAGACCAGGATTGGACCGCCTTTTCAAGATATTTTTCCTGCTGTTTGTCGGAGGCAGGATTCAAGGGTGCGAAAGCCATAGATGACGAGCTCTATACGCCGCAGAACGCGATCGCAAAGTTCCTGGTTCGGCATTTTATGGTGGCAAACAAGCAGCAGACGGATTCGCTGATCGTGCTCGACGACGTGCATCAAATCTTTGACGCGGAGTGGTTTGGCGAGTTTTTCAAGCTGCTGTTGTATTCGCTGCCGCCAAGCGCGCACCTGATGATGCTTTGCCGCAGCAAGCCGCCGTCACCGCTTTGGCGGCTCAGATCAAAGCAAGTGCTGAATGTCATCGACGAGGACCAGCTCGAATTTACGACCGAGGAGACCGCAGAACTTTTCGACTTGTACGGCTGCCGCCACATTGGTCCCGAGACTGCCCGCGTTGATTGTTTTGGCCGCGCGTCAAAGCTCATCGATCTCGCGGGCGAAGGGCGGAGCTACTAACTTCAGACCGGGGGTTGTTGAATAAAAGCGTGAGGCGGATGGCATAATAGCCGATAGCTTCACGCTTTTTTCGCGGCCGCTCTTGATGCAGCACCCGAGCTTTTTTTTGCGGACGAAGCTGCTCCCGCCAAGAGCGGCTTCGGAGATACTAAAACGCCCGCGCCTGACGGAGCGCCTGCACTCGTACGAGGATGCGCCGGTGACGCTGATCGCGGCCGACGCGGGGTACGGCAAGACGACGCTCATTGCTGATTTCCTGCGTGACCAGCGGCGGCCATTCGTCTGGTACCAGCTCGATCACACCGACGCCGACCCGATCGTATTCCTTAATTATGTAACTCAGGGGATCCGTGGGATCGACGAGGGCTTTGGCGACGCGCTGCTCGCCTATCTTGCGGAGGCGAACGAGGAGCTCGTTCGCTCGCCCGAGCGGGCGGCTGACCTTTTGATCAACGAGATATTGATGACGATCGAGCAGCCGTTTGTGCTGGTGCTCGACGATTATCATCACATCGGCGAGGACACGCCCGTCCACAAGATCGTCGATCGAATACTACAGTACGCGTCCGAGCATCTCCATCTCGTGATCACCACGCGCGATCTGCCGCCGCTCGCCATAATGCGTCGGCGGACACAATCCCGCGCCCTTGTGATCACGCGGGACGATCTTCTATTTAATGACGACGAGGTTCGTGAACTTTTTCGCAACACGCTGAAGGTCGAGCTCCGCGATGAGGAACTCTCAGAATATCGGCACCGTACGCACGGCTGGATCACGGCCCTGCAGCTCGTGCGTCAGATCGCCGAGCGCGAGATCGGGACCAATGGTCACGAGAGACCGGATCTCACTGACATCCTCAAACGCTCGGAACGCGACATCTTTGACTACTTTGCCGAGGAGGTCTTTTCCCGCGAGGACGATGCGACGCAGAAGCTGCTCCTAAATCTCTCGCTTCTCGAATCGCTGCCGCTGCACCACTGCTCGCTGGTATTCCCGGAGTTTCGCTGCTCGCATGCGCTGCCTGAGATCGCGCAAAAGAACGTTTTTCTTACCGTGGCAGGTGACAAGGGCGGAGAGGAATATCGTTTCCATCCGCTATTTCGCGACTTTTTGCTCAGGCGCCTGCGCTCGGAGATCGGGCATGCCGGCGTCGTTGAGGAGAGAAATCGCATCGCCGGCCTATTTCTAAAGGACGAGCAGTGGGAGAACGCCGTTCATTTTATGATCGAGGCCGGGAGCCATGACAGCGCCGCCGAGGTGATCGCAAATCGCGGTCAGGAGTGGATCAAGGCCGGCGCCGTGATGTCGCTTGCAGCGTTTGCGGAGAAGATCCCCGATGAATCGCTCGACAAATACCCGTGGTCGCTGCTGCACATCGCAGAGATCGCGCGCCTCCAGGGCGAGACCGAGCGGTCGATGTCGCTGCTGAATCGTGCCGTTCGACTTTTTGCCGAGCAAAAGGACGCGGTCGGCGAGGCGGAGGCGCTTCACTCACTGGCCAGTACCGAACGTCGTCGCAATCGTCCCTCCGACGCGCTCGCGATCCTCGAAAAGGCTGAGAAGCTCGTCTCTGCCGACTCCGAGACGTATCTCAAATGTCTCAACACACGCGGGCTTTGCCTGATCCTCGAGGGCAACTGGAATGAGGCTGAGCAGCAGTTTCGAGCGGCCTTGGAGCTGGCCGAGCGGCTGTCGAATGAGCATTACATTCGCCTTACCGCTCACAATCTCGCACTCGCTCCGGGATTCCGAGGCGATTTTGGCGAGGCGCTGAAGTGGTTTTCGAGGATCTTTCGCGATGGCAAGTCCGAGAGGCCGCTGCCGCAGGAGGCGATCGGACATTTGAACGTCGCGAGGCTGCACTTGTTTCGCGGCGAGCTCGATAAGGCGGAGACAAATCTCGAGAAGGCGCTCGAGCTTGCGCAAACGTTCAATCTTCGCTCGCTGCTGCCTGAGATCCTCGAAGCGTACGCCGACTACTATCGCGAACGCGGAGACACGCCGCACGCGATCGAGTTTTACGAACGCTCGCGCCAAGCCTACGATGACGCCGGCGTCGATCTCGCCACTCGCGAGCTGAATGAGGCGCGGGCGAGCTTTGCGCTCGATCGCGGCGATACGGTCAAAGCACGCGCGCTATGGGAGTCACTCGTCGATGCACGGCAAAAACTAAAGAACGAGCTGGTCATCAACACTGCACGGCTCGGCGTGTGCCGCGTCGATCTCGCGGACAACAAGCTCGACAAGCTCGATAAACGAGTTAGGGAGCTGCTCGACTTTTTTAACAAGCAAAACCACTACTACGACGAGGCCAACGCGGCGCTCGTGCTCGCCGAGGTCTATCAAAAGCTCGACAAACCAAAAGAGATGGTCGAGGCCGTGATGCGGCTCCTCGATCTCGCCGCACGTTACGATTACGATTACTGGCTAAAGAAGGCGATCCGGCGAGCACCGGCGGTCTTCGAATACGAGGACATTTACGAGCGGCTTCCGACCGACCTCAAGGAGGAGCTTGCGGCGGCCAAGAACATGAAGCTCGTCGCACCGGCGACTCAGGTCATGGTCTCCGAGTCGAACGAGCCGCTGACGGACCTGACGGTGAAGGTGCTCGGGCCGGTCGAGATCTTTCGCGACCCGACGATGCCGTTTGCCGCAGACGCGTGGACGACGCGGCGGGCCCGCGACATCTTTTGCTACATCGCGACCGCAAAGAACCGCCGAGTCGCCAAGGACGTGCTGATCGAAGCGTTTTGGGGCGAAGAGGACCCGGCGTCGATCGAAAAGAATTTTCACCCGACGATCTCGCACATCCGCAAGGCGCTCAACAGCAATCAGCCGCTCAAGCAGAATTTCATCGCGTTTCGCGACGGTGCGTATCAACTGAACCCGCAGTTCACGTACCTGATCGACACCGAGGAGTTTATGAGCGCCGTCCAGCAGGCGGAGTCGGCGAAAAAAGACAAGGACGACGATGCGCTGCGCTTGTTTTTAGAAAGGGCGTACACGCTTTACCGCGGGCCGTTTCTCGAGGGCTCGTATGATGATTGGGCGGAGGAGCAGCGCCACTTTTACGAGGACCAGTTTGCCCGTGTCGTTAACGGCCTCGCCCGTCAGGCCGTCGCCGACAAGCAATGGAACTCCGCACTCAAATACGCCGGCGAGATCCTTGGCCTCGACCCCTATCGCGAAGACCTCCACCGCCTCACCCTCCGCGTCCTCGCCGCCCAAGGCAAACCCGCCGCCGTCAAAAAACACTACGACGACATGCAACGCCTCCTAAAAGACGAACTCGGCATCACTCCCTCAGCCGAGACCGCAAAGCTGTATAAAGAATTGATGAAGTGAGACGCTGCAGAATTGCAGTGCCTGACCCCGATCCTTCTCCAGAGATGTCTAAAAATATCGCAAGCCTAACCCCTCTTCCTCTCGTGCTGCCGAGATGATCGGCGGTGATGTAGCTTGTGCCAGAAACAGTTTCAGTGGAAATTAGTTGCGATCCGGCGTACACGTAATTGGTGATCGCACCCGTTGAAACGTTTCGTTCCTCTATCAACGTTCCTCCAGCGTCATACAGGAACACAGTGTCCTCGAAGCCGCTCGCAGTTTTCCTCACACGCTTGCCATCGCCGTCGTACACATAGGTCGCCAGGGGTTGAGCCGCCATTTAATGCGTTGAAGTACGAGATCTGGTGATCCTCGGCATCGTAAGCGAATTGTTCACCCGCAAAGCTCTGAGTGATGGAGCCGGCGTGTTCATATGAATATCGTGCTTGACACGAATCAAGCAGCTTTGCAGTTAAACTATCGTCGCGGAGTCGCATACGCTTTTTTCTTCCACGCGTCGGGGCCCGCTGCTACAGATGGTGGCACCTCGAATAGCTGGGGATTGTAGTCCACATTAAACTTGAAACTCATCGGTCTCATCGCGGTGTTGCTCCATTGATCCTTCTTCTCAGAGCCCATCGACACTCCAAACATGCACGGAACCATAATCCCGTCAACCACTGTGCCCCGACCGAAGTGGTAGACATGAAAGGGCCGTTGTCCTCCGGTGGTCCAGGCCACATGCTTGATTTCAAGAGACTCTGGATCTACATAGTAATCGAGGCCCCAGTTTCGATATGGAGGCGGGAATTGGTCGAATACAGTTTCTATCACGTCTAATCGCTCCTTCCCTATCCTCTCAGTTCGGATTCTGACCGGGCTAGGCCGAGCCCATTTTGTCTCAAGAAGAAAAGCGCATGCCTCGATTAGCCAACCGTCTCTATAATCCCCCCCGCCAGTGACCGGAGTGAGTTTCTCACTCGCAACTGTGCCCTCATAACTCGCGGATAGATGCACTCCATAGTCGAGGTTTGTCATCGTTACAAACATGAAGTCATGAAATTTCTTGTCCTTGTTCCATTCCCAGTATTTCCGCGGAAAAGCGTAGAACTGAATTCTGATATCTTCAGCATTGTCGCCCGTTGTAACCAGCATGTTCGAGACAGACTGGAGCTTTTCCCGACCGCCTCGCGCTTTGACGACCTGTTCCCAGAGCCGATCCGCCTCTACTTTGCTCTTGTCCAGGGTGGATTGAGCGACGCACGGCACCCAGAACATTACGCTGACAAGAAAACTCAGAACCAGCTTTACCACCGCGACCTCCATAGATCCGGGCAAAAACCACCGTAAGTTACACCGCTAATGTTCTGTGCACCGCCGCCAGCGTTTGCAAGCCCTTCGGCGAAAATATGGCCTAAGGAGCTTAGAATACCCGAGCCGTGCGGGGAGTAAATATCCCTGTCCAGGTAGCCGCGCCCTTCTTTCGCGTTATAAACAACCTGCAGATGGCCCCAGACCAGGAAGCTTGAACGCGACCGATAATCCGTGCACGGGCCGTTCTTGCAGTCGGCCTGGTCAAGATGATCTTTAAAAAACATCTTCAAAGGATGGGGTCAGGCTTGCGATATTTTCGCGGCGCGACTGCTAACGAGATGTGTAAAAATATCGCAAGCCTGACCCTCTGCCTTCTTCTGGTTACCGATTTATCTTCCACGCATCGGGCGTCGTCGCAACGAACGGAGGTTTGAAAATCTTCGGATCATATGCAACGTTGAATTCGAAAGTGACTGGCGTCAAGTTATTGATCTCGGCGAACTTACTCGCGCTTATGCCAATGCCCCATAGGCTCGGCATCTTAATCCCGTCGACATCCACGTATTTGTCAAAACGATATTTTTGCAACATAACTCCGCCAGAAATAAATCGGACCTCTCTCACCAGCATCTCCTCCGGCTCGTATACATAAGCGAGGTTTAGATCGCCAATCCTGACTTCCAAGACATCCGATATTTTTTTATCAACTTTCTCTCTTGTCACACGTAACGGGATTGGTCTATACCATTTGGTTTCCAGGAAAAGCGGCACCTGATCGTACCAACAACCCTCACCCGTTTCCCAGTTTTCATTCAAGACCTTTTCGGTCCCATGCACACCAGCTAGTGTGAGTTGTTTCTTGTCGTTATCGTAAACCTCTAGCCTTTTTGACAGATCGATGTGATATCCGAAGAGCCAATGGGAACATGGGAATACCTCCAAGGCAGTCTCCAGAGGCCGCGTCATCACATAGTTGCGGATCGATTGCAATTTCTCACGCCCGCCTTTTGCTCGAATCAACGCCTCCCAAGCCCTTGCCGCCTGCTGGCCGTCGTCTGCGGAATGGTCGTTCCCCTGAGCCGCAGCAATTCCGCACAGTGATGCCAAAAGGCTTAGAAGCAGCACGAAACCAATGCCGGTCTTTGGTATTCCTAGTGCCATTGTGAGTATGCGGTGCGAGCGCTATATGCCTGTTCAAGACCTTCCGGCGTTCCGGCAAACTGACCTTTGTCCTTGAATATCAGCTCCAGGAAAATATGGCCGAATGTACCGACAGGAAATTCATGGGGGTTGAAACGATCTCTATCTACATAGCCGAATCCAGTCGTGCTGTTATATACGATTTGCATTGAGCCGCTAAGCCCATACGCCTTCAGACTCATTCGGTAATCCGAGCACCGAGATCCCGACACATCACAGCCGGCGATATCACGGTGGGTAAAGGCGTGTCCGCTGGAAAACTGAGTGAGGAACCTTTGAAAAGCATTCCGATTCTGTCTGAGTACTTGGAAGCCGAATCCATCACCAGCATGAGAGCCTATGATCGCAAGCGTTTCCAAAGGGGTAGCATTGACAGCTTCCGCTGATCCTACCGCTCGGCCTACGTCATACATAAGCTCGGCGGCAGCGTTGTAATTTGCAACGTATGTGTCCGCAAGTGCGGGGGCTTCATCTAGGCTTGGCGCATGGAGGGTAGTGCTCGCCACTCCGCACAAATCAACGGCCTGACACGCCGAAGCTGAATATCCGATAGTCACGTCGCTCGTATACCTATTAGTGGCAGGATCGTAACCATTGTCCATGATGGATTCCCATCTGACTTTATTCCTCCGAACACCGACTGACGCTCGCATTGCACCGGCATCGTCGTCAAATCCTGAGCACTCCGCGTCAAAACACGCCCTGAGACCGCTCGGGTCAACCATATGCTCGGGCTGATTTAAACTATACAAATATCGATTGAACGTTTGCGGATTTGTAGGGCTAGCACTTGTGAACTGTGGGTCAACAGAAGTAAATCGTCCATGCACAGGGTTTTGGTACCTTGCCTGAGCAAATTCCAATCCGCTTTCTGTATCCTTACCGTATCCCGTAAAGTCTTTGCGCGTTCCGGGTGGGGTGTAACCCAGCCCCGTCGTGCGGGCTGAAGTGACCGTTTCATCGCCAAAGGCTCCGTAATCCTTTCTGGCGATGAGATTGCCGCTGCCGTCAGTAACCGCTCTTGTGCTGCCGAGATGATCGGCGGTGATGTAGCTTGTGCCAGAA
>Ga0068853_100003663_pt1 | contig 11785 bp, 14 predicted proteins | sample KBSCornC32_FD_65655 | JGI IMG/M metagenome (GOLD analysis project Ga0068853, IMG submission 65655) | Corn rhizosphere microbial communities from Kellogg Biological Station, Michigan, USA - KBS Corn C3-2 | ecosystem: Host-associated > Plants > Roots > Rhizosphere > Soil ... | reverse complement strand
GCGCGGCAGCAGCCGCGACGGGGAATAATCAAAGCCGATGGCGGGCGCGGATGTCATCGATGATGATCTGCCAGTCGGCTCGGTCGGGACGGGCGTGGCCCATCATCCAGTCCCACAGCTCCGGGTCCTGCGTGTCGAGCAATTCGTCGAACGCCTGCCGCTGTGCCTCGTCGGCCTGCTCGAAACGCTCGTCGAGCCAGCCGCCCAGCATGACATCCAGTTCGCGCGTGCCGCGGCGGGCACGCCAGCGCAGGCGGCCCTTATCCACGACGCATCATGCGCTGCGCCGCTCCACCATCAGCTTCTTGATCTCGGCGATCGCCTTGGCCGGGTTCAGCCCCTTGGGGCAGGTGCGGGTGCAGTTCATGATGGTGTGGCAGCGGTACAGCTTGAACGGGTCTTCCAGGTCGTCCAGGCGCTCGCCGGTGGTTTCATCGCGCGAGTCGACGATCCAGCGGTAGGCCTGCAGCAGGATTGCCGGACCGAGGTACTTGTCGCCATTCCACCAGTAGCTGGGGCAGCTGGTGGAGCAACAGGCGCACAGGATGCACTCGTACAGGCCATCGAGCTTCTTGCGATCTTCCGGCGACTGCAGGCGCTCCTTGCCCGGCGCCGGGCTTTGCGTGCGAATCCACGGCTTGATCGAGGCGTACTGCGCGTAGAAATGGGTGAGGTCCGGGATGATGTCCTTGACCACGGGCATGTGCGGCAGCGGGTAGATCTTCACGTCGCCGCTGGCGACGCTGTCGATCGCGCAGATGCACGCCAGCGTGTTGGTGCCGTCGATGTTCATCGCGCACGAGCCGCAGATGCCCTCGCGACAGGAACGGCGCAACGATAGCGTCGGGTCGATCTCGTTCTTGATCTTCAGCAGGGCGTCGAGAACCATCGGACCGCATGCGGCCAGGTCGATCTCGTAGGTATCGATGCGCGGATTCTTGTCGTCGTCCGGTGACCAGCGATAGATGCGGAAGGTGCGCGGCTTCTTCGCATCCTTGGCCGGGTAATGCTTGCCGGGCTGGATCTTGGAGTTCCGTGGCAGCGTGAATTCACCCATGGCATTGCCCTTCCATATTCTCGAAAACGGGACGTGACATCGAACGCAACGACTCAGTAGACGCGCTTGGCCAACGGGACCGAAGCCACCTCGTCGGTCAAGGTGTCCAGGTGCACCGGACGATAGTCGAAGCGGGTGGCGCCTTCGCGGTCGACCCACACCAGCGTGTGCTTGAGCCAGTGCTCGTCATCGCGCTCCGGGAAATCCTCGCGGGCGTGCGCGCCACGGCTCTCCGGCCGCTGCGCGGCCGAGTGCATGGTCGCCACCGCCTGCTCGAGCAGATTGGCGAGTTCCAGCGTCTCGATCAGATCGGTGTTCCAGACCAGCGAACGATCGCTGACCTTGACGTCCTCGAACGTCTTGAACACCTCGGAGATCTTCTGGCTGCCTTCGTCCAGCGTCTCGCCCGTGCGGAACACCGCACCGTAGCGCTGCATCGTGCGCTGCATGTTCAGCCTGATCGCCGCCGTGGGCGTGCTGCCGTTGGCGTTGCGCAGGCGGTCGAAGCGCTCCAGCGCCTTGTCCAGCGCGGTGGCGGGCAGATCCTTGTGCGGCGTGCCGGGCTGGATGATCTCGGCGCAACGATGCGCCACGGCACGACCGAACACGACCAGGTCGAGCAGCGAGTTGGAGCCCAGCCGGTTGCCGCCGTGCACCGACACGCACGCCGCTTCGCCGATCGCGAACAGCCCGGGCACCACGGCATCCACGTCGTCTCCGCGCTTCTGCACGACTTCGCCGTGGTAGTTGGTGGGGATGCCGCCCATGTTGTAGTGGACGGTCGGCAACACCGGGATCGGCTGCTTGCTGACATCGACGCCGGCGAAGATGCGCGCCGACTCGGCGATGCCGGGCAGCCGCTCGTGGATCACCTCGGGGCCGAGATGCATCAGGTTGAGGAAGATGTGGTCCTTGTGCTCGCCGACGCCGCGGCCTTCGTTGATCTCGACCGTCATCGCGCGACTGACCACGTCGCGCGAGGCGAGATCCTTCGCATGCGGCGCGTAGCGCTCCATGAAGCGCTCGCCCTCGGAGTTGGTGAGGTAGCCGCCCTCGCCGCGCACGCCCTCGGTGATCAGGCAGCCGGCACCGTAGATGCCGGTGGGATGGAATTGCACGAACTCCATGTCCTGCAGCGCCAGGCCCGCGCGCAGCACCATGCCGCCGCCGTCTCCGGTACAGGTGTGGGCCGAGGTGGCGCTCAGGTAGGCCCGACCGTAACCGCCGGTGGCCAGCACCACCGCGTGGCCACGGAAGAAATGCATGGTGCCTTCGTTCATGTCCAGCGCCAGCACGCCGCGGCACACGCCCTCGGCGTCGAACACCAGGTCGATCGCGAAGTACTCCACGAAGAAGGTCGCATCGTGCGCAAGCGCCTGCTGGTACAGGGTGTGCAGGATCGCGTGACCGGTGCGGTCGGCGGCCGCGCAGGTGCGCTGCGCCGTGCCCTTGCCGTAGTGCGTGGTCATGCCGCCGAACGGACGCTGGTAGATCCGGCCGTCCTCGGTGCGCGAGAACGGCACGCCGTAATGCTCGAGCTCGATCACCGCTTCGGGCGCGTGCTTGCACATGTACTCGATCGCGTCCTGGTCGCCGAGCCAGTCGCCGCCCTTCACGGTGTCGTAGAAGTGGAAGCGCCAGTTGTCCTCGCTCATGTTGCCGAGCGCGGCGGCGATGCCGCCCTGCGCCGCCACGGTGTGCGAACGCGTCGGGAAGACCTTGGTGATGCACGCCGCCTTGAGACCCTTCTCGGCGAGACCGAAGGTGGCGCGCAAGCCGGCGCCGCCGGCGCCGACCACGATCACGTCATAAAGATGCTGCTGAACCTTGTAGCTTTCCATGGAATCCCGGCCTCGCGTTTTCGTCTCAGGGGGTCAGCGCCACGCGCAACACGGCCAGCACGCCAGCCAGTGCGCCCAGCACCGCGAGGAACTTGATCGCCACGAGCAGCACGACCTCCTTCCAGCGGGTGTGCACGTAATCCTCGACCACCACCTGCAAGCCCAGCACGGCATGCCAGAACATGGTCAGCACGAACACGATCAGCAGCAGCGCATTCCACGGCTTGGCCACCGTCGCGCGCGCCGCCGCATAATCCGCGTGCAGCAGGCCGAGCACGGTGATCACGAACCAGATGCCCAGCACCACCAGCGCGGCCGCAGTCAACCGCTGCACCCACCAGTGCTCCACGCCGGATTTCGCCGAACCCAGTCCGCGGGCGAGTTTCATCGGATTGCGCAGCTGGCTGCGCACGTCGTCGGTTCCCACACGCAGGTTCATGCCGCACCTCCGGCCATCATTACCCAGGCCCAGGTCGCAGCGGTCAGCACGATGCTGCCGGCAACCGACAGCCAGCTCGAACGCACGAACTGGGGAATCTCGTAACCGAGTCCGGCATCCTGGATCAGGTGCCGGATGCCGTTGCAGAGGTGATAGAACAGCGCCCAGCTCCAGCCGAACAGCAGCACCATCCCGACCGGGCTGCCGATGATGCCCTTGAAGCGGTTGAAGCTATCTTCGCCGGCGGCAAGCTGCAGCAGGCCGCAGACCACCAGCAAGCCCCCGACCGCGAGGGCGATGCCGGTGGCGCGATGCGTGATGGAGGTCATCATCTGCACCTGCTTGCGGTAGATCTGCAGATGCGGGGAAAGCGGTCGTTGCTTCTCTGCCATGGCGGCTATCCTCTGTGGAATCGCTGATATCCCTGCTGCATTCGCCCCTTGATGCCGCGCCCCGTGCCGGGCGCCCCGCTCAGAAGTCGATGCAGCGCCCGTTCTTTTCCCAGTCGCCGTAGCGCGTGGGGTCCGGAGCCGGACGCTCCAAGGCTGCCTTGTCGGGCGGCGGATCGGCCGGCTTGGCGGTCGTCTCCGGCTTGACGGGGGCAGGCGTGGTTTCGATGGGGACTGAGGTATTGGACATGGTGTTTGTCAGCCGCTGAAGATTAATACTTGCCCCCGGACAGCACAACCATCGGCCCGCGGGCGCCGCACCGCATGGCGGCCATGCCGCTCACTTGCGCAACGGCGCGACTGCCCCAAACTTCCCACACCATGCACGCATCCCCGATCGCCGAAACACTGTTGCTCGAAGGTCCCGATGCAGGCGCATTCGCGCACGCGCAATTCAGCAGCAAGGTGGATGGCCTCGCCGTGGGCCGCTGGCAATTCAGCGCCTGGCTGGATGCGAAAGGTCGCGTGCGTGCGCTGTTCCACCTGGCGCGGCTGGAAGAACAACGCTACCTGTTGCTGTTGCGCGGCGGCGACGCCGCGGCGATGGTGGAGGCGCTGCAGCGATTCGTGTTCCGCTCCCGGGTCCGGCTTACTGCGCTGCCGGCGCGCGGTTTGAGTACCGGCCCCGCGCAACCGTTGCATGTGATGACGATGGAAGGCGACGCCGTTTCGCTGGGTTGCGGCTCGCATGCGCTGCTCGTTTCCGCGACCGCTTCCACGGACGACGCATGGCGCGCGCTGCAGTTGCGCGACGGTTGGCCGTGGCTGCCGGCGCCGATGCTCGGAACGTCGTTGCCCGCGGCGCTGTCGCTGCAGCGGCTCGACGCGGTGGCTGTCGACAAGGGCTGTTATCCCGGCCAGGAAATCGTGGCGCGACTGCATTTTCGCGGTGGCCACAAGCGCCACCTGCACCGCGGCACGACGTCGCAGCCGGTGCAGGCCGGCGACGCGTTGCGCATCGACGATCGCGAGGTCGGTTGCGTGCTGGATGTCGTCGACGGCGACGGCGCGTCCGACGTGCTGCTGGTGCTGGACGACGACATTGCCGCACAACTTCGCGCAGGCGCTACGCCGTCATTCCAGCGTGCACTTGCATTGACGCTGCAGACGTCATGGTCCGCATGAACATGACGTGCGGACACGCGGGGATTTTTTCGCGATGGCACTTGTCAACGACACGTGAGTGCAAGTTAAATCCGCCCATCGCGGCACTTGCCAGCGGCGCTTCCCGCCACTAGGCTCCGCCGATCGAATATCGCGGCACCCGGTACACGGGGTGTCGATTGACGCGACGAACCGGATGAATCCGTATCGGCGCGACCCGGCAGCAGCAATGCCGGATGAGAACAGGCCTTGCCATCCTTCGAGGCAAAGCCGCCGGAAGCAACGCGACGCCCGCATGACGGCACCGTTCCCGGCACAACCCTTCCGGCCGGCTTCGCAGAGCCGCTCGAATCGCCACAATCCCGTGGCACAGCGCCCTGGCCACAAGTTTCGGCCCGGGCGACAGATCCAGGTGGAACGGCCTGCCCGCCCGTCCACCGCAACGGCGCAAGAAGCCGAGACCGGCTTCGCGCGTACAGCACGTTGGAGGCAGAACATGAAACTTTCCCTGCTGTTGTGGCTGACGACACTGATGCCCCAGCCGGTAGCTGACCAGGCCTGCCTGGCCACGACCGTCTATCTCGAAGCACGCAGCCAGCCTACCGACGGCCAGCTGGCGGTGGCCGAGGTGGCGCTGCGCCGGCGCGATCGCGGGCATTACGGCGATACCGTGTGCAAGGTGGTCACGGCACCGCACCAGTTCGCCACCACCACCACGTCCGGATCATTCGAGATCAGCAACCTCCCTGCCTTCGTGAAGGCGTGGGACGTCGCCGGAAACTCGATCCACAACTGGCAGCTGCCCCTGGCGCAGCGTCGCATGCTGGTGCCGCACGCCGATCACTTCGCGACCACCACGATCTCCCCCTCGTGGTCGCACAACCGCCCCAGCGTGACGATCGGCGACCACGCCTTCTACGCAGTGAACTGAGCGGCAGGTATCGCAGACACAGAAAAGGCCACCTTCCGGTGGCCTTTTCTTTTGGACGTCCAGACGTCCGTATGTCAAGGACGATCAGCGCGGGTAGACGTGATCGCCGCGCACCTCGACGTAGTCGCCCTGGCGCAGGCCGGGGTTCTCGCGCTGGGTCACGGTGGCGTAGCGTCCGTCGTCCAGACGGACAACGATGCGCCAGGCCACCTTGTCGCCACCGCTGCGCTTGCCGACCTGGTTGCCGACCACGCCGCCGGCCACCGCGCCGGCCACGGTCGCGGCCTTGCGGCCATCGCCCTTGCCGACCTGGTTGCCGAGCACGCCGCCGGCCACCGCGCCGATGATCGCACCCAGCGTGCCACCGTTGCCGCTGTTCTCCAGATACACCTGCTGAACCTCCTGCACCACGCCGCAGGTGTTGCAGCGAACCGGCTGGTTGCCGTAAGCCGACGACTGGCCTCCGTAGTAGCCGTTGTTGCTGTTGCCGTAAGGCTGGGTCGCGCAACCGGCGAGGGCGAGGCCCGTCGTCATCGATGCGGCCAGTGCAAGTTTTGCAATGCGTGCAGTCATCAGGTGCTCCTGTGGGGTGAATGAGCTCAATGAGCGTCGGATACCACGGTCACGCCTTCCTTCACCTCAACGCGATCACCGGGGTCGTGATCCATGCGGACCGTACGGGTGACGCCGTCGTAGACGTAGCGGACGTCGTAGCCGACGATCTTGCTGCTGGTGTTGTTGACCGTGTCGCAGCGGCGTTCGACGCTGGTGGTGACCTGCCCCTTCTGGTGCGCCGCCTCGATCCGGTTGCCGGCGTAGCCGCCGCCGACCGCGCCGGCCACGGTGGCCAGTGTCTTGCCCTTGCCGCCGCCGACCTGGTTGCCGACCAGGCCGCCGACCACTGCGCCGATCGCCGTGCCAGCGATGCGATGCTGGTCCTTCGGCGGTGCGGTGTGCGTGACGGTCTCGTCATGGCAGACCTGCTTGGGGTTGTTCACCGTCGTGCGCACCGGGTCGACGGAGACGACCTTGCCGTACTTCACTCCGGCATCGGCGCTCGCGGCCATGCCGTCCGCACCGGTCGAGCCGGCGTCCGCACTGCGGTTGCAGGCAGACACTCCCGTCACCAGCGCCGCGGCGATCGCCGCCTTGAGTACATTGACCATCAACGTGTTCATCACTTCCTACTCCTCTGTTTGAGCGCAGCCTACCGCCCGGGATGTGCAGCGGACGTAACAACCTGCGCAGTCAATTGAACCGATGCCAGACTGAATCGCAGCTAGCTCGAAGTTATGACATGGTTTTCACGCACTTGCCGTGCAGTCGCGCCCACATTCACGGATCTTCCCCATGCAACTGCTCATCGACAGCCACGTGCATCTCGACCTGGAGGCGTTCGAGGCCGACCGCGCCGCGGTCATCGCGCGGGCCGAAGCGGCCGGCGTTGGCCAACTGGTGGTCCCGGCCACCGACGCCGAAAGCTGGCCGCGCATCCATGCCCTGTGCGACGACCGACCCGGCATCCATCCCGCCTATGGCCTGCATCCGCTGTTCATGGACCGCCATCGGCCCGAGCACCTGGAGCGCCTCGGCGACTGGCTGGGCGATCACCCCGCGGTCGCCGTGGGCGAGATCGGCCTGGACTACCACGGCGCGGGGTCCGATCGCGACCTGCAGCAACGCTTCTTCGAAATCCAGCTGCGGCTGGCGCGCGAACTCGATCTGCCGGTCATCGTGCACGCACGCCAGGCACTGGAAGAGGTGAGCCTGAGCCTGCGCCGCTGCCCCGGCGCGCGCGGCGTGGTGCACAGCTTCTCCGGCAGCGAACAACAGGCAGCAAAGCTCTGGGACATCGGCTTCCACCTGGGCATCGGCGGCCCGGTGACCTACGAACGCGCGCAGCGCCTGCGGCGCATCGTTGCCGCCATGCCGATCCAGTTCCTGCTGCTGGAAAGCGACGCGCCGGACCAGCCCGACGCCGGCCACCGCGGCCAACGCAACGAACCGGCGCGACTGGTCGAGATCCTGCGCTGCGTGGCCGAGCTGCGCGGCGAGAGCGAGCAGCACGTGGCGCAAGCCACCTCCGCCAATGCCCGCCGCCTGTTCGGCCTCGACCGGAACCCGTGACAATTGTCACTTGCCCCGGGCCATCGGCGCCTGCTAATTTACTTCACTGGTGAATTATAAATCAGTGAAATGGCGACTCTCGCAAATTGCATCGCGATGATGGACGAAGGCATCGACCGGGTCGGCCAGCTCGTCCCGCAGATGCCCGTGGCGGAAGCGCGGATGTGCCGGCTCATGCTGATGCTCGGCGCCACCATCGACCGCGAGCTGGAGGCGAAGCTCAAGCCGAACAAGCTCAACCACAGCGAGTTCCTGACCCTGATGATCCTGTACAGCCGGCCGGACGGCAGTTCCACGCCGGGCGAGCTGTGCGAGTTCACCACCCAGGGCGCCACCAACATGACGCGCATCGCCAATGCGCTGGTCAAGCGCGCCCTGATCACCCGCGGCAGCAGCAAGGAGGATCGCCGCCGCGTACTGATCCGCATCACCCCTGCCGGCCGGCGCTTCGTGCAGAAGATGCTGCCGCCGATGTTCCCGCAGGTGGGCGCCATGTTCGGCGGCTTCAGCGCCGGCGACATGCGTCAGTTCGACCGGCTGCTGCGCAAGCTCGCCGCCAATCTCGACCAGTTGGGCGAACAGCGCCTGCCATGAAGGATTCCCGCATGAAGCACGCCTTGCCGGGCGGACGCGCGATGCTCGCCGCCCTGATTGCCCTGACCCTGGCCGCCTGCGCTGCACCGGCCAGGCTGCTGGCACCGGACCTGCGCGGCGACGTGCCGCTGGCCGGGCTGCAGGCGCCCGAGCGCGCCGGCTGGCCCGCGGCGCAGTGGTGGCGGCAATACCACGATCCGCAGCTGGACAACCTGATGGATAGCGCCACCCGCCAGTCGCCGGACCTCGCGATGGCGCAGAGCCGGGTGGCCCAGGCGGAGCAGTCGGCGAGGCTGGCAGCGGCGCAGCTCGGGCTGTCGGTGAACGGCAGCGCGCAGGTGGCGCGGCAACGGCTGAGCGACCACGGGCTGATCCCGAGCCAGTTCCTCGGCTTCAGCTGGTACAACCAGGCCGACCTCGGTGCGCAGCTCAAATACGACTTCGACTGGTGGGGCAAGAAGCGCGCCACGCTGGAAGCAGCGCTCGACCAGGCGCACGCGGCCGAAGCGCAGCGCAGCGCTGCGGCGCTGGCACTGCAATACGCCGTGGCCGATACCTACTTCGGCTGGCAGGCCGACCAGGCGCGCCTGCAGTTGGCCGATCAAGCGCTCGCCACGCAGCAGCAGTTCAGCCGCATCGCCGATCTGCGCGTCAAGCAGGGCGTGGACTTGCCGGACGAAGCGCAGAAGGCGCGCGCGCAACTGGCCGCCGTGCAGGAAATGCGCGTGGCGCTGGAAGGCTCGGCGAAGATCCGCCGCGTGTCGCTCGCCTCGCTGCTCGGCGTGGCACCGGAACAGCTGCCCGAGCTGCAGCCGCGACCGCTGCCGCGCGTCGACGAGGGCATTCCCGCCAACGCCGCGCTGGACCTGATCGCGCGCCGCCCGGACATCGCCGCCAGCCGCTGGCAGGTCGAAGCCGCGCTGCGCCAGACCGACGCCGCCCGCGCCGAGTTCTTCCCGGATTTCAGCATCAGCGCGATGGCCGGGTTGTCGAGCATCGACCTGGGCAAGCTGTTCACCGCCGGCAGCCGCACGTTCTCGCTGGCCCCGGCGCTGCACTTGCCGATCTTCAATGGCGGCGCGCTGAAGGCGAACTACGGTGTGAGCAAGGCCCAGCTCGACGCGGCAATCGCGCAGTACGACAGCACGGTGCTGGGTGCCGCCCGTGAAGTCGCCACGCAGGCGCTCGGCGCACAACAGATCGCCGCGCGGCGCGTGGTCCAGCGCACCCGCGTGGATGCGCAGCGGCAACTGCTGGCCAACGCGCAGGCGCGCGCCGCCCAGGGCGTGCGCGACGCCCGCGAGAGCCTGGTGGCCAAGGCGCAATGGCTGCAGCAGCGCGACGCGGCCGTGCAGTTGCAGGCGCAAGCCGTGGCGACCGACCTCGCGCTGGTCAAGGCGCTGGGTGGCGGCTATCGCGACGCCTCCGCCGCCGACCGCAACGCCGATGCCACCTCTTCCGTTACCGCTGGAGCCCGCCCATGAGCACCACTGAAACCGACCGGTCGTCTGTCGACGCCAACGACAGCGGCATGGCCGCGAAGGACCCGGCCAAGCGTCGGCGCGCGCTGCTGATCGTGGCCGCCGCGTTCATCCTCGCCGGGCTCGCCTGGTTCGCGCTGTGGTTCTTCGTGTTCTCCACCCGGGTCAAGACCGACAACGCCTACGTCGGCGGCAACCAGGTGGCCATTTCGGCCCAGGTGCCCGGCACGGTGGTGGCGATCCTCGCCGACGACACCCAGCGCGTCGAAGCCGGCCAGGTGCTGGTACGGCTGGACCCCACCGACGCCAAGGTGCGCCTGGAACAGGCACGCAGCGCACTGGCCCAGGCCGTGCGCGGCGTGCGCCAGCAAACCAGTTCGGCCAGCAGTGCCGACGCCCAGGTCGACGCAGCCAGGCTCGCGCTGCAGAAGGCCGACGCCGACCTCAAACGCCACCTGCCGCTGCTGGCAGCGCACGCCGAATCGCCGGAAATCGTGCAGCACCTGCGCGACGGCGTGGCGCAGGCGCGCGCCGCGCTGGCCGGCGCGCAGGCCCAGGCAGCCGCGGCGCATGCGGCAATCGAAGGCACCGACGTGGCGCGCAACCCGGGCGTCATGCAGGCCCGCGCGAATTTCAGCGCCGCGTGGATCGCCGCCCAGCGCAACGCGATCTACGCACCGGTCTCCGGCTACGTGGCCCAGCGCAGCGTGCAGTTGGGCAACAGCGTGCAGCCCGGGCAGCAATTGATGACGGTGGTGCCACTGCACGATCTGTGGGTGGAGGCCAACTTCAAGGAAAGCCAGTTGCGCCACATCCGCATCGGCCAGCCGGCGACGGTCGTCTCCGATCTCTACGGCGACGATGCGGTGTTCCACGGCAAGGTGATCGGCCTGGGCGCCGGCACCGGCAGCGTGTTCTCGCTGTTGCCGGCGCAGAACGCCACCGGCAACTGGATCAAGGTGGTGCAGCGCGTGCCGGTGCGCATCTCGCTGGACAACGCCGAGCTGGACAAGCATCCGCTGCGGGTGGGCCTGTCCAGCGAGGTCACCATCGACATCACCGACGACAAGGGCAGCGTGCTGGCCGCCACCCCGGCGCAGCAGCCGGTGGCGCAGACCGACGTCTATACCCAGATGGCCGCCAAGGCCGACGCCGAGGCCGAGCAGGTCATCCGCGCCAACCTGCCGCGCGACGCCCGCTGAGTCGAGCCGATGGCCGCCACGCCCGACGACACCACGCCCCTGAAGCCGCTGCAAGGCGGCGCCCTGGTCCTGCTGACCATCGCGGTCGCCTTCAGCACCTTCATGGAAGTGCTGGACATGACCATCGTCAACGTCTCGGTGCCGCACATCGCCGGCAGCCTCGGCGTGAGTCCCAGCGAGGGCACCTGGACGATCAGCTCCTACGCGCTGGCCAGCGCGATCATGCAACCGCTGACCGGCTGGCTGGCGCGACGCTTCGGCGAGGTGCGCACCTTCATCAGCTCGGTGACGCTGTTCGTGCTGTTCTCGATGCTCTGCGGCATGGCTACCAGCATGCCGATGCTGGTGATCTGCCGCCTGCTGCAGGGCGCGGGCTCCGGCCCGATGGTGGCGCTGTCGCTGGCCCTGCTGCTGTCGAGCTACCCGAAGGCGAAACAGGGCATGGCGCTGGCGCTGTGGGCAATGACGGTAGTGGTGGCGCCGATCTTCGGCCCGATCCTCGGCGGCTGGCTGACCGACAATTTCTCGTGGCCGTGGATCTTCTACATCAACGTGCCGGT
>Ga0068853_100003662_pt1 | contig 11786 bp, 9 predicted proteins | sample KBSCornC32_FD_65655 | JGI IMG/M metagenome (GOLD analysis project Ga0068853, IMG submission 65655) | Corn rhizosphere microbial communities from Kellogg Biological Station, Michigan, USA - KBS Corn C3-2 | ecosystem: Host-associated > Plants > Roots > Rhizosphere > Soil ... | reverse complement strand
CAACGATCGGAATTGCAAGTATGATGTGTATCCATCGAAAGATCGAACGCTGCATGCTGGGACTGATCATAACGCTTTCTCCTCTATCTTAGTTTGCTTGCGATCTCCTCCAGACGGTCATGCGCGAAATTGATGCCCTGCGCGAACGGCATTTTCAAGAGGTGGTCTCTGAGCTCAACTGATCTGAAAACGGATTGCATGTTTAGCCGGCTGGTGCTGTCGGTAAGCTTTTCAAACTCAAGAAACTCGAGCTGCACGCCGAAGGGTGCGTTTTCCATTTCGAATGTTCGCGTGATCTTCTGGTTCGGCACAAACTCATGGATCGTGCCGTTCGCCTTGAAGACCACATTTCCCTGAGCGTCTGAAGTCTCAAACTGATAACCGCCGTACTTTCTGGTCTCGAACTTTAGCACTTTTGTTCCCATCCACTGTTCGACGATCTCTGGCTCGGCGTGTGCTCGGAAAAGCAGATCGACCGGCAGATCGAATTCACGTGTGATCCTTATCTCCTGTTTGCCGTCTTCAGCATCGACCTTGGTTTTTCGTTCCATACTATTTCTTGGCCTTGTATTTTTTCATTACGGCTTCGAGCTTGTTAAACCTGTCGTCCCACATTTTGCGGAACGGCTCGATAAAATCTGCAATTTCCTTCATCTTTTTTGGATTGAGCGAATAATAGACCTCCCGACCGGTTTGCTCCTGTTCAAGCAATTGGCATTCAGTGAGAATTTGCAGATGCTTTGAAACTGTCGGCCTGGCTGTGTCAAAGTTGGCGGCGATCGCGCCAGCGGTCATCGATTGTGACGCGACCAGCACAAGTATCGCCCGCCGCGTCGGATCAGCTATTGCCTGGAAAACATCTCGTCTTAGATTCATTCGCGTAGCTATTTGACTACAGTATATATGAAGTCACTTGGCTACGCAAGTCTTTTTTGCAGAAGGAAAAAATCGGCGTATCATCAACCGCAACAAGATGGATGGACTTGGCCGAGATAGCGTACAGACAAAACCGACCGTCCCTGCGAGGATAAGTCATTTCGTTTTTGCTTTCGTCTTGATCGGTTGGGGAATTCTGGGCCTGGTAAAAGGCGATTTCGCTCCTGGTTGGCAGCCTGTTCCAGAGTCGATGCCTGCGCGACAAGCGTTGGCCTACGTTTGCGCATTTGTTTGCATCGCTGTCGGCGCGGCCTTGTTGTGGCGGCGGACGTCGACTCTGGCCGCACGAGTATTTTTCTTCTGGCTCTTGATCTGGCTGGTGGTTTTGAGATTGCCGTGGATGATTGTCTCATTCGGCGTCGACCATTGGTGGTCGGCCTCATCGACCGCGATGCTCACCGCGGCTGCGTGGATCGTGTATGTATCGCTCGCCAACGATTGGGACAGGCAACATCTGGGTCTCGTCGTTGATAGACAGGGATTGGCGCTTGCCAGAATCCTTTTCGGTTTAGGGTTGATTCCGATAGGGTTGGCGCATTTTCTTTATCTCGAAGCTACCGCTCCGCTCGTGCCGCCATGGTTGATGTGGCCGGTATTTTGGGCATATTTCACAGGTGCGGCCTTTATCGCGGCCGGCATTGCGATCATTATTGGCGTTCTACCGCGACTGGCCTCGATGTTGGTCACGTTGCAGATCGGATTGCTGACGCTAGTTGTGTGGGTACCGATCGTCTTGACCGGCCACCCGAATGCCTTCCAATGGGGCGAGGTGGTGGTTTCGATCATATTGACGGCGTGTTCGTGGGCGGTGGCTGATTCATTTCGTGACGTGCCATGGCTTGGCTTTAGTCTTGGAAGCCGGGGGAAACTATCATGAATCAAGGAGAAATCGGTGGAGCATCGCCTTGCTTGATTGTACGAGACGTCCTGGCGACGCTTGCGTTTTATCGCGACAAGCTTGGCTTTGAGATCACATATCAGGGGCCCGAGCCGGGTGATATTTTTTTTGGCATTGTGCAGCGAGGCCGGGCGATGATCATGTTCAAAGCCGTCGGCATAGAGCCTATGCCAAATCACACGCGGGATATCGGAAAAGGTAACATGCGTTGGGACGCCTATATTTATGTTCCGGATCCGGATGCGCTGGCGGGGGAGTTTGCGTCCGGCAATGTCGCATTTTTCACGCCGCTCGGGAACAATACTGATAACCTGCGCGGATTCGAGATCAAAGATCCAGACGGCTATTTACTCTTTTTCGGTCGGCCCAATTCGCGATAACGTACATGGCGAATCATCTTATTAGCTCGTATGAGCAGCCTCTTTCTTTTCCCCACGGCAGTGAAGCGAGACCCTTCTGTTGAAGATTGGTTTCAAGCCAGAGGTGAGCTTGGCGCGATCGCTCGGCATTGGTTTCAGATCATGCGGGGCTGCGGTGACGATGTTCGAGAGCTGCTGCATGACTATCACCCGACCGCATGTGTGGGCGAGGCCGCATTCGGTTATGTCAATGCCTTTACTGCACACGTCAATGTAGGATTTTTTCGGGGAGCTGAGATCGACGACCCGAACGGCCTTCTGGACGGCAACGGCAATTTCATGCGGCACGTGAAGCTCAGGCCTGAAATCGAGATCGATGCGGACTCTCTGACCAAGCTGATCGAGACAGCATATTTCGACCTGAAACAGCGTTTGCAACCTGGCTTAAAACCATCGGGATGATCTCTACATGAATTGATCAAACTCGCAGTCCTCAGGTCCACGCCGTCAACCGAATTCCCTGTCGCTCGTTTGCCGAATTTGTTGTTCTGGACTATCGTTTGAAAACCATTTTTCTAGTTTGCAAACGTGGAGGCGTATTTATGTCTATTGACAGCACGCGCGAAGTTATTACCCGATATGTAGAATCCGGTCACGCGGATCTCAGCATGATGGCCGAGGATGTCGTATTTACCAATATGGCAACCGGTGATGAACATCGCGGGCGCGACGGCGTCAACGCGATGCTCGATTTCGTTTACCACACCGCGTTCGATGCGAATGCCGAAACAAGAAGTATGATCTTTGCGGACGGCAACGCCGTGCTCGAAGCCGACTTTGTGGGCAAACATATCGGCGAATTCGCCGGTGTACCCGCGACGGGGAAAGAGGTTCGGATCCCCTTGTGTGTCGTTTACGATCTCGAGAACGACATGATAAAGCGCGGCCGAGTCTATTTCGAAGTCCCCGCGTTTTTCAGCCAAGTTGGCGCTACGTAGCGACAGAAGGTTGAGATCCAAGCGAACGGAAGCTGCTTTGCATTCAACTTTTTTACTTGCGCTCGAACAACAAGTATATAATCCATCATATATGTTTCGCTCGGTTTTTCAGCGCAATGGCTGGCGGCTCGCGGACGTTAAACAGTCTGTCGACCGAACGATCTCTACGCCATGGGGCAAGGAAATCTGCCGACCATTCTAATTTCGAATTGTTTATTGACTTTGCCCACGTTGAAAAAGGGAGGTAACTTCATGTCAGTTAACTGGATCACGGACGCCGATCAAGCGTTGACTCGAGCAAAGGACGAAAATAAACCGCTGCTTATCGATTTCAGCGCCGCGCCGGCTTGAGGCGCCTGCCAGAGGCTCGAAGACGAGTCTTATGCGGACGCCGGTCTGGCGTCGTTTATCAACGAGCAATTCGTCCCACTCCACGTCCACATTAAAGAAAATCCGAAAAACTTTCGCCGCTTTGATGCGGTTTGGACGCCGACCGTTCTGATAATGGATCCAGAGGGTCACGAACGTTGGCGGCTCGAGGGCTACCTGCCAAAAGACGAGTTCAATGCATTTCTCGAACTTGGCTTGGCACGGATCGCATTTATGAAAAAGGATTGGGGCGTCGCCGAGACACATTTCGCGAAGGTGCTTGAGGAGCATCCCGATTCGAAATTCATTCCCGAGGCGACCTATTATAAAGGCGTTTGCCGATATTCGACTTCGCATGACAGCGCGGAGCTGGCAAACACGGCGGCAACACTTAATGAAAAATATCCTGGAAACCAGTGGCAGCTTCGATCGATCCCGTGGCTTAAGGAAAAAAGCGAATCGACTGCCGGTTAATACGGCATACGCCGCAAACAAAAAAGGCCGCGGTGTCACGCACCGTGGCCTTTCGCTTTTTTGACGATCAATTATGCGACGGCCGCGTCGGCAGCCGGATAGAGGCGCTCGAATTCCGGATCGCCGTGCAGCAACGCGAGGTCTGGGTCCTGCCGCGTCCAGGTGGCATTGCGATAGCCTGATTCCCACGCTTTCTTTATCGCGATCATTGCATCTTTGGCATTGTTCATCGCGCAGAATGCGCAGGCCGAGTTATATAGGATCATCGCGTCATCCGGCCTTAGTGCCATGGCCATATCAGCCTCGCGTTTGGCGTCGTCGAAGCGGCCGTGTAGCGCATAACCGCCCGCGAGCAGAACACGGACACGCGCATCCTCGGGCGTTTTCTTCAGCGCCTCTTCATACACGGCAAGTTCTCGATGAACATAATTTATCAATGCATCTTTCTTGCCCAATGCGCCGAGCGCGTTGTGGATGGGCATTGCCGTGTTGTAGTTTTCGCCTGCGTGCGCAAGCGCCGTCTCCATCATGTCGACGATCTCTTGATAGCGTCCGGCTTCAAATAAGGCTCGCCCTAGCAAGTAATATCCACCGTCGAGATCGGGGTCGATAGCCAGCGCCGCCCTGATCGTATTTATCGCCTTTTCGTATCGCGCCTCGGCATAGTCGACCCAAGCCTCGGCGAGCTTAACTTCGGGCGCGTCTATACCTTTTGCGATCGCAACCTCGGTCGACGCGACAGCTCGGTTAAGCCAAGTCTGGTTACGTTCAAAGTGCCAATAGTATTCCGCGCAGACGTTAGCTAAACCTGCATGTGCAAGCGCGAAATTGGGGTCAAGTGCCACCGCATTCTCAAACATCTGCAACGCAAACAGCATATCTTGACGGCCGACCCGTCTCGCGTAATTTCGTCCACGGAGATAGAGGTCGTACGCCTGAAGATTTTCAGTAGGCTTGGCCTTGAGTGCCTGCTGCTCTTGCGGCGACAAGGTGATGCGAAGCGCGGCGGCGATCTTTGAAGCGATCTCGTCCTGCACCTCAAAGACGTCTGCCATCTCACGGTCATAGCGCTCAGACCACAGCGGAAAGTCCGTTGCTGCATCGACAAGCTGGGCATTTATTCGCAAACGGTTACCGGCTCGACGCAGGCTGCCGGACAAAACGTATGAGGCACCGAGTTCTTTCCCGACCTGGCCGGCCGTCACGGGCTTATCACGATAGGCAAGCACGACCGCACGCGAGAATGTCTTGAGCCGCTTGATCTTCGACAGCTCGGTCGTGATGTCCTCGGTAATGCCATCGCGGAGGTATTCGTCCTCTTTCATTCCGCTCAGATTGTCGAAATAGAGCACGGCGATCGAGTGTTCGTGAACGGGCGTAGCAGTCCGATGGATCGAGCTGCTGCTTGCGCTGCCCGTCTCACCGGAATGTCGGCCGGAATCGATATCTCGCTTTAGCCGCTTTAGCGCCGTCTTTAGATCCGTTGCGTTCTGGTATCTAAGATCGCGGTCCTTTTCGAGCGCCTGAGATATGATCCGTCCCAATTCAGGAGGCAGGGATGGATTTACATCGGTGACCGGTTTCGGGTCGCGGTTCAAAATGTTGTCAAAGGTCACTGCCGACGTTTCGCCCTGAAACGGCAGGACGCCCGTAGCCATCTGATAAAGAACTGTGCCGAAGGAAAAAAGGTCGGTTCGCGCGTCAGTGATCTCCCCGCGGGCCTGCTCGGGCGACATATAGTTCACTGTTCCCATTGTCGCGCCCGCCGATGTCAGCCCGTCCGCGATCGCTGTGGGAACGTTTGATAACGCACTCGGCTTCTGGTCGATCTTTGCCAGTCCGAAATCGAGTATCTTGGCCTGTCCCCGCGAAGTTACAAAAATGTTTTGCGGTTTGAGGTCGCGATGAACTATTCCTTTGGAGTGTGCCGACTCGAGAGCATCGACGATCTGGACGCCGAGCGTCACGACGGTTTCGATATCGATCGGGCCTCGACGGATGCGGTCAGCCAGCGACTCGCCCTCGAGCAGCTCCATCACGATAAAATGTTCTGAGTCGAACTGCTCAATTCCATGGATCGTGCAAATGTTTGGGTGGTTTAACGAAGACGCGGCCCGGGCCTCGCGCTGAAACCGCTGGAGCAGGTTGTCATCATTCGCCATCGTCGGCGTGAGAAACTTCAGCGCGACGTGCCGTCCGAGATTTGTGTCCTCGGCTTCGTAGACGACGCCCATGCCGCCTTCACCGAGTTGTGAGGTGATCTGATAATGTGAGATGGTCCTGCCGATCACGGAAACGACCTCCAAAAAATGATTATGCGGACACTATGGGTGTGCCAGCATAGTAAGCCAGAGGCCACTAGCTGTCAAGAAAAAGCCCGCTAAACGAAGGAAATCGAGTGTTTGTTACACCTTTGAGGCTTCAGCGTGAAGGTTTTGATACCAGGCGACAAAATTCGGGATGCCGGTTTCGATCTTTGTATGCGGATCGTAGTTGAGTAGACGTCTCGCCTTAGAGATATCCGCGAACGTCACCGGCACATCGCCGGGCTGCATTGGCTGGCGGTCGATGATCGCCTTGTTGCCGACGGCGTTTTCGATCAGATCGATCAGCCTACTTAACTCGGTCGTTTCCGATTCGCCGAGGTTAAACACCTCATGCATCGATCCGTCGTAGTCGATCGAGGCACGCACGCCCTGGATGATGTCATCGATGTACGTATAATCACGACGCGATGAACCGTCGCCAAACACCTGGATCGGTCGCCCTTCGGTGATCAACTTCGTAAATTTGTGTATTGCAAGATCAGGCCTCTGCCGAGCGCCGTAAACCGTGAAGAATCTCAGGCAAACGGTGCGGATGTCGTAAAGGTGCGAGTATGTGTGGCAAAGAAGCTCGCCCGCGGCTTTAGTGGCCGCGTATGGCGAGATCGGCTGAAATATCTTGTCGTCTTCTGAAAACGGCACCTTTGAGTTGATGCCGTAGACGCTTGACGATGAGCCAAAGACAAATTGCCCGACGCCAAATTCGCGTGCTAGTTCAAGCAGATTTACCGTGCCGTTGATGTTCGTTTCAACGTAAAGCTTTGGCTCGTTTAGCGACGGCCGCACGCCGGCTCGAGCCGCTAGATGCACGATGACATCGAAATTGTCCTCATCGAAAACGACTTTAAGCTCATCCGCAACGCGAATGTCGCGTTCGACAAATTTGAAATCTGGGTTGCCCAGATGTGCGGCGATGTTCGAGCGTTTGATCTCAGGCGAGTAAAAGTCGTTGAGGTCGTCGATGACGGTTACGCGCCAGTCGCCTTCGGCTATCAATCGGTCAACAAGGTGAGAGCCGATGAAACCGGCACCGCCGGTCACAAGGATGTTTCTTTTCACTGATCAGTACCGCAAGAAATTAATAAAGAACACTCAGGAAAATAACACCAAATCTATCGGTCTGCAATGAGGAATGCTTAATCAAATTTGACCGAGACGATCTTTGATACGCCCGGTTCCTGCATCGTGACGCCATAGAGAGCGCGGGCGGCCTCCATCGTGCGTTTGTTGTGCGTGATGACGATAAACTGGGTCTTTTCGGACATGTCGGCGATCTTACTTACAAAGCGCCCGACGTTCGCCTCATCCAGCGGGGCGTCGACCTCGTCCAATAGACAGAACGGCGACGGGCGATATTTGAAGATAGCCAGAACGAGCGCGATCGCGGCCATCGCTTTTTCACCGCCCGAAAGAAGCAGGATATTTTGCAGACGTTTGCCGGGTGGCTGAGCGACGACCTCGATGCCGGCCTCGAGAATGTCTTCGGCCTCGAGCAGCGTCATCTCGCCGCGGCCGCCGCCAAAAAGCTCCTGGAAAAACTGCGTAAAGTTCTCGTTGATCGCCTCGAACGCGTGTTTGAATCGCGCCCGTGAACGCTCTTTTATCTCACGCAGAGCTTCCTCGGCCGTCGCAATAGCATCGATGATGTCCTGCTGTTGAGATGTGAGAAAAATATGCCGCTCTTCGGCTTCGGCAAGCTCATCCACGGCCAGCATATTTACCGCACCGAAATTCTCCAGCCGGTCGCGAAGCTCATCGGCTTTTATTCGGGATTCATCAAGATCAAAGTCTTCCGGCAGCTCTTCCGTCTCGATCAATTGCGGCAGTAATATGTGCAGCTCTTGCGCGCATCGCTCGTTAATATTTTCGAGCCGCGTTTGCGCCTCGGTTTGCTTGATCTCGATCTCACCGCGACGTTCGCGGGCCTCGGCGGCGACATGGTTGAGCTCACTAAGTTCTTCGCCCCTGAGGTCGGCCTCAGCACGAGCCTTCGCTAAGAGTTCAGCTCCTTGGGCGATCTCTTCGCGCTCATGGCTGATCTCGTGTTCGGCTGAAGCGATCTTATCGGCGATCGCATAGATCGCTTCGCGAAGCGAGGTGACCTTACCTTCGGTTTCCGTCACTTCCAAATTTTGAGCGGCGAGACGCGAATCGAGTTCCTTATGCTCATTTTCCGCGCGACGCAGTGCCGACTGGGCCGAACGCGAACGCTCCGAAGATGTTGCGGCGGTCATCCGCTTGTCATTCACATCGGCGGCCTCGGCCTCGGCGTCCGCGCGCGCCGACGCGAGACGCTGGCCAATATTTTCGACCGTGTCGGCCGCGGCGATGCGGCGCTCCTCGACAGCGCGCTTATTCGCGTCCGCTTCGTTTATTCTGCGCTCGATATCGATCTGTTCTTGTTTTGCCTGTTCGATCTCATCGGCGACGACCTTGCGGTGCCGCTCGGCCCGGTCGATCTCTTGTCGCGCCGATCGTTCCTGGATCTCGAGCCCGTGCAAACCGCGCTCGACCTTGATGATCAAAGATTGAATATCGACGACGCGTTCCTCGTGGTCGGCTAGCTCTAGTCGAGCACGCTCGGCGGCTTTCTCCACCACTTTTAGCTCATCCGAGAGTCGCGCAGTTTCTGCTTCGAGTTCGAGAAGCTCTCGTTTGAACGCGAGAAGCGATGAGTTCTTAGCTTCTGCCGAGGGATTGCCGCTGATCATCAGTCGGCTCCCGTAAAGAATATTGCCGGCCGCATCGACGATGACCGATCCGTCCGTCGGAAGATCGACGTTTATGCTCTCAACCAGCTGAGCGGACATCTCTCTCGGAAACACATCACGAAGCAATTGGCCGAACGCGGGATCAATGCCGAGGACCTCTTCGAGACTCGATCGTTCACTCCCAAAGAGCTCAAAGCCGTCGTTCTCGGTCGGAACGACCAGGATGGCGTTTCTGCCGATCTCATTTGCCTGCAGCCATGCCGCCGTTCGCTTTGCCTCGTCCAGGCTCTCGACGATGACCGTTTGCAGCAGCGGACCAAACAGTGTCTCGACGGCGCGCTCCCATCTCACGGGCACGCGAAAGCGGTCGGCAAGAACGCCCGACAGGTTCACGCCGATCTCTTCTTGCGCAGCAAAGAGCTTTTGAACCGGCGGGGCGTAGACAGCACGCTTTTCCTCCAGTTCCTGCAGTGTTTCAAGGCGGTTGCGCTTGCGGCTGAATTCTTCCTTTACGGCGTTCAACGAAACTTCCGCACCGCGGAGCTGCTCACGCGCTTGCGACGATTGTGTGACAATGCCCTGCTTTTCTTCCTGATACGTGGCCAGCTTTTCTGCTTCTGACTGCAGCGTTGTGACCAGATTTTGCGCTTCGTTTTGATGCTCGCCAAAAGCAGATTCGGCTCGTTCGGCCTCGCGCGTGAGACCTTCCGTCCGCTGACCCAGCTTCTCGAGATTTGCAGCAAGCTGGCGTGCGATCTCGGCAAACCGTTCTGCCGCCGCGGTGTGTTCGAGCAACTCGCTGCGCGCGCCGACCGCTTCCTGCTCAACCGCTGAAACTATCTCGAGCTTGCCCTGATAATTTGCCTCGGCCTCTCGCAACGCAAGCTCCGTTTGCGAGGCGAGCTCGCGTTCCTGTCGCTCTTCGACCTGGAGTCGTTCGATCTCGTCCGCGATCATCGCCTGGCGCTGCTTTGTTGAGGCGATCTCGCTGAGCAGCGCTTCGATGCGATGATTTAGCGTGACGATCTGCTCAGCCTGATATCGATGCTCGCGCTCGGCACGATCTCGTTCAAGAGCATTGGCGGAGTGTCGTTGACGTATCTCGGAAAGAGTTTCCTCACACTCACGCGCGAAATGTGTCGCATCGCGAACCGCTTTTTCTTTCGCTTCTACCTCGGCTGCAACCTCGTGCTCGCGGTCGACAGCATTTTGAAGCTGCGTCTGAAGATCGGAGATGAGACCCGACAGAAACCTGCCTTCCGCAGCAAAGAACTGCCGCATGAGCACGCGAAATTCTTCCTGAAGTATTTTGTACCGACGCGTTTTAGCGGCCTGACGGCGAAGGGAATTTACCTGTTTCTCGATCTCGGCGACGATGTCCGAGATACGCGAGAGGTTTGTCTTTGCGCCCTCAAGTCGAGCTTCGGCGGCGCGTTGACGAGTGCGAAATTTTGAGATGCCGGCCGCCTCTTCGATGAGGTTTCGACGGTCCGCCGGTTTTGCCGAGAGGATCTGGCCAATGCGGCCCTGCTCTATTATCGCGTAATGTGAGCCGGAAAGACCGGTGCCGGCAAACAGGTCTTGAATATCCCGCAGCCGGCAATTGCGCCCGTTGAGCGTATATTCGCTCTCCCCAGAAAGATACAAACGGCGGCCGACTGAAACCGCTTCACCCGGAGCGAAATCTAAAGCAAACGCACGCGGCCGCCAATGCCGTTTCGTCTTGACGTGCTTTTGAATTACCTGGGCCGAACCAACCTGCGCGGCCTGAACGACTTCCGTCTCAACCGGTGATTCGTGAAAGCCATTGGCTTCGATTTGACGGTCCGTCACAAGGGCGAGGTTTTCAGCAACTTCTTCTTCGCCTCCAACCTCGTTCAGGTCAACCGCATGCTCGTCGAGCTCCGACAGCGTCTCGTCAATGTCCTCGAGCTCCTGATCTTCGGCGTCGTAGAGCTCTTCGTCGCGGACAAGGTGCAGCACGACCTCGGCCATCCCGGAGGGCTTGCGGTCGCGGGTTCCCTGAAAGACCACGTCCTTCATTTCGGCGCCGCGAAGTTGTTTGGCGCGCTGCTCGCCAAGCACCCAGGAGATAGCGTCCGAGACATTCGATTTGCCGCAGCCGTTCGGTCCGACAACGGCAGTTATACCGTTACCGGTGAAAACGATCTCGGTATAGTCGGCAAAGGATTTAAAGCCTGTGATCTCCAGGCGTTGGAGCTTGAACATTTATATAGCGCTAGGAGAACCCGGACAGCACTATATTTTGTTGTAGGACGGAGCGGAAGTCAAATAAAATGTGGTGTTCAGCGAACGTTCGCCTGGCTTGACTCAGGCCACTTCGCCGCCCATGTCGCGGATGCCATCGCGCTCGGCGCGCTCGTTATCGAGCTCAGTGAGAACGTCAAGCAAAAAGTTTGTATTGCTGACGACAGCAATGACGACGGGAAACTCGTTTTCGGAAGTAGTAAATTCAAACGTGCCCGAATCAAGCTCGATGATCTCGCGAAACGCCCCCTGCCCATTCCGACCGTTGCATTCGGCGTCGACGATCTTGCCTTCGTTGAATGCAACGTTGGCAAGATGCATATCCGATTTGAGCACGAGCAGGCCGGTCATCTTCGCATTCTCGATAACCTGCACCGCGTCGAAAATGCTGACATAGCCGAGATTGCCTGCAAACGTCACGTCCGTCCGCACCTTTTGCGGCGTGCGGT
>Ga0068853_100003660_pt1 | contig 11790 bp, 10 predicted proteins | sample KBSCornC32_FD_65655 | JGI IMG/M metagenome (GOLD analysis project Ga0068853, IMG submission 65655) | Corn rhizosphere microbial communities from Kellogg Biological Station, Michigan, USA - KBS Corn C3-2 | ecosystem: Host-associated > Plants > Roots > Rhizosphere > Soil ... | reverse complement strand
GCCATTTCCATAACGGGTTTAATGATACCATCTTTTAATCCATACACCCATCCATGTAAATGCGGTGCATTATCATTTTTCCATGCCCTTTGTATGATGGATGTTTGTGCCAGGTGATTTACCTGCTCTACAACATTCAATTCAACCAGCCTGTCTGTCCTCGATTCTTCGTCTTTTATGGCATTCAGTTCTTTTTCATGCACATGGTACACATCCTTAATATTCCTTAGCCACATATTTAATACCGGTTTAAAATCCTGGTTGCCCATCGCGGCCTTAACACCACCGCAACCATAATGACCGCAAACAATTACGTGCCTAACTTTTAAATAGTTTACTGCATAATCCAATACGCTTAATAAATTAACGTCGGTATGAACTACCATATTGGCAATATTGCGGTGTACAAAAATTTCGCCTGGCTGCGTGCCTGTGATCTTATCTGCAGGCACACGGCTGTCGCTGCAGCCGATCCACAAAAACTCCGGGGTTTGCAGTGCCGACAGGCGTTTAAAAAAATCCGGGTCTTCTTCATTTACTTCCTTAGCCCAGGCTTTGTTCTCTAATAATAATTTTTCGTATGTATTCATAATTTATACTGCTTTTAACGGTTGGTTGAATAATAAATGTACTGCTTTATACTGACTGGCTTTTATTTCCACCCTGATGTTCTTTAAATGAGCGTGGGTCATAAAATTATTGACCTCTTCTATAACATCCTTATCAATAAAATCGGCACGGGTTGCGTCGATCATTACAAAAGCGTTTTCGGGTACTTCTTCCAGTTTTCTTTTTATGATGGGCTTGTTTAAAAAAGAAACATCTTTTCTTAGCCGGAATAAAAATTTGTTATCATCATGCACCACAAAAACAGAAGACCTGAAATTACTTCTTACCATATAAAATAACCCCACTATTATCCCGATAACGATCCCTTTTAAAAGATCTGTTGTTACGATCGCAATTATGGTAATTACAAAAGGAACGAACTGGTCCCAACCCTTTTGATAAAAATTCCTGAACAAAGAGAACTTAGCCAATTTATACCCTGTAAAAATAAGTATAGCTGCTAATGCAGCAAGAGGAATTTTATTCAGGATAAAAGGAATAAAGCCCACACATAATAACATCAGCACGCCATGCAGTATGGTAGATAGTTTTGTTTTTGCTCCTGCATTTACGTTGGCTGAACTTCTTACCACAACAGATGTTAGCGGTAAGCCCCCGATCAACCCCGACACTATATTTCCAATGCCCTGCGCTTTTAGTTCCCTGTTAGGAGGAGAAACTCTTTTCAACGGATCCAGCTTATCTACAGCTTCGATACCAAGCAATGTTTCCAGGCTGGCAACGATGGCCAAAGTAAGTGCTGTTATCCAAACATCGCCATTTCGCAGATGATCAATGTTGGGTAAAGTAAACAATTGAAAGAATTCATTTATGGAAGACGCAGCCGGTAATGTCACCAGGTGTTTTACTTCCAGTGCATAACCGGGATAAGAAATTTTAAAGAATTCATTGATGGCCGTTCCTGCGAGCACTACTACCAATGGACCGGGAATAACGGCCAGCCATTTTTTTGATTTAATGAATTTTTGTTCCCAAAGAAATAATAATAAAAGCGCAGTTAAACCGATCACCACTGCAGAAGGCGTGATATAATTGAATGCGCTTAATATTCCTGAAAAAGTATTTTCCTTGTCGGGTTGTTCAAAACTTTCATCACCACCAAAGTTGGCATCATAGCCAACGAGGTGCGGGAATTGTTTTAAGATCAGTATTAACCCAATAGCGGCCAGCATACCTTTGATCACCGAATTGGGAATGTAATCACCAATAACACCTGCTTTGATAAAACCCAGGATCAACTGGATAACACCTGCAATAACAACTGCCAGGAGAAAAGCTTCAAACACCTGTAATTTTAAAATTGCTGCAGCTACAATTGTGGTAAGGCCTGCAGCCGGGCCACTCACGCTTAAATGCGAACCACTGCAAATACCGATAACGATACCACCAACCACACCGGCAATGATACCCGAAAATAAAGGGGCGCCCGAACCCAGTGCAATACCCAGGCAAAGTGGTAATGCTACAAGCAATACCACAATAGAGGCTGAGATATCAGCAGTTATATTCTGAAAGATTTTTTTCATTTTTGTTTGATTTTAAATAACGATCTACCCCGCAACTATAAACCTGTTTGCACATAACGATGCGTCATGGCATAACATGGTATTAGCAAGCGGGAATTGTTCAATAAAGAATAAGAATAAAATTTCTTTCCGTGGAAAAGAAAACGATCGAACTTAAATGAAGTTGGGAGGAGGTGTAAGTATCTCTGCCGTATACAATGAAGGCAATGTATCTGAAAAATGAAAGAAAGCATCTTTGTCCAGGATGATGAACTCGCTTAGAGGAATATCAAAATCATGCAATAGCTTGTCTTCATCCAGCTGCTGTACATTTTTGGCAGGAGCTTTTGCGGTTGCAGCCAATTCTTCGGTAAGCTGGTTATCGATGAAAAAATATTGTATCACCTGCCGCACAGGTAATAACTGTATGGCGAGCACTAATATTAAAACAAAACTTATTAGTTTTTTAAATTTCATCGCTGCAAATATATTGAATCAACACTAAAGAGAAGCAATCGGCAATGAAATAACAATTTTATGACAAAATATTTGCCTTCAGCAAAATTTAGTTTGCCACGGACACTTCGACAAGCTCAGTACAAGAATTTACACGGATAAATGCATTGTATTTGATTCGTGTACTGAGCTTGTCGAAGTGTCTGTGGCTAAACCCTTATGCCGCAGGCATAATTAAATATTCAAACCACCGCAGGCACTAATGGTTTGTCCTGTAACATAACTGCTTAAATTGCTGGCTAAGAATAGCGTTACGTTGGCAATATCTTCAACACTTGCAAAACGACCTAAAGGAATGCCTGCCTTATATTTTTCGGCACCTTCGCCTTCTTTTAAATAACTCGTCATGTCTGTTTCCACAAAACCGGGCGCAATAGCATTGCAGCGAATATTGCGGCTGCCCAATTCTTTGGCTACGCTTTTTGTAAAACCAATCACACCGGCTTTGCTGGCTGCATAACTGCTTTGGCCTGCATTGCCCATTTCACCAATGATGCTGCTCATGTTGATGATGCTGCCGCTTCTTGCCTTCATCATCGGCTTGATCACCTGCTTGGTCATATAAAAAACACTGTTGAGGTTTACCTTGATCACTTCTTCAAATTGTTCGGGGCTCATGCGCAGCAGTAAATTATCTTTCGAGATACCGGCATTGTTTACGCAGATATCAATTATACCAAACTCTTTCAATACATCATTCACAAAACTTTCGCAGGCTGCAAAATCGCTGGCATTGCTTTGATAAGATTTTGCTTTAACACCCATTGCAATTAATTTTTCTTCCAGTGCTTTGGCTTTTGCGGCACTGCTGTCGCTTACAAAAGTAAAAGCAACATTAGCGCCGTGTTCAGCAAATTTTAAAGCAATTGCTTCGCCAATGCCACGTGCTGCGCCGGTAACGATAGCTGTTTTTCCAGAAAGAAGTTGAACCATGATTGTAAAGATTTAAAGATTGTACCTGATTATTATTATGTTTTATTTTTTGCCTGACCTTCTAAGAATTTATTATTGTGTATTCTTTTAAACTCCAGGCTTTGAGCGCCAAAATTAATTAATAAACCAACAGGTAAATTCATACATTCTAAATAATTTAATGCCTGGGCCAAATGAATATCTTCCAGTTTTGAAACGGCTTTTATTTCTACAACAACTTTATTTTGTACCATAAAGTCAACCCTTCTTTTTCCAATTATTTGATTACGATAAAAAACGTTCATTTCGCTTTCCGCAACGAATGGGATATTATTAAACCGTAATTCTATCTCCAGAGCTGTTTGGTATATTTTTTCCTGGAATCCAGATTTTAATTCCGAGTGCACTCTCATAGCACAACCAATAATTGTCCTGGTTAAATCTTCATGGAGCATGGGTTATCGTGTTAATCCTTAAATCTTTTTAATCAAGGTTCAGGATCTCTTCTAAGATTATTCTCTCATTGCTTAACCTCGGCACTTTATGCTGTCCACCTAACTTTCCTTTACTCTTCAACCATTCATTAAAACTTCCTTTAGGTAAAACATGTACAATGGGGAGGCGCAGGGCAATATCTTTATGCCGCTTGGCTTCATAATCGCTGTTGATATCTTTTAGTGCATTATCCAATTCGTAAGTAAAGGCGGTGATATTATCCGGTTCTTTTTCAAATTCTATTAACCACTCATGTGCACCATTATTATTTTCACTGAAATAAACAGGTGCAGCCGTGTAATCACTTACCTGTGCATTGGTTTTTTCGCAGGCCACTGCAATAGCGTTATCGGTATTGTCTACAATTACTTCTTCACCAAAAGCATTCATATAATGTTTTAACCTGCCACTCACTTTTATTTTATAAGGGTTGATAGAAGTGAAAATGATCGTATCGCCAATTAAATAACGCCATAAACCGCCGGTGGTACTTATCACCAATGCATAATTCTTATTTAACTGTACATTTCCTAATCCTACTGTGTGCGGCTTTTCTTTTCCATATTCTTCCACGGGCATGAACTCATAAAAAATACCATGCTCTGTAAATAACAACAGGCCGTCATCATCAGGTTTTAATTGTCCTGCAATAAAACCTTCACTGGCATTGTATATCTCTAAGTAATTTATTTTTTCGCCGAAAATTTTATCAAACTGTTCCTTATAAGGCACAAAAGAAACGCCACCATTGATGTATAACTCAAGGTTAGGCCAAACTTCTTTAATGGTTTGCTTGTTCTTTATTTGCAGGATGCGTTTCAGTAAGATGAGCGTCCATGTAGGAACACCTGCAAGAGAAGTTACGTTTTCATTAGCGGTTATCTGTGCCAGTTGTTCGATCTTATTTTCCCATTCGTCAAGCAATGCCACGCTTAATTCCGGTGTTCGTATCCATTGCCCCCAGAAAGGGGAATTTTGCATCAGCACTGCGCTGAGGTCGCCTACCTGTATCTCTTCATTTATTTTGCTTACCTGGTGAGAGCCGCCAACAACGAGGCTTTTGCCGGTTAAAAGATCGCTGCCCGGGAAATTATTATAGTAATTGGTCAAAACATCTTTACTGGCTTTAAAATGATTGTCGGTAAGGCTTTCATCACTCACCGGGATGAATTTACTTTTATCAGTAGTGGTGCCCGATGATTTGGCAAACCATTTTACCGGTGTGTTCCATAAAATATTATGCTCGCCTTCCATCATCCGGTTGATATATGGCTTCACATCATTGTATTCCTGTATGGGAACATTTTTTTTAAATTCTTTAAGCGTGAACAGTTTGGCGAAATGATATTTTTTTCCAAACTCCGTATATTGCCCTGCAGTTACGAGATCCTGCAATACCTGCCGTTGAGCGGCCACGGGATGATTGCTCCAGTTTTGTATACGCCAAAAACGGTTTCTTGCAAGTCTTGAGATTATGGGGGAAAGCAATTTCATTCAACTGCCAAGATAGAAAAACTACAAGGATTTAAGCTTAATTATTTTTAGCGTGGATCAGCAACTGAATTTCACTCAGGATACTTTTAATGTCCTGGACCTTATCTTTTATTTCTTTGAACTTTGAAGAATAGACAATGTAGATACCGATCATGCCTAATAGACCAATACCTACAAAGGTTGCTACAAAAACCATCATGATTACATTATCATAAAAAGCAAAACTTTTGCTATAGGTTTCCGGCGAAATATCAGGTACCTTATAAAGAAGCGTTCTTATATTATCATCAATATCCTTGTTATTGTGAATGGCGTTCTTCACTTCTTTTACATAAGTAGCATAAACAGGGAGGTTAATATCTGAAGTGAGTGTAAAGTTCAATTTGTAAATGCCGATCTTATCTAGCAATTGAATTTTTTTATCTGATTCCTGTATCAATTTATCAATGATGCTTTCATAATTTGATCCCAATCCTTCTGCTGTATTTTGTTCGCCTTCGGCGGCTTCATCATGCAAATAATCTTTTCTTCTCAATTCAAAGTTCCTTCCTAAATATAAACGCCTCACCTGTTCATTACCGGCTAATTCTTCAGCAGTGCCGTGTTCAAATATTTTTCCGTCGATCAGCAAATAAGCCCTGTCGCAAATAGACAATGTTTCTGTAACGTTATGATCCGTGATGAGGATACCAATATTTTTATATTTCAGCTTGGCGATGATGGCCTGTATGTCTTCTACCGCGATAGGATCAACGCCCGCGAAAGGTTCATCGAGTAAAATAAATTTCGGGTCCACAGCCAGTGCACGGGCGATCTCTGTTCTTCGCCTTTCGCCCCCACTTAATGTATCGCCATTATTTTTACGTACCCGCTGCAGGCGGAATTCATCCAGCAGGCTTTCCAGTTTTTCTTTTTGCTGTGCCTTGCTCAGTTTGGTCATTTCAAGCACCGCACTGATATTGTCTTCTACGCTTAGTTTCCTGAATACACTGGCTTCCTGCGGTAAATAGCCAATACCCATCTGTGCCCTTTTGTACATGGGCAGTTTGGTAATATTGATATCATTTAAATAAACTTCACCTTCATCGGGCTTAACCAAACCCACTACCTGGTAGAATGAAGTGGTCTTACCAGCACCATTAGGACCCAGCAAACCAACGATCTCCCCCTGCTTTACATTAAAGGAAACATTATTTACCACGGTACGGCTGCCGTAGATCTTTACCAGGTTCTTTGTTTGAATAGTAAGACTCAAAAAAAATATTTGCTGCAAAAATAAGTGTTTAAGGCATCAAATCTTTTTAATTGACAGTCTTAACAGTTCATTGCCTTTAAGGAGTTAAAGCTTTTTTGTACCAAACAGTTTGCGTAAATTCACCAAGGACAAAATAAACGGGCAGTTAAAACGGACTAACTATGAATCAAATATTTTATATCAACCGGATAAAAAGAGGAATTGTGGTGCTTGCAACGGTTTCTTTATTCGCTTCCTGCCAAAAAGAGGTTACTGTGGATGGAGGAACTGACCCGGGTATTACCAGTCAAAAACCTAAAGTTGGTACGGTATGGACCTATCGTTATTATATTTATAACCCTCCTTCCGGCGGTAATGGCATACACAGTACCGAAACCGTACAATATAAAGCCAAAAGCGAAGAAGTATTATCGGGCGAAAAGTGGCTTAAGATCGTCAATATAGCCACAGACACTACCATATTTTTATTGAATGAAAAGACCGGCGGGCTTTATCAATATGCCAATAACAGCTCTAATTTATTTTGTAAAGACCCGGCTGCCATAGGTGATACTTACAGTAGTTTTAATGATATGAGTATGGAAGATTTTACAGTAAAAGGAGTAAAAGATACCTTATCTACCGGTATTGGAGATATCCCCGCTAATTATTATGAAGGGGTTAAAACAGCTAGACTTATTGACCAGCTATGGTATAACCCAAATGCATGGATCGTAAGGCGGCATTTCTTTTTAGCCCACTTTACACCATTAGGCGCTCTTATTTATTACAGGTACAGCAGTTTATACCTTGACAAAATCGAATATTAAAATTTAAAAGCCCTGTATCATTTTGAGAATGATACAAGCTGGCTTATGTTTGCACATTAATTTAATGGAATGAAAGTAATTGACCACATTAACGAGGCAAAGAATACCTTAATATCGTTTGAGATCCTCCCGCCACTGAAAGGAAAAGGCATACAGTCTTTATATAAACATTTGGACCCGCTGATGGAATTCAAGCCATCTTATATCAATGTTACCTATCACCGCAGCGAACATGTTTTTAAGAAAAACGTGGACGGCAGTTTTCAAAAAGTAGTAGTACGCAAAAGGCCGGGCACTGAAAGTATCTGTGCGGCCATCATGAATAAATACAGCGTGGATACCGTACCGCATTTAATTTGTGGCGGGTTTAATGTTAATGATACCGAAGACGCCCTCATCAACCTGAACTACCTGGGTATTGATAATGTGCTGGTATTGCGTGGCGATGCCGCAAAAAATGAGACCGCTTTTTTACCTGAACCAGGTGGACATAATTATGCCAGCGACCTGCTGAAACAGGTGGTTGACCTGAATGCAGGTATTTACCAGGAAGAAGAATTAAAGAATACCAGCCAAACCAAATTCTGTATCGGTGTTGCGGGTTATCCCGAAAAACATTTTGAAGCACCGAATATGGACAGCGACCTGCAGTACCTGAAAAATAAAGTAGACCTTGGTGCAGATTATATTGTTACGCAAATGTTCTTCGATAATGAAAAATATTATGCTTTTGTAAAAGCCTGCAGGGAAATTGGTATCACGGTACCCATCATCCCGGGATTAAAACCGATCTACTCTTTAAAACAACTCACCCTTTTACCCAAGGTTTTTCATATTGACCTGCCAACGGTTTTAAGCAATGAAGTGGCCAAATGTAAAACGGATGCTGAAGTTGAAAAAATAGGAACAGAATGGTTGTTGCACCAGTCAAGGGAATTAAAAAAATTCGGTGTGCCGGTATTACATTATTATACTTTGGGAAGGCCGAATATAATTGCTGATGTTGTAAAGGAGTTGGTGTAATTAATACAAGGTTTCCAACCTTATTGCATGGATTTGAATAGCAAACCCTTTACAAAGGTTGGAAACCTTAAAAACTTTATTTGCTTAGAGGAATACCTACTGAAATACTTACGGTACGATATTTATTTTTATCGTTCGCGGTGTTGTTACTTTCGGTAGAATTGATCTTAGCCAGGCCAAAACCATAATTTGCTTTAAGGATCAAATGCGCCAGCTGGAAACCTCCGCCTACATTAATACCATAATCAAAACGTTTCAATTTGTCGTACGATGCATCATCCTGCTGGGATGTAAAAGGATCGTCATTACTGAATTTAATAGAGGTATTTGATGAAGATGTCAGCGGTCCGAACTTGGAATCTGTTTTAGATTTTCCACCAACACCTATGGCGATATAAGGGCCTGCATTAAAGAACAGGCCGGTATTTTTTTCAAGAGGTACCGCGATGATCAAATTTAAAGGCAGCTCAACATACAAAGGATTGAAAGTTGATTTTACATAATCATTACCACCATTGAAATAGGTCTCTGCTTTGGAGCCATGGCCGGTAAGCAATAAACCGCTTTCAAGGTCAACTGTTTTTGATAAACCAAACCTGCCCATCAAACCCACATTGAAAGTGGTAAGCAAATTATTTTTTTCAGTATGCCCGTCATTGGTTTTTGTAATGTTAGCCAGGTTAACGCCCCCCTGTGCATAAAACAACTGTGCATTGGCATTTGCACAAATAAATAACACCGCCATTCCTGTCAATACTTTTTTCATTTTCGTGAGTTTTAGATTAATGATCCACATTTTAAGCCTACATACGCAAAAAGCCTGCCAACAGGTTCATGTTAACAGGCTTCGCAATATGATAAACAGCGAGTTAGCTTATTTAAGCAAGGATTGAAACACCGCTTCGTTTACGGTTACGGGGTACTTTTTCCTCAGCTCTTCTATCCATTTCTCCTCAATGATGTTTTGATAATCATTGATCACTAAACCCCTTGCTTCTTCAAAACTGCGTTGTTCATTTGCAGGATGCAGTTTTAATATTTTAATAAAAGCCGCGGTGCCGTCTGTTGGGCTAACGCTGATCTGGGTGAGCATTCCAGCAGTAACAGGTTCTTTTTCTGACAAAGCTATCTGTGCTAATTCATACCTTCCCGAATCGGCCTGCACAGTGTTATTACTTTCTTCAGCAACGGCTTTCCAGGCCTTACCATTTTTTACAGCGGCAAATGCCGCATCGGCAGCTTTTTTATTGGTACAGCTAAAAATAATTACATCAGCACTCGGTGTCCACAGGTATTTGTTTTTATGCTGGTTATAATATTTTAATAACCCGGTAGTATCACTTCCCGCGTTGCTCCACACTTTCCTTTCCATCACTTCAAAAAGTAAATTACCTTCTTTGAATTCCTCCATCTGGTAACGGAACTCCGGGCTGAATGTTTCTAAATTATTCTTATAATAATCCAGCGAACTTATGGTGATGAATTTTTCGAGTAATGCGGGATTGCTTTCACCTTTATAGATCTCCGGGTTAGTTTTATATTCCCTTACAAAATTCAACCATTCGGAACCCTTGATATTGTTTTTGCCTGAGAAAATTATTTTGTTGCTGATAGGAAAAACCTTTGCAGCATTTACAGCGGGGTTAACTACAATGCTATCCGCATAACGAAAAAGATCAGCATCTTTTACTGCCGGGTTTCTTTTATACCCAACCAGCTTTACTACCGACCCGGTAAAGATATCTTTGGCAATGCTTACCCTGCTATCCTGCAATACTTTTTGTTTTATCTCATACATATAGGTCGCATCAGCTTTAGTGTTTTGCACCGGCTGCACGCTTAACCTTTTTACAATATGAAAACCATATTGCGTAGGGAATGGCTTCGAAATTTCGCCGTCTTTCGACAATTTGAAGACGGTCTCTTCAAATTGCGGTTCATATTTTCCTACGGTGAATTCGGGCATTATGCCGCCCGATGTATAAGTGAGTTTATCATCACTATATTCTTTTGCCATTTCTACAAAATCAGCACCTGCAACCAGTTTTTGATAGATCGAATCTGCTTTTTGCTCTGCCAGTTTACTGTTCACCCCGGCATCGCCGCCTGGTGGAACAGCTATCAATATTTGCGCAACCCTCCATTTACCCACGGCCTTTCTTTCATCAACCAATTTAAAAATATGCAAGCCATTCTTTGAACGGTAAGCTTTACTGGCCTCGCCTTTCTTTAAACCGTAAATGATCTTTTCATATTCATACGGAACAGAAAAAGCGGTGATATAACCGATATCAGAAGTTTTAACAGGAACATATTTCACTGAAATATCTGCAGCCAATTTTTCGTAGTCTGTTCTTCCTGCCTGCAGGCTGCTGTATAATTCCTGCATTGCCTTAGCTGCTTTTAAAGAATCTGTTTTTTCATCTAAAGCAGCAAAGAAATGAACTACGTGAAGATCTTTTTGCGAACGGGTAAAAGCTTCATCCACCAGCGTGCTCAAAGCTTCATCATTGTTCATGTAGGTCTCATTCACCTGGCTGCGAAAATTGTCGAGGTCGCTGGTTAGTTGGGGTAATGTATCCAGCCGCATATCTTTTGCAGCCTTCACTTTCAGCTTAAAATTTGTATAAAGGTCAAGGTATTCCCTCAGCGCTTTTTCTTTATTGTCTGTAAGGGTCTTGTTTTTATTATAAGCACGCAAAAACTCTTCTTTATCTACTGCAGTATTGCCATAGGTAAAAAGGGTTTGGGAAAATAAAGCCGAGCAACACAAGCTGAAGGCAGAGAGCAAAACAATTCTTTTCATCAGTAGTTAAGTATTTTAAGGTTTGGTCTTCCATTTTACTTCCAGCAGTTCATTCATCTGGAGTATGGTCAATTTTTTGCCAATGATATTTTTATTTTTATCCAGGAGATATAGTGTAGGCGTTAAAGTAATATCATACAACTGCCTGAAGCTTGGTTTTTGTGCAGCAAAATCCGCGTCTTCCATAGCTTTTGTTTTGTATACATGCGTCCAGTCGCCGAGTTTGTGTTCGTTGATGAATTTTTCCCATTCAGGCTTTACATTCTCTTTATCATCAGGAGTTAGCACGGCATAGATCTTTACGCCATGGTTCTTCCAGCTGGCCTGGTAAATAGAATCCAGCCT
>Ga0068853_100003659_pt1 | contig 11791 bp, 7 predicted proteins | sample KBSCornC32_FD_65655 | JGI IMG/M metagenome (GOLD analysis project Ga0068853, IMG submission 65655) | Corn rhizosphere microbial communities from Kellogg Biological Station, Michigan, USA - KBS Corn C3-2 | ecosystem: Host-associated > Plants > Roots > Rhizosphere > Soil ... | reverse complement strand
GTATCGGGTCTACTTCCTGCGTGTCGTCTTGCGCGCGGCCTTTCGCGGCGCGGCTTTGCGTGCGGTCTTGCGCACGGCCTTGCGGGCGGTCTTGCGTGCGGGCGCCTTGCGCACCGCCTTCCTCGCGACCTTGCGGACGGCCTTCTTCACGGCCTTGCGCGCGGCGGCGACTTTCTTCACGACTTTCCTGACCGCCTTCTTCGCGGCCTTCTTCACGGCTTTCTTCTTCGCGGTCTTCTTCTTCGCGGCGCCGGCGAGTTCATCGGCGCTCTTGCGCGCCATGTCCATGCGGTGCGCGCGGGCGTAGCTCTGGATGTCCTTGAACGAACCGTCGGCGTTGCGGACGGCGTAGAGCTTCTTGCCGCCTCGGCTGTACATCGTGGTGCGCTTGGTGGCCATGCTTCGCTCCTCGGCGGCGCGGGTCGTCGTCACCTTCGGCCGGCCGCCGCGGGCCGGCCGAAGGTGCTTGCGAATCAGCGGCGACGGCCAGCCTTCTTCGCGGCCTTGCGGGCGGGTGCGCGCTTGGCGGCCTTGCGGGCCGGCGCCTTGCGCACCGCCTTCTTCGCGGCCTTCTTCACGGCCTTGCGAGCGCCGGCGGCCTTCTTCGTCACCTTCTTGGCGACCTTCTTGGCCGCCTTCTTCACCGCCTTCTTCGCGGCGGGCTTGCGCGCCGTCTTCTTCATCGCCTTCTTGACGGCCTTCTTCGCGGCGGCGACCTTCTTCTTCGCCTTCTTCACGACCTTCTTGACCGCCTTCTCTTCGGCCGCGGCCTTCTTCGTGACGGCCTGCTTCGCCTTGGCGACGACGGCCTTCACCTTGCGCGCAGCCTGCTTGCGCGCCTTGGCGGCCTTGTTGGCGACTTTCTTCGCGGTGTTCTCGACCGCCTGCTTGGCGTCCGAGGCCGCGGTGCTGACCGAACTGGCGACCGCGCTGGCGGCATCCGCGATCGAGCTGCCGATCTGCGACGCGCCTTCTTTCAGACCATCCAACGTACCGCCTTCACTGTGCATGGGGATCCCCTCTCCTGTTTCTCTGGTGTGTGAGCCTGACGGATGACGTGAATCTCGAGACACGGATGACGCAACGCCGGAAGCCGCTTGCCCATGCATCCACGGGCGTCGTTCGCACGATCAGAACTTGCCGTAATAGCCTTCTTTCAGCGCGTCGAACAGGTTGGCCGCGGTGTGCGTCTCGCCATCGTACTCGATCTCTTCGTTGCCCTTGACCTCCACCACTTCACCGTCCTCGAGTTCGAAGCGGTAGGTGGTGTTGGCCAGATCATGCTCCTTCACCAGCACTCCTTGGAAGGCCGCCGGGTTGAAGCGGAACGTGGTGCAACCCTTGAGCCCCTGCTTGTGGGCGTAGCGGTAGATGTCCTTGAAGTCTTCGTAGGGGTACGCGGTGGGGACGTTGGCGGTCTTGGAGATCGACGAGTCGACCCATTTCTGCGCGGCGGCCTGGATGTCGACGTGCTCGACCGGGCTGATGTCGTCGGCGGCGACGAAGTATTCCGGCAGCTTCTCGGCCGGGTCCTGCGAGAACGGCATCGCCTTGCCGTTGATGAGTTCGCGGTAGGCGAGCAGCTCGAAGCTGTAGACCTCGACCTTCTCCTTCGACTTCTTGCCCTCGCGGATCACGTTGCGGCTGTAGTGGTGCGCGAACGACGGCTCGATGCCGTTGCTCGCGTTGTTGGCGAGCGACAGGCTGATCGTGCCGGTCGGCGCGATCGAGCTGTGGTGGGTGAAGCGCGCGCCGGTCTCGGCGAGTTCGGCGACGAGCGCGGGGGCCACTTCGGCCACGCGCTGCATGTAGCGGCTGTACTTCGCGTGCAGCAGGCGGCCGGGGATCGCGTCGCCGACCTTCCAGCCGTCGGCGGCCATTTCCGGGCGCTTGCGCAGCATCTCGCCGGTGACGGTGAAGTCTTGGCTGAGGATCGGCGCGGGGCCCTTCTCCTTCGCGAGCGAGAGCGCGACTTCCCAGCCGGCGAGCGCCATCTCGCGGCTGACGTCCTCGGTGAACGCGCACGCGTCGGCCGTGCCGTAGCGCTTCTTGAGCATCGTCAACGTGCTGCCGAGGCCGAGGAAGCCCATGCCGTGGCGGCGCTTGCCCATGATCTCGGCGCGCTGCTGCGCGAGCGGCAGGCCGTTGATCTCGACGACGTTGTCGAGCATGCGCGTGAACACGCGCACGACTTCCTTGTATTCCTCCATGTCGAAGCGCGCGTTCGGGCCGAACGGGTCGCGCACGAACGTGGTGAGGTTGACCGAGCCGAGCAGGCACGAGCCGTAGGGCGGCAGCGGCTGTTCGCCGCAGGGGTTGGTCGCGCGGATGTTCTCGCACCACCAGTTGTTGTTCATCTCGTTGACGCGGTCGATGAGGATGAAGCCCGGCTCGGCGTAGTCGTACGTCGAGACCATGATCATGTCCCACAGGTGGCGCGCGCGCAGGTGGCCGTAGATCTTGCAGGCGACCAAGCCGTCGTCGCGCGTGACGTAGTTCTTGTGCGTGGGCCAGTCGCGCCAGACCACCTTGGCGGCGTCGGCGAGGTCGATCTCGCCCTGCTCCTTCACGTGGATCGGGAACACCAGCGGCCAGTCGGCGTCGTGCTCGACCGCGTCCATGAAGCCGTCGGTGATCAGCAGCGAGAGGTTGAACTGGCGCAGGCGCCCGTCCTCGCGCTTGGCCTTGATGAACTCGCGCGCGTCCGGATGGGAGACGTCGAACGTGCCCATCTGCGCGCCGCGGCGACCGCCCGCGGACGACACGGTGAAGCACATCTTGTCGTAGATATCCATGAACGACAGCGGCCCGGACGTGTACGCGCCCGCGCCCGACACGTACGCGCCGCGCGGGCGCAGGGTCGAGAACTCGTAGCCGATGCCGCAGCCGGCCTTCAGGGTGAGGCCCGCCTCGTGCACCTTCTCGAGGATGTCGTCCATCGAATCCTCGATCGTGCCCGAGACGGTGCAGTTGATCGTCGAGGTCTTCGGCTTGTGTTCCTGCGCGCCCGCGTTGGACGTGATGCGGCCGGCCGGGATCGCCCCGCGGCGCAGCGCCCACAGGAAGCGCTCGTACCAGTAGGTCTTCTTTTCCTGGGTGTCCTCGACCTCGGCGAGCGCCCGCGCGATGCGCTGGTAGCTGTGGTCGATGTCCTTGTCGACCGGCTCGCCCTGCTTGGACTTGAGGCGGTATTTCTTGTCCCAGATGTCGTAGGACGCCGGCTGCAGCGGAATCTCCGCCGCGCCGCGCGCGAGCTGCTCAAGGCGCACCGTGCTCATAGTTGTTTTCTTGCTCCCGTTACCCGTCGGCTCACGCCGACGTTGCCAACCGATGCCTGCGCCACCCTCCCGAGGCGACGCAGCCTCCTGCTTCCTGCTGCACCCAATCTGTTGCGCGGCACAATCTATAGGTTGCGCCGCACAAGGCGAACACAAGATGTTGTGACGCCGACGGGCAAAACTACGCCGCTCGCCGGATGAAGTAAAGCTTGACTCACAGCGAATCGCGATCTGACGCGATTCGTGACAGGCGACCCTTTTGAAAACGCCCGGCAGGGCCCGGATCGGACGCGCGCAGGGTCGATCCGGGGTCGACCGGGCGCCGAAACTGAACGGCTCCCCGCAGCGGGTGCGCCGATGCTTGAATGGGCCGAAACCGGCGCCTATCCGTGCGGTCAGAGCGTGGCGTGCGCCGCGGGCGAGTTCCGCGCGCGCACCCGACTCCACCCTCGAACACTTCCATCGAACACATCCAAGGACGTTGCCCATGACCCCGACCACCCGTCGTTTCGCCTACGCCTCGCTGCCGCTGCTGATCGGCCTCGCCCTCGGTGCGTTGAGCACGGGCGGCGGGCAGCCGGCGACCGCGGCGCTGCCGCCGGCGATCGACGGCCAGGCGCTGCCGTCGCTCGCGCCGATGCTCGAGCGCGTGACGCCGGCGGTCGTCAACATCGCCTCGAAGACGCACGTCGCAGTGCGCAACCCGTACTTCGACGACCCGATCTTCCGCCGCTTCTTCGGCGTGCCGAACATGCCGCGCGAGCGCGTGCAGCAATCGCTCGGCTCGGGCGTGGTGGTCGACGCGGCCAAGGGCTACATCCTCACCAACAACCACGTCGTCGACGGCGCGGACGACATCGCGGTCACGCTCGCCGACGGCCGCACCCTCAAGGCGAAGGTGCTCGGCACCGATCCCGACACCGACCTCGCGGTGCTGCAGATCCCGGCCGAGAAGCTCACCGCGCTGCCGGTCGCCGATTCGGCCGCGCTGCGCATGGGCGACTTCGTCGTCGCGGTCGGCGACCCGTTCGGCATCGGCCAGAGCGCGAGCACGGGCATCGTCTCCGGCCTCGGCCGCAGCGGCCTGCGCGGCTCGGGTTTCCAGAACTTCATCCAGACCGACGCGTCGATCAACCCGGGCAACTCGGGCGGCCCGCTGGTGAACCTGCGCGGCGAACTGGTCGGCATCAACTCGATGATCTACTCGCCGTCGGGCGGCAGCGTCGGCATCGGCTTCGCGATCCCGTCCAACCTCGCCAGCGACGTGCTGCGCCAGCTCGTCGCGACCGGCCAGGTCAAGCGCGGCGTGCTCGGCGTCGAGGCGCAGGACCTCACGCCCGACCTCGCGCGCGTGCTCGCGCTCGACGGCGCGCACGGCGCGGTCGTCACGCGCGTGCGCGCGAACTCGCCCGCGGAAACCGCCGGCCTGCGCGCGGGCGACGTGATCATCACGCTCAACGGCAAGAGCGTCGCCGGCGAGCAGGACCTGCACAACATCGAAGGCCTCACCGCGCCGGGTGCGGCGGTCGAGGTCGGCGTGCAGCGCGACGGCAAGCTCATCACGATCAGCACGACGCTCAAGCCGACCGAACTCGCGGTGCTCAAGGGCGACGCGCTCGACGCGCGCCTCGCCGGCGTCACCTTCAGCGAACTCGCCGACACGCTGCGCCGCCAGGGCATCGGCGGCGTCAGCGTGAGCCGCATCGCCGAGACCAGTCGCGCCTACGCCGCCGGACTGCGCAACGGCGACGTGATCGTCGCGCTGAACCGCCGCGACCTCGGCGGCGCGAGCGACTTCACGCGCCTGCTCGCGGCGCACCCGCGCCAGCTCATGCTGACCCTGCTGCGCGGCGACGAGGCGTATTACCTGCTGCTGCAATGACGACGGAACCGGTAGGGTGGGACGCAGCCGCGTAGCGGCGAGTCCCACCGCGCGCGCGCACCACGCCACTCGGTGGGACTCGCGGTCGATGCGTGTCGCGACCGTTCACGGTTCCGCGCCGCTGCGTCCCACCCTACCCGTGCCAGATCGCCTGCCGAACGACGGTGGGACTCGCGGTGGGTGCGTGTCGCAACCGTTCACGTTTCCGCGCCGCTGCGTCCCACCCTACTGTCCATTGACGATCGCGGCTGAAGCCGCTCCCACGGCACCGGACGGGCCGTTCAGCGAGCCCCCGCCCGCCTGTGCGCGCGGTCGCGGCATGCCTCCGACCTGCGTGCTAAGGTGCGCCCCTCTCCGTTCACCGCACGAACCGCACACCATGTCGCCACGCCGCTTCCTTCGCCCGCTGCTGCTCGCCACCGCCGCACTGCTCGGCACGGGCTCCGCCGTCGCCGCCCCGCAGGACGACCTCGTCTGGCGCGGCGACCACGCCACCGGGCGCGCGATCATGGACGACCTCGCCAAGGAGTACGCCAAGCAGAAGCTCGGCAAGATCACGCTGCAGCCGTTCAGCACCGTGTCGGGCCTCGACGCGGTCGCCAACGGCAGCGCCGACATCGCCGGCAGCGCGCGCGGCAAGTACCTGCGCCGTACCGAGGAGGCGCCGCTCGAGTTCTCGCCGGTCGCACTCGATGCGGCCGTGCTGGTGACGCACCCGAAGAACCCGGTGCGCAGCCTCACGCTCAAGCAGGTCTACGACATCTACTTCGGCCGCATCAAGAACTGGAAGGACCTCGGCGGCGAGGACAAGGAGATCAACCTGTACGGCATCGCCGCGCCGCTCGACGGCGTCGAGTACAGCTTGCGCGAACTCGTCTACCGCAAGGGTGACCAGCCGGTCGCGGTGCCGCGCCTCTACCTCAACACGCTCAAGCTCGAGGAAGCGGTCACGCTCGATCCGGCCGGCCTCGGCCTGTCCACGCTCGCCAACGTCTATGCGAACAAGGGCGTGCGCGCGATGGCGATCGAAGGCGTCGAGCCTTCGGTGCGCAACGTCACCGACGGCACCTACCCGCTCTACATCACGCTCTACTCGGTCAACCGCGCCGACTCGCCCAAGCTCGCCGCGATCGACAAGTTCCGCAATTTCCTCGCCACCCCGGCGGCGAAGGAGATCCTCAAGAAGCACCAGCTGATCCCGTACGCGGACGCGAACGACCTCGTCGCGAAGAACGAGGACCGCATGAAGTTCATCGACGCGCGCGTCGGCCGCGACGCGGTCGCCGCCGCCGCGCTCGTCGCGGGCACGACGCCGCCGGCCGCGACCTCCGCGCCGCGCGCGACGCTCGCCGCGAAGCAGGGCATCGCGCCGACCTCCGACACCGCGCAGGCCGCGCGCGAGAACCTCGCGCGTGCCGAGGCGAAGAAGCAGGCCGAAGCCGAGGCGCAGAAGACCGCCGAGGCGAACGCGAAGAAGGCCGCCGCGCCGAAGGCCGAGCCGGCCACGGTCGCGAAGAAGGACGATGCCGCGCCGAAGAAGGCCGCGGCGCCGGCCAAGCCGAAGGTCGCGAAGGCCGCCCCGGCGAAGCCGAAGGCCGAGGCGAAGCCGAAGGCGACCGCCAAGGCCGACGCGCCCGCGAAGCCCGAACCCGCCAAGGCGCCGACGTTCGGCAACGTCAGCGCGGGCACCAGCGGCAACTGAATCCCGCGCGCGGCGTCATGCGCATCCGCGCGGTCTCGCTCGACCTCGACGACACGCTGTGGCCGATCGAGCCCGCGATCGTCGCGGCCGAACAGGCGCTCGACGAATGGCTGCGCACGCACCACGCGCCGGTCGCCGCGGCGTGGCCGATCGCCGCGCTGCGTGAGCTGCGCGAGCGCGTGTCGGACGAGCACCCGCACCTCGCGCACGACTACACCGCGCAACGCCTGATCACGCTCGAGCGCGCGTTCGCCGCCTGCGGCATCGGCGACGAGCACGTCGCCGACGCGTACGAGGTGTACTTCGCCGCGCGCAACCGCGTCGACTGCTACGCCGACGCACTGCCCGCGCTGCAGGCGATCGGTGCGTGCTTGCCGCTCGCGAGCATCTCCAACGGCAACGCCGACCTCGGCCGCATCGGCCTGCGCACGCATTTCCGCGCCTGCATCTCGGCGCGCGAATGCGGCATCGCCAAGCCGGCCGCGGCGATCTTCCACGCCGCCTGCGACGCGCTCGGCATCGCGCCGGGCGAGGTGCTGCACGTCGGCGACGATCCCTGGCTCGACGTCGCCGGCGCGCGCGCGGCCGGGCTGCGCACGGCCTGGCTCAACCGCGGCGGCGGTGGCTGGCCGGACCACGAAGCGCTCGCGGACGTGCGGCCCGACCTCGAGCTGCGCGACCTCGGCGAACTCGCGCGCTGGATCGAGGCCCACGCGATCGCGGGCGACCGGGCCGGCTGAACGGTATCCCCGCGCGGCCCGCCGACGAGGCACAATCCGCGTTCGCCGCCGCTCGATGTCGATGCGCGGCGGGTACACCGGCCGCCGGCGCAGCGCATGCGCGCCGCGGCGATCGACGACGAGGACAGCGATGGATGCGTGGAGCATGACCAAGGACGCCGACGGCGCGACACCCCTGATCGCGGTCGACCGCACGAACTTCGCCGCGGTCGCCGATGCGCTCGGCGCGACGGTGCGGCGCTGGTGCGCGGCGAACGGTTTCGCCGGCGAGGCGGGCCGCTTCGTGCTCGTACCGGCCGCCGACGGCGGCGCCGGCGTCGTGCTCGCCGGCTGCGACGCGCGCGAGGGCCTGTTCGCGCTCGCTTCGTTGCCGGTGCGCCTGCCGGAAGGACGCTACGCGCTCGACGCGCGCGGTCTCGCGCTCGATGCCGCCGACGTCGCGCTCGGCTGGGCACTCGGTGCGTACCAGTTCACGCGCTACAAGAAGCCCGCGCGCAAGCCCGCGCAGCTCGTCGTCGACGACGCGGTCGCGACGCGCATCGAAGCACTCGGCGCCGCGGCGTACCAGGTGCGCGATCTCGTCAACACGCCGACCGAGGACATGGGCCCGGCCGAACTCGCCGGCGCGGTGCGCACGCTCGCCGAACGGCACGGCGCGCAATACCGCGAATGGGTCGGCGACGACCTGCTCGCGGCGAATTTCCCGACCATCCACGCGGTCGGTCGCGCGAGCCACCGCGCGCCACGCCTCGCCGAACTCACGTGGGGCACCGCCGGCGCGCCGCATCTCGTGCTCGTCGGCAAGGGCGTCTGCTTCGACACCGGCGGCCTCGACATCAAGCCCGCCGACGGCATGCGCTGGATGAAGAAGGACATGGGCGGCGCCGCGCACGCGATCGCGCTCGCCTCGCTCGTGCTCGCGGCGAAGCTGCCGGTGCGCCTGACCCTGCTCGTGCCCGCGGTCGAGAACGCGATCGCCGGCAACGCGTACCGCCCCGGCGAAGTCATCACGACGCGCGCGGGCATCAGCGTCGAAATCGACAACACCGACGCCGAGGGCCGCCTCGTGCTGTGCGACGCGCTCGCCTACGCGGCCGAGCACAGGCCCGACCTCATCCTCGACTTCGCCACGCTCACCGGCGCCGCGCGCGTCGCGCTCGGCCCCGAGCTGCCCGCGCTGTTCGCCAACCGCGACGATGTCGCCGGCGCATTGCTCGACGCCGCCCAGGCGACGCGCGACCCGCTCTGGCGCCTGCCGCTGTGGCGCCCGTACCTGGCGATGCTCGACTCGCACGTCGCCGACCTCGCCAACGCGGGCGCTTCGCGCCACGCCGGCGCGATCACCGCGGCGCTCTACCTCGAACGCTTCGTCCCCGAGGCGCAGGCCTGGGCGCACCTCGACGTCTATTCGTGGAACGACGCCGACAAGCCGGGTCGGCCGCGCGGCGGCGAGGCGCAGGGGCTGCGCGCGTATTTCGAGTTCCTGCGGCGGCGGTATTCGTAGGTCGCGAGATAGTCGCGGGAACGCGATTGCGACCGGGTTCATGTTGACCCGGTTAGGACCAGCGCGCTCCTGCGCGCAGACGCAAACAGCATCGCGGCTTCCGCCGCTCCCACAGAACAAGCACGCGGCACGCAGCAGAGCACGCGCTGTTGTGGGAGCAAAGGAAGTCCCGATGCTCTCCGATCAAGGGCATCACGACGACGTGTCCGCATCGATCGGCTTGCCTTGCCTTGCCTTGCTTTGCTTCGGCTTCTGCGCGCAGGAGCGCGCCGCTCTTCCGGGCCCCCGTTCAGCGGCGGTGAACGGCGGACGGATCAGCCCGAAGGGGCACGCGCAGGGATGCGAGACGAACACGCAGGGACGCGAGTCGGTTTTCGCGAAGGAAGCCTTGCCTGCTGTCCAACAACGAACAGCGCACCGCACAAGCTCCCTCACCCTGCCCTCTCCCGCAAGCGGGAGAGGGGAAACCGCGCATCGAGACGAGCGGGCAGCGAAAGAGCATCGCGGCTGAAGCCGCTCCCATGAAGAGGGCGATGGCGACGAGCGAGCCTACCGCCGAAACGAAAAAGGCCCGGGAACCCGGGCCTTTTCCATCACTGCATCGCGCGCGGCGCGATCAGTTCACCTCGAGCGGCACGACCGCCCCGCGCGGCAGCACCTGCTGCGCGAGCTTGGTGTCCGCACGCACGAGGCCGATTTCGTCGGCGAGGATGTGCGCGGCTTCGTCGAGGATGATGTCGCGCTTCTCCTTCGCTTCCTTCTCGCGCGCGACCTCGGTCGAGATGCCGCGCTCGTCCGGCTGCAGGCCGTCGTCCTGCAGGGCGGGCTTGTCGCCGTCGTCCTCGGCGGCGGCGCCGGCGACGCTGGTCTTGCCGTCCGCGCCCGCGACGCCGTTCTTGCCGTCGGCGCCCGGCTTGCGGCCGCCCTTGTCCTTGGCTTCGTCGGTGATCTTGGCTTGCGTCTTCGCCGCGGGATCCGCGTCGGGCACGGCGTGGCCGACCGCGGCGTCGCGCGCCTTGCGCTTGGCTTCCTGCTCGTCGCGTTCCTTGCGTCGCACCTGCTCGTTGAGCGACACGGTCTTCTGTTCGCGCAGCGTGCGCAGGTCGGCGAGGTCGGCCTCGAAGTTCTTCCACTCGCCGTTCGCGGCGACGCGGCCGGTATGGCGCTCGGCGAGCAGCGGCACGATCGGCTTGAGGTCGGCGACCGGCTGGTACTTCGCCGGCGCGATCGACGTCCACGGCAGCGCGTTGTCGTAGCTCGACTCGCCGAAGTCCTGCGCGTCGACGGTGAGCGGGAAGCTGATGTCGGGCGTCACGCCGCGCAGCTGGGTCGAGCCGCCGTTGATGCGGAAGAACTGCGCGATGGTCATCTTGACCTCGCCGTACGCGGGCTTCTCGTTGTGCGCGACGTCGTCGAGGTCGACGAGGTTCTGCACCGTGCCCTTGCCGAACGTCGGCTCGCCGACGATGACGCCGCGGCCGTAGTCCTGGATCGCCGCGGCGAAGATCTCCGAAGCGGACGCGGATGCGCGATTGACGAGCACCGCGAGCGGGCCGTCCCACGCCATGCCGGCGCGCGTGTCGGCGTCGGCCTCGACCTGGCCGCTCGCGTTGCGCACCTGCACGACCGGGCCCTTGTCGATGAACAGGCCCGTGAGGTCGGTCGCCTCGGCGAGCGAGCCGCCGCCGTTGTTGCGCAGGTCGACGATGACGCCGTCGACCTTGTCGGCCTTGAGTTCGCCGAGCAGCTTCTCGACGTCGCGCGTGGCGCTCTTGTAGTCGCGGTCGCCGCGGCGGCGCGCGTCGAAGTCCTGGTAGAACGTCGGCAGCGAGATCACGCCGATGCGGCGCGTGTGCTGCGCGTCCTTGATCTCGATGACCGACTTCTTCGCCGCCTGCTCCTCGATGCTGACCTTCTTGCGCACGAGCGAGAGCGTGATGTGCTTGCCGTCCGGACCCGCGTCCGCCGGCAGCACCTCGAGGCGCACGACGGTGTCCTTGTTGCCGCGGATCTTGTCGACGACGTCGTCGAGGCGCCAGCCGACCACGTCGGTGATCGGGCCGTTCTCGCCCTGGCCGACGCCGACCACGCGGTCGCCGACCTTGAGCTGCTTGGACAGCGCGGCCGGGCCGCCCGGCACGATCTCGCGGATCGCGGTGTAGTCGTCGTCGCGCTGCAGCACCGCGCCGATGCCCTCGAGCGAGAGCTTCATCGCGATGTCGAAGTTCTCCGACGCGCGCGGGCCGAGGTAGTTCGTGTGCGGCTCGATCGACGACGCGTAGGCGTTCATGAACGTCTGGAACACGTCTTCGCTGTTGAGCTGGCGCACGCGGTCGAGGTAGTTCGCGTAGCGCTTGTCGAGCGTGTCGCGGATGTCCTTCTCGGCCTTGCCGGCGAGCTTGAGGCGCAGCCAGTCGTTCTTGATGCGCTTGCGCCAGACGTCGTTGACCTCGGCCTCGTCCTTCGGCCACGGCGCCTTCTCGCGCTCGTAGACGTAGCTCTCGTCCTTGCTGAAGTCGAAGCCCTTGGCGAGCAGCGAGCGCGCGTAGGCGACGCGTTCACCGACGCGCTGCTCGTAGATGTTGAACATCGCGTACGGCGCGGCGAGGTCCTGGTTGTAGATCGCGTCGTCGAGCGTGATGCGATACGGCGCGAACTTGTCGATGTCGGCCTGGGTGAAGAACA
>Ga0068853_100003658_pt1 | contig 11792 bp, 10 predicted proteins | sample KBSCornC32_FD_65655 | JGI IMG/M metagenome (GOLD analysis project Ga0068853, IMG submission 65655) | Corn rhizosphere microbial communities from Kellogg Biological Station, Michigan, USA - KBS Corn C3-2 | ecosystem: Host-associated > Plants > Roots > Rhizosphere > Soil ... | reverse complement strand
CGGTTGTGGAGGCCGGTGCCGCCGATGATCGCCTGTTCCTGGGGGTCGAATATGCCGTATACGGCGTCCTGGCCGAGGTCGAACTGGCCTCTGAACTGGCGGATAAATTTAGCGGTCCATTCTATTTCCTGCGGCTGGTCCTGTGCCCAGGGTATCCAGGGGCGGAGGTGTTCGAGGCTGCCGTTAATAGAGGTGAGTAATTTTTCTGCGTCGCCGGGGGTGTAGCAGCGTAAAATAAGGCGGCTCGTTTCTATTCTGTAGGATTGCATCATTTGACGGCTTTTTTGTGAGGATGGATCATTTGAAGGCTTTTTTGTGGGGATGGATCATTTGAAGGCTTTTTTGTGAGGATGGATCATTTGAAGGCGATGAGGAGTTGTTTGACCATGCCGTCCATGGCGGAGTTCTCTATCCAGCGGACGACGGCGACGAGGTCGTGTTCGGGGTCAACGTAGATCATGTTGGTGCCGTTGCCGATGTGGACGAATGCCGAGGCGGGGGCGCTTGGCAGGAGTCGGTGGTCGGTATTGAGGAACCAGTTCATATATCCGTATGTGGGCTGGGCGGGGGTAGGCGTGAGGGCCTGACGGACCCATCGTTCGGAGATGAGCTGGTTGCCTTCCCAGTTGCCGTGGTGGAGGGTGAGGAGTCCGAAGCGGGCCATGTCGTAAGCGTTGATAAACATGCCGCCGCCCCAGTGGCCGCCGCCGCTGACGGACTGGACGGGCTGGCCGTCGAGGACGATCCATGAGTTCCGGTAGCCGTTCCACCGCCAGGTGGTAGAGGCGCCGATAGGGTCCATGATATATTTTTTCAATACCTGTGGGAGGGGCTGACGCCAGACGCTGGTGGCGGCGAGGGCGAGGGCGTTGACGCGGACGTCGTTGTATTTGTAGACGGTGCCGGGGGCGTTGCGTTTGCGGGTTGGCCATTCTTCGGGTTTGCCGGTGGGGCGGTCCGCCCAGTCGGGTTTGTCCCAGAGGGTTCCTTCCCAGTCGCTGGTCTGTCGGAGCATTACGTCCCAGGTGAGGGTGCGGTTGTGGGGGGAGGAGAAGGGGTAGATGAGGTTGTCCTGGTCGGGAACGCCGGGGATGGGGTCCCGTGGACCGGGGGCGGCCGGCGGTTGTGGTGTGGGCCGGAAGAGTTCGATCGGGGGAATATAGGGGGCGACGGTGTCCATGACGTTGCGGATGATGCCCTGGTCGACGGCGAGTCCGATGACGGTGGACAGAAAACTTTTCGTGACGCTGTGGGTGATGTCGACGCGTGCGGGGTCGCCCCATTCGGCGACGATATATCCTTTATATATGATGAGTCCGGTGGCGTCGCCACGATCCTTCAGCGGGCCGACGGGTTCGTCGAAGGGTTCGCGGCCGAAGGATTCGGCCTGGGCGAGGTGCTGGTCGCGGGGAGCTCTTGCTTCGTTGTCGATGGCGAAGCGGATGGCCTTCCGGAGCTGCGCCGAGTCGAGGCCGAGGGTAGCAGCGGTACGGTGCGCCCACTCTCCTTTGGGGGGAAAATAGGATTGGGCGTGGGTTAGGACCGGCAGCAGTGTTAACAGGAAGACGAACGGTTTCATCCCCTCAAGTTACGGCTATTTCTTTAGTCTCGTCCCGAGGTCGGAGAGGTCGAGGTGTTTGTCGAAGGTCTGCATTGTGCCTGCGAGGCGGACGAGGATAGTTCGGGCTTTACCCCAGTCGTCCATTTTGAATACGGGTGCGTTGAGGTCTACCACCTGGTCGTCGAAAATAGTGGAGACGTAGACCTGACGACTGACCAGCTTGTAGTTCTCGGGCATGTTGAAATACCATACGAGGAAGTTGCGACCGTGGATGGTCATCCATTCGGTGGAGAGCTGGGAATAGTTCTGTTTGAGTTTCTTTTTATAGTAACTGAGCTCATAGTTCATGTATTTTGTCAGCAGTTCTTTTTCCTTTTCCGGGCCGGAGAGGTGGCTCTTCAGGGATTTGTCGGCCGGGACGAGGGTGGCCTGGACGATCTGTTTGTCGATGGTGACAAAGCCGGGGACGTCGGAGGGTTTGACCGATTTATAGGGGATGTCGAAGGTAAAGGAATGGGCGGGGCCGGCGTAGGCGAGGACGGAGCGATGGCGGCCTTGTATGAGGTGGGCATGGACGTCTTCGTTCGGGGGTGTTTTGGGGGATTGAACATGGATGGCCGGAGGGTTGGTTTTTGGGCTGGCGGCGGAGCCCAGGGCGGCGGCCAGGGTAAGGGATATCAGGATGGGTCTCATGGATCCGGGTTTTGTTAAAAGTTTGAACAATGGTGGTTATGGCAAAAAAAACAGCATAAAATATAATTTTTTGCCATAACATGGCTAATGTCTGAACTGGACTTTGTCCAGTTAAACGGAAAACGGGGCGCGAAAGGTATATCTATTGGGAAAAATTGATAGTTTCACGGGATGAAGAAATTTCTATTTGTCGTGGCGATTGCTGTGACCTCGTTCGCATATGCCCAAAAAAAGCCTGCAAGTCCGGTTCCGACGGACACTTCAAAACCCAAACCTTCGGGCTTCCCGCCTTTTTCTCTTCCCAAAGCGGGGCCAAAGCCTTACAAAGACGTAATAACCGACAAGGCCGTGACGCATAAGGGGCTGTTCACGGTACACAAGATCGACGATAAATGGTATTTCGAGATCCCGGATTCTATGCTGCTGCGGGAGTTTATGGCCATTACCCGGTTTGGCAAGACTGCGGGGGGCGGGGTGTATGGGGGAGAGCTGGCCAACCAGCAGACCCTTCAGTGGGAGAAGGGGCCTTCGAATACGCTGTTCCTCCGGGTCGTCACGCTGGTCAGCATGGCAGATTCGTCGAACAAGATATACAAGGCGGTTCGCAATTCCAATGTCAATCCGATAGCAGCGGCTTTCGAAATCAAGGCTTACGGCAAGGATTCGAGCAGTATTGTCATCGATGTGACGGACTATTTTAAGGGCGACAACCTGATCGTGAGCATTCCGCCGCCGATAAAAAGCCGGATGAAACTGGGTGGTCTTGCCGCGGACCGGTCGTATATCGAACATATCAATACTTTTCCCATCAATACTGAGATAAGGAGTGTAAAGACCTTTTCTACCGGCGGGGGAGCGCCTTCACCGTTCGGTATTTCCATCGTGTCTCCGACCGATGCGGCGGGGGCCATTACCCTGGAGATGAACACCTCGCTGATCCTTTTGCCGGCAACGCCGATGTCCAAGCGCTTATTTGACAAGCGGGTAGGGTTTTTTGCGGAGGACTATACCGTCTACAGCGACGACCAGCAGAAGATCGACAATCAGGAGTTCATCGTTCGCTGGCGGCTGGAGCCGAAGCCCGGGGACCGTGCGAAATGGGAGAAGGGTGAGCTGGTCGAGCCTCAGAAGCCGATCGTTTACTATATCGATCCGGCGACGCCCAGGCAGTGGGTACCTTATCTGATACAGGGTGTAAATGACTGGCAGCAGACCTTTGAGAAGGCAGGTTTCAGGCGTGCCATCGAGGCGCGGGAGTGGCCGGAGAACGACAGTACCATGAGTCTGGAGGATGCGCGTTATTCGGTGCTGCGTTATTTTGCTTCCGATATCGAAAACGCTTATGGGCCCAATGTGCACGATCCGAGGAGCGGAGAGATCATCGAAAGCCATATCGGCTGGTATCATAATGTTATGGAGATACTGCACGACTGGTATATGGTGCAGACGGCGGCGGTGGACCCGAAGGCGAGAAAGATGCATATGGATGACACGCTGATGGGGCAGCTTATCCGATTTGTTTCTTCCCATGAGGTAGGTCATACCCTGGGGCTGAGGCATAATATGGGCAGCAGCAGCACCGTGCCGGTGGAGAAGCTGCGGGACAAGGCCTGGCTGGACGTACACGGGCATACTCCTTCTATCATGGATTATGCGCGGTTCAACTATGTGGCGCAGCCTCAGGATAATATTCCCGAGGCCGATCTTTTCCCGCGTATCGGCGAGTATGACCGTTGGGCTATCCAGTGGGGATATTCCTGGTCGGGGGGCAGGACGCCGAAGGAGGATGCGAAGGTCGTCAATAAGTGGATCATCGACAGTCTGAAGTCCAATCCGCGGCTGTGGTTCGGCGGGGAAGGTTTCAATGGCGATCCGCGTGCGCAGATGGAGGACCTGGGGGATAACAGTATGAAGGCGGGTGAATACGGAATAAAGAACCTGCAGCGTATCCTGCCTAACCTCGGGGTCTGGACGAAGGAAGAGGGTGACAAATACGAGAATCTTTCCGATATGTACAAGCAGGTGGTGGCGCAGTTCGGCCGCTATATGGGGCATGTGCTCAGGAATGTGGGTGGGGTCTGTGAGACCTTCCGGAGTGTGGAGGAGCCGGGGGATGTCTACGAGCCTGCGCCGAAGGCGCGTCAGCGGGAGGCGGTTGCATTTTTGAACACCCAGCTGTTTGAGACACCGCGCTGGCTGCTGGACAACGATATTCTGAACAAGATCAGCAGTCCTTCTTCGGGTGACCCTGTCGGGTCGGTGCAGACGGGGGTGTTGGGCAGTCTGCTGTCGTCTTCGAGGCTGAACAATCTGCTGCAGTCGACCAACCGGTATGGCGCAGTGAAGGCGTATACGGTGGATGACCTGCTGGATGATACGCGCAAGGGTGTCTGGAAAGAGCTGGTGACGCACAAGGCCATCGATGTCTACAGGAGGAATCTGCAGAAGACCTATGTAGAGTCGCTGATCTCCATTATCAATCCCGCTACGCCTCCGGTGACGGGTGGCATAATGATCCTTTTCGGACCGAATACCAAGAACACGGACCTGCCTTCCATTGCGAGGGCAGAGCTGACCGGTCTCCGGAATAGTCTGCTGGCTGCGATACCGCTGACAGCGGACCGGTTGAGCAAATACCATCTCCAGGACCTGGCCGACAGAATCCGGCAGGCATTGAACCCGAAGGGCTAGAGAACAGGTTGAGGGTAAATTTCTGCCCCTGCGCTATTTCGGCGCGGGGGTTTTGTTTTTTGCTACTTGCTAACAGAGACCTTTAGCATCTTTTTCTGCGCTTTGGGACATGGGATGAGCGCGTCTGCAGGGAGTGTGAGTTTGATGAATCTTCTGAGGTGTTCGTCATAATATTTACAACGGACGTTACCTCTGTTTTCATGTACCTCTTCAACGATTAGCTTGATATCCAACAAGCCAGGAAAGGTTACCTCATCACCAGCCTTTAAAAAATCATACATAGGCAGAGATTTTTAAGGGTGATTGCTAAAGTCGTAACATAGGACAAGGTAAGAAAGGCCGGTATAAAATCAAATTTTATTATCCATGGTTACACGTAGAGGTAATTTGTGTCCACTGGCAGGACTTTTGTAACTTTCTGGTATTAAAAAAGTCTTCCATGATCGGAATTTTACCTGGTATTCCTCCCAATGTTGCGGGCTTCAGGGCAAGCGGGGAAGTTACACACGAGGATTATGAGAATGTTGTTTTCCCCGAGATCCGTCGTCACGTGGAGGCCTTTGGTCATCTCAATTTTGTCTTTTATGTAGACACTTCCCTTAAAAACTTCTCTGCCGGCGCCTGGTTGCGGGACATATGGATGGGGATCAAGGGGTTTGCGCGCTGGCATAGGGTGGCGATCATTTCTGACGTAGAGCGGATCCGCCGGTTCACGGACGCCATCAGCCATTTATTGCCGGGTGAGTACAGGGGGTTCACTACGGACGATCTGGAGGAAGCGATCCGGTGGGCATCGACGGAGGAGAAGGAGGTCGATGCGGGGATTGTGCCGGACTATATCGAGCGGTTATTGCCTCCACAGGTGAGGGGTGAGGCGACCGAGACGGCTGCGGCTGTCGAAACTGAGCGGGAGGAGGATGCCCGGTATATATTTGAGCGGGCGTCCGGGCGGATGCTGGATGTCAACGAGTGGACGGATCTGTGCGGGTCGCTGGCGGCCGGTTTTCAACTGGCCGACGACAGCGGGCATGATCTTCAGGGGCATGCGGCGGTAAATGATTTTATCCGTATCGATATACCGGGTCCGGGTCCGCAGGAGGGGAGGGGGTATGACTGGGTGCAGGTCGAGAAGGTCGAGCAGCCGGTCAGTAACGGGGCGGATGAGCTGTTCCTGATACAGGTGCGGCCTTCGGCTGCGCCGCCGGTGAGGGACGGCGCCGAGCCGGCGCATTTCCTGGAGGATTCGGCGACGAGCACCTTTGTACTGGAGCGGAAGGGGAAGAATGTGTCGATGACGGTGTATGGTCGAAATGAGGTGCCCAATAGCCGGTTGACCGAGAATCCGGATAAATTGAGGAACAGGGTGGTTGGGACTTTGGGGGCCATTGGGCTTTCCAAGCTGCAGTGGAAGGCTCTGGTACATGGGTTGCTTAAGAAAGAGTAAAAGGTTTTTTATGGCCAATCCGGATCAGTTCGGGCGTTACAACCGGAGGAGGTATGTGGTGCTCATCGTCGTCCTGTTTATCATCGTTATTTCTTTTTTTGCGGGCAAGTGGTATGGGGGTAGGCGGGGACCGGGCATCCCCGAGCCCGTGCCGGCTGCCAATTCGTCGCAGCCGGCGCCCAATGGAGAGGACCGGGCGGGCGTGCCGCCGGACTCGCTGTCGCATTGAGCGGCTGGGTACCGGCGGGGCCGTATAGGGGAATGGCAATTGCATACCCTCTCAAAAACTCCTATGATATATAAGGATATTCCGGCGGGTAAGCCGGGGCACAATTTGGGTGAGGGCGAGCGTGCGCTTTCGGCCGTCGCGGGGTCGTTGTTGTTATACTTCGTTGCGAAGAGACACCGGATCGACAGTCTATTGGTGGCTGGGGGCGGCTATCTATTGTATCGTGCTGTTTCGGGGCATTGTCCGTTGAGCTCCCTGATCAGGGGATCCGCGGGCGGCGGGCATGCATCGAATATCAATGTCCGTTCGCAGGTGGTCGTGAACAAGCGGCGGCCGGAGGTGTATGCGTTCTGGCGGAATATGGAGAATCTCCCGTTGTTCATGAAACATATCGATCATATCGACGTCATCGACCCTATGACTTCGGCGTGGAGGATGCATATGCCGGCTGGACTGGGGGATATCCGGTGGGAATCGAGGATCGTGAAGGATATCAAGGATGAAGAGATCTCCTGGCATTCGGCGGAGGGGGCGGCGATCGAGAATACGGCCAAGATCAATTTTACGGATACTCCCGGAGGGGCTACTCGTATCGACGTGATGGTTTCGTATCGTGCTCCGATGGGTGTGATCGGTGAGCGGGTCGGGAGGGTACTGACGCCTGTGTTCAGGGACAAGATCGCCGCGGATATCAACCATTTCAAACACTACATAGAAAATGCCGGCATTGCCGGAGACTGATATGCGGTATCTGGTACTAGCCTCCGACTATGACGGCACTCTTGCCGACCAGGGTCTTGTCGGTCCCGAAATCATCGAAAAGCTGAATTTGCTGAAGTCTACGGGCAGGAAGCTGGTGTTGGTTACGGGGCGGGAGATGAAGGACCTGGTGATCGTCTTTCCTGGTTTTAAAGTTTTCGATCATATCGTCGCGGAGAATGGGGCGGTCCTGTACAACACTGCTACCGGTGAGGAGCAGCTGCTGGGGCAGGGGCCGGGGCCGGAGTTTGTGCGGGAGCTGCAGCGGAAGGGTGTGCATCCCCTGTCGGTAGGCAGGGTGATCGTGGCGACCTGGGTGCCGCACGAGCAGGAGGTGCTCGAGGTCATCCGGGAGTCGGGGTGCGAGCATCAGGTCATCTTCAACAAGGGGGCGGTGATGATCCTGCCGCCGGGTGTCAATAAGGCGACCGGGTTGCAGGCGCTGCTGCACCGGCTGCAGTTGTCGGCGCACAATGTAGTCGGGGTGGGGGACGCGGAGAACGACAGTTCGCTGCTGCAGGCGGCCGAAGCGGCTGTTGCGGTAGGGAATGCCCTGCCGTCGCTGAAGCAGGCTGCGGACTGGGTGACGCCGGATGGCCATGGCGCCGGGGTATCACAGCTGATCGACCGGCTCGTGCAGGAAGACCTTGCGGGACTGGATGAGTTGCTGACCCGCCATTATATCGAGTTAGGAACGTATAAGGACGGGCGGCCATTCGCTATCAGCCCGTGGCGCAGTGGTATATTGCTGGCGGGGGCCTCGGGCGGCGGGAAGACGACCTTTACCATCGCCGTCATCGAGGGGCTTATGAAGAAGGGGTATCAGTATTGTCTTATCGATCCGGAGGGGGATTACCTCGAGCTGCCGGGGGCGACGGTCATCGGGAACGAGCGGTCTTTGCCTCCGGTGGATGAGATCGGGCAGTTGCTGAGGGACCCGTTGCAAAATCTTGTGGTTTGCACTTTGTCGGTTCCCCTGAATGACCGGCCGGAATTCTTCTCCCGGCTGTTGTCTGTGCTGGTCCAGCTGCGGAGGGATTATGCGAGGCCGCACTGGCTGATAATGGACGAGGCGCATCATCTGGTGCCGTCTCCGTCGGGGATGCCGACGGCGAATATGCCGTCGGATTTTTCTAATTTTATAGTAGTAAGTACTTCGCCGCATGCCCTGCATGGCGAGGCGATGTCGAAGATCGGGATGATCATTACCATTGGGGAGAATCCGGGTTATCCTTTTGAGCAGTTTGGGCAGTTGGTGGGAGAGGAGGTGCCTGCGGTGGTGCCGGCTTTGGAGAAGGGAGAGGTCTGTGTTTGGGAAAGGGGCGGTGGTCCGCCGGAGGTGGTGCGGTATCATCCGCCGCGGCAGTTGCAGCAGCGGCATAAGAAGAAATATGCGCAGGGGGAGATGGGCGAGAATAGTTTTGTATTCAGGGGGGAGGATGGGCGGCTGAATCTGGTGGCGAATAATTTACTGATGTTCCTGCATATCGCGAAGGGGATCGATATCGACACCTGGGTGTATCATTTGAAGAGAAAGGATTTTACGAACTGGTTCAGGGGGACTGTTCACGATGAGGAGTTGGCGAAGGTCGGGGAGGAGGCGGAGGAGATGGGGGATGCGGCTGCGGGGAGGAAGAGGGTGTTGGATCATATTGAACAAAAATATACTGCGGGGTGATCACCGTGGGGGATGATATGCTTTCCAAAAAAAGACAAAAGAAATATCTGACAAAGAAGGAGAAGCAATGGCTTCTGCAGCTGCATGTTTTCGGCGAATCGGGGGACCCGGAGGCTATTCATCAGCTGAGGCTGAATGTGAAGAAGGTAAAGGCTTTTGTGCAGATGATGAAGGCGTGTTCCGACAAGCGGATCGTGAAGGATTTTGGGCCGTTGAAGAAGATGTTCCGTCAGGCGGGGAAGATAAGGGATGCGGGGAACAGTCTGAAGCTGCTGAAGCAGTTCCAGGTGTCGTTTGCGGAGTATAGCGGGCGGCAGGAGCGGCTTCAGAAGGAGGCGGAGACAGTGTTTAACCAGCGGGCGGAGGAATATAAGAGAAAGGGGAAGAAGGCGGGGCGGCGGCTGCAGGCGGATCTTCATTCCGTGCGGAGCAGTTGTATCAGGGACTGGTATGCGTCGAGGCTGATCAGGATAAGTGTTCTTGTGACGGCCAGCGGGGATCTGCTGCATGAGGCGCGGAAACGGATAAAGGAACTGCTGTATGTGGAGAAGTTATTGCCGCGGGCGCTTGCGCAGGAGATCGGGCTTGACAAGGATTATCTGGATAAGTTGCAGGATGTCATCGGGGACTGGCATGATATGGCCGTTATTGTGGCGACCTATGCGGGACGGGAGGGGGCAGACAGTCAGGCGATGGTGGACGAATGCAGGAGGAGGGAGGAAAAGGTGCGCATGCTTGCGGGCGATTTTTATCTCAAGGCTCATTTGACATAGGCGGCGAGTATCTCCGGGTGGTTGATCTTTATATTTTTCCCTTCTGTCGTTATTATTTTTTTCTCAATTAGTTCGGTAAAGAATTTAAAAACGGTTTCGTATGTGGTGCCTGCGTAGGAGGCGATGTCCTGGCGGGTGAGGGTTATTGCCAGGAACTGGTCGGCATTGTGGCCGAAGGTGCGGCTGATGTCGAGGAGGGCGTCGGCTATTCTTCCTTTTACTTCCTGGTGGGTGAGGTTGCGCATCCTGTTTTCGGCTTTTTGGAGTTCGGCGGCGTAGAATTGCATGAGGGTGTAGGTGAGGGAGGGGTTGGCTTTGAGGGATGCTTCCCAGAAGTCGTTGGGAATGAAGCAGACGGTGGTGTCTTCGAGGCTGGTGGCGGAGATTGGATAGGTGGTTTGGCTCATGAGGCCGCGGTGGCCGACGATGTCGCCGGCTATGGCGAATCGGATGATCAATTCCTTGTTATCGGTCCATGGGGCATGGATCTTGGCGGCGCCGGAGTAGATAAAGAAGATGCCTTCGACCTTTTCGCCGATCTGGAAGATGGATTTGCCCTTTTTTATGACAAAAGTCGATTTTTTAATGGCGATGAGCTCTTTCCACTCGGGGATGCAGTGCTGACAGAGGAAACAGTCGTCGAGGCCACAAGGTACTTTTAGCATGGTGTAATAATAAGGAAACGGTTTGGCATTTCTTTGGGGCGGCATAAAATATTGTGTATTTAATGTTATTTTATAAAATAAACATAAAGAGGTTTTGAAAAACATGATTTGTGCAATAATTTTGCCGACATGAGAAATAATGGTGACAGAATACCCCTTTCCATTTCCCTTGGTGATGCCGATGCCATACGGATGTCGGCGCGGAGGGGCGCCCCGGTGAACAAGAGGGTTTTTTATCTGAGTGTACAAGTGATTGTAAATGCGATAGTTATTGGGCTAATAGCCAAGGGGCTGGTCTACCTTATCAGTCTGATCACGAATCTTTCCTTTTACGGCCGATTCTCGGTGCAGGAGGCCTCACCTGCTGGTAATCAATTGGGTGTGTTGGTTGTTCTGGTACCCATAATAGGGGCTGTTATCGTCGGTTTTATGGCGCGATATGGCAGCCGGGCTATCGGGGGACATGGTATCCCCGAGGCGATGGAGAAGATCATCCTCAGTGAGAGCCGGATACCTCCGGCTATCACCTTTTTGAAGCCCTTGTCGGCGGCCATTTCGATCGGAACGGGTGGGCCTTTCGGTGCGGAGGGGCCGATCATCGCTACCGGCGGGGCTCTGGGGTCCGTTACCGGTCAGTGGATACATATTTCTTCGAGCGAGCGTAAGATCGTGCTGGCTGCGGGGGCCTGTGCGGGTATGGCCGCGATATTCGGCAGTCCGCTGGCGGCGGTTTTGCTTGCGATAGAGTTGTTACTTTTCGAGTTCTCGCCGAGGTCGGTGATCCCGGTGGGGCTGGCCTGTGTAACGGGGGCGGGCATGCATATTCTTTTGTTCGGGCATCAGCCCGTGTTTGCGATGGGGGCGGTGCCGACGCCTTCCGATGGTGCGCTGGCGGTGTATGTGCTGATGGGCGCGTTTATCGGTGTTGTGGCGTCGCTTGTCTCCCGCAGCGTATACTGGATCGAGGATATGTTCGAGAAGTTGCCGATCCACTGGATGTGGTGGCCGGCGATTGGGGCGATAGCGATCGGTGTGGTCGGTTATTTTGCTCCGCGCACGATGGGGGTAGGTTATGATAATATCACGTGGCTGCTGAAGGGGGACGGGGCTCTGGCCGTGATCGCGAGCCTGTGTTTTCTGAAGTATCTGTCGTGGTCCATTTCACTTGGCAGCGGAACATCGGGCGGCACGCTGGCGCCTTTGTTCACGATCGGTGGTGCGCTGGGTGCGCTGATGGCCGGGGGGCTACTGAACATTTTTCCGAACTGTGGTATCAATATCGCTACGGGCGCGCTGATC
>Ga0068853_100003656_pt1 | contig 11792 bp, 7 predicted proteins | sample KBSCornC32_FD_65655 | JGI IMG/M metagenome (GOLD analysis project Ga0068853, IMG submission 65655) | Corn rhizosphere microbial communities from Kellogg Biological Station, Michigan, USA - KBS Corn C3-2 | ecosystem: Host-associated > Plants > Roots > Rhizosphere > Soil ... | reverse complement strand
GGGGAGGTCGTGATCGTGCTCGAGGGTACCACTCTTCAACCGCTGGCGGAGGACGAGTTGCGATCTCGGGCCCGCCTGATGCGCGCCGCCGGACTCAGTGCACGCGATGTTGCTGCCGCGCTCGTGCGCGAGGGCGGCGCGTCACGCAATCTTGCCTATCGACTCGCTCACGAAGCATGAGAATCGTACGCGCATACGCCGCATCGCTCGCGGCGCTGGTCGCGCTGGCGACCTTGGGCGCGGCCCGGAACGATGGCCCGCGCCTCGCCATTGCTCGCCTGCAATACGAGGGCGGCGATTGGTACGCCAACCCGTCGAGCCTTCCAAACCTCATTGAGGCGATCAACGAGCGGACGTCATTGCGGGTCGACAAAACCGAAGGTCGCGTCACCCTGCTCGATGACCGCGTGTGGGACTATGCGTTCCTCCACATAACGGGTCACGGCGACATTCGGTTCAGCGATGCCGAAGTGGACCGACTGCGGCAGTATCTCCTGCGCGGTGGGTTCCTGCACGTGAGCGACAACTACGGGCTGGATGCGAATTTCCGGCGAGAGATCGCGCGCGTTTTCCCGGATCGTCCGCTGGTCGATGTGCCGCTCACGCACCCGATCTATCATTTGGTGTACGAGTTCCCCAACGGTGTCCCGAAGATCCATGAGCATGACGGGAAGCCGGCGCGGGGGCTGGGGATCTTCATCGGCGATCGACTCGCGGTGTACTACGACTTCTCATCCGACCTCGGGAATGGTTGGGAAGACACGGGCACCTACAACGACCCACCTGAATTGCACGAGGCGGCGCTTCGCATGGGCGTGAACCTGTTCGTGTACGCGGTGACGAGCCGCCCGGCGGCATGACGGTCATCGATCTCGTCGATCGCGAACGCGGACGCATCTCGCGACTGATCGCCGCCGCGGGTGGCGCGGCCGCGGTCGGGTTGGCGGCATTGCTGCTCGCGGTGGGGGTGGTGCTACTCGGTCGCGCCCGATGGATCGACCTCCCGCGTGTGGTCCCGTTCGTCGTGTGGCTGGCGGTCGCAATCGTCGCGATAACGGCCATCTGGTGGACGCGTCGTCGCCTCGCGCGCGATGCGTCCGTGAGCGGCCTCGCGTTCGAGGTCGAGCGCGAGCAGTCCCTGCGCGCCGGCGCGGTTCGCGGCGCGCTGGAAGTCGCCAATACGGGCACGCTCGGTCGGTACAACGCCGAGCAGGTGGCGAAGCGGCTCAAGGAAAAAGCCGGCAACCGAAGCCTAACGCCGACGCTGACGCGACGAGCTCTGGTCAGGAGCGGCGGCGCGGCCGTCGTGGGGACGCTCGGGATCTTCCTCCTGGCGACCCGGTCGTCCGCGACACCAGACGGATGGCGCGCCATTGCGCATCCCGTTCGCGCGTGGACCGGAACGCTGCTCGCTCCCATCGCGTTTCAGCGTGCGCCGAAGAGCGTGCTGCGCGGTGAGCGGCTCACACTATCCATCGCGGCGCCGGAACGTCGGCGCGTTACGCTGTATCAACGGGCGAAAGGCTCGGCGTGGCGGTCATCGCAGCACGAAGTCCACGACGGCGTCGCGAAGGTCCGGCTCGCGCCGATGGATGCGGACCTCGCCTTCTTCGCGACCGACGGCAGGACCGTAAGCGACACGGCGTCGGTGGCGCTGGTCGAGCGACCATTCATCGGCGACGTCTCGGTCACGGCAACGTTCCCGCGGTATCTGGATCGGCGCGCCGAGACGCTGCCGGTCGGGGAAGCGGCGCAGCTGCCACGAGGTACCGTCCTGACGATCTCCGGTCACTCGTCCACCGAGCTCACGGGCGTGTCACTCGCGAGGGCGAGAGACACGGTGCGCCTAACGCCGGCCGGCCGATCGTTCACGGGGCGGCTGCCGGTGGTCGAGAGCGGCCGGTACGAATGGAGCGCCGCCGGTGTTGCCGGACCGATCACGGAGTTGCCGGCCGCGCTCGAATTCGAGGTCGTTCCCGACTCGGTGCCACACATCGAGATTCTCGCCCCCGCGACCGACACGACCGTGTCGGCTGGTGACACGATTCCGATGTCGTTCCTCGCGACCGATGACCACGGGCTCGCGAGCGTCGTGCTTCGGGTGTGGAGACAACCCGAGGGCGGGACCGCGATGGCGGAGACGAAACGGCCGCTCCTCTCGCAGCCAAGCACGCAGTGGACTGGCAACGCCATCGTGTCGCTGCCCGACCTCGGCGTCCAGCCGGGCGAGGCGGTGCACCTGGTGGCGGTGGCGATCGATGGGTCGCCATGGCGTCAGAGCGGATCGACGCGTGAGCTGGTGCTCCGCGTGCCCGGCATGACCGAGGCGCGCGCGAACGTGCGTGCCGCCGCGGATTCGGCGGTGGAACGAGCCAAGGCGGCTGCGGCCGCGCAGAAAGCGCTGCAGCAGCGGACCGCCGATGCGGCGCGCGCGCGCCAGCGCAACATCCCGAAGAACGGCGATCAACAGGGCTCGGGCAACAAGAGCTCGATGTCCTACGAGGCCGCACAGCAGGCGCAGGCCCTGGCGAAGGAACAGCGCGAGCTGGCAGAGCGGATGCAGCAGCTTCAGCAGAACGCGCAACAGATCGAGAAGCAGCTCCAGCAGAGCAACGCACTCGACAGCGCGCTGTCGGCGCGGCTGCAGGAGGCGCAGAAGTTGTTGAAAGACGCGCTGACGCCGGAGCTCGCGGAGAAGCTGCGCAAGCTCGAGGAGTCGGCGCAGAAGCTGTCCGCCGAAGACGCGCAGAAGGCGTTAGGCGACCTGGCGCAGCAGCAGAAGGGGCTGCGCGAACAACTCGAGAAGAGCGTCGAGATGCTCAAGCGCGCGGCACTCGAGGGCTCGATGCAGACACTCAAGGAAGAGGCGAAGGACCTTTCCAAGGCGGAGCGCGCGAACGCGGACTCGATGGCCAAGGCTCGCGATCAGGCGCAGAAGCAGGAAGCGCAGAACAACGCTCGTGACCTGGCCGACCGGTCGCGCGACCTGGAGAAACAAGTCGAGGAGCTGCAGAAGCGACTCGAGCGCGAGAACGCCGACGCGGGTGCGCAGCGCGTCAACGACGCGAACCAGCAGGTGAAGGAATCGGCGCAGGCAATGGAGCGTGCTGCGCGCAATCAGGCGCCCGATCAGAAGCGTGGCGAGAATCAGCAACAGAACGACCAGCGCTCGCAGCCGCAGATGTCGCAGCAGATGGCGCAGGCCGCTCAGCGACAGAATGGTCAGCCGCAGAACGGTCAGCCGCAGAACGGTCAGCAACAAAGTGGTCAGCAACAGAGTGGCCAGCAGCAGAATGCGCAGGGCAACAAGCCGCAGGACAAAGACGGTCAGGCGCAAAAGGGCCAGGAGAAGCAGGACGGTCAGCCCGGAGCTCAGAAGCAGGGGCAGCAGGGGCAACAGTCGCAGCAGGGGCAAACGGGCCAGCCCGGCCAGCAGCAATCCGATCAACAGTCCGGACAGCAGGGTGGTGGGCAGCAGTCGGCAGGACAGCAGTCGGCCAACGATGCCGCGGATGCCATGCAGAAAGCAGCCGACCAGCTGGCCGATGCTCGGCAAAAACAGATCGACGCATGGAAGCAGGAGTTGACGGGTGAGCTCGATCAGTCTGTCCAGGAGATGCTCCAGCTCTCACGACAACAGGAGCAGATCGAGCAGAAAGCACGGCAGAATGTCGACAAGCAATCGTTGCAGGCGGAACAGAGCGCACTTCAGCAGGGAGTCCAGCAGGCAGGCAAGCGACTGACCGAGGCGGGGCAGAAGTCCTCGCTGCTCTCTCCGCGGGCTCAGCGCTCCGTGAGCGACGCGCAGAAGAAGGTCGATCAGGCCACGCGCGATCTCGCGAGCGCTCGGCAGACCGACCAGGCGGCGAGCTCGATGCGCGAGGCATCCGAGGCGTTGAATCAGGCGGCGGCGACGCTCGTGCGCGACCGGGAGCGGGCACAGAACGCGAGCTCCGCGTCCGGGTTCCAGGAGATGCTCGAGCAGCTCAAGGACATGGCGCAGCAGCAAGGGTCGCTCAACTCGCAGACCGCGGAGCTCATCCCGCGGCCGGGCGCGCAGCTCGATCAGCAGGGCCGCGAGCAGGCGCGGCAGCTTGGTCGCCAGCAGCGCGAGGTCGCGGCGTCGCTCGAGGAGATGAGTGACCAGGATCGAACGGGCCGGGCCGACGAGCTGGCGAAGGAGGCGCGTCAGCTCGCGCAGGCACTGGAAAGCGGGGCGCTGGATCCGAACGTCATCGACCGGCAGCAGCGGCTGTTCCGCCGGATGCTCGATGCCGGGCGGACGCTCGAGCGTGACGAACGCGAGGACAACGGCAAGCGCGAGGCGAAGGCCGCAACCGGCAACGAGCTGTTCCTCCCGCCTAACGCGAATGCCAACGGCAAGGCGGCGTCGAAGTTCGCCATGCCGAACTGGAACGACCTCCGCGGGTTGACGCCGGAGGAGCGACGCCTCGTGCTCGATTACTTCAAGCGCATCAATGCGGAGAAGCCGTAGCGCAAGGGTCGCCTTTACGTTCGCTTGGGTGTTGACGCTCGCGCCGCAGGCGGCGCGAGCGCAGGCGCAACCGGGCCTGCCGATGCGTGCGCTCGAGCTCGAGCAGGCGGGGCAGTGGCGCGAGGCGTTGAGTGCCTACCGCGCGGCGCTCGACGAATCCACGACGGCGGCGATTCTCGGGATCGAGCGTGTGTACGATCAGCTCGGGAAGCGCGACTCCATTCTCCCGCTGATCGACTCGCTGATCACGAAGCGCCCGCGCGAGCCGATGCTGCGCACGGTGCAGCTCCGCACGTTCGCGTATCTGCACCGCGACGAAGCGGCCGCGGCCGCCTTCGAGCGCTGGGTGCAGATCACGCCTCGTGATGCCGTCCCGTACCGCGAGTATGCGCGTCTCCTGCTCGATGCCGGCCGGTCGGCGGCCGCCGACACCGTGCTGCAGCGGGCGCAGCGCGCGTTAGGCGGGACGAAGGACATCACGGTGGAGATGGCGCAGCTGCGTGCTGCCACCGGGCTCTGGGAGCTATCGGCGCAGAGTTGGCGGGACGCGATGATCGCGTCCCCATACCTGGATCAGGCGGCGGTGTTCTCGCTGTTTCCCACGCCCGATTCCCTACGTGGCGCCATTCGCCAGGTCTTCCGCGCGCCGCCCGTGCAGGTGGAAGCACGGCGGGCGCTCGCATTCCTCGAGGTCCGTTGGAGCTCGGCGCGTGAAGGGTGGCTCGCGTTGCGCGACCTGCCGCCCAGCGACGAGGCCGTGAAGGCATGGACCGAGTTTGGCGACGAGGCGGAAGCGTCCGGCGCGTGGCTCGTGGCGCGAGACGCGTTTGCGGCGGCGTTGGCCCACGCGCCCACGCGGGAGCTCGCGGTGCGCGCCGCGAACGACGCCTTGAGTGGCGCCGACCCGGCGTCGGCGGTGAAGCTCCTCGAGCCGTACGCCGCGGCAACGGACTCCGAGAGCGTGCGCACCGTCCTGCCGCTGCGCGTGCGCGCACTGAGCGCGTTAGGCCGCGCCGCCGATGCCGAAGCCCTCATCACGGCGAATGCCTCGCGGCTCGATTCCCTCGCGCACGTCCGTCTCGTGCGCATGGCCGCATGGGGCTGGGTTCGCGCCGGCGATCTCGCGAAGGCGCGCGCCGCGATGGGCACGACGCCGATGGGCGAGGACGAGGACCGGACGATGGGCTGGATCTCGCTCTACGAGGGCGATCTGAAGACCGCTCGCCGCATTCTCAAACGAACCACCGAGACGGACCCCGATCTGTTGCTCGCGCTCGCGCTGCTTGGTCGAACCAGGGTGGACAGTGCACCGGCTGTTGGGAGCGCGTTTCTCGCCCTCGCTCGCGCCGATAGCGCGGCGGCCGCGACGAAGCTTGTGACGGCAGCGCCGCTCGTGCCAGACGCCAGCGCGCTTCTGCTCAACGCGGCGGCGCGCATCTATTCGGCGCGGCATGACGACACCGCCGCCATCGCGCTCTGGGACCGCATTGTGAAGGACTACGCGTCGGCGCCGGAGGCGGCAGAAGCCGAGCTCGAGTGGGCGCGGACATTGCGGCGCAACGGCGACCGGTCCGGCGCGGTAGAGCATCTCGAGCATATGATTCTTACCTATCCCCGAAGCGCGCTGGTGCCCCAGGCCCGGCGCGAGTTGGACCTCGCTCGCCAGAGCGTTCCCTCGATATGACACATCCATCGTCTGATCGGCGCGGTGTCGCGCGGTCCTGGATTCGTTGCCTAACGAACCGGACGCGGGGCCTGCTTGCGCTCGTGACTCTCGCGGTCGCCGCGCAGGCCGCCGCGGCGCAGCATCTGCTCGTCCCCATGGACGACGCGCAGCAGAATCACCTCAAAGCGTATGGACTGACGTTCAACGCGCTCAAGGCCGGGAACCGCGCCGAGTGGTTCATCAACTACCGGGGTGGGTCGTTCCTGCTTCCGGACGGGCAGGAGCTCCGGAAGACGGCAACGCTCAGCGGCGTGACGTTCGAGCCGCTCGACAACGGGCGTCTCGCGCAGATCCGCGCCGAGATCGCCAGCGGCAACATGGATGCCGTGACGCTGGAGAAGGCGCCGCGGATTGCGATCTACACGCCGCCGAAGTCTCCGCCTTGGGACGACGCCGTGACGCTGGCGCTCCGATACGCCGGCATCGAGTACACGACGGTCTGGGACGACGAGGTCATGAACGGGGACCTCCAGAAATATGACTGGCTCCACCTCTTTCACGAGGACTTCACCGGGCAGCTCAACAAGCTGTACCTCGGATTCCGCGACGCGCCGTGGTTTGTCGAGCAGCGCGAGCGGAACCTCGATGCCGCGAAGCGCCTCGGGTTCGCCACCATTCCCGCGCTCAAGAAAGCGGTGGCGGAGCGCATCCGCCAATACGTCGAGGGCGGGGGATTCCTCTTTGCCATGTGTGGGGCGACGGAGACGCTCGAGCTGGCGATCGCGGCGCATAACGCGGACATCGCCGCCGCCTACGCGGACGGAACGCCGATCGACGAAGACGTGGATGCCAAGATGGACTGGAAGCGCGCGATGGCGTTCCGCGATGTGCACGTCGAGCAGTCGCCGTTCACCAACTCGATGAGCGATATCGATGGACATCAGGTGAATGTGCCCGCGCGGCGCCAGCCGCTCGGACAGTTCACGCTGTTCGCGTTCTCCGCGAAGTTCGACCCCGTCGCCACGATGCTCGTGCAGGATCATCGCACGGTCATCCCCGACTACTATGGCGTGACGACGAGCTTCAACAAGGCAGTCATCAAACCAGGTGTGACGGTGCTCGCCTACGAGGAAGGAGCACCGTGGGTGAAGTACATCCACGGGGACTATGGCAAGGGCTCGTGGACGTTCCTCGGCGGCCACGATCCGGAAGATCCGCAACACAACATCGGCAATGCGCCGACCGATCTCGCGCTGCACCCGACGTCCCCCGGCTATCGGCTGATCCTGAACAACGTCCTGTTCCCGGCCGCCAAGAAAAAGCCGCTCAAGACGTAATTGGTTCGTGAAATCTTCGGGCGGAGGCTATCTTCTTGATCGTGCCGCCGTCCGCAGTCTTCGAACCCAAGCACTCTCGCCTCGCCTCATCGCCTGCCGCGGCCATGCGAGCCGCCATACGGCTCGCGGGCGGGCGGGAGGTGTGCTTCGTCTGCACGATTGACGACGAGGGCATCGTACGCACCGCACGGGTCGCGGCGCGCGGAGACGTCGAGAGCGTGCTCGCACTGCCCGGCTTCGCGGAACGCGGCGAGATGCTCGTCCACAATCACCCGTCAGGGTTGCTCGAGCCTTCGGACGCGGATCTCGCGGTCGCCGCGCGGATGCACGACGACGGTGTGGGCTTCGGGATCATCGACAACGATGCGCGCGAGCTGTACGTGGTCGTGGAGGTGCCGCGTACGGTACCCGACACGCCGCTCGAGGCAGACGCCATCGACGCGGACCTCGGCCCCGATGGTCCGATCGCGCGACTACTGCCGAAATACGAGGATCGGCCTGCGCAGCGCGAGCTCGCCGCGAAGATCGCGCAGCTCTACAACGATGGCGGCGTTGGGCTCCTCGAGGCGGGCACCGGGATCGGAAAATCGCTGGGCTACCTGATCCCGGCGCTTCGCTGGGCCGCCGCGAACGGCGAGCGCACGGTCGTGTCCACCAACACGATCAACCTGCAGGAACAACTCGTCGGCAAAGACCTGCCGTTCCTCGCGCGCGCGCTCGATGACCAGCCCGTCCGCTTCGCGCTCCTCAAGGGATGGCGCAACTACCTGTGCCGGCTGCGGCTCGAGCAGGCCGTGTCCACCGGCACCGCCCTGTTCGAGGAATCGTTAGGCAACGAGCTGACCGCGCTCGCGGCATGGGCCGAGCGAACGACCGATGGGTCGCTTAGCGACCTGCCGGCGCCGCCACGGGCCGAGCTCTGGGACGAGGTGTCTGCCGAGCCCGACCTGTGCAATCGCGCGCGATGTCAGTTCTACGACAAGTGCTTTTTGTTCGCGGCGCGGCGTAAGGCGGCGCAGGCAGACGTGATTGTGGTGAACCACCATCTTCTGATGTCCGACGTTGCTGTGCGGCGCGTCTCGCAGAACTGGGACGACGCGGCGGTACTGCCGGCCTACTCGCGGTTGGTGGTCGACGAAGGCCATCACATGGAAGACGCGGCTGCCGCGCACCTCGGTGCAACGGTGACGCGACGCTCGCTGCAGCGACTCTTCGCGCGGCTGGACCGAACGGGGAAGGGCATTCTGCCAGCGCTCATGGCGCGTCTTGCCGAGGGGAAGGATCTCCTCAGCGCGGCGAGCCTCGATCTCGCCGCCACGAAGCTGTCGCCTTCTGTACTCGCCGCGCGCGATCGTGCAGGGCTCGTGTTCGACCTACTCTCGACACTGCTCGACGAGAGCGGTGTGCCGGTGCTCCGCCTGACCGACGATTTCGCGGGGCACCGGATCTGGCGAAACGGGCTGGAGATGGCGCTCGACGAGCTGCTGGCCGAGATCGAGCTGCTGCACGACGGGCTGCGTGTGGTACGCGAGCGGCTCGAGGTCGACGAGGCGCGGGCGGAAGCGGTTGCCCCGCTGCTCAACGAGCTGCGCGGCATCGCGCGACGCCTCCAGAGTGCGGGTGACGCGCTGCGACGCACGCTCAAACCGAAGCAGGACGAGGGCGCCGCGGTCCGGTGGATCGAGGTACGCGGGAAGGACCGCAATCTCGCGGCCACGTCCGTTCCGCTCGACCTCGCACCCGTGCTGCGGGAGGATCTATTCCGGCGTGTGCGCACGGCGGTGGTGACGAGCGCGACGCTCGCCGCGGAACAGCGCTTCGATTTTCTGAGCCGACGTCTCGGTCTCGACGACCCCGAGCTCGAGCCGACGACGGCACTCTATCCGTCGCCGTTCGATTTTCCCCGGCATGCGCGGCTCGCGATTCCGACGAACGCACCGGCGCCTAACGTCGATGCGCCCGCGCACATCCAGTTCGTCGTACGCGCCGTGCTCGATGTCGCCACCGCCTCGGATGGCGGGATGTTCGTGCTCGCAACGAGCCACCGCGATGTTCGGTTGGTCGCTGCGGAGCTGCGAGCGCGAGGTGTCGAACGGCGATGGCCGCTGCTCGTGCACGGCGACGACGGTCGTGATGCACTGCTTCGACGCTTTCGAGAGAACGAACGAGCGGTGCTCGTCGGAACCGCGAGCTTCTGGGAAGGCGTGGACGTTCCGGGGCATGCGCTCCGCGCGCTCGTCATCACCAAGCTGCCGTTCAAGGTTCCCAACGAGCCTGTGACGGCGGCGCACTGCGAGTCGATCGAACGTCGCGGTGGCGACGCGTTTCGCGAATACATGCTGCCGCACGCATCGCTGCGTCTGAAGCAGGGATTTGGCCGGCTCATTCGCACGGCGACAGACCGCGGCGTCATCGTTTTGATCGACCCGCGCGTCATCTCCAAGTCGTACGGCCGCACGCTCCTGGACGCGCTGCCCCCCGCGCGACGACTGGTTGGTCCGTGGGCCACCGTTCTCGAGCACATTCAGGCTTTCTATCAACGGGACTAGCCGTACTGACTCCCTATGACCGGACAACGCCCGTCCAAGATCGTATGCGTTGGCAGGAACTACCTCGAGCACGCGCGCGAGCTCGGGAACGAAGTTCCGGCCGAACCACTCATCTTCCTCAAGCCACCATCGAGCCTCATCGATGGCGGGGAATCGATCCTGCTGCCGCCACAATCGGCGCAGGTGGAGTTCGAGGGGGAGATCGGCGTCGTCGTGGGGCAGCGGCTCCGGCATGCGTCGGAAGCGACCGCGATCCAGGCGATCGCCGGGATCGTGGCGATCAACGACGTGACGGCGCGCGATCTCCAGCGCAAGGATGGGCAGTGGACCCGCGCGAAAGGGTTCGACACATTCTGCGCGGTTGGAAAGCCCCGCGTTGGCGGGATGACGGCGGATGAGCTAGCGAAGCTCGAGGTCGTTACGCGTGTGAACGGCGAAAAACGTCAGCACGGCAAGGCGGCCGATATGGCGTTCTCCATTCCGTTTCTCATCTCGTACATTTCGGCGATCATGACCCTCGAGCCGGGCGACCTGATCGCAACCGGCACTCCGGCCGGGGTGGGCAAGCTCGACGAAGGGGACATCGTCGAGGTCGAAGTTGTGGGGCTGAGCATGGTTACAAACCCTGTCGCGGCGCCATCGGTATAAGGTCTCAGGATTGCAAGAGTGGCGTAAGCGATGCGTCGGAGGTATCGTGGGAACACCGGTGCGCAATACGGGCTATAAGGCCAGGCGACCGGCCCACCACGGACCGGACGGAGATCCTGGGGGAACGCTGAGCGAAGAGACGACGGGCGCGACGGTAGGGCGAACGGTGAGGCGGCCGCCTTACCCCAAGCGAGCAGAAGCCCAGGGGCGACGGCGGCTCTCCGGGCCGGCGATGATCTCCATTGTCCTCCACGTCGTCGTCGGTATCGCGCTCCTCCGCATCCTCCTCGTTCCATATCCATTCACCTCGCTGTTCTCCTCCAAGGAGAAGCCGGTCGAGCCGGAGCGCATCAGCTTCCTCGCGCTCCCACAGGCATCGACCGCGAACACGCCAGGCAAGAGCGGCGGAAACGGGCGACCCGAAACAACGAAACGAGAGGCGCCGCGTCCCATCGTGGCCCCCACCGAGGTGCCATCCACGCTTCCGCCCATCACGCCCGCGGCGCCGCCGCCGGCCACCGAGGACGAAGCGAATGGTCCCCTGATAGGGCGCGGTGGAGCGACGCGAGGCATCCGCCCGTCATACTCGGACCCGCGCATCTGGGTACCGCCGGCGCCGGTCGTCAGCGCGCCGAAATCAGCGCACGAGCGCATGGACAGCGTCGTCACGGCCGACATCGAACGTGCTCGCGATTCCGCGGCCGCGGTTACGTACAGCCCTAACAAGTTCGAGCGCGGCGACTGGACCGTCGAGAAGAACGGCAAGAAGTATGGAATCGACAACCAGTACATCCGACTGGGAAAGGTGTCGATCCCGAACGTCCTGCTCGGACTCCTCCCGCTGAACATGCAGGGCAATCCGATCGCCGCCCAGCGTGATCGTGCGACGGAGTCGCTCCGGCAGGAGATTCTCTACCAGTCGCAGCGGGCGATGAACGAGGAGCAGTTCAGGAAGGCGGTGAAGGAGCTGCGCGAGCGCAAGGAGCGCGAGCACCAGCAGCAGGACAAGGATCGCGCGCCGAAGCCCATCTCGGCTGTCGATCGCGATCGCGACCGGAGCGGTTCGTCGAACCCGTAGGCTCCGCCTAACGCCTCAA
>Ga0068853_100003655_pt1 | contig 11796 bp, 11 predicted proteins | sample KBSCornC32_FD_65655 | JGI IMG/M metagenome (GOLD analysis project Ga0068853, IMG submission 65655) | Corn rhizosphere microbial communities from Kellogg Biological Station, Michigan, USA - KBS Corn C3-2 | ecosystem: Host-associated > Plants > Roots > Rhizosphere > Soil ... | reverse complement strand
TCTGGTATTGGAAGGAAATTGGCTTCGGCGCCTTGGGGTCGAAATCGTAGATCGTGAAGTTGAAGGTCTGGGTGTGGGCCGCGATGTTGCTGTCATCGAGACCCGGCTTCGAGTCGATCGATTGATCCGCGGTTCCGGCGCCGACCAGCTCGGTGCCATAGTAGACGAGGAAGATCGGCGGCCCGTTGTAGGCTTCGCCGGCCACGGCAAACGAAAGTTTCGCCTCCGCGGCAAGCGTGGGTACCGCGCTAGACCCGAGCAGTAACGACGTCATCATGCAAATGGTAAGCGAGCGCATTTACCCATCCCAACAACAATGCCGCGACAGCATTTCTAGGCGAGGCGGCGGATGGCGGCAACGCACGACAAACTGCCGCGCTGAAGATTCAAACAACAAAGTAAACGCGGGTCCGCCACCGGCATTGTGGTGCCAGCGGCGGACCGTTTGCTTGACAGAACTGGAAGCGCCGGAACTAGGTCCAGACGTCCGGGTCGGCGGACATTTCCTCGATGATCCGATAGCCCGAGCGCGCGAGCGGCCGGACGGCGGAGCTGAGGTTGTCGAGCACGAAGTCGCCGTTGTCGGTCTTGACCACGAGAATGGCGTGGCCAACGCCGTTCGCCTTGACGTAGGCGATCCGGAGCGAGCTCGACGGCAGGCCCTCCTTGATCAGCGCTGCGCGCTTGGCGAGCACATATTCCTCGCAATCGCCGGCCGAGGCGTTGACCGTCCACACATCGATCCTGCCATCGGCCTTCGGAGTGATCGAGTTGTTCACCGCAACGTTGACGCGCCGGATCTTGGCCATCACGTCGTTGGTGGCTGCGATCGAACTGGCTCCGCCGGCCTCACACTGGCTCGGGTTCTTCAGGCACATCAGCTGAAAGCCGAGCGGCGCATGCACGCGGGTTTGAGCAGAGGCAACGGATGTCAGCGCGACCGAGACCATGCCGGCCACGGCAACTGTCTTCAGGATGCTAGAGATGTTCATTCGTATCCCCTCACGAATACTGTCATTCGGCGCAGGGTAGCTTCCGGCTATTTCAACGACGTTCGAAATTTCGATAAAATGCTGTCGATACCGCGGATGGACTGAAATGATGCTATTCGGGTGCGGGAGGGGCCGAGCCACTTGTCGAGCAGTGGCAATATGACGGAATAAAACTCGGTCTTGCCTGTTGGCGCGGCGGGGAGCTGGCGTCGGGCATGGGTTGACGCGGACCGGTGCAGCGCAACGAGAGAGGCGAAAATGCCAATCGGGTTCACCAACGCCGAACTGCACGGCGTACCGGCTGTCGAAATCGAGCTGGTCAGCGAGGTGCTCAACGAGGCCGACTATGATCAGCAGGTGACCTTTGGCGACCTGACCAACGCCGCCATCGTCCGCAACTTCAAGGCGGCTCGGCTCAAGGACCGGGCGATTGGCGTGCGGGGGCTGGCGCGCGTCATCGGCATCCAGCCCTCAACCTTGAGGCGCCGGATCGACCAGCTTGTCGAGGCGGGATGGCTGGAGCGGGTGGATGACGGCTCCGTGCAGTATTCGCAGCAGAGCTTTGACTTCGGGGCACCTGCATCGCGGGCGATGATGCACCGGTTCGCGGTGGCGCTGCAGAAGGCTGGGTGGGTCGATTTTCGCCCGCCCTCCAACTGACACGAGGGATGATCGTCGCTAGGGGAGCCCATGCGGTGGGCACCGTAAGGAAACCAGCGATGATAAAGACTGAACTTTCGACAGCACTCGGACTCGACACGCCGCTGATCAATGCCGGCATGGCGTTCGTCGCCGGGCCGGCCCTGGCCGCGGCGGTGAGCAACGCCGGCGGGCTCGGCATGCTCGGCGCCGGCATGGTGCCACCCGAAGGGCTGCGCCAGATGATCCAGGCGACCCGCAGCCTGACAAACCGGCCGTTCGGCGTCGACCTGCTCGGCACATTCGCCGAGGACGGACATATCGACGTCCTCATCGAGGAAAAGATCGCGGTCGCGGTGTTCTTCTGGGACCTGCCCTCCAAGAGCACGGTCGCGAGGCTGCGGCTGGCGGGGGTCCGGTTGTGGATGCAGGTCGGGCGAATGTCCGAAGCGGCGGACGCCATTGCCCGCGGCGTCGAGGTCCTGGTCATCCAGGGATCGGAAGCCGGCGGCCACAACCGCTCGGAAGCGCCGCTGGCGCAGCTCCTGCCGCGCATGCTCAAGGCATTCCCCAAAACACCGATGGTTGCAGCAGGCGGCATCTTCGACGGTGCAACGATGGCAGCGGCTCTCTGCCTCGGCGCCCAGGCGGTCTGGTGCGGCACGCGGTTTTTGGCTTCCAATGAAGCCGACGCTCACGCCGCCTACAAGGACGCCGTCGTCGATGCGTCGGCGGGCGGCACCGAGATCACACGCGTCTTTGGTCCCGAGTGGCCGGACCAGCCGCTCCGCGCCCTGGTCAACAAGGCGGTAATCACGGCGCGAGGCCGCGAGGCCGCGGCGCTGGCGGACAGCCAGGGCGAGATCATCGGATCGGTCCTGCTCGGCGGCCAGACGGTGCCGGTGCCGCGCTACAGCGCCATCCTGCCGACGCCGGAATTCAAGGCCGACCTCGACTGGTCGTGCCTGACGGCCGGGGAGTGCGCCGCCGACATCCACGCCATCGAACCGGCCGCCGACATCGTCCGCCGCATGACTTCGGATGCCTCCCGGATACTCGAGCAACTCGCGCGCGACGCCGCCTGACGGCGAATGGCCGGAAGGCTGGCGCAGTCAGCCTTCCAAGCCTTTTCCAGGCAAACAGGCGGCCGCCATCTACTGAGCCGCGTCGGTCGCAGGCTTCGTCCGTCGAGCCGCCAGCTTCTTCGGCTTCGCCGCTTCGCGCGGTGGCGCCTCTGGCGTGAACAACTCGGCGGAGGCGCGGTCGAGCAGGGCCGTCATGGCCGCGCCGGCGGCGACGGGATCGTGGCGGGCGATAGCGTCGTAGACCGCGGCGTGGTGCTCGTAGGCGGCCTTCATGCCGCCGGGACCGAGGCGGCGGGGCCGGAAGCTGAAGTTGACCTCGAACAGCGGCTGAAGGATGCCGCTCAGCCGGTCGACGAGATCGTTGCCGCTGGCGGCAAAGATCGCGAGGTGGAAGGCGATGTCGGCCTCGTAGAAGCGGTCGACGTCGCCGGCGGCGGCTTTCATCGCCGCTACCGCCGACCCGATCCGCTCGATCCTTGCGGGATCGCCCCGGCGCGCCGCAGACTGTGCGGAGGCGGGCTCCAGGAGGTAGCGGATTTCAAACAGGTCGCGCAGCATGCGCTGCGGCACGGCTTCCGGCGGATGCCAGTTGAGCACGTCGGCATCGAGGAGGTTCCAGCTCGCCCGCGGCTGGACGAAGGTGCCGGCGCGCTTGCGGGCCCGCACCATGCCCTTGGCGGCGAGGATCTTGATGGCCTCGCGGACGGTCTGACGGCTCGCGCCGAACCGGGTCTGGAGCTCGCTCTCCCTCGGCAGCAGCACGCCCTCCGCGAACGCGCCACTGGCGATCGAGCGGCCGAGCGCATCGAGAATGCCGGCGTGAAGCGCCTGACTGGAATAGAGCCGCGAATTCATTCCCGCTCCCGCTGGGTCTTCGGCGATTGGCCACCAGCTGCTTCCGATCGCCCCTCGCCTGCCCGTATCAAATGCGACCAGAGGTCGCCAGTGCGGCGCCGCGACCGCCTTGCGCTGATATGTCGGACATAATAGCCTATCGGCGGGCGGATGCGAAGGAGCGCATGCCGACCCCGAAAGCCAAGAAGCCTTCGAAGACGATCGCCTTGCCGCCGTCACGGGCTGCCTGCTCGCAATAGCCCAACGATGGCGACGGGAGGGAAGAAGAGACTGCGCCGACAGCAGAGGAGGAGTCTGTCTATGGTCAAATTCAGTCTTGTTACCGGGGCATTGTTAGTGGCGGGCGCCATGATGGCACCCTCGTTCGCCTACGCGGACAACGTCGCCACATCCGCCCCCAAGGAAATCGCGCCGGCAACGCCGCTGCCGGACCTGCCGCGCAACCAAACGCTGGTGCTGGCCAACGGCATCACCTCGCCGGTTGGCGTCACCAACCCATGGGTCGTGCCGGGCTATACCCACCAGGAAGGCAATGCCTTCATGTGGGAGCCGCTGATGTACTATGGCATCTATGCCGACAAATACATTCCGTGGCTGGCCCAGAGCATGGAGTACACGAGCAAGGATTTCACCGGGCTCGAGATCAAGCTCAACCCCATGGCGCAGTGGAGCGACGGGACGCCGGTCACGGCCGACGACGTCGTCTATACGTTCGACCAGCAGGCGAAGAACGAAAAGCTGCCCTATCACGCGCAGTTCGATCAGTACTACGACAGCGCCACCGCCAAGGATAAGGAAACGGTCGAGGTCAAGTTCAAGATCCCGGCGCCGCGCTTCAAGTTCGAGGTGCTGACCCTGAAGTTCGACACGGGCATTCCGATCGTGCCGAAGGCCTGGGAAGAAAAGCAGAAGGACTACACCTCGGCGGCGGGTGGCACGGACATTCCGCACTCGGGGCCCTACGACCTCGTCGCCTGGAACGCCAACCAGAAGATCTTCAACCTGCGTGAGAGCTGGTGGGCGATCAAGGCGGGCCTCATGGCGGACCCCGCCGTGAAGCGCGTCATCCTGGTCAACATCAATGGCCAGCAGATGGATACCGTCGCCCAGCGCGTGGTCAACAACGAGATCGACGCTTCGCTCGACATGCGGGCGCAGATCATCGGCAACATCCTCGCCCAAAACCCCAAGGTGCAGTCCTGGACCGGCAACGAGTCGCCCTATGGCTATCTCGACTGGTGGCCGAATTCGCTGTGGCTGAACACCCAGCTTGCGCCCTATAGCGATCCCAATATCCGCAAGGCGATGTCGCTGACGATCGACCGCGACAAGATCAACGAGGTGCTTTACGAGGGCGCCAAGATCGCGACGATCTATCCCTTCCCGCTCTATCCCGGCCTCAAGAAGTTCGCCGACTCCCCTGCCGTGAAGGCCGAGGAAGCCAAGTACAATCCGGGCGAGTTCAACCTCGATAAGAGCGCGGCCTTGATGACTGCCGCCGGCTACAAGAAGAACGGCGACGGCCTCTGGGAGAAGGACGGCAAGACCATCAACGCCACCATCAATGGCTTCGAGAGCATCCACTCCGACATCGCGCCGGTCCTCGTCGAGATGCTGAAGAACGGTGGGTTCGATGCCGCCGTCAACTTCGGTACCGACGCGCAGCAGAACATGAACGACGGCGTCCCGGGCCTCTATCTCTTCGGCCACGGCGCCTCGCTGCAGGACCCCTATGCGGCTCTCGAGCTCTTCGACGGCAGGTACAGCGCCTCGATCGGCACCTCCGCCGGCAACAATCGCTACTCGCGCTACAAGAACGCCGAGTACGACAAGCTGCTGGACGAGATGGCCCCGCTCGGTTCGGACGATCCAAAATTCCAGGAAGATGCCGCCAAGGCGCTTGGCATCTACTGGCGTGATACGATCGATATCCCGATCATCCAGTGGCTACACCGCATCCCCTACAACAACACCTACTGGACCAACTGGCCGAGCTCGACCAACCTCGCCATGGGCACCAATGGCGCGTTCTGGGCGCACACCGGCATGCTCGTGATCACGGCGTTGAAGCCGAGCGGCGCAAAGTAGCGACAACCACCGGGGTGCACCGGCCGGTGCACCCCATCTTCCGGCGTTTCCCCAAGAGAGGACCATGCTCGACCGCACCAATTTCCGCGGCATCTTCGTTATCGTCGTTACGCCCTTTCTCGACGACTCCGCCGTCGATGAGCGCGGCCTCGAGCGGACCATGCAGTTCTGCCTCGACGCCAAAGTGCACGGCGTCGTTTCCAATGCCATCGCCAGCGAAGGCGGCTATCTCGATCGCGATGAGCGCAAGCGCGTCGCCGAAATCGTCGTCGGCGCGGTGAAGGGCAAGACCCCCTCCGTCGTTGCCGTCTCGGCGATGCACTGGCGGATCGCCGCCGGCTATGCGCGCGACGCCGAAGCCGTCGGAGCCGACGCCATCATGTCGTTTCCGCCGGGGCTCGCGACGCCCGCCGAGGTCAAGGCCTACTATCGCGCGCTGAGCGAAGCGACGGCCCTGCCCCTGGTTCTCCAGAACTGGTTTGGCCCGGGCGGCAATACGATGAGCCCGCAGCTCATCGCCGAGCTCGTCGACGAGCTGCCGACGGTCCGCTTCGTCAAGGAGGAGTCGGCTTACCCCGCCCAGAGCGTCGGCGAGATAATCCGGCTCTGCGGCGATAAGCTTCAGGGCGTGATGGGCGGCCGTGGCGGCAAGACGCTGATGGAGGAGGCCCGCCATGGCGTCTCCGGCACGATGCCCGCCTGCGAGATCGCCGACGTCCATGTGGCGCTCTGGAACGCCATCGAAGCCAGGGACGAGAAGCTCTCGCGCAAGATCTTCCAGCGGCTGCTGCCGCTCATCGACCTCGAAGGCAGCTACGGCATAGCAATGATGAAGGAGGTGCTGAAGATGCGTGGCGTCACCAGCGCCGTGAACTTCCGCCAGCCGGGCTTTCGCCGCCTCGACCAGCACGCCCTTTCGGAGGCGGCGCTGATCATGGACGACCTCGCCGACTGGATGCTCCCCACCTATTCGCACCGGAAAAACTAGATGACCGATACGATCGAAAACGCCATCAACCGCAACTCGCAGCCGACGCAGCTTCGCATCACCGACATGCGGCTTGCCGTCGTTGCCGCCAACTACGATTACCCGATCCTCAGGATCGACACGAACCAGGGCGTCTATGGCCTCGGCGAAGTGCGCGACGCGGGCCATGCGTCGAACGCGCTTCAGTACAAGTCGATCCTCGTCGGCCAGAATCCCTGCAACGTCGACATGATCTTCAAGGCGATCAAGCGCTTCGGCAACTGGGGGCGCGAAGGGGGGGGCGTCTCGGGCATCGAGATCGCGCTGATGGACCTCATCGGCAAGGTCTATGGCGTTCCCTGCTACCAGCTCCTCGGCGGCAAATATCGCGATCGCGTGCGCCTCTATGGCGACACGCCAACGCCGGAAGATCCGACGCCCGAGGATTTCGTCAGGGCGGTGAAGAGCCGCCGCGCCAAGGGCCTGACCTGGATCAAGTTCGACGTCCGCCCATCCCTGTTCGAAACCGGCGAAAATCCGCTGATCGGCCACGACGCGCCCTACGAAACCGACTTTTCCATGGGCCAGTGGTTCAAGACGCCGATGGCCGGCCGGGGTGTAAAGCTCACCGAGGAGACGATCGAGCGCGCCGCGCATGTCGTCTCGGAAGTGCGCGCCGCCGTCGGCAACGACATCCAGCTCTGCATCGACCATTTTGGCGAAGGCTATCTCACCGGCGACGAGGTGATCCGGCTCGGCAAGGCGCTGGAGAAGTACAACCTCGCCTGGATGGAGGACCCGGTCTCGCGCTTCGATATCCGGGGCCACAAGCTCATTGCCGACACGCTGCTGACGCCGATCGCGGCCGGCGAGGACTGGTACCTCCGCGACGGCTTCCGCGAAGCGATCCGCAACCGCGCTGTCGACATCGTCCATCCGGACCTCCTGACCTCGGGCGGCCTGATGGAAACCAAGCTGATGTCGGACGAAGCCGAGGAAGAGGGCATCCCCACGGCGCTCCACTGCGCCGGCTCGCCCATTGGCTTCATGGCCAACATCCATACGGCGGCGGCTATATCGAGCTTCCTCGCCGTCGAGCATCACGGCCTCGACCTGCCGTTCTGGCACAGCCTCGTCACCGGCCTCGATCCCGACTACATGGCGGACGGCTACGTCAAGGTGCCAGAAAAGCCGGGCCTTGGCGTCGACATCAATCTCGATGCGATCGAAGCGAACCTCAGGACGCCCGGCACCATGTTCCTTTCGACCGATGAGTGGAACACGCCAAAACTCGGGTTCTGGCGCCCCGACAACCGCTGGCCGGAATAGCGGCAGGGAGCGCGGCGATGCCCCACGCGGGTGGCCCCGCCACAATCCTCGTGACCGGGGCCGCCGGTAATCTCGGCGGCAAGCTCGTCGCCCACCTCGTCGGGCTGCCGTGGGTCGAGAGGATATTCGCCCTCGACCTCCAGCCGATGGCGGGCGGCGCCTATGCGTCGCCAAAGGTCACGCCCATCGTTGCCGATCTCGGCGATACCTACGATCGTCGGTGGCACGAGGCAGCGGCCTCGGCCGATGCGATCGTCCACTTCGCCGTCCGCAATCCCTACCCGAGCGGCGACTGGAACGACGCGGTGATCGCCGTCGACATGACGGCGAGCCTCCTCGACCGTGCCAAGGCCACGGGCTGCCGCTTCGTCTACGCTTCCTCGAACCACGCCATGGGCGGCTACAAGAACCTCGATCTCACGAGCATCGGCAAGCTCAGCTCAAAGACTCCGCCGCTGCCGGGGACGCCGATGTTCACCCCGAAGGGCTACATCGCGCCGAACATGTACGGCGCCTCCAAGCTCGTCGGCGAGCGCATGCTGCGGGCCAGGGCGATCGCCTCGAACGGCGCGCTGACCGGCGTCGCGCTGCGGATCGGCTGGTGCCTCCCGGGCGACGATGGCCCCGACTATATCGGCCGTGAGCAAGAGTCGCCGCCCGCCGGCGATGGCCTCCGCCAGAGCCCCGAAGAGCGGACGCGAGACGTCAACTGGTACCGCAACATGTGGCTCTCCCGCGAGGACTTCACCGCCGAGTTCACGGCCGCCCTCACCGCCGACGCGCGCCGCTGGCCTGAACCCGGCATCGTCGTCAACGCCATGTCGGGCAATCGCGGCATGGCGTGGGACATGGAAGAAGCCCGCACCTGGCTGGGCCATGTCCCCAAGGACGACGTGTGGGCTGAGCTGGGGATTGATCCACCGGGGCCTTAGGACGACGAAGGCGAACTTTACCGCCGGAACCTCAGCGGCATCGTGAAGGTCCAGGTTGAGCGTCCGGCATCGGCGGGGATTGGCGGGAAGGGAGCGGCGCGGCGGACGGTGTCGGCCGCGGCCTGATCGAGGATGGGCGAGCCGGAACTTGCGACCACGGTGATGCCCGAGGCGCTGCCATTGGCGGCGACGGTGAACTGCACGTGGACTTCGCCCTGTGAGCGATCGGCGCCCGCCGGAAAGCGCAGGGCGCGCTTGAGTCTCGCCTGCACCAACCCCGGATAACGGCTGTCGGCCGCGCTGCCACCGGCGTCGAGGTGTCCGGCGCCTCCCCTCAGGGGCGCCGCCGCCTGCGCGTTGGCATCGCTCTTGCCGCCGGAGCCGCTCGAAGCCTGCTGTGGACGCGGATGATCAGGCTTTTGGAGCGTCGGGCGGGGCTGCGTGGTGGGTTTCGGCGATGCGGATGGTTTTGCGGGCGTGAGCTGGGGCTTGGCCGCTGACTCCTCGGGCGTCGGGGTGAGCGGCATGGCGGAGTTGGCCGGTTGCACCGCCACTGTCGTGGTGGGACTGACCGCTTCTTCCGCCGGAATGGTTGGTGCTGGGGTTGGCGCTTCGGGCACAACAGGCGCCGCGGTCGCTGGCTCGGCCACGCTCGCTGACGCCACGACCGGCTCTGCCACGGTGGCCGTGGCGGTCATCGTATCCGGCGCGGACACCGCTACGCTGCTTGGTGCGTCGGCGGGCTCCGTCCCCGCAGGCTGCGCGGCTTCGGCGCTGATGGTCGATGGCCCTGGGGCCTGCTCCGTCGCGACGGTCGCGATCGCCTCCGCAGAGGTGGGCGCGGGCAGCGGGCTCACGGGCGGTGCGGTCGGAACCTCTGGCGGCGCTGGCTCCCGGACCTCGCTCACGACGGGCGTTGGTTCATCGACCGTTGCCGGCACGGTGTCCGCAACGTCGGCCGGCACTGTTGGCGTCGTCGGCGCCGTGACAGCAATAACGGGCTGGCCCGACGCGACGGTCGTTTCGGTCGCATCGCTCCGCGTATCCGACGGAGAGTCGGTCGAGGCCGCATCGGTCGCGATGACGGTGACACTGATCGATTCGAGGTCGAGGGGGTCGGCGGACTCGGGCGCGCGCCAGAGCAGGAGCACGGCCAAAAACAGCGCGTGGATGAAGAGCGAAGCCGATGCCGCCGAGCCGATCCTGGGCCGGCGCGCCGGGGGCGGCAGCAGCAGGTCGGCGGTAAGCGCCGCGCGCAGCGGGATGGCGTTCGTCAGCTGCGAGGTGAAGACCGGCTGGTTCATGCACGGCCGCTCCGGCGCGCTGCGCTACTGCCCGAACGTCACCTTGGCCTTGGTCGATGTTTCAAGTCCCGCGAGGCAGGCGCCTGCCGCGATGCCGGCGCCGCTGCAGGCCGTCACGTCGTTGACCAGCACTCGGCCGATGCTGTCGCAGGCGAGGTCCTTGAGGTCGAACTGCAGCACCTTGGTCTTGCCCACGGTCAGCCCCTTGAAGTCCGCCGAGACGACGCGGCCGATGGCGCCATCGGTGCCGAAGATGGCCAGCTCGAAGGTCGATTTATCGAGAGCCGCACCGAGGTTGTTGGTCGCGAGAAACGTGACGCGGCACGCCTTGTCGGCCGGCTGCAGGGCGTTGAGCTCAAGCATGAGGTGCCCGACCGGTGGCGTGACTTCCCCGGCCCGGGCGGCAACTGGGAGAAGCAGGAGCAGGGTGGCGAGCGTGCCGGCGGCGAGGCGGTTCATAAAGGTCTCCCGGATGGATCGCGAGTCAGCTGCGGCAGTACGAAGGGCGTGCCGGGGGGTGGCAGCGCGCCTATGGTGGCCAAACGGCGAGCCGCTCAAGCACGAAGACTGTCCAATGGCGGTAATGCTGAAGGAAGGTCGCAGTCTGCCGGGTGTAGAGGCCGTGGCCGAGCGTCCCGACGGCACTCGGGTGCCATTTGCCTCGTACCCCAAACTCCTGAAGGACGAGAACGGTCGGGTTATAGGGGCAATGAATGTCCTCGTAGAGATAGCCGACCGACAGGATAATCACATCAACGCGGAGAGGCTCGCGGCCATTGTTGCGTCTTCTGATGATGCGATCATTAGCAAGGACCTCAACAGCATCATTGTCTCCTGGAATCGGGGCGCCGAGCGCATTTTTGGCTACCGAGCCGAGGAAATGATTGGCCAGTCCATCCTCCGGATCATCCCCGAACGACTGCAGCACGAAGAGGTCGAGATCATCCACAAGCTCAAGCGCGGAGAGCGGATTGATCATTTCGATACGGTGCGCGTTACCAAGGACGGGCGAGAGCTGCAGCTCTCGATCACGATATCCCCTATCCGCGATCTCGCCGGCAATGTCGTCGGTGCGTCCAAGGTAGCCCGAGACATTACCCAGAGAAAGAGCGACGAGGCCTTCCAGCAGCTTCTCATCCAGGAGCTCAATCATCGCGTAAAGAACAGCCTGGCGATTGTGCAGTCTATCGCCTCGCAATCACTGAGCCGGGCCAGAAGTCCGGAGCACTTTACTGAGAGCTTCAACGGGCGCATCCAGGCGCTGGCGAGGGCTCATGATGTGCTCATCAGCCAGCGGATGACCGGCTCCTCACTCGTTGATCTGGTCAGAGAGCAAGTAAACCTCGGCAGAGGTGACGACAGTCGCATCAGCACGTCGGGCCCGGAAGTCACGGTGCCAGGGCGCGATGCAATTCATTTGGCGCTTGTACTACACGAGCTTGCAACGAATGCCCGCAAATATGGAGGCCTCTCACCTGAGCATTCTGAGGGTCGGCTTGCGATCCGATGGAAAATAGGACTTCGACCGGCTCCGCGCCTTGAACTCAGCTGGGAAGAGTCCGGCGTTCGCGCCATGAAACCAGCTGAACACAAGGGGTTCGGCTC
>Ga0068853_100003653_pt1 | contig 11799 bp, 12 predicted proteins | sample KBSCornC32_FD_65655 | JGI IMG/M metagenome (GOLD analysis project Ga0068853, IMG submission 65655) | Corn rhizosphere microbial communities from Kellogg Biological Station, Michigan, USA - KBS Corn C3-2 | ecosystem: Host-associated > Plants > Roots > Rhizosphere > Soil ... | reverse complement strand
GTCATAGAGCGATCGCGAAGTGTCGTCCAGCTCGTAATCGATCAGCTCCGCTAATTGCTCACGGTCGTATTTATGAAACTGGCTCAGATCACCCAGCACGCGGCCCAAATTCTCAAACGTACCTCGGAGTATAGCCCCGCGCTCCGCAACCGTTTTCTCGGGAAAGGCGATCTCGAGGTTTCGCATTCCGGTCCGTTTTAACTTTGGCAGCAGGATCGGCACCGTGAGCATGATCCAGGTCGCGATACGCACAGCGGCGCTTCGGGGCAGCAGGCCGATGAGCCCAAGCGCGAGCCTTGCGGCGGCATACTCGAGACGGATCTGAAAGCTGCTTTTCTTTGCCATCGGAGTTTAAGTCGCGAGTTTACATTATCGCCGTAACTTACTGCATCTGCGACTCTTACAAAACTCTTACAATCCCTTTCCTCTCAACCTGTTAGGCTCAAAAGTGGCCGTAGTAATGCGGCCGAATTATTGCCATCACGGAGTAATCATACTTTGCAAAATGTAGTCACATTCACACCGTCGACAAAGATCCATTGGAACACGGTCTTCTTTGTCGCCGCGTTTCATATTTTTGCCGTCTGGGCCCTCTTCAGCTTTAGTTGGACAAATCTCGCGGTCACGCTCGCGATCTGGTGGATCGCCGGGAGCTGGGGCATCGGCATGGGCTATCACCGGCAGCTCACACACCGCGGATTTAAAACCCCGCGTTGGCTCGAACGATTTTTTGCGACCTGCGGCACACTCGCCGTCCAGTCCGGACCGATCGCGTGGGTGACGACACACCGCATCCACCACGCCTTTACCGAGACCGAAAAAGATCCGCACAGCCCGCGAAACGGCACCTACTGGGCGCATATTGGTTGGATATTCCGCGGCACGGCACAGAATCATCCGCAGACCGCTATCAGGAAATACTCGCCTGACCTCCTGCGTGATCCATACCTCGTCTTTATCGACAAATATTACTGGATGACGACCGTCATCGTGGCTGCGATACTTTTTGCCGTCGGCGGATGGTCGATGGTGCTGTGCGCGATCTTTTTTCGCACGGTAATGGGTTGGCACTTCACGTGGCTCGTTAATTCGGCGACGCACCTCTGGGGCTCACGCCGTTTTGAGACGCGCGACGACTCACGGAATAACGGCTTTATCGCCGCGGTCACATTCGGCGAGGGATGGCACAATAATCATCACGCCTATCCACGCTCGGCTCGACATGGTCTCACGTGGCGCGAATTCGATCCGAATTGGGTCCAGATACGTGCCCTCGAGAAACTCGGATTGATAACCGACGTTTACGCTCTCGACCTCAACGCAGAGGAAGCGCAGGTCTATATGAAAGCCGCTTAGGCAGTAAACAGTAAATAGCAAACGGTAACAAGTAAGCGGTCCGGCCGTTTACCTGTTACCGTTTCCCGTTTACCATTCAGTCATGCGTCGGCGAAAGGCAATGGCATTCTTTCTCGTGTCGGGGATCTGCCTCGTCGCGATCGCGGTCGTACTGAATGTCAGTTGGATCCTGCTCAATGTCCGCGAGGTCGCGCTGCTCGTCGTCGGCATCATATTTTTTGCGGTGATAATCACAGGACTGACGCTGAATACGATCTTTCTCATGCGTGAGGTCCGGCGAAATGAGCAGCACGACGCATTTCTCAACGCCGTCACGCACGAACTCAAAACACCGATCGCCTCGATAAAACTCTATCTTGAGACGCTGCGCTCCCGCAATGTCGACGAGGAAAAGCGCTCAGAATTCTACGACATCATGCTCGCCGACAGCGACCGGCTGCTCGGCACCGTAGAACAAGTTTTGCAGGCCAGCCGCACGCGCGAAAGGCTGCGCGGGATCAATCGGTCGGAGTTCGACCTTCGCGAGATGTTGACCGAGGCGGTGTCGAGAACTATCAGCCGCTATCATCTCGACGATTCAGCCGTGAGAATGTCGATGCCGGCCGAGCCCGTCGAGATCTCTGCAGACCGCGAAGAGCTGCTGACCGTGTTTCTCAACCTCCTCGACAACGCCGTCAAGTACTCACCCGATGGGGCGCGTATCTCGCTGCGTGTCATCACGAGGTCGCGTTGGGTCGACGTTTATATCAAAGACAGCGGTATCGGCATCAGTCGCGCCGACCTCAAGCGGATATTCAAACGTTTTTACCGCTCGCATGAGAAAGCTGCCGGCCAGGCGAAAGGGACCGGTCTCGGCCTCGCGATCGTTCGCGGGATCGTCGAGCGACATGGCGGCCGCGTCACCGCCGACAGTGCGGGTTTAGGCAAGGGAACCACATTCCTGGTGAGGCTGCCGCAATGAAGATACTTATCGTCGAGGACGAGCAGCACCTGGCCGACGGGCTCCGCTTTAATCTCGAGGCCGAAGGGTATGAGGCGATAGTCGCCGCCGACGGCGAAACCGCTCTGGACAAAGTGCATGGCGGCGGTCTCGACGCTGTTGTGCTCGATGTCATGCTGCCCGGAATGAGCGGCTTTGACGTTGCGCTCCAGATGCGCGAGGACCACGATTACACTCCAATCCTCATGCTCACCGCACGCAGCCGTCCCGAGGACGTACTCGAGGGTTTTGCGGCCGGTGCTGACGATTATCTGCCAAAGCCGTTCGATCTGGAGATATTTCTCGCCAGGCTGAATGGCCTTCTCAGACGGCAAAAATGGTCTCGTGACGGCGCGGATCGTCCGGCCGAGGTGGTCGAGATCAACGGCCGCACGATCGATCTCGGCAACCTGGAATTGCGGCACAACGACGAGATCATTCCGATCACGTTGATGGAGGCCAAACTCCTTCGTTACCTGATCGAGAACGAGGGCCGTGTCGTGTCCCGGCGATCCATCCTCGAGGATGTTTGGCAGCTCCAGGAGGACACCGATACCCGTGCTATCGATAACTTTATCGTTCGTCTGCGGCGTTATCTCGAGGACTCGCCAAACGATCCAAAGATCGTCCTCACGGTACGTGGTGTCGGCTACAAATACGTGCGACCGACTTAGTGCTGTTTGTGTCCTCCCTTCGCGTCTTTGTGATACATTCCGCTGATCAGCGGTATTCCAATCTTGAGATCACTCTCACCTCTTCTCGCCAAGCCTCGTGGAGTTCAAAACGCCACAATTCGATATCGGATGTGAGGCAGCGGGCAAAGAATTCAAAGTCACGGTGAAAGCTCCACGCCGGAGCCGCGAGATAAACGAGCGCGGGTTTGTCGAGGATCTCGCGTCCATCGAATAGATCTGCACGTTCAAGCAGCCCTCGGCGACGTTGCAATTCTATCTTTCGCCAGTAGTCGGCTGCCTGAAAAACACCTGCCCTATCCGGCTGCGTCTTTAGCTCGATTACGACCAGCCGTCCATCACGTCGTAACGCCAGCAGGTCGATCTTATCCCGCACAAAACGAAACTGGTTATAGATCGGCGAGAGTATCAGATTAGCGTCGAGCAACTTGATGTTGCGTCTGAGGATCGACTCCAGCCACGCCTCTGGAGCGGTGCGGTATAGTTGATGCCGCCTATTCGGAGCCTCGTCCGAGCGGTTAAATTTGAGCTCATCGACAAGCACCTCGAGATGCTCCCAGCTCGCGTCATTCAGCGGGTGCATTACACGGCTGATTCCAAACCACGCCTTCTCCACTCCCATCATCGTCCGCACGCGCGCGAACGGCAGCCCATTGAAGCGCAGCGTCTCGCCCTGCCGGGTGACAATGATATCGATCGCCTCTGGTGCAAGCTCCAGGATCTTCGCCGCGGTGCGTGTAGTTTCTAGAGACGCTGGCAGGATCAGCTTCGGCGGCTTTTCTCTAAAAAGCTCCCGCACTGTGCGGGAGGGCAGCTCGGTGAGCCGCGGCGGGTCCGTCTTGCGATCGATCGAGTAAATACCGATCGATGTTTTGCGGTGATCGGTGAGCAGCGCGTGCAGCTTTTGTAGTGCGCGTGCCTGACGCTTCTCGGCGATGAGCCAAAGCTTCCGCACCGGCTTCTTTTTTCGCGCCGCGAGCTTCTCCAGCCAAAGAATGGCATGCGTCATGATGATCTCAGGCGCGAGCTTTGCCGTGATATCGGCCATCGCGGCAAGTGGCGTTTTGTCCACATCGTCAAATTCGATCAAGGCGAGACGTCCGTTCTCGGCACTCAGCGCTACGCGGCCAAGACGAGCGGCGGGAAAGTTATCGACGATAAGCTTTGCAACATCATTGGCAAGCTGCAGACGGGCAAGCTCGATCTCGGCGGCCAACTCAGACGCGGGAGTGCGCGGTACAAGGCGAAACGTCTCTTGCCCACGAGCGAATGCTCCTGCGACGTCTATCGCCAATTCGCTGCCCTGCACCTCGGCGTGATTCAGGCGCCAGTTGTGAAAGCCCTTGTCGTCGAGAAATCCAAAGTGCCGCTTACCGTCGCCATCGCTGATCTCGATCTCCGACGACAGGAGCGGAAAGGTCTTGCCCTCCTCGCGCACAAGCAGCCATTCATGCGTCGCCGCAAGGCGCTCGCGAAGCTCCTCGGTCGTCACCATTTGTCGCGCCTCGTTGCAAAATATTTGACCATCGCCTCCGCCCATTCGGCGTAGCCTTGCTCCGATGGATGGATGCCGTCGGCAAAGAATCCCTCGATCCTGACCCCGACCGGCTGCGGGTAATAAACAACTCGCTCCATGTCCCGCGTAAACTCTCTGATATTCGCGTCATGCATCTGCGAGAGCCGCCAAAGCAATGCTTTCGACGGCTGGGGAATGACAGGCGACAGAGTGATCATCGGGCAATTGGAGATGAATATTACGGCCTCGGGCAGCCTTTCGCGAAGCCGCGTGAGCAGCTCGATCATGTCTTCACGCCATCTGAATGGCGACGATAATTTCATCACGTCGTTCCCGCCGATCCCGAGGAGAATATAGTCAAACTTTTCGTCGGGCATCTGCGGCAGCAGTTCGTCGATCGTCTGCCGAGCGGTAACGCCGTTTTTGCCGAGCACCTTCCAACGCACGGCACGGTTGAGATAGCTGCTGAGATTTGAAGCAAATTGTCCGGCAAGCGAATGCTCGTGATCGCGTGCGCCGAGACCGGCGACGGTGGATTCTCCCATGATCCAGAGTTTTGCCGGGTCGCGGCTGGTACCGGCAAAACCTTCGCGAGGGCCAGCCGCATCGGGCAATAGGCCGACCTTCCAACGTGTGATGTGGCCCTGCAAAAACAACATCGGAGCGATCGGAGCGATGGCTGCGCCAAGCGCAAGATAGCGGCGCTGCAGACGGCGTAAATTAGCGTCGCTCCGGCTCATCAGATAAAATTCAGGTACACCAATGTTTTTGTCGCATATACGTCTGTCCCTGATAATTCTATTGTGCATCATCGGCGCCACCGTCGCCTGCGGTACAAAGAATGCCGTAACAAACGCTCCCTCAAACAGCTCAGCAAACGGCGATCTTACAAAGGCCGAGCAGCCGTTTGCGGCAAAAGAGCCCGACGTTTATCAAACCGAGGTCTACTACTCGAGCGGAGGCACGAGCGACAAGTATTTTGTCGCAAGGAATGGCGAAAGGCATCGTTTCGACACTTATGTCAACGGCCAATTGTCGGTCACGGAGCTGATCAAGGACAACAACCGCTACGTCATCGATCATGTGCGAAAGATCTATTACATCGATCCGCCCAGCGACAAGGGTCCAAAGGCCGTAAATCCCGCGGCGCTCGCATTCTTTCAAAACACACAGCATCATGAGTTTGACGAGACCGGCCGCGAAGGCGATCTTGTCACCTATCACGCCAAGAAACAGCCCGGCGACCCGGACCAGGACGTAGTGCTCACGATCGATCAAAAGAGCGGCTTGATGGTCCGGCAGGAGGTCAAAGGAGCGGACCCGAAGCAGTCCTTTACCTTTGAACTCAAGAACCTAAAGCTCGAGGCACCGGACGATCTTTTTCAGATCCCGGCGGATTACAAGCAGGTCACAAAAGACGAATTCAAGCCGCCCGAGAAAAAGGGTGCCGCAAACTCTTCGCCGACGCCCAAAGAAAATCTCGATGTCAAAAAGGCCCATGAATGACGTCACAGCTACATCCGCGGAGATCACTACCGAGCACTTTGATTTTGCGAAACGCACTCTCGAGTCGCTGCCATTCTCTCAGCTCATTGGTATGCGTCTCATCGATCTGAAAATGGATGAGGCGACGATCGCCATCGAGATGCGCGACGATCTCCGCCAGCCATCGGGCGTGTTGCATGGCGGCGTCACGGCAACGCTGATCGACACCGCAATGGCATTTGCCGTAAGGACGCGGCTGCCGATGGAATCTGCGACCGCGACCATCGATCTGACGGTCCATTATGTTCGGCCACACACCGCCGGGACCCTGACCTGCATCGCCAAAAACGTCCGTGCCGGCAAACGCATCTTCACCGTCTCGGCCGACGTTTTTAACGAGGAAGGCAGACTGATCGCCACTGGTCTTTCTACTTACACAAAAGTTTGAACCACATAGGAACATAGACACATAGAGATTCTTTTTCTATGTCTCTATGTTCCTATGTGGTGAATCTTCATGGAGCAGCTCAGAAAATTCGCCAAGTATTTCACTCCGTACAAGCGCGTGATCCTCGCGGGTGTAGGCTGCATCCTTGTGTCGATGGCGTTCGGGCTGTTTGTGCCGTACATGGTCGGGCAGGCGGTTGACGATCTGACCGTCTCGATCACATGGCAAAAGGCGGTTTATTACCCACTCGTGATCCTCGGGATCAATGCTGTCAGCGGAGTGTTTTTATATCTCCAGCGAAAGCTGCTGATCGATACGTCGCGTCATATCGAGTTTGATATGCGGCGCGATTTTTACGCCGCACTCGTAGATCAGCCGCTCGAATATTTTCATAAAAATCGTGTCGGCGATCTCATGGCCCGCGCGACGAATGACCTCGCCGCGATACGCCAGATCGTCGGGCCGATGATCCTGTATTCATTTCAAGCCATCTTTGCGCTCTGCATTTCGCTTCCGATCATGCTCCGCATCTCGTGGAAGCTCACGCTGCTGCTGCTGATCCCGATGCCGTTCGTGTCGCTCACGGTCAAATTCCTCGGCGGCCAGATCCACACCAGATTTGAAAAGATACAGGGCTTCTTCTCCGACATCACGGCTCGTGCTCAAGAAAATCTCACCGGCGTTCGCGTCGTCCGTGCATACGCGCAGGAGGACGCCGAGATCGAGCAGTTTCAGGTGCTGAACCGCGAGTATCAGGACCAGAATCTTCGCCTGGTAAAATACGCGGCGGCGATGCGGCCGCTGCTCTTTTTCTTTATCGGCCTCGGCTTTGTGATCATCGTCGCTGTCGGGGTCCCGATGGCAGTGCGCGGCGAGATCACGGCGGGTGACTTTACAGCTTTTATCCTCTACCTGCAGCGGATGATCTGGTATCTTATCGCCCTCGGGTACGTCGTCAATCTCTATCAACGCGGCACGGCATCGCTCAAGCGATTTAACGCTATTCTCGAGCAGGAGCCGGCGATCAAAGACGCGCCAGACACGCGCGAGCAGCCGCCGATCAAGGGTGAGATCGAGTTTCGCGATCTGACATTCGCGTACAACGGCCGCCCGGTCCTGGAGAATATCGATCTCACGATCAAGCAAGGCAAGACCGTCGCCTTTGTCGGCAAAACAGGAAGCGGCAAATCGACGCTCGTGTCGCTCGTGCCGCGACTCATTGACGCTCCCCCCGGATCGGTGTTCGTAGATGGTAAGCCCGTCCGCGATTACCCGCTCGCACAGCTCCGCCGCGCTATTGGATTTGTACCGCAGGAGACGTTTCTGTTCAGCGATACGCTGGCGAATAACATTGCCTTTGGGGTGAAGGGGGAACCACCTGCGTCAGCGGGTGGGTTCTTAGGCAACGGCGGCATCAAGAAACCACCCGCTCACGCGGGCGGCTCTCCCTTGAGTGTCGAAGACGCTGCCGAGATCGCCGGTCTCGCAAATGACGTCGCCGAGTTCCCAAACAAATACGAGCAGATCGTCGGCGAACGCGGCATCACTCTCTCCGGCGGCCAAAAACAGAGAACCGCAATCGCCCGTGCAGTAATGCGTGATCCGCGAATACTCATTCTCGACGATGCTCTCTCCGCCGTCGACACCTATACCGAGGAGACGATCCTCCGCAACCTCAAGGACGTCCGCGAAAACCGCACGACACTCATCGTCTCGCACCGCGTCTCGACCATCAAAGACGCCGACCTCATCTGCGTCCTCTCCGCCGGCCGCATCATCGAGCGCGGCACCCACGTCGAGTTACTAGAACTCGACGGCGAATACGCCGACCTCTACGAGCGGCAATTGCTCGAGGAGGAGCTTGAGTCAGCAGAATGAATAACGGGTTGATTGATGCACATTGGCAAAAGTCCGTGCTGCTCTGGCTCGGCATCCTGGGCTGTCAGCTCTGCTTTTTCTTACTGATCTATATTCAGGTCGCTGATATGTTTCCCATCGATGTAATGAAGCCCATCCTGCCAACGGCGAACGGTGAATTCTGGTTGGTGTCTATCCTCGCGTTCTTATCCGCGATCTCATTATTCGAAGCGTTTTTTTACCGGCAGAAACTAGTGCGCCGAGCTATTGAGCAAAAGAGCCTGGAAGTGATCCGATACGCGCTTGTTAAATGCCTGACTCTTGCCACCAGCGTTGCACTTTGGGGGGTATTCTTGGCCTTTACGATCCACTATCAATATTTCTTCATCTTCTTGGTTGTGGCATTTGTTGCCACACTCCTGCAATACCCACAGAAAAACGATATCGAGAACGCTGCTCCAGATTTTGAAGCCCATACACGTGGGTAACGCATACTACAGATATTTTTGACGAGCAGTGCGATGTTAGGGGTGCATGGCCCCGACCATCTTTTACCTGATCATCCTTTCGCTCGTTGTCGCATCCGTATCGTGGACAGTGACGGAGGAGGAGATCTTTCGCGAGCCGCGCGAGTATTGCGAAAAATGCAGCAAAAAAGGCCGGTCGCTGCTCGTCCGAAAGTTCTTTTATATCTTTACCTGTGAATATTGCTTTTCGCACTGGGTGACGCTCGTGCTGCTCGCGATCACCGGATTCAAGCTGGTCTATGAAGATTGGCGAGGCTATCTGATCGCGTTCTTCGTCCTGCCATGGCTGGCCAATCAATGGATGAGCATCTACCGCCGTCTCCGCGTCTCGATCAAGTACGAGAACGTCGAGGCCGAGACAGCAAAGATCGAACTCAAAGAAGAAAAGAAAAAGGCCGCATCGCGATGATACGGCCTTTTAGCAACGGGTCCTGATTATTTAGCGGCGTAAACCTGTACGCTGCGCCGCCCGAATCTGCGCGCTTCCGAGCAGCTTGGGACCCAGATATCTAGCCGGCGTCCTTTGATGCCGCCGCCGGTGTCGGAGACGAGATACATTCCGCTCCATTGTCCGGCGTTCACGAAGATGCGTGAGCCCATCGGCAATACGCGCGGATCTGCCGCGATCAGACCGCGGCGAACGCCGTGTCCCATCGAGGTCCGCCCCGAGAAGCAATACGCAGTTGCCGAAAATGCTCCTTTGCTTGCTCCCATGCCGGCCGCACTCGACATACCGGTCTTTTTAACTAATTTCTTATCATCGTCGTCGTCACCGGTGGTCACGCTCGACGTATCAATAGCTGGTGTATTAAAAGTGTCTACTAAAGTGCTGTCAGCTGAACTGTCAGCTAACGAGTTATCGACGTTTGTGTTCTGTGCGACAGCCTGGGAATCTTGTCCCGCCGCTATAACGAGGTCCTGTGTCGTCGGTGTCTGGGCGTATATAAAAACCGCCAGGCCTAAGATCGATACGAGGATACCTCCTCTAACGAGTTCTCTCATCCGCAAAATTCTCCTTTCTCTGAATTAGTCCCCTAAAACGCAAAAATAGTGTCTGTAACCTTTGGGGTCGGCAGCCACTATCGCGTAAAGCAAGACTGGTTCGGCAGGAATGTTGGCTGCCTGTTTTCGTCCCCGACGTAGGAGCTGTCGAGTCGAAACTTGAGGGTATGTTAGCAAACAGAGCACCGGCGCGCAACCACCGATGGCGACGGCAACTCCTTATTCTGTAATAAGTTCCTGTTTTTGCAATAACTTACACATGGCATTTTTTTTTGAATTTGTTACACTTTTCTCGCCTCATCGGAGGCAGATTCGGATAAAAAGTTCAGAGTTCAACGGCGAGTCTTCCAGTCGGCCAAGGGGAGTTTACAACTATGCAGGAACGTCGTACCGGTGCCCGTTACGTGATCTCATTCCCAGTTCGCGTCCGTTGGAAAGACGCTGACGGCAAGGAAATGGTAGAGGATGGTCTGACCGAGAACGTCGGTCCACAGGGCGCCCTCATCTACCTGCCGCGTTCGCTGCCGCTTGTCGGCCGCAAGGTCAATCTCACCGTCACCGAGGATCCCAAGAACGAGGTCACATGCACTGCCGAGGTCATTCGGCTCTCGCGCAACGCGGCGCATCCGCAGGCGGCGCTTCATCTGATCGATAACCTCCGCGAGTGGAAAAAAAAGGTGTGGGAATTTGCGGGCGTCACGATCTCAAATCAAAAACCCGAGGAGCTCGACGACTGGGGATGAGCAACAGTAGGCAGTAGGCAGTAGACAGTAGAGCGAGGCCGCTCATAGCTGACAACCGACAACCATGAAGATCCTAGTACTTGGCGCCGGGCGGATGGGCTACGGCGCGGTTTTTGATCTGATAAAAAATTCGCCTGACATCGAGTCGGTGACGGTTGCCGACATGGACCTGGCGAAGGCGAAGGCTGTTGCCGATGCGGTCGATCCCATGCGTGTGACGCCGCGGGAGATCGATGCCTCGGATGTGGCGGCGACGACGGACTTGATGCGTGGGCACGACTCGGTGATCTCGTGTGTCAACTACTGGTACAACGTCGCTCTGTCGAGGGCGGCGATCGAGGTGGGAGCTAACTTTTGCGATCTCGGCGGCAACAACTACATCGTCGACGAACAGCTCGCTCTCGACGCCGAGGCAAAAGCCGCGAATGTCAGCGTCATTCCCGATTGCGGCCTTGCTCCGGGAATGGTCTCCATTCTCGCGATGCACGGTGCGGCTAAGTTCGATCGTGTCGATGAGATCCACATTCGCGTGGGCGGGCTGCCGCAGGAGCCGCAGCCGCCGCTCGATTATCAGCTCGTCTTCTCGGTCGAGGGCCTGATCAACGAATACATCGAGGTCGCACGCGTGATCCGGAATGGCGAGATCCGCGAAGTGCCGTCGATGACCGAGCTTGAGGACCTCGCATTCGAGGGCTTCCCGCCACTCGAGGCATTCCAAACATCGGGCGGCACGTCGACGCTGCCTGACTCGTTCCTGGGCAAGATCCAGGAGCTTGATTACAAGACCATCCGCTACGCCGGCCACTGCGATAAATTCAAGACGATGATCGATCTCGGCCTTTGCTCGAGTCACGAGATCACCGCTGACTTCCAAAAGATCGTCCCTCGGAAGGTTTTTGGCCGACTGCTTGAGATGTATCTGCCTGCGGACGAGCCGGACTACGTCCTAGTCAGAATAGAATTCGTCGGCACTCGTTGCGGAAGCCCGCGCGTGAGCAAGGGCGTAAGCGAACCGCAGCAGCAAGACCGTCTCCGCTACGACATCGTCGACAAACAAGACGAAGCCACTGGCCTATCCGCCATGATGCGAACCACAGCTTTCCCAGCCTCGATCATCGCCCAGATGATGGCTCGCGGTGACTTACTCACTCGCGGAGCGACCCCGCAGGAGAAGGCGATCGATCCGGATAAGTT
>Ga0068853_100003651_pt1 | contig 11800 bp, 11 predicted proteins | sample KBSCornC32_FD_65655 | JGI IMG/M metagenome (GOLD analysis project Ga0068853, IMG submission 65655) | Corn rhizosphere microbial communities from Kellogg Biological Station, Michigan, USA - KBS Corn C3-2 | ecosystem: Host-associated > Plants > Roots > Rhizosphere > Soil ... | reverse complement strand
ATGGCGCGCATGTTCTACGGCAACCAGAGCCCCATCGGTCGTCGAATTCGTGAAGACGCCGGCCCCAACGCTCCCTGGTACACCATCGTGGGCGTCGCTGCCGATGTCAAGAATCGAGGCGTCGACAAGCCCACCGGAACTGAGCTCTATTTCCCCTATTCACAAGTCGACGGCGGCATCCGCGCTCTCTTTCTCGCCATCAAGACCAGCGGAGATCCGCGAAGAATTCTTCCCGCGGTCCGAAAGCAGGTGGCGGAGCTGGATCCTACGCTCCCTATCGCTCAGGTTCGCTTAATGGAAGACGTCATCGCTGCGGCCAACGCTCGACCGCGCTTTCTGACCGTTTTGCTCAGCTTGTTTTCTTTCATTGCGCTTGCGCTTGCCGCCGTCGGCATTTATGGCGTAATGGCGTTTATGGTTGCTCAAAGGACTCGCGAATTCGGCATTCGTATGGCTATCGGCGCGGCTCCCGCCGGTGTCCTAAGTCTCGTGCTCGCGCAAGGTATGCGACTTGGATTGATAGGAGTGGCGCTGGGCGCTTTCGGAGCGTTCGTCCTCACGCGATTTATCCGTCAACTTTTGTTTGCCGTCGATTCGTTTGATCCTTTGACATTTGTCGCAACGGCTGCTCTGCTAACACTGGTGATCGCCGCGGCTTGCTACATTCCTGCTAGGCGAGCGACGCGCGTCGATCCCATGGTCGCTTTGCGCTACGAATAAGTCTGTACGGCGGACCTCCTGGTCCGCGCCGGACGTCCCCGTCCGGCTTGCTCTGCCTAGTCGGAAAAGGACGCACGTGCAACGCCCAGCACACGCTGCGTCCGCGCGTCTTGAACGAATAAGATCAGTCTTGTATTTTCCGAATTGAGCTTTACAGGCAGGTCTTTCAAAGCGCCTTCCTTCGATGAAACCTTAGCAACTTGCCGCAGCGACAAAACCACAGCAACGTGTGTCAGTTCCCGGCCGCCGTTCTCTCCATGAGTGACGCGCGATTTGCAGCCACGACCAGGTGGACCACCCCCGTTTCCCCATCGTTCTGAAGTCGCGGTACCTCGATATGAACTAGCACGCCATCTTTGCTTTTTGCCGCCCTCACCATTACCGGCATCTTCCTCTCACGAAGCGATTCCTGAATCGCCCTCGCCGCCATCGGCCAATTGCCGCCCACTGCCTGCCTGCTGCCGTCCACCACAAGTTGCGGCGTGTAAATATCATCGGTTCGAAATTGTGCTGCGTATGCTTCCTGTCGGCGGCTGAACTGGTTTGATGAATACGGATCGGTCCACCCCAGGCGATTCCAATAATCAACGTGCTCACTCAGCACGATGAGTTCTGCGCCCGGCATTGGTTGATCGCGATCGAGCCTCTCGAGCAGTTGGTCCGCGGGAGGACAACTCGAACAACCTTCCGACGTGAATAGTTCGAGTAGGACCGGAACGCGACCATCGTCGGCGCCGTATCCCGCATTTGCCAGAAGGAATCCGACCACCGGAATTGCGAAGTTCTTTTTCAGCATGCGCCTTCGCTCTGAAGTTCGCGCCCGCCGGCGCAAAGGTTACGCCGCGCGCGATTTCGCCGTCGTGATGTCAGTAACTGGCTTTGGTTGCAATCCCGCCTTTGCCAGCACGGCATACACCACGAAGCCGACAATAAAGCTATACACCGCCGCGGGCTGCAGATACGGCTTCGTCTCCGCGGAAATAGGCAGGAACGGCAGAATGCCGACTACGAATCCCGCTGCCCAGGCCAGGTATCCCGCGAAGTTAATTCCTTCCCGCGGTCCAGCCCACTTTTTTCCGGACAGCCAATAGTCTGCCGCCATAGCGCCGCAAATCGGTCCGAAAGAAGCGCCAATAATCGTGAACAAATTGATCAGGTTTGCCGCGGCGCCCGTGATTGCAAGTATCGCCGCCACCACCGCGCCCGCCATCGTCGAGGTGATCCGCGGCACTCCCGAAATCATCGTTGCCAAGCTATTCCCGGCGATGAACGATGAAAAGCACATCGGCGCCACCGAAGCGATCGCGAACATGAAGAATGCAATCTTTGCGAAGCTGCCTGTCTGCGCAATGGCCGAATCGAACTGAAAATCCTTCACTCCATAGAGCACGTGCGCGCCCGCCACCGATAACAGCGGAAGGCCGCCCGCTATCAAAACCGCCAGAAAAATCCCGATCCATCCGCCCCATCGCACATCCCGTGCATCCCGATTGTTCATTCCGAAATCCACACCCGCCGCGCCGGCCGTCGCAAAAAAGCCCACCACAATCTGCACTAGCAGCATGAAGCCAATATACGGGCTCGGATGCGTCGGCTCATACTGGCTTGCGCCGCCCACGTTCTTTAGAAACACCACCAGGATCATCAGCAGTGGAACGAAGTTCAGATACAACGCGAACCGCGAGACATATTGAATCCCTTTCGCACCTACATAACCAAGTCCAAGCGCCCAGGCGGCTGCAATCAGCGCGAACGGCAGCGTGCCCGGCCCGGCTTTCGAGCCAAAAGCGGTTAGAACGAATGTGGTCGCAACAAAGGTATTCACCGACATCCAGCCCACCTGTAGTAACCCCATCAGCAAGCCTGGCATCAGATAGCCGCCCTGCGTGCCGAATGTCGAACTTCCCACCACGTATAGCGGATACCCCGTCTGCATGCCGAGCATTGCCGGAATGCGGTAGAACAATGCGTAACTGATGATGCCCGCTACCACGAGCGCGAGTAGGCACAAGCCCACGCCCGCCAGATCCAATGTTCCGCCGGCGATCTCTCTATAAAAGACGATCCACAAAAAAATGCCACCGTAAGTCGGCGCGGTGTTTTTGTACCAAGGCGCGCGATTGGCTTGCGGATTCGGAGGGGTATTAGAAATATAGCCTGGCAACATGGTGGCTCCTTAACAAGATGCTCATTATATGTATCACGCTGGCCCACCGCTAGGTGTGTGCATTCCGACCACGACTCCAAACGCAATGATCGCGAGCACCAGTGCTGCTATCAAGCCGAAGCGATAATCCCGTTCACGCACAAAAACGATCAGCATGAGCAACACCCGTGAACTTGGAAGCAGAATGAACAGCCCGATGCCTAGAGTCACCACCTGCATGCCCGGCGTGAGTGAACCTGTGAAAGCAAGAACAAGCCCTATCGCAATCGCGATGGACGCTAACCAAGTGCCGTATCGCAGCAGCCCCGCCAGCAGCCATTCCATTTTCATGCGGAGGTCTTCACCACCTGAATACCGAATGCCGCCAGCAGCATCTGGATTGCCAATACAATCAGGACCACGACAAACAGCAGACGAAGCTTGTCATTCGACACAATCATCAAAATGCGCGCGCCGGCTATCGCCCCGACTACTGAGCCCAGCGCTACCGGCCCGGCCACCGCGGTGACGATGTTGCCGCGCATGAAATAAGCCCCGGCGCTTGCTGCTGCCGTCACGCCGATCATGAAGTTGGAAGTGGCTGACGAGACCTTGATGGGAAGCCGTAGAGCCGTGTCCATAGCCGGGATCTTGAGAACACCGCTGCCGATGCCTAGCAGCGCGGAAATCAAACCTGCGCCGTACATGAGAATCATGCCCAGACGCAAGCGATCGACTCGATAAGGGACTTCGCGTCCCAATATGCGATCGGGGTAGCTCGAATGCAGCGCATCCCAGCGTCCGCTCTCATCCGATCGAGACGCTGCGGCTGGCTCGCCGCGCTTCGCGAGCATCTGCTGCGCGGAGAGCAACAGGATGACAGCGAACAGGAAAAACAGAAACGCGACCGGAATTATTCCGGCGAGCAGCACGCCGGTCAACGCTCCGGCCGTCGTTGCCGTCTCGAGCACGATGGCGAGACGTACATTTGTTAGGCGGCCTTCCAGAAACGGGGCGGCTGCGCCGCACGAGCAGGCGATCACTGACACAATGCTCGCCCCGATCGCAGTATGAATATCGACGTGCCCGAACATTGTGAGAATCGGCACGATAAAAATGCCGCTCGCCATTCCCAGCATGCCGCCAAGCGCGCTCGCGCCCACCGAAACGGCGAACAGCCACAGAGTAAATCCGCTATCCAAATCGCTAGCTGCGTCTCCGCACGGCGAAGTAGGGCTGCTGTGTCAAATCAGCGCCGAGCCCGGGATATAAAGAGGCCTTGCCGGAAGTCTGCTTTATTTCGAAGTAATACTGCAATGGATAATCGGAATCTGTATAGGAAGCGGGAACAGCCGCGCGGTGGGTTCGTCCCTGTGCTTGCATTTCGATGGTCTCAAAGCGTTCTGCCTGGTCTACGTGCCGGTAGAACAGCCGAACAGATGCGCCCTGCGCCGGAACCGTGATTGCAAGATCGACTCCTTGACCGGTTGTAAGATGGGCCGGCGGATTGTGCTCGCAGCGGAGCGTCGCCCGTTCAGGACGTCCTAAGGCTTCTTTGATTGCCGCCACTGCCTTGGCATCACGCTCACCCGCTTTTGCGCTCTCCAGTTCCTTCTGCACTGCGGCAATATCCTTATCCATTGCCGGCAGCCTGTCCAGCCAATGCCCTCTGAGTTGGGGAAGTTCGCCGATCGTGACATCGGTCATGTAAATACCCTTCGCCGCGTCGGCCAGTTCGGCCCACGCCGTGCGCGCTTTTCGATACTGCGCCAATGATTGTTCGAGCGCGACACGGTCATTTGTTTTTTGATAAATCCGATACAGCACACCGCCGCGGAATTTCGCGCCGAAAAATCGCCCCAGCCCCGCTTGAATCGTGACATCGACCGCCATCCGCCGATGCTCCGCGGAATTGCCTTTTGTTCCAGCCAGGCTCTTGGTGGCCGCCGCGGCGTAGTCTTCGATCCACTGCGCCACTTCAATCGGTGAATACTTGCCATCCCATTCACCCGCCACCAGCGCATCTGCAAAATCGTTCATCCGCGAAAACAATTGCGGGTCGAAAGGGCTCACATTCCCGAATACCTTTGGTGCCGGAGAATCCGAGTACGGATGTCCACCGCTTGCCGGATCGACCAGGGATTGGTTGAGATACATTTCCGGCCAGTAATTGTTGTTTGCTGCCGAAGCGCCATGCGCCGTCGTGATAATTGGCAGGATGCGGCTCGCATTTGCAAGTGCGGTCTCAGTTGCGCCGGCGCTTTCCCCAAACGTGCGTCGCAGATAACGTTGGCAGACATCCGCGCCGCATTCGGGATTGTAGAGATGCCGCCCCCAAACACGCGTCCCATACAAATATTTCTCCCAATCCCAGCGTGTTCTCAGCGAAGCATCGGCATACCCACACCGGTCGCCCGCAATCCCCGATCCCCTCCGGCCTTTGAAGGAAAGCGGCTCGCAAATCTCGACCCCGTCGCTCCCGCAAAAGCTAAACGCTCGTGAATACCCTGCCGCCGTGCGCGGATCGCCCCACAACAGCAACCGCTGCGTCCCCGGCCAGATACGATGCGTCACTTTCCACTTGCGATCCTCCCTTAGCAGGTCACCGTATCCATAGCGTAGAAAACTGCGCGATCCGCTGCTGAATCTCATCAATGCGCTTGTTTGCTTTCCGGCTTTCGGCTGTTCGACCGCGCGGATATCGGCCTGATGATACGTCATGCCCATGTGCTCGGCCCAGAACTTAGGCGACACGCGAAATGGTAGTCCGGTCCCCTCCGCGATATCGAGCATCTCCTGCGTCATGCCCTTCGGATGCATATCGATCTCGACTGTGCGCCCGCACGTTCGCACGCCATCGAACAGCATCTTCCAGAAATCGAAACTGCCCTCTTCTACTCCGCTCTCGCCATGGATGCGGAAGGTGACGCCGCTGATTCCTGGGCACTCTTTTAGCAGCATGCGCACCGCGTCCCGGCAATATGGGCCGTGCGTGCTCTTATCTAGTCCTTCGATTGTGTAATTCGGGTTTGGACTGTCGATCCATTCATAGCCGTGCATCCACAACCCGAGCTGAAAGTGTATGCCGCGCGCCGCCGTCTCGTCGCTGATGAATCGCAGCATGGCCAGATTGCGATCGCGTTCGGCGTCCGATAACTGCGGAACGTGTACTTTGTAACCCGGTACGGAAAGCAGGAACGGATAGGTGAACAGAAAATATCCATCCGTGACCTGGCGGATGAAGTCATAACCGATACCGAACGCCAGGTGGAAACGATTGAAGCGCTGCGTGGCAAGCGTCGTGAGATACGCGGGCCACATCTCGCGATCGTTGTACCAGGGTTTGTCCTCTACATCGCTCGTGAACATACGCATCATGCCGCGAACCGTGTTTGCTGGACGTTCCCTAGTCGCCTGCGTTGCCATCAAAGCGGCTACCGGATCGTCAGCGTTCTTCGCTTGGTCCGTCAGTTCTAACAGCGCGTAGGTTAGCCCTCGGCTATCGTGACCATAAGCCGACAGAACCTTTCTGTTTCCCGCACTCCCCTGCTCAATCGAGAGGCCTTCGGGAACCGACGCGCGGCCTGCCGCCACTATGCAGAAGTCTCCGGGCTTAGCGTTCGCGACGCTACCGCAGCGAAACACCGTCACGCCGCGTGAGGCGAGTGTCTGCTCTAGCTCCTTCGCCGCCCATACTGCGGGTTTCCCCTGTGCCACTTGGTCCGTGCCATCCACCACGATGGATACGCCCCGGCCTGTTCTCTCTTTCGCACTCAGTGCCGCTGCCGCCGCACTTCCAATAAATGACCGTCGATTCATTGCCGCCTCGTCACAGTACAACCTATCACCTGCCGTCGATCCAGAACCGCGGACCCGGGCCTCGTCGCGCTGCTCTATCCCCCGGATTCGCGAACTGGCAGCGGTCGAGCGACAGGCATCCGCACCCGATACACTCGGTGAGGCCGGCTCGCAGGCGTTCGAGTTCTCCAATACGCTCATCGATCCGCCGTGTCCAGCCCCCGGAAAGCTTCGCCCAATCCGCCCGTTCCGGAATACGATCATGCGGCAACTTGGCAAGTTCCGCCCCAATCTCTTCGAGCGTCATTCCCACTTTCTGCGCGAACACTATAAATGCCACGCGCCGGATCACCGCCTGCCGGTACCGGCGATGCCCTGAGCTATTCCGCTCCGAATGGATCAAGCCGAGTTCTTCGTAAAACCGCAGCGCGGAAGTTGCGACTCCGCTGCGCTTCGCCAAGCTTCCAATGCTGAGCATGCACTTGACTTCAAGTGTACTTGAAGTTCTAACATCGCTAGTAAATGACTGACAATGCCCTACACCTGGCGATCATTATTGGAAGCACCCGCCCCGGCCGCTTCGCTCCCACCGTCGCGAACTGGTTCGTCGCCCAAGCCAGGCGGCGCGACGATCTTACCCTGGATGTCATTGATCTGGCCGAGCCTGGACTGGACGCAAGCGCCATGTCCCTACGTGTAGCCGAAGCCGATGCCTTTGTGGTGATAACGCCTGAATACAACCACAGCTTTCCAGCCCCGCTCAAAAACGCCATAGATTGGCACTCCAAGGAATGGCATGCCAAACCCATTGGGTTCGTATCGTACGGTGGAGTGTCGGGTGGACTCCGAGCCGTCGAGCATCTCCGTCAAGTATTCGCCGAACTGCACGCAGTCACCGTGCAGCGCACCGTCAGCTTTCACAGTGCGCGGGCGCAGTTCGATCAGCAAGGTCTGCCCAACGACCCGGACCGCTACGCCCGCTCGGCGGAATCTATGCTTAATCAACTCGTCTGGTGGACCCGCGCTCTCCGCGATGCCCGTGCCGCACGCCCCTACATGGCCTGAAACCAGCCGGCCAATTCGGCGCGAATGAACTCCTTTATCCCTTCACCGCCGGTCAGGCGCAAGGAGTTCGAGAGAATTTCGATATTGAAGAACGGACAGCACAACCTTTCGCTGTCTGCCCATTCCGCCGTCAACTCCGCGGTGCGAGGCTCAGGGGAAAATGAAAATTCGAACCCATTTGCCAATTCCCGAACAGTTTTAGGCAGCGCGGCCAGCGCCGGACCCACCTCATCGAAATGGCGTTTCCTGGCTTCTTCGCCAAGAGCCTGACGGTCACAGGCAATTGGTGTTTTGTTCATCAATGGTTTAGAGCGAGCGGCAGTCCAATTGGATTCGTTTCGAAAATATTATGGCTTGAGGCTGAAGCCATTCCGTTTTGCAAAATGCGCTGTTTGTTCGCCAACACAATCCACTCTGCTATCGTAAATTTTTCCCCGCCATGAACGTTCTGGAGTTGACCCGCGCCCTGATCGACATCGAATCGATCACCCCGAACGAGCGGGAAATCGGAAATTTCCTATTCGGCCAACTGGACGTTCTGGCCCGCCGTTTCGAGGGACGTGCAGAACGCATGCCTGTGGAAGAAGATCGCGACAACGTGTTTGTCAGTTTCGGCGAGCCGCGCGTGGTGCTCTCCACTCATATGGACACTGTGCCGCCATTTATCCCGTCCCGCGAAGATGAGGCGAACATCTGGGGGCGCGGAGCGTGTGACACTAAGGGCATCATTGCGGCCATGTCCGCTGCCGCCGAAGAACTCCTTGGAAATGGCAACCGCAATTTCGGCCTGCTTTTTGTTGTTGGCGAAGAACGCAACAGTGCCGGTGCTCTGGCCGCCGCGGAAACGCCGCGCGGGGCGAAATTTCTGATCAATGGCGAGCCCACCGAAAACAAACTCGCGCTCGGCTCGAAAGGCGCTCTCCGCTACGAGATACGCGCGCGGGGGAAAATGGCGCATTCGGCCTATCCAGAACTGGGCGAATCGGCCATTGAGAAATTGCTCGACGCTCTCGACCGCATACGCCAAATCCCACTGCCGGTCGACCCAATCCTCGGCCCCAGCACACTGAACATTGGCACCATCCAGGGCGGCCGCGCCCCGAATGTAATTCCGGACGAGGCCGTCGCCGAAATTTTTATTCGCGTAGTCGGAGATGTCACCGAACTCCGGCGCGCTGTCGAAGCCGCCGCCCAACCGGAGGCCGAAGCCAAAGAAATACTCTTCATCCCGGCTGTGCACCTCGGCTCGCTTGAAGGTTTTGAAACCACCGTCGTCGCCTATACAACTGACATTCCGGCCTTCGGCACGGCCTGGGGACAGCCCTTTCTGATCGGTCCCGGCACGATTCACGTAGCGCATACTGAGGATGAGCGGATTCCCAAATCCCAGCTCACGGCCGCGGTCTCCCTCTACCGAAAACTCGTGGAGAAGTTGTCGGCGTAAATTGTCAACGCGACCTTATGAATATGAAGACCATTGAAGTTGGCGTTCTCGGTGGAACCGGCATGGTCGGTCAGCACTTTATTCGCTTCCTCGAGGGGCATCCCTGGTTCAAATTGACCTGGCTCGGCGCGAGCGACCGTTCCGCCGGCAAGAAGCTGAGAGATGCAACCACTTGGCGCCTCGATGGCGATATGCCTTCCGCCGCCGCGAATCTTACTGTCTCCGAGTCGAAGCCCGGCAACGCGCCGCGCCTCGTTTTCTCGGCCATGGACGCCTCCGTCGCTACCCCGATTGAACGCGAGTTTGCCCAAGCGGGTCACATAGTCGTTTCCAATTCCCGCAATCACCGCATGGAGGCGGATATTCCCCTGCTTGTGCCTGAAGTGAATCCGGGCCACCTGGAGCTGGTGCATGCGCAGCAGCGCAACCGTGGCTGGAAAGGTATGATTGTCACAAATCCGAACTGTTCGACGATTGTCCTGACGCTGGCTCTGGCGCCGCTCGTTAAATTCGGTATCGAGCGTCTAATCGCCGCCACCATGCAGGCTGTTTCGGGCGCGGGCTATCCGGGTGTCGCGTCCATGGACATCGTAGGGAACGTTGTGCCGTTCATCGGCTCGGAAGAAGAGAAGATGCAGCAGGAGACGCAGAAAATCCTGGGCCAAGTGGTTAATGGCCACGCACAACCTTTGAATGCCCGCGTAAGCGCGCATTGCAATCGCGTAGCCGTCACGGACGGCCACATGGTCGCTACGTCGATCGAGTTCGCTCGTAAGCCCAGTCCCGCCGATGTACAAACGGCGATCGCTGAATTCCATGGCCTTCCCCAGCAGCGCAAACTCCCGAGCGCTCCGCCGCGGCCGGTCATTTACATGCCGCAGGACGATCGCCCGCAGCCGCGCCGCGACGCCGGGCGCGAAAACGGCATGTGTGTTTTCGTGGGCCGCGTGCGCGAATGCCCTGTGCTAGACATCAAGTTCGTTGCCTGTGGCCACAACACCATTCGCGGCGCCGCCGGAGCCGCAGTCCTCAACGCCGAGCTCATGGCCTCGGATGGATTTCTCGACTAGGCGGCCCGGCGCATGATCGTTATGAAATTCGGCGGGACTTCCGTCGAATCCGAGGAAGCCGTCGCTCGCGTCACCTCCATCGTCAAGGCCCAGGCGCCTCGCCGGCCCATCGTGGTTGTGTCGGCTATGGGCAAAACTACAAACAAGCTGTTGGCCGCCGCGACCGAAGCCGCAGCCGGACGCCGCGACCAGGCGCTCGCCCTGGTGGACGAGTTGCGAGCTCATCATCTGCTGCACGGCCTGGCTCTGGCTGGCTCGTCGGCCGCCGACCTCGATCGCTATATTCGTACACACTTCGATTGGCTTGATGAATTGGTCAAGGGCCTCTCTGTGGTCGGCGAGTTGTCGCCGCGCTCGATGGATGCAATCGCGAGCGTGGGAGAACGTCTTTCCAGTCTCGTCGTGAGCTTTGCCTTCCGGGCGGCAGGTCTCGATGCTACGCATGTGGATTCACGCCGCGTGATTTTGACGGACGATCGCTTCACGCAAGCCCAGCCATTGTTTGAACAAACGTACTCTTTGCTCAAAGAGCGGGTCCGTGGCATCGCCGAGAGTTCGGTCGTCGTGATGGGCGGTTTCATCGGCGCCACTGAAGACGGACACACGACAACACTAGGCCGCGGCGGCTCCGATTTCTCCGCCGCGATCGTCGCCGCAGGAGTCGACGCCGAAGAAATTCAGATTTGGACCGATGTTGACGGCATGCTCACCGCCGACCCGCGCATCATGCCCGGCGGACGGCGGGTTAAGAGCATTTCTTTCGCCGAAGCTTCCGAAATGGCCTACTTCGGCGCCAAGGTGCTGCACCCGGCCACCATTCTTCCCGCCTTCGAAAAAAAAATCCCGGTTCTGATTCTGAATTCCAAGCGGCCCGATGCAGAAGGCACGCGCATCACCGCACAAGCCATGCCATGCAAGAATCCGGTGAAATCCATCTCGTGTAAACGGCAGATTACGATTTTGAATATCCGTTCCACGCGCATGCTGATGGCGCACGGATTCATGCGGCGCATTTTCGAAGTCTTCGACCGCTATGAAACCAGCGTCGACATGGTCTCGACATCCGAAGTGAGCGTTTCGCTTACGCTGGATAATGCCGAAAATCTGGATCGTATTCACGACGATCTGCGTCAATTTTCCGAAGTCACCGTCGAAAACAATCAAGCCATCGTATGTCTGGTTGGTGAAAATATTCGCCATACATCCGGTATCGCCGGCCGGGCATTCCAGGTACTCTCGAATAAGAACATTCGCATGATTTCTCAAGGAGCATCTCTGCTGAATCTTGGCTTCGTGATCTCGGACAAAGATGTTCCGGACGCGGTATCCGCTCTGCACAAAGAGTTTTTCTCCGAAGTAGATCCGGCGGTATTTGCCTGATGTCTCAGAAAAACAATCTCGCTCTTGTCGGCTATGGAAAAATGGGCCGACTCATCGAGCAGCTTGCCCCGGAGTACGATTTCACGGTTAGCGAACGCCTGGATGAATACAACAACATCGACGGGGCGGGTATTGGAGAACTGCGCGGTGTCGATGTCGCGATCGAGTTCTCGACGC
>Ga0068853_100003650_pt1 | contig 11801 bp, 14 predicted proteins | sample KBSCornC32_FD_65655 | JGI IMG/M metagenome (GOLD analysis project Ga0068853, IMG submission 65655) | Corn rhizosphere microbial communities from Kellogg Biological Station, Michigan, USA - KBS Corn C3-2 | ecosystem: Host-associated > Plants > Roots > Rhizosphere > Soil ... | reverse complement strand
ACGACAAAATCGCCGTCCGCAATATGCTGAATAATGCGTACATCACTCAGGGCCGCGTAAAACCCGTCCACAAAAGCCCTTAAAGAATCGGCCCCTCGGCCTTTTCCCATTATCGGCTCTTCGAATTTCAGGTCGTCCGCGATCGGAGCACCAGACAGGTCTTTTCGACGCAGAGCATCGAAAAATGCTTCGACTATTTTAATGTTTTCTTCCTTCATTTACGTAGCAAAAAATACGTGTTTCTTTGCGCTTTGGTTTTTTCCCGTTAAAATATGTCAAAGATGAAATCGTATCCTAACCTAATTTCGGAGTCATTGCTAATAACGGAAACCGTCGCGCTGCTCCGCGCATTCGGCGGCCGCGTATCCGCCGTCAAGGTTGTCGATTGTGTAATGAACATTCGAAGACCCGCGCCGGACTTAGCAAAAATGCTGGTTTCGGACCTAATCGAACGCGATCCGCGTCTGAAATTGTCAGATGATTTTGTTGAGCTTGTCAGTGATGGTTTCGAAGCGAGAAGTATTGCAGATACTGATTTTGTTGTCTTCGATCTTGAAACGACCGGAGCGCAGGTTCCGCCATGCCGCATCACTGAGATCGGCGCATCGCGCGTAAAAAACGGCCGTATCACTGAGGAATTTCACGCGCTCGTCAATCCCGAAATGCCGATACCGCCCTTTATTACATCGCTTACGGGCATCAGTGACAAGATGGTAAAAGATGCTCCGCGGTTTCGTGAGGTCGCCGGAGATTTTCTAGATTTTATCGGCAACGCGGTGCTAGTCGCACACAACGCGTCGTTCGATATGCGGTTTTTGAATCACGAGATCGGTAAGATCTACGAGGACTACCGCGTCGCAAACCCGTGTCTTTGCACCGTGCAGCTTTCGCGAAAATTGCTCCCAAATATAATAAATCACAAGCTTAAAACGGTTGCCGAATATTATTCGGTATCGCTGGTCAATCACCATCGCGCGGGCGATGACGCTCGCGCGACCGCTCACATTTTTGTAAATCTTCTTGATGAAATGGCTTCAAGCGGTGTGTGCGACCTGGCGACGATAAGCTCAATTGGAAGAAGGAAATTTGTTTATGTTTGATGAAAAAGACGCCTCACCGATGAATATTCAAAATCTCGATATCCGCTCGACGCCGCGGAGCGAAATGAACCTTTACCCGCTCGATACGTTCAACTACGAATACGTCGGAAAAAAGATCTCGATCGAGTTTGAAATGCCCGAATTTACTGCCATTTGCCCGTTTTCGGACTTTCCGGATTTTGCCGTGATACGCCTTAGTTACATGCCTTTCGAACGATGCGTCGAACTGAAAAGTCTAAAGCTTTATATCAATTCTTTTCGTGACGTAAAGGTTTTTCATGAGCATGTTATTAACATGATCCTCGAAGATTTTGTGAAGGCCTGCGACCCTTTGCGCGTAAAGATCGAGGGCGATTTTCACGTGCGCGGAAATATCAAAACCGTCGTGCGCGCGAGTTATAAACGAGATTCTGACTAGCTTGTCTAAAACTGTTACCTATACCTAAATAAGTTTTACAAACTACATCGTTTTTAATACCCAGCCGTTTGGGTCGATCACCGGAGCGGGACCGGTGTAATTTATCGTGGCTTTGCCGTCCCTCATCTCGACGCGTTGGGTTTTGCCGTTTATTTCTACATCGACAGGCATCGGGAACGGCATGTTGTTCGGTGTTTCCCAATGGATGGTCATTGTATTACCGGAGACCTCCGAAATAAGTTTCGGCAATTTCGGCTGGCGCAGGTAAAGCTCGAAAAACCAATCGAGTTTCATTCCGGAATCCTTTTCGGCTATGGTTAAGAAATCGTCCGTGGTAACCAGACGTTCCTGGCGGCCGTCAGTGTACGTTTCCATTTGTTTGTTTGGATAAGCCATGTGGTGCAGCGCGCGGAAAAATGCTTCGTCGCCGATCAGGTATCGCAGCGTGTGCAAAAAGAGAGCGCCTTTATCATAGATATCGCCGTCGCTTTGCGTGTAATCGGGCGCTTCCATATAGACCTGATAGGCGATCTTGGCTTCACGCGGGGCGACAGGCTGCGTGTTTCGCAAGCGTTTTACTCGCGCTGACATCGCTTTGAGATAAGCGTCCTTGCCGTGCAGATATTCCTGATAAAGCGTGTCCATGTAGGACTGAAATCCCTCGTGCAGCCAGAAATCCTTCCAGTCGGCTGCAGTTACGAGATTCGCCCACCATTCGTGGCCAAATTCGTGCAGCAGCAGCCAGTCTGTACCGTCGGCGTTGTATCTGAACTGGTTGCCGTATGCGATATGCGTCGAATGCTCCATGCCGAGATGCGGCGTCTCGACCGTAGCAAGTTTTTGCGAGCGGAACGGGTACGGCCCGAGATATTTTTCGTAATAGGCGGTGTATTTTTCGAGCTCTTTAACGAGGCCGGGGCCTTTGTCATAATCCTCGGGCAGTACGTAAAAATACACGGGTATGGTGTCGCCCGAAACGCTTTTGTAGTTGTCCTCGATCACCTTGTAGGGAGCGGCATCAAACACGATCGAATAGTTTGCGACAGGGTTTGTCATCAGCCAGTTCCAGGTGACTGTACCGTCCGCGTTTTTCTTTGAACCCTGAAGTTTGCCAACCGAAACTGCCATCAGCGGTTCGGGTACGGTGACGTGTACGGCCGCACGAGCCGGCTTGTCGGACGGATGATCTTTACACGGAAAAAGCAGATCGGCTCCGTCGTTTTGCAACGCGACTGAGATCCAATCCGCTCCGCTAGGCGTTTTCTTCCACATAAACCCTCCGACCCAAGGCGGACGCGGCGCCTCGCGCGGCGTTCCGGAGTAAGTGATGCTCGTCTTTATTTCTTCGCCGTCTTGTTTCGACTGCGGGAACCAGATCCACACTTTTCCTTCGCGCCGCTCGTATTTCAGATCGTTCGTACCGTCGGTGACCTTTGTGATCGTGTAGGGGGTGTCGAGATCGAGCACGATAACGTTGGTCGGAATTACCGCCTTTGCGGTCATCACCGTCGTGCCGGAGATCGATTTTGTCTTCGGATCGACGTTAAGGCTGACATCGTACGACTGAACGTCATAAACCGCCTGTTCGAACATCAGCGGGCCGCCCGTTGCGGTCGGACGCGAACCGAGATCGCGCTGAGCAAATACAGAGACGGCGAACAGAAGCAGAAAAAGAGCGACTTTGGAAACGCTTTTCATTGTTTTGTTTTAGGAATGGTCCGAAAAAATTTTACCACGAAACACACGGAAAAACTTGTTCACAGATATGGCTTTACAGGTTATCGTGATTGTTTAAGAATAGATTTCAATGAAACGTAAAACCTACCTTCTCGTTCTCTTGTTCTGCCTCTTGACGGTTTGTACGTCGGCCCAGAATAAAGCAGCCGAGCCAAAGAAAACCAATGCACGGCCAACTCCACCTCCGTTGGTTTCCGCAGAGCCGTTCGACAAAGCCGATGTAAAAACTATGGCGGCGCAGTGCGTGCAATTCGACACTGAAGCGGGCTTGATCGAGGCCGAGGTGTTTCCTGAAAGTGCCCCGGAAACGGTTCGAAATTTTTTGAATCTGACTGCGATCGGCGCATTCGATACGACAACATTTAGCCGCGTCGTTCCTGAGTTTGTAATACAAGGCGGTAACCTCTGGTCGGGAGAGAAAATGAACGCAGCGCTTGGTCAGCGGGCACGGCGAACGATCCCTGATGAGCCGAACAAGATTCTTCACCAACGCGGCATTCTTTCGATGGCTCGATCAGATAAACCCAACAGCGCAACTACTGATTTCTTTATTTTAGTCGGTGACGCTCCGCATCTCGACGGCACGTTTGCCGCATTCGGCCGGGTGACGAAAGGCATAGATGTTGTTGACAAGATAAACAAAGCGCCTGTCACCGACGAAAAACCTGATAAACCGGTAAGGATAACAAAAGCGAGCGTCATACCGTGCATGGCGAGTACCGGTCGATAAGCAACTCAATTTTCGCTCCTGGTTTGCGAAGCTCAGGAGATTACCTCCGGAAGAACTGAAAACTGAAAACTAATAACTGAAAATAAACGCTAATCCGAGTAATCCAGATCCAAGGTCATTTTGTATTCGTTTGCCATTGACGGGTGGCCGTGCGCCATCGAAACCTCGATCCCTTTTTTATAGATCTCGATGGCTTTTTCGCGTTGCCCCGATTGTTCGTATGCCTTGGCGAGCATGCCGTAAGCGTTGCCTTCGTCATTTGCTTTTGCGATGTATTTTTCTAGTATCTCGATGATGTCGCCGGCATGCCCGAGTTTTTCGTATTCCTTTGCGAGGCCGAACATCACCATCGTGTTGTCGGGGTCAGTTTCGAGCATTTGTTTGAAAACTTCGATACGGTTTTGCATAGTGTGATTTTAAACGCAGCGATACCAAAAAGTATAGCCGCAGATAAACACAGATCAACGCGGATCAGAAAAGAAAAGTACAATAAAAATGTTTCTTCTTTGCGGTTAGGCGCCTTTGCGTTAAAAAAGCTTTTGTTGAACGGTCGACGGTACCTCCTCAATCTCTGTTTTCTCTTCCCTCTGATTAAATCCAAGCCGCCGCTTGTGAAAGTCGAATAGTTTTGTCGTCACTTCCCACTGTTCGGTCTTGCCGCTGCCGCGCTCTTTATAATATTTGTGGCGGAGCGTTCCGCCGCGTTCCCGCTTTATCGTGTTTATGATCTTTGCCGCTTTAGTTGGTGAAATCCGCTCGTGCATTTTCTGGACGAAATATTCCTCTATTGAGTCGGTGTCCAGATGGAGCATCGACATAAATGCTCTCGTCGCGCCGGCGTCTTTTGCGCGTTCGAGCAGCCCGGGAATGTCCGATTCGTTATAGCCAGGGATGATCGGAGCAATGCCGATGCCGGTCGGTATGCCCGCGTCCGACACCACTTTCATTGCACGAAAACGAGCTTCGGGAACCGGCGTGTATGGCTCAAATGGATTGGACTTTTCTTTTGTCAAAAAAGGCAGGGAAAAGAACACCGTCACTTTCAATTTTTTCAGCACATCGATGTCGCGCGTAACCAGCGGGCTTTTTGTGATAACACCAACGGGTACGCGAAATTCGGCGCATACTTCAAGGCATTTGCGCGTCAATTCGTAGCTTGCCTCAAGCGGAATATATGGGTCGGTCGCGAACGAAAAATCGATATGCGGCATCTTGTCCCGCGTCTTTTTCAGCTCTTCGCGAAGCAATAGAGGAGCGTTTGGTTTTACTACGATCTTTGTTTCAAAATCCGTTCCGGCGCCGTAGCCTAGAAATTCGTGATACTGCCGCGCAAAGCAGTAAGTGCAGCCGTGAACACATCCGCGATAACAGTTTACTGTGTAACGCCAGCCGCCCTCCCAATCGGACGCGAACGCCTTTGTGATCACCTTTTTTGTTGCAATCTCTTCAAAAATCTCAAGCTTTGTCGGCGGGGGCTCGCCAATATATTCGGCAGTGTATTTGTTGTAAGGATTTGGCGGGTTTTTGACATATCGCATAGATGCAACAATAATTCATCTATAGTAGTTTTGCAAGGAAAATTTGCCTCAGAGATCACAGAGGAAACTGAGAACAATCTTTATAAAATCCTCCGTATTCTTTGTGATCTTGTGGCTATATTTCTTTCTGCATCAATAAATCCGTCTGCGGATCGGAGCCGAGCACGAAGGTGTGTTTACCGACGACACAAAAGCCGTTCTTTTCGTAAAACCGCTGCGCTCGGGGGTTGTATTCCCAGACGCCGAGCCACATTACGTCATGGCCGTTCCTTTTTGCTGTTTCAAGACAAGCGTCCATCAGCGCTTGCCCGACGCCTTTGCCCAAGAATTTCTGCTGTGAATAAAGTCTGTTTAACTCGATCGGTCGCTCGGCAGTAATGCCGGGTTCGATATTGCCGGTTATCAGTTTTGCATAACCCGCCATCTCGCCTCCGACCTCGGCAATCAGAAAAATCGATTTTGGGTCACTCAGTTCGTTTGTTATCTGTTCAACGCTGAACGCCTGCCGCATATAGTGAGCAAGGTCATCCGGCGCGTTTTTCGGGTGATGCGCGAACGCGTCCCAAAATGTGGTGTAAGATAAACTGGTCAGCGCTTGGGCGTCATTTACAGAAGCGTCGCGAATCGTAATTAAACCGTCCATAACATCCGAGTCGTATCAATTCATACACGACTCAAAAAATTTTCCAACACAAAAACCTTGCGAATGCGAAAGCGGAGCGGGCTTTCGACGATGGCGATCGCCTTAAGGTTCTCGAGACCGGCAACAAAATAAGGTTCCCGACAAGCCGGAACTTTGTCCAGCCATGCGGGAACCGGGATTTTCATTTCATCACAGAGACTTTCGATCACGCTTGTCAGAACAGCGTCCTGTCGTTCATCGTCAAGCGGAAAAGGCTGTTCGATTGCTGCCGGGTCCTTATGCCGCCGAAAGTCGTCAACGAAATCCATCAATGCGATCTTCCACCACCGAGGTTCTTGCTTGAAACGCAATTTTGTATCGACGGCAGTTATCATTTTTCAAAAAGTTCCTCGATAAAATACTGTGTAGCGGGCTTAATTTGTTGTCGCGGATAGTATTTTTCCACAATGCTAAATACTTCGTCTGGGGTCTTTAGATCCAGCTTGCCGATCAATGTTTGAACGTCTGCCTGGTCAAAAGTATCGATCCGCGCGGAGATCGCCTTCATCGCCAAAAGATAATCTGGTTCGGGGACGAAAACCTTTAGGTTCGAAAGATCAAAAAAGATTCGCTGCGGGTGCTCCACAATGTATCCTTTAACGCCGTCGTTCAACCAATCCTCCTCCAAGCCGTACCGCTCTGCAATAAGATGGATCGCCTTTCGAATTTCCCATGAATGTATAAAAACCCCATCGACGTCTTTTGTAGCTGGTCGTGCCTCGAAAACCAGGCACATTACGGCGCCGTCATAAAGCGAAACTTCGCCCTTGATTTCCATCAGGCGAAGCTCCTCGTTTAATTCTGTTAAGTATTGAGTGATCTCTTGTGCGGTCATCACATCTTACTTTCCGCTCATTATCAATTTAGCGATCGTCTGAAGCTGCATATTTGACGTGCCTTCGTAGATCGCGCCGATCTTTGAATCGCGCCAAAATTTTTCAACCGGGTAATCTTTTACATATCCGTAACCGCCGTACAATTCGATCGCTTTTGACGAAACGGCTTCGGCGACGCGGGACGAATAGAGCTTTGCAATTGCGGCTTCTTTCAGGAACGATCTTCCGGCGTCCTTTAATCGTGCGGCGTTGTAAACGAGTAGGCGTGCGGCTTCGATCTCGACGGCCATTTCGGCAAGCTGAAATTGAACACCCTGAAAGCTGTTGATCGACTGGCCAAATTGTTCACGTTCGGCCGTGTATTTTAACGCCGCTTCGTATGCTCCTTGAGCGACGCCGAGCATCTGGGCTCCGATGCCGATGCGGCCCTCGTTCAGCGTTTCGATAGATACTTTGTAACCTTTGCCTACTTCGCCAAGAACGTTTTCCTTCGGCACCTTGCAGTTATCCAGGATCAACTCGGTTGTTGACGACGCGCGGATGCCAAGCTTGTCTTCTTTCTTGCCGACCGAAAATCCTTCGAAGCCTTTTTCGACGATAAATGCAGTAATGCCCTTGTAACCAGCCGCAGGATCGACGGTTGCAAACAACACGAAGATCTCGGCTTCGTTGCCGTTCGTGATCCAAAGCTTTTGGCCGGTGATCTCATAATTGCCGCCTTTATCGACCGCGCGCGTTTTTAGGGCAAACGCATCCGAACCTGAACCTGCTTCGGACAATGCGTATGCACCGACTTTCCCCGTCGCAAGATGCGGCATATATTTTTTCTTCTGCTCGTCGTTCGCCCAACGCATAAACGCGTTTGTCACCAGCGTGTTATGCACATCGACAAAGACCGAAACCGACGCATCGACGCGTGCAAGCTCCTCGATGGCAAGGATCGCGTTAAAGATCGTCGAACCCGCTCCGCCGTATTCTTCGGGCGATTCGATAGCCATTAGCCCAAGCTCGAAACATTGTTTTATAAGGTCCGGGTCGAGTTTGGACGCTTGCTCCATCGTTTCGACACGCGGAGCAACCTCGCCCTCGGCAAACTCGCGAACCGAGGCGCGAAAAAGTTCCTCTTCTTCCGATAAAACGGTCAATCCGTTATTTGATAATGCAGTTCCTGCAGCAGTGCTCATATCTGATTCCTTTATACTATTTTGTTAATTGAGTTTTGATAAACTACCATCATAATTTAGCCCTTAGGCAAAGGCAAAAGCTGTGAGTAGCGATACAAATCCCGAAATCGAAGGCCTGCAACCGCAACCGATTTCCCCAAAACATATCAATCGGCTAAAGATCGTCGGGTTGATACTGACACTGGTGGGGGTTGGCCTGTTTGCATATTTGATCTACTCGGTCGGCGGCCGCCGAATTTTTCACGACATTACCCTCTTTGGCGGCGCGGGTTTTGTTCTTATCCTCTTTATCTATTTTCTACGTCTGTTCATGCGCGCTCTTGCGTGGAAGCTGTCGGTTTACGAGCCGTATAAATTAGGACTTCGCGACACAATTCCCGCGGTAATAATCGGCGAGGCGATGAGCAGTCTTATTCCGCTCGGTATTTTGATGAGCGGCACGGCAAAAGCAGTGGCGGTCAGAAAGCGCGTTCCGCTAGTCGTCGGCCTTTCGTCGGTAGCAACCGAAAATCTTTTCTACAGCCTTATAACAAGTCTTTTCCTGATCGCAGGAGCATTCACGCTGCTGCGTACCTTTGACCTTGACGAAGGATGGGTGGCGACGATCGACGTCGTGATCGGCATTGTCGGAGTTGTCGTCTGCCTTGGCGTCGTTATGGTGATACGCCAGTGGCACATAGCGAGCGAGTTGTGCGAATGGCTTTATCAACGCGGCATCGGCGAACGCATTCTGGAAAACGGCCGTCTCGACGTTCGCCTTTTCGAAAATCTTATTTATGGATTTTACCGACGATATCCGTTGAGGTTTGTTCCGATCTGCCTGTTGGAGCTCGGTTTTCATATTTTAGGCGTGTTTGAGGGCTGGTATATACTTAGCCGCTTGCTCACGGTCGTTCCCAATGTCCTTACAGCGTTCCTGCTCGAATCTGTAAGCCGTTTGATCACGATCGTTTTCAAACTCGTTCCGTTGGTCGTCGGCGTTGACGAAGCCGGTGCGCGGTTCGTTACAAAAACCCTCGCTATTGGTGCGGGCGTTGGCATTACCGTAGCGTTGATACGAAAAGGAAGAATACTCTTCTGGACGGCAATCGGCTTGATACTTATCGTTAAACGCGGACTGTCCATAAGAGAGATCTCACAAATCCGCGAGGCCAAAGAGTAAATCGCCGTTAACCGCCTTCAGCAGTCGGACGACGCAGGTTCAGCATGATCATTTCGGAATCAATCCTCAGCGGTAAATGGGCCGATCATTGTTTTTATTTCCGCGATAGAATTTGCGGGAAATCCGCCTCGTCGTGCATGCTCAAGAATCATTTCCTCGTTCGGCGAATTATAGATGCAATATAGTTTGTCGGCAGTGACGAAACTCTGCAGCCATTCGATCTGTGGGCCGAGGACCCTCAAAACATTTTTCGATTTTTTCGATGCGCCTTTCAGGTCATCGGCCGACCAATCCCCGAGGTTAGGTATTTCGCGTTCAATTACGTATTTAGGCATATATTTGATCTCCTCTTCTGTTTTTAAAAACCTCCCCGGCTCGTTGTTATGTCAAATTGATCGTGTCAGCAACTGGCCGGGTGGTGAGGTCCCGGCCATGCTCGGACGCATGAGGAAACACGCCCGTTACTGTATCGGCTGCGGCTCACCGTAAAGAAAATCGTCCATTGCCACGACGTCCGTGCCCGGCTGATCGACGACTCCCGGGAAAAGGCCAGTTTTGCCGCTTTCAATATCGACGCGGGCAATCTTTGGTTCGCTATATGAAACGCCGATAAATGAAAGGCCGCCGTCCGAGCGCTCGGCCGTTATGACGCCGGGATCGAGAACGTTACCGAATCTATCATAAGCGACGAAGCGAACATGGCCCGGAATATCGACATCCGCGAATACCGCGCCGAAGCCGGTTGTCTCCGCCGGAATATTGGTGCCGGCCTGAAAGAAAAGCACTGACAGCTTGCTGCAAGGTTCGCCGGTACCGCTCACGACGGTGAAAAGCCTCTGCTGCGAGAATGCCTGAAACGTGTCGGTATAACTCGGGTCGATCTCGCCGAAGCGAACCGGCGTGTTGGTCGGGTTGCCTGTTTTGGCACTGATACGGAAAGTCGCGTTTTCGCACGGGGTAGTAAAAACTGCTCCCCGAGGTGAATTTGCGTTAAAGAAATTTGGCGGCATACTGTTGGGCGAGGCGACGCCGTCCCCTACGCCATCCCAGTTTATTTCCCGTCGTCCTGACGCAAATAGCTGTGCGACGTTCGGATTTAATGGTCCCAAGTCGTTACGGAACTGCGTCACAGTTGGTGTTATCGATGCAGGATCAGCTCCTGCGGCGCTCCGAACGAGTCCGTCTGCGGCAGCCGGAATCACCGAAATAATAAGCGCTGCTGCTGTGAGTAAAAGATTATAAATTGCTTTGATCATTATGATATATCTCCTATTAACGTGATTCTGGAACCCCCTATCTTCGTCCTTACCGCGTCCAGAAATTCGGTGAGGCATATACAAGCACATCCGTTTGCTTGTGTCTGAATGTGACACTGGTTGACCGAAATAAAGTGGAGTATGCGGTCGGTGTCCGTCGTAAAAAGAGCTGCTGCTTCGCTAACCGAGATAAAGTCGGTTTCCTGTCCGCACTTTGTACAAAACAGCAACTTTGTCTTCGTCCGTTTGCGGATAAGCTGCACTTTTTCGATCTCAACTACGATCTCCCTGTGTTTGGAAGCATTCATAAAATTTCGCCGATCAACTTTTAGTGCCGCTCAGCTTCCGACCTCACTTTCAGTGAGAAAGGTCTGCCTGTGACGGATCCTTTTCGTAGAAAAAATAGTCAGCTGTGTAAGGCACAAAGGCCTCGTTGCCTACCTCTTCTGCCGAAGTACAGCCCGTCGATGGTGCCACCCCTCCGTGCGTGTTAAGCCGCTGGACAAAGGTCGTGCCTGACAGGGCGTCACCGCCCGTGGGGCCGTCCTGGGTCCCAGACGCCTTAAGTAGAAGCCAGGCAACTGCACCCTGCTCGACCAATGGCGAATCGGCAGATGTCAGTGTCGTAGCAGGTGTCGCAAATGCCCATACCCGACTTGAGTCCTGCGAGTGCTGCCAAGTGGCGCGAATCAGCCCGGGATCACCAAACGCAGGTGTTACCACCGTCGAATCAGTGTTCGTTTCAAATGGATTGGGGCTGAAGAAGTGGGTGATTACCTGCCTACCGCTGACGCCGCCGAACAGGGTGGCCTCCGGGGTGTAAAGAACGAACTTAAAACCGGATCCCGATGGCTTGCAAACATAGTTCTGAGTACCAACTGCGCGCCCTACCAGGAACAGTTTGTTTCCCGGTTCTACCTTGATCTTGTCGGGTACATCTGGCGGTGTGATATTACCGGGAATTGCGTTCTGAGCGTGCGCGGTGGCAATAGCCAGCAGGGTGAGCGTCAGCACGCAAATACTGAGCCTAAAATTATATATTCCTTTGGTCATATTGAGTCTATCTCCTATTATTTCAATCCTGGAACTATTTATCTTCGACCCGACCGTTTCCAGAAACGCGGTGAGGCAGATGAGAAGGCTTCGCCGTGCCGGACG
>Ga0068853_100003649_pt1 | contig 11806 bp, 10 predicted proteins | sample KBSCornC32_FD_65655 | JGI IMG/M metagenome (GOLD analysis project Ga0068853, IMG submission 65655) | Corn rhizosphere microbial communities from Kellogg Biological Station, Michigan, USA - KBS Corn C3-2 | ecosystem: Host-associated > Plants > Roots > Rhizosphere > Soil ... | reverse complement strand
CAGCATCTTGGCGATGGTGAGCCCCAGGCCCGCGCCCGGCGCGGCCGATGCGCCCGCTGCATTCCCGCGCGCAAACGGCTCGAAGATCCGCTCGATGTCCCCGGCCGGCATGCCCGGTCCGGTGTCCTCGATCTCCACCGACGCGAACTCGCGCGCATAGGCCAGCCGCAGCGTGACCTGTCCGGCCGCCGTGAACTTGATCGCGTTGCCCAGCAGGTTGATGAGGATCTGGCACACGCGCTTTTCATCCGCGCGCACCACCTCGGGCAACGCGCCTGCAGCATCGAAGTGGAACTGCAACCCCTTCTCCGCCGCCTGCAGCTCGAACATGTCGGCCAGTTCGCGCATCGTGTCGGCGAAGCGCATCGGCCGCGCATGCAGCGTGAGCTTGCCGGCCTCGATGTGCGCGATGGCGAGCGTGCCCTCGATGAGCGACAGCAGGTGCTCGCCGCCGCGCTTGATGACCGCTACCGCCTGCTGGCGGTGCGGCGGCACCGAATGGTCTTCGCCCATCAGCTGCGCATAGCCGAGGATGCTGTTGAGGGGCGTGCGCAGTTCGTGGCTGATGGCGCTGATGTAGCGGCTCTTGGCCTGGTTGGCCTGGTCGGCGGCCTGCTTGGCCTGCTCGGCCACGGCCCTCGCCTCTTCGGCGATCTGTTTTGCGGCCTGCAACGCGCGATCGGTCTCGCGGTGCAGTTCGATCTCGCGCACCAGCAGGTGGGTCTGCCGGTTCGATTCTTCCTGCGCCACCTTGCGGCTCTGGTGCGCCAGCACCAGCCACCACGCAACGATGCCCGCGATGACCAGCAGCGCCATGTACGCCTTGAGGAAGCCCGAGCGCAGCGACAGCTTCTGCACGCCTGCCAGCGCCGCAGCCACGTCGGCCTCGGAGGCCAGCTCCAGCGCGCCTTCGCCGAACGCGCGCAGCTCCTGCTGGTAGAGCACGCCGAACACCACGGCCAGCAGCGGCACGATGACCAGCATCAGCAGCAGGAAGTGGCCGAGCCCCGTGTCGAGGTAGCGCCAGCTGCGCCGCGGCAGCAGCCAGCGCAGCACGCCGGACCACTGCGACGAGAGGCTCGCATGCGGCTTGCACAGGTCGCCGCAGCGCGCATCGAGCGTGCAGCACAGCGAGCAGATCGCGCCCTGGTAGGCGGGGCAATGCGCCATGTCCGGCCCCTCGTACTCGCGCTCGCAGATCACGCAGTGCTGCACCTTCAGGCGTTGGTAGCTGCCGGTCTCGACCTTGGCCCAGCGCACCGTGCGCGAACCTCCGGCGGGCGCGAAAGCCACCGCACCGTGGTGTTCATCGGAGCCGCGCGCCAGGTAGTACTTGCCCCCCGTCGCCCAGGCCAGCAGCGGCGATGCCACCAGCGCCGTGCCGAGCGCGATCAGCGCCGAGAAGGCCTGCGCCAGCGGACCGAACATGCCCAGGTGCGCGGTGATCGACAGCACCGAGGCCAGCGCCATCGCGCCCACGCCCACCGGGTTGATGTCCCACAGGTGCGCGCGCTTGAACTCGATGCCCGGCGGTGACAGCCCCAGCGGCTTGTTGATGACGAGATCGGCCACCACGGCCATCATCCAGGCGATGGCGATGTTGGCGAACAGACCGAGCACGTCGCCCAGCGCCTCGAACACGTTCATCTCCATCAGCATGAAGGCGATCAGCGCGTTGAACACCACCCACACCACGCGCCCCGGGTGGCTGTGCGCCACGCGCGAGAAAAAATTGCTCCAGGCCAGCGAACCGGCATAGGCGTTGGTGACGTTGATCTTGAGCTGCGAGATCACCACGAACAGCGCCGTGGCCGCCACCGCCCAGCCGTAGTGCGGAAACACGTACTCGTAGGCCGCGAGGTACATCTGGTTCGGGTCGACCGCCCGGTCGGCCGGCACCATGTGCGTGATCGCCAGGTAGGCCAGCAGCGCCCCGCCCAGCATCTTGAGCACGCCCAGCACCACCCAGCCCGGCCCGCCGGCCAGCACCCCGGCCCACCAGCGCCGCGCAGTGGCCGCGGTGCGCGCCGGCATGAAGCGCAGGTAGTCGGCCTGCTCGCCCATCTGGGTGATGAGCGCGATGCCGACGGTGAGCGCCGCGCCAAACAGGTGCAGATCGAAGCCTTTGGTGCCCGAGCGCACGCCGTTGTAGTGCACGATGCCCGCGAACGCACCAGGATCGCGCACGAGCACGTAGGCGAAAGGCACCACGAGCATCAAGAGCCACAGCGGCTGGGTCCACAGCTGCAGCCGGCTGATGGCCGACACCCCGTGCGTGACCAGCGGAATCACCACCAGCGCGCACACCAGGTAGCCCCAGACCGGCGGGATGCCCAGCGCCAGCTCCAGCGCATAGGCCATCACCGCCGCCTCCAGCGCGAAGAAGATGAAAGTGAAGCTCGCGTAGATCAGCGAGGTGAGCGTGGAGCCGATGTAGCCGAAGCCCGCGCCGCGCGTGAGCAGGTCCATGTCCACGCCGTAGCGCGCCGCGTAAACGCTGATCGGCACGCCCGCCAGGAAGATGATGAGCCCGGTCGCCAGGATCGCCCAGAAGGCGTTGGCGAAGCCGTACTGCACCAGCAGCGTGGCGCCCACCGCCTCCAGGATCAGGAACGACGCGGCCCCGAAGGCAGTGTTCGCCACCCGCCATTCCGACCATTTGCGGAAGCGCTGCGGCGTGTAGCGCAGGGCGTAGTCTTCCAGCGTCTCGCTGGCCACCCAGCTGTTGTAGTCGCGCCGCACCTTGACGATGCGCTGCGGGGCGTCATCGGGGGTGGTCGGGGCGGCTTCGGTGTTCACACCGTTTCGGTGCATCTTCCGTGCCTGAATCGTTGCTCGCCCCCAGGCTGCGCGCACTCCGTGTCGCGCGCGCCAACCCCCTACCGGGGGCGGGCCGGCCGCTTCGGGCGGCCGTGCGCGGCGGCCCCGGCTGCCAAGCGGCACGACTGTTGCAAAGAAGCCGGCTTGCCCATAATGGCCGCCTCCTCCCGCCACCCGACGCCGATCTCATGGAACTGACCCCGCGCGAAAAAGACAAGCTGCTGATCTTCACCGCGGCGCTCCTGGCCGAACGCCGCAAGGCCCGCGGCCTCAAGCTCAACTACCCCGAGGCCGTCGCCCTGATCTCCGCCGCCGTCATGGAAGGCGCGCGCGACGGCAAGAGCGTCGCCGAACTCATGAGCGAAGGGCGTAGCGTGCTCACCCGCGCCGATGTGATGGACGGCATCGCCGAGATGATTCCCGACATCCAGGTCGAAGCCACCTTCCCGGACGGCACCAAGCTCGTGACCGTCCACCAGCCCATCCTATGACCTCCCCCAGGCTGCGCGCACTTCGTGTCGCTTCGCCCACCCCCTCGCCGGGGGCAACACCAACGGCCGGGCAAAGCCCGTTCCGTGGTGTTCCCCGGAAGTGCTTCCATCCCATTGGAGACCTGCTGATGCGCATTCATCGATCCATCCTCACCGCCTTTCTCGCCGCAGTCGCGGCCTTGCCGCTCGCGGCCAGCGCCCACACCGGCGTCGACGGCGGCCTGCACCACGGCTTCGTCACCGGCTTCATGCACCCGCTGACCGGCGCCGACCACCTCGCGGCGATGGTCGCGGTCGGCTTCTGGAGCGCGCTGGCCGCGCGCCGCGCCTGGTCCGACCTGCTCTGGGCGCCGCTGGCTTTCGCCGGCATGCTGCTGGCGGGCGCGCTGGCGGGGCTGGCCGGCGTGCAGCTGCCGGCGGTCGAGCCGATGATCGCGGCCTCGCTGCTGGTGCTGGGCCTGCTGGTGGTCACGCGCGTACACCTGCCGGCCGTGGCGGCGATGGTTGTGGTGGGCGTGTTCGCGGTGTTCCATGGCGTGGCGCACGGCTACGAACTGGCGAGCGAAGAAGGCGCCGCCCTCACGCTGGCCGGCATGGTCTGCGCGACGGTGCTGTTGCACGCCATCGGCATCGCATTCGGTTGGGCGCTGCGCAACGCCAACGCATGGCTGCCGCGCGTGGCCGGCGCCGCGGTCGTCGGCCTGGGCGCAACGCTGCTGGCGCAAGCCATCTGAGGTGGCCAGCATGATTCCCGGCGAACTCTTCACCGACGACGGCGAGCACGCGCTCAACCCCGGCCGCCGCACCCTCACGCTGGTCGTGCAGAACACCGCCGACCGGCCGATCCAGGTCGGCTCGCACTATCACTTCGCCGAGACCAACGGCGCGCTCGGCTTCGACCGCGAGGCCGCGCGTGGCATGCGGCTGAACATCGCCTCGGGCGCCGCGGTGCGCTTCGAGCCGGGCCAGCAGCGCACGGTCGAGCTGGTCGACTTCTCGGGCGATCGCATCGTCTACGGCTTTCGCGGCCTCGTTCAAGGAAAACTCTGATGGTCACCATCGGCAGGCGTGCCTACGCCGAGATCTTCGGCCCCACCGTGGGTGACCGCGTCCGTCTCGCGGACACCGAACTGCTGATCGAGGTCGAGGCCGACTACACCCTGCGCGCCGGCGGCTACGGCGAGGAGGTGAAGTTCGGCGGCGGCAAGACGATCCGCGACGGCATGGCGCAGTCGCAGCGCACCCGGGCGCAAGGCGCGGTCGACACGGTGCTGACCAACGCGCTCATCCTCGACCACTGGGGCATCGTGAAAGCCGACATCGGCCTAAAGGACGGCCGCATCGCCGCCATCGGCAAGGCCGGCAACCCCGACGTGCAGCCGGGCGTGGACATCGTCATCGGCCCGGGCACCGAGATCATCAGCTGCGAGGGCAACATCGTCACCGCCGGCGGCATCGACAGCCACATCCACTTCATCTGCCCGCAGCAGATCGAGGAGGCGCTGTCCTCCGGCGTGACCACCATGCTCGGCGGCGGCACCGGCCCCGCCACCGGCACCTTCGCCACCACCTCCACGCCAGGCCCCTGGCACATCGAGCGCATGCTGCAGGCGGCCGACGCCTTCCCGATGAACCTCGGCTTCCTCGGCAAGGGCAACGCCAGCCTGCCGCAGGCGCTGCACGAGCAGATCGAGGCCGGCGTCATCGGCCTGAAGCTGCATGAAGACTGGGGTACCACGCCCGCGGCCATCAGCAACTGCATGGACGTGGCCGATGCCACCGACACGCAGGTGGCCATTCACAGCGACACGCTCAACGAATCGGGCTTCGTCGAGAACACGATTGCCGCCGTGGGCGGTCGCGGCATCTGCGCCTTCCACACCGAGGGCGCGGGCGGCGGCCACGCGCCCGACATCCTGCGCGTGGTGGGCGAGAGCAACTTCCTGCCGTCGTCGACCAACCCGACGATGCCCTACACCGTGAACACGCTCGACGAGCACGTCGACATGCTCATGGTGTGCCACCACCTCGACGCCGGCATCGCCGAAGACCTGGCCTTCGCCGAGTCGCGCATCCGCAAGGAAACCATCGCCGCCGAGGACGTGCTGCACGACCTGGGCGCGATCAGCATGTTCAGCTCCGACAGCCAGGCCATGGGCCGCGTCGGCGAGGTGGTCATCCGCACCTGGCAGACCGCGCACAAGATGAAGCTGCAGCGCGGCACGCTGCCCGAGGACAGCAGCCGCAACGACAACTTCCGCGCCAAGCGCTACGTCGCCAAGTACACGATCAACCCGGCCATCGCGCACGGCATCGCGCACGAGGTGGGCTCGCTCGAAGTCGGCAAGTGGGCCGACATCGTGATCTGGAAGCCGGCCTTCTTCGGCGTGAAGCCCTTCACCATCATCAAGGGCGGCAGCATCGCGCTGGCCGCCATGGGCGACCCCAACGCGTCGATCCCCACGCCGCAGCCGGTGCACTACCGCCAGATGTTCGGCGCCTACGGCGGCTCGCTCGCGAAGAGCTCGCTGACCTTCGTCTCGCAGGCCGGCCTGGCCGCGGGCGTCGGCGAGCGCTACGGCCTGAAGAAGCAACTGAGCGCGGTGAAGAACATCCGCAACGTGCGCAAGAAGGACCTGATCCACAACGGCTACACGCCGAAGATGGAGATCGACGCGCAGACCTACGCGGTGCGCGCCGACGGCAACCTGCTGACCTGCGAGCCGGCGAAGCTGCTGCCGATGGCGCAGCGGTATTTCCTGTTCTGAAGCCCTGGGGAGCGCGGCTGCTTGACAGGCTGCGTATCCTCGAAGGTATTCATCCAGCCAGCGGGCGCCCTCCGGGGCGCTCCATTTGCACCATGCTCACCGCCAACAAACTCATGCCCCAGGGCCGCGGCCTCGCGCCCGTGCTGCTCAAGCGTGCCGCCACCATCGAACTCGACTGGGACATCCGCCAGAAGAGCCGCTTCGACGCCACCGACTCGCAAGGCCGCCAGATCGGCGTGTTCCTGCCGCGCGGCACGCTCGTGCGCGGCGGCGACGTGCTGGTGGCGGAAGACGGCTCGCTGGTGCGCGTGATCGCCGCGCCGCAGCCCGTGCTTCGCATCACGCACTGCACCGCCCACGGCACGCCCTTCGACCTGACGCGCGCGGCCTACCACCTGGGCAACCGGCACGTGCCCATCGAGCTGAAGCCCGACCACCTGAAGATCGAGCCCGACCATGTGCTGGCCGACATGCTGCGCTCGATGCACCTGATCGTCGTGGCGGTGGAAGAGGCTTTCGAGCCCGAGGGTGGTGCGTATGGATCGCACGAGCACTCGCACGGCCATGGCCACAGCCATGACCACGGGCATTCGCACGATCACGGCCACTCGCATGACCATGGCAGCGGCCCGAAGCCGCTGGTGCTCGCGCCGGAGTTGCTGGACGACCACGACGGTCATGATCACGGCCATGGGCACCACGGCCATTCCCACTGACGACCCCACTGACGTGTCCGCCCAGAGCCTCCTGCAGCTGATCTGGCTCGCCTCGCCCGCGCTGCCGGTCGGCGGCTTCTCGTACTCCGAGGGCGTCGAAGCCGCCGTCGAATGGGCCGGCATCGACTCCGAGCCGCGCGCGGCCGAGTGGCTCTCCGACCAGCTGCACCTGAGCTTCGCCCGCGGCGATCTCGCCGTCTGCGCGCAGGCCATCGCAGCCTGGCGCGCCAATGACATGCCGCGCATCCGCCAGCTCAACGGCTGGGTGATGGCCACCCGCGAGTCGGCCGAGTTCCTGCTGCAGACCGAGCAGATGGGCCGCTCCTTCGTCGAGTGGCTCAAGCTGCACCACACCGACACGGCGGAAGTCTTCGCCGACCTGGGCGCGAGCTACCCCGTGGCGTTTGCCTTCGCGGCCAGCCGCGCTGGCGCCACGGTGCACGACGGCAGCCTGGCCTTCGCCTTCGGCTGGGCCGAGAACATGGTGGCCGCCGCCGTCAAGGCCGTGCCGCTGGGCCAGAGCGCGGGCCAGCGCATCCTCGGACGGCTGGCGCGGGAAATGCCCGATGCCGTGACCCGCGCCATGGCCCTCGGCGACGACGAGCGCCAAGCCTTCGCGCCCCTGCTGGCGGTGCTGTCGGCCCGCCATGAAACACAATATTCCCGCCTTTTCAGAAGCTGAACCGGACACCACTGCCATGACTTCCGCCCTGCACCACATTCCCAACCGCACCAAGAGACTTCCGCCGCTGCGCGTGGGCATCGGCGGCCCGGTCGGCTCGGGCAAGACCACGCTGCTGGAGATGCTCTGCAAGGCGATGCGCGACAAGTACGACCTGATCGCGATCACCAACGACATCTACACCAAGGAAGACCAGCGCCTTCTCACCGTGGCCGGCGCGCTGCCCGCCGAGCGCATCATGGGCGTGGAAACGGGCGGCTGCCCGCACACCGCGATCCGCGAAGACGCCTCGATCAACCTCGAAGCCATCGACCGCATGCTGGAAGACTTTCCGGACGCCGACGTGGTATTCGTCGAATCGGGCGGCGACAACCTCGCGGCCACCTTCAGCCCCGAACTGTCGGACCTCACGATCTACGTGATCGACGTGGCGGCCGGCGAGAAGATCCCGCGCAAGGGCGGCCCCGGCATCACCAAGAGCGACCTCTTCGTGATCAACAAGACCGACCTCGCGCCCTACGTGGGCGCGAATCTCGACGTGATGGAGCAGGACACGCAGCGCATGCGCCGCCAGCGGCCCTACGTGATGACCAACCTCAAGACGCTCTCGGGCGTGGCCGACGTGGTCGCGTTCATCGAGGAGCGGGGCATGCTGACCGCCGCTTGAGGAGGGAGGAGGAGAAGAGCTCCAGCCCTGCCTCGAAGCCTCAAGGCAGGCCGAGGTAGACCCGCAGGTCGTCCTTCATCGTGCCGGCCGAGGCCACGGCCGTGCGCAGGCGCTCCTCGCTCACCCCGAACCATTGGGTCCAGTAGTCGACCTCCTTGAGGTCGGTGACGTCGATCCGTTCATCGTCCCGTGGAATGCGGATCTCTGTGTCTTCGCGCATCGTCTTCTCCTGAAGCCGGAAATTGGTTGATTGACTGAATGAAGGTTGGGCGGCGGCCGCCGGAAGCGCAGTTTCTCCGCCCGCTCCGGCCGGCCGGACGGACGAATCCGCTCCCCCTTGCAGGACAACTGCCATAGTCGCGCGCGACGGCGCGCCATGCGGTGCCGTCCTGCAAGCCGCCCCCGGCCGGGGTGCTTGAATTCGGCCGTGACCTTATTCATTCGCGGAGAAGCGACTATGGAGCCTCATAACCAGCGGCTGCTAAGCATGGGGGTGCCGGGCCTGAACGACGTGCTCGGCGGCGGCCTCGAGCCGAACCGGCTTTATCTTTTCGAAGGCACGCCAGGGGCCGGCAAGACGACCATCGCGATGCAGTTCCTGCTCGAAGGCGTGGCGCGCGGCGAGTCCGTGCTGTATGTGACGCTGTCCGAAACCGAGCATGAGCTGCGCGGCGTGGCCGCCTCGCACGGCTGGGACATTTCCAGCGTCAACGTGCGCGAGATGCTGCCCACCCAGGACAGCCTGCAGCCCGAAGAGCAATACACCATGTTCCACCCCTCGGAGGTGGAACTGAGCGAAACCACGCTGCGCCTGCTGAGCGACGTGGAGGCCATCAAGCCTTCGCGCATCGTGTTCGATTCGCTCTCCGAGCTGCGGCTGCTTTCGGGCACCTCGCTGCGCTACCGCCGGCAGATCCTGGCGCTCAAGCAGTTCTTCGCGGGGCGCCAGTGCACCGTGCTGCTGCTGGACGACATGACCGCCACCGAGCACGACCTGCAGGTGCAGAGCATCGCGCACGCGGTGGTGCGGCTGGAGCAGTCGAATTCCGACTTCGGCGCCGCGCGCCGCCGCCTGCTGGTCGTGAAGTACCGCGGGCAGTCTTTCCGCGGCGGCTACCACGACTACAAGATCGGCCGCGGCGGCCTGCAGGTGTTTCCGCGCCTGGTGGCGGCCGAACACGTCAACGACACTGCACTGACGAGTCTGCCCAGCGGGCTGGAGTCGCTGGACGCACTGCTGGGCGGCGGCCTCGAGAAAGGCACCAGCACCTTGTTCGTCGGAGCGCCGGGCACGGGCAAGTCGTCGGTCGCGGTGCAGTTCGCCGTCGCGGCTGCGGAGCGCGGCGAGGCTTCCGCCCTCTTCATCTTCGACGAGAGCATCAACACCCTGCGCACGCGCTGCACCGGCCTGGGCATGAAGCTGGAGCCCCATGTCCGATCGGGCCGCATCCGCCTCAAGCAGGTCGACCCGGCCGAGCTGTCCCCGGGCGAGCTGGTGCACGAGATCCGCCAGGCGGTGACCGGGCACGGCGCGAAGGTGATCGTCATCGACAGCCTGAACGGCTACCTCAACGCAATGCCCGACGAGCGATTTCTCATCGTGCAGCTGCACGAGCTGCTCACCTACCTCGGGCAGTCCGGCGTGGCGACGCTGCTGGTCGGCGCGCAGCACGGGCTCATCGGCGCGCAGATGCAGACACCGGTGGACGCCAGCTACCTTGCCGACGCGGTGGTGCTGCTGCGCTACTACGAGGCGGAAGGGGAGGTGCGGCAGGCCATCTCGGTGCTCAAGAAGCGCGGTGGCGTGCACGAGCGCTCCATCCGTGCGTTCTCGATGGACCAGCGCGGCCTGCACGTCGGCGATCCGCTGCGCCGCTTCAGAGGCATCCTGACCGGCGTGCCGGTGCCGATCGACGGCACTGCCACGCCCCCGCCGTGACCGAGAACCCGACGGTCCAGCTGCCGCAGCTGCGAGATCCGCAGTTGCGCGTGCTGATGAGACCCGCGACCGCGAAGGACGCCGCGATGACGGCCGTCGTGCTCGAGCACGCCGGCATCGAGGCCCACACCTGCGCCGATCTTCCCGGGCTGCTGCGCGAAATGGCCGACGGCGCCGGCGCGCTGCTGGTGTCCGAAGAACTGCTCTCAGGCAGCGGCGCCGCCGAACTCGCCGCGGCCGTGGCGGCCCAGCCCCCGTGGTCCGACCTGCCGGTGCTGATACTCGCGCGGCAGGGTGCCGACTCGCGCGCCATCTCCACCGCGATGGAAGGCATCGCCAACGTCACCGTGCTGGAGCGTCCGCTGCGCGTGGCCTCGCTGGTCAGCGCTTTGCGCAGCGCGCTTCGCGCGCGCCGGCGGCAGTACGAACTGCGCCGCATACTGGAAGACCTCAACGAGGCCGACAGGCGCAAGACCGAGTTCCTCGCCACCCTCGCCCACGAACTGCGCAACCCGATGGCGCCGCTGAGCACCGCGCTGGCCATCCTCAAGCGCAAGCCGCTCACGTCAGAAGCCGCGCGGCCCTACTACGAGCTCATGGGCCGCCAGCTCGACCACATGGTGCGTCTGGTGAACGACCTGATGGAGGTCTCGCGCATCACGCGCGGCAAGATCGAGCTGCAGCTGGACGAGCTCGTGCTGGAAAAGGTGATCCGCGGCGCGGTGGAGCTCAGCCGCCCGCTGATGGACGCCGGCCGGCACACCCTCGAGCTGCACATCGCCGACGCCTCGCTGGCGGTGATGGGCGACAGCGTGCGCCTCACCCAGGTGTTCTCGAACCTGCTGAACAACGCGGCCAAGTACACGCCCGAGGGCGGACGCATCGACGTCTTCCTGGAGCACGACGGCGACGGCCACGCGGTGGTGCGCGTGAAGGACAGCGGCGCCGGCATCCCGGCCGCCATGCTGGACGCGATCTTCGAGATGTTCGTGCAGGTCAGCGGCACCGCGCGCGCCGCGCAGGGCGGGCTGGGCATCGGCCTCACGCTGGTGAAGAGCATCGTGGAGCTGCACGGCGGCACCGTCAGCGCGAAGAGCGAGGGGGCGGACCGGGGCAGCGAGTTCACGGTGTCCCTGCCCCTGCTCGGCCACGGCGTGCGAACCGGTACGGAGTCGGCGGCGCCGGAGGCCGCGATGGCGGTGAACCACCGCATCCTGGTGGTGGACGACAACCGCGACGCGGCCGAATCGCTGGAGGCGCTGCTGGCGCTGCTCGGCGCGAAGGTCGCGGTGGCGTTCAACGGCTCGGACGCGCTGGCGAAGGCCGAACTCTTCGAGCCGTCGATCGCCATCCTGGACATCGGCATGCCCGGCATGGACGGCTGCGAGCTGGCGCGCCGCCTGCGGGCGCATCCCCGCCTGCATGGCATCGGCCTGATCGCTCTCACGGGCTGGGGACAGCCCGACGACCGGCTGCGCATCGCGCGGGCCGGCTTCGACCATCACCTGCTGAAGCCGCTCGATGTCGACGAACTGACGTTGGCGCTGCAGAAGCTCGAGAGGCGCGCCGCGGGCTGAGGCGCCACGCGAAGGAAGGGCTCTGGCAGCCCTTCTCTTTTCCTCAGAGCTCGCTGCCGTCGCGCAGCTGCCGCGCCTTGTAGACCAACCGCACGCTCGCCCGGCGCGGATCGCCGGACTGCTGCTGCACGTAGATGTCGGTGTCG
>Ga0068853_100003646_pt1 | contig 11810 bp, 10 predicted proteins | sample KBSCornC32_FD_65655 | JGI IMG/M metagenome (GOLD analysis project Ga0068853, IMG submission 65655) | Corn rhizosphere microbial communities from Kellogg Biological Station, Michigan, USA - KBS Corn C3-2 | ecosystem: Host-associated > Plants > Roots > Rhizosphere > Soil ... | reverse complement strand
CGCACCTGCAGGACGCGACGCCGGTGACGCTCGGCCAGGTGATCGGCGGCTGGGCGGCGCAGCTCGACGATGCGCGCACGACGATCCGCCACGCGCTCCAGGGCCTCTATCCGCTGGCGCTCGGCGGCACGGCGGTCGGCACCGGCCTCAACGCGCACCGCGAGTTCGGCGAGCGCGTCGCCGCCGAGATCGCGCGCGTCACCAACAAGCCGTTCACGTCGGCTGCAAACAAGTTCGCGCTGATGTCTGCGCACGATGCCATCGTCACCGCCAGCGCCGCATTGCGCACGCTGGGCGGCGCGCTGATGAAGATCGCCAACGACGTGCGGCTCTACGCGAGCGGACCTCGCGCCGGCTTCGGCGAGATCACGATCCCCGACAACGAGCCGGGTTCGTCGATCATGCCGGGCAAGATCAACCCGACGCAATGCGAGGCGCTGACGCAGGTGGCCGTGCAGGTGTTCGGCAACGACGCCGCGGTGGCGTTCGCGGGCACGCAGGGCAACTTCCAGTTGAACGTCTACAAGCCGGTGATGCTGCACAACCTGCTCGAGGCGGCCAACCTCCTCGCCGACTCGATGGACTCGTTCGAGCTGCGCTGCGCGCGCGGCATCGAGCCCGATCGCGCGCGCATCGGCGAGCATGTCGCGCAGTCGCTGATGCTCGTCACCGCGCTCAATCCGCACATCGGCTACGAGAACTCGGCGAAGATCGCGCTGAAAGCCTATCGCGAGCGCACCGGGCTCAAGGAAGCCGCGCTCGCGCTCGGCCTCGTGTCCGCGGAGGATTTCGAGCGCTGGGTCGACGCCGAGGCGATGACGCGGCCGGGCTGAGCCGGCACGCCGCAACCGGCACCGCGGCGCCGAGTCACGGCGGCGCCGGGCGGGCGCCGACTCAGAACGTCTTCCAGCTCGCCATCTCCCACACCGGCAAGCCGCGGATGTCGCTGACCTTGGTGTCCGTGAACACCGCCGCTTCCGGAAAGCGGCCGGTCTTCTCGTACGCTTCGCGCGCCAGCGGCGCCGCCTTGGCGAGCGTTTTCTTGACGAGATCGGGCGTGAGCTCCTGCTGGTAGATCGACTTCACCTTGGACAGGCCCACCAGCGTACGCGCGTCGCCTTCGGTGATCCACGACCAGCCGCGCCGCCGATACAGGATGTTCTCGACGTAGGGCCGCTGCGCGGCGCGATCGCTGTTCCAATCCTGCGCCGACATGTCGATGACGGCGTCGGGCGTCATCTTGGTGACCATCGTGCACGCACGCTGGTTGGCGATCATCAGCGCGGTGACGGCCTTCGGGTTCTTCTGCAGGAATTCCTCGCGCACGACCCACCAGATGCGGTGCGGGTAATAAGCCTCGGGCGCGAACGGTGTTTTCGCGAAGCTCGCGATTCGGTGGCCTTCGCCCTTGCCTTCGGGGCCGTCGTACGCGGGACCGGTCGTGCCGTCGTTGCGCAGCAGGTTGACGAGCTGCCCGGAGTTGACGGCGCCCTGCGCCGCCGGCTCCACGCTCAACACGGCGTCGATGCCGGGCTGTGCGCGCGTCAGCTCGGCGAACGCCTGGATGTTCTTCACCGTGATGCCGAGCGCCTTCGGGTCGTCGGTGCCGAATTCCGCTTGCAGCATGAGGTTCAGCACGAGGTGCAGGTCGGAGCCCACGATCGTCAGCACCGACTTGCCCTTGAGCCCCTGCAGGTTCCTGATCGGCGAGCCGGGCGGCACCTGCAACGGAAACTTGATGCCGCCACCGGCGTTGGCGATGGGAATGGAGGGCGTCGGCAGCGCCAGGTTGCGGATCGTCGGCGTCGATCCCAGCATGCCGACGTCGAGCTGCCCGGCGGCGAGGCCCTGCAGCATGCGCAGCAGCACGGGGAAGTTGAGGTACTCCACCTCGGCGGTGAGCCCGAGCTCCTGCATCGCCTTCTCGAGCAGCTTCTCGCGCTGCATCGCGAACACGAGCGGCGCGCCGTCGTTGGTGAGGCCGATGCCCATCGTCATCTTGAGCGCCTGCGCGAGCGCGGGACTCGCGGCGAACAACGGCAGCCCCAGGATCGAGCCGACGCCGGCGGCGCTGCCGGCCTTGAGCAGCGAACGACGCAGTTGCGAGGGATGGCGCATGACGTTCCTCCTTCGGTCGGGATGATGCGGTCTAGGCGGATTCCTCGACGATGGCGCGCGCGGCCTCGTCGCGAATCAGGTTCCAGATGTACTCGTTGTAGCGGCCCGCTTCGGCGGAGTTGCGCAGCGCCTTGCGCGGCCGCGGGAGGTCGATGGTGACGGTTTCCTTGATGCGGCCGGGGCGGCGGCCGAGCACGATCACGCGGTCGGACAGGTACACCGCCTCGTCGATGCCATGCGTGACGAACAGCACGGCGCGGCGTTGGCCAGGATCGCCGCCGTCGCCCCACAGCCGCAGGAGCTCGTCCTGCAGGATATTGCGCGTCTGCAGGTCGACCGCGGCAAGCGGCTCGTCCATCAACCAGACCTCGGGCTCGTTGGCGAGGAGCCGCGCGAGCGCGCACCGCTGGCGCATGCCGCCGGACAGCTCGTGCGGATAGCGGTGCTCGAAGCCCTCGAGCCCCACGAGCTCGATGTAGCGATGCGCGGTCGCGCGCATCGCCTCGCGCGTCGCGCCGCGGGCGAGCGGCCCGAACTCGACATTGCCGAGCACCGTCCGCCACGGGAACAGCGCGTAGTCCTGGAACATCACGCCGCGGCGCGGGTCGGGGCCGGTGATCGGCGCGCCGTCGGCGAGCACGCGGCCCGACGTCGGCGCGACGAAGCCCGCCACGAGCGCAAGGAGCGTCGACTTGCCGCAGCCCGACGGGCCGACGATGCTGACGAACTCGTGCGGCGCGACGGAGAACGAAACGTTCTGCAGCGCTTCGACGCGCTCGCCGCTGCGCGCCGACACGTAGGTCTTGGAGAGGGATTGCGCGTCGATCTTGCCGGTCATGTCAGTACGGGTCGTTCATGTCCGCCACGGGGTGAGGCTGCGCTGCAGCCGGCGCATCGCGAGGTCGATCAGGAAACTGATGACGCCGATCACGATCATGTAGAGGACGAGGCCGTTGACGTCGCGGCGAACGTAGAGCGTGCTCACCATCAGCTGGCCGAGGCCCACCGCGCCCGATCCGCCGGACGTCACTTTGATGCCCATCGCGAGCTCGGCCGCGATGATCGAGCCCCATGCGAACGCCATCGAGATGCGCGCGCCGGTGAGGATCGCCGGCAGCGCGTTCGGCAGCACCACCGAGCGGACGACGAGCGCGCGGCCCGCGCCGAGCGCCCGCGCGGCGTTGACGAGGTTGCGGTCGATGAGCCGCGCGCCTTGCGCCGCGTTGACGACAAAGGGAAAGAACGCCGCGTACGCGACGATGAAGAGCGCCGCGTTGCCGCGGATCCCGAGCCACAGCAGCGCCATCGGGATCCAGGCGATGGGCGCGATCGATCGCAGCGAATCGACGATGGGGCTCACCGCGCGCCCGACCGGCCGCACGAATCCCATCAGCACGCCGAGCGGAATGCCGAACGCGGCACCGAGCGCGAAGCCGATCAGCACGCGCAACAGGCTTTGGGACGTCGCGGCGAACAGCGAGCCATCCTCGATGGTGCGCGTCGCCGCCTCGAACACCCCGGTGGGATACGGGTACAGCGCGCGTTGCCCCGAATGCAGCACGGCCGCCTGCCACGCGAGGATCGCGACCGTGAAGAAGCCGAGCGGCAGGAGCGCGCGCCGTGCGTTCATCGCGCTTCGTCCACCACGCTGTCGGGGCTCCAGCGCGTGATCCGCGCCTGCAAGGCGCGGAGCAGCGTGTCGAAGCAGTACCCGAGCACGCCGATCGTCAGGATCACCGCCATCACCTTGTCCATGGCGAAGAATTCCTGATACCAGAACAGCCGCCAGCCGAGCCCGGCGTCGGAGCCGGTCAGCTCGGCGGCCACCATCGCCATCCACGCGACGCCGAGGCTGAGGCGCGCGCCGGCGAGCACATACGGGAGCGCCGCCGGCATGACGACGTGCGTCAGGATCATCCGCCGCGAGGCGCCCAGCATCTGTGCGGCATGCACCAGCTTCGCGTCGACCTGCTTCACGCCGGCGACGGTGTTGACGAAGATCGGGAACAGCGACGCGTAGAAGATGAGGAACACCGGCACGCCGGCGCTGATGCCGAACATCAGGATGGCGATCGGGATCCATGCGATCGCGCTGATCGGCCGCAGGAGCTCGATCAGCGGGTCGACGATCGACTCGAGGAGCGCGAAGCGCGTGCTGATCGCGGCCAGCGCGAGCCCCGTGGCGATGCCGAGGGCATAGCCGATGCCAAGATGCGCGAGGCTCGCCAGCACGTCCTGGCGAAGGTCGGCGTGGAGGAGGTCCAGCCACGCATGAAAGACACGCGCCGGCGAGGGCAGCAGCGTGCTGTTGTTGATCGTGATGCTGGTGACCTGCCAGAGTCCGACGACGACGGCGAGCGCGACGACGATCTCCAGCACGCGCGTCAGGCGCCGACCGGCCACACCGGCCCGTGGCGGCGGTGCAAGCACGACTTGCGCGGCGTCGCTCACCTAGTGCGACCCGGCGCCTCAGCGGCCGCGGGCAACGATTGGCTGGCGAGCATCCGCGCGATCAGCGCCTGCTTCGCCTTCGCGGCGTGCGCGGTCGCGAGGCAGGCCGCGACTTCCGCGTCGTGGGCGATCAGCGCCTCGATCATCTGGCGGTGATCGGAGATCACGCCGGCGATGCGCTTCTCGCCGTAGCCGTAGCGATTCCACAACGCCGCGACAACGTGCCAGTGCCGCTCCAGCACGTTGGCCGCCTCGGGATTGGCCGCCGCGTCGTTGATCACGTCGTGGAATTCGCGGTTGAGCGCGAGGAGGGCGTCGAAGTCGCGCTTGCGCGACTGCGCCTCGTAGCGCGCCTCGATCGACTGGAGCCTCGCGATGTCGGCGTCGCCGATGCGCTCGGCCGCGCGGCGCGCGAGCATGCCTTCGATCGCGATCCGGAGGTCGAAGATGTTGCGGGCGAAGTCGACGTCCGCGGCGCGCACGCGTGCGCCGCGGTTGGGGGTGAGCACGACCAGCCCCTCGCCTTCGAGCTGCCGCAGCGCCTCGCGCACCGGCATGTGGCCGACCGAATAGCGACGGGCGAGGAGCTCGAGCGTGAGCCGGCTGCCGAAGGACAGCGTGCCCGCGACGATGTCGTCGCGGACCCGGTCGCGGATGGCGATCGATGCGGTGGTCAGCCCGTTGTCCACCGGGGCAGTCTAGCAAGCCGGCGAAACTTTGATCAAGGGTGGCGTCAGGCGAGGGGCGGCTGCCCGGTCACCACCCTTCACGCCTCACTTCCTTGATCAAAAGCAGCCTGGCGTGGCAGCCGCCAAGGATCGGCCGGGCGATCGCCCGCAACATCCGGGGGCGGCGGTGGCCAGCTAACCCTTGCGCCGCCGCGCGTTCCGCGGCGGATTCGCGGCAGGCTTCGGTGCGACCGTGATCGGCCCCGCGTTCGGGTCGCCTTCGGCGACCCAGGCCTGCATCAGCGTGAACGTGACCGCGAGCACGACCGGGCCGACGAAGAGCCCGATGACGCCGAACGCCAGGAGCCCGCCGATCACGCCGATCATCACCAGCAGGAGCGGCAGGTCGGCGCCGCGGCGGATCAGGATCGGCCGCAACAGGTTGTCGAGCGCGCTCACGACGACGCACCAGACGAGCAGGAAGGTGCCCCAGCCGGTCGCGTCGCGCCAGAACAGCCAGATCGCCGCCGGCGCGAGCACCGGAACGGCGCCGATCTGCGCAAGGCACAGCACGAACATCATCGCGGTCAGCAACAGCGCGTTCGGCACGCCCGCGATCGCAAGGCCCACGCCGGCCAGCACCGATTGCGCCGCGGCGGTGACGACGACGCCGAGCGCGACGGCACGCACGGCGAGGCCGGCCAGCTCCGTCGCGCGCACGCCGCGATCGCCGGCTACGCGGCGCGCCAGGCGCAGCACCTCGTTGGCCGCGGTGGCGCCCGTGGCGAACAGGATCGCGCTGAACACGACGATCAAAAGCAGATCGAGCAGCACGGCACCGAGCGAGCCGGCGCGCGCGGCGAGCCACGTCGCGACGTTGCCGGCGTAGGGCAACAGCGGCCGCAACACCGACAGCGGATCGGCGCCGGCGAGCTCGGTCCACTTGGCGGCGATCGTCGGGCCAACGAGCGGCAAGCGTTCGACCCAGAGGGGCGCGGGCGGGAAATCGTGCGACGTGAGCCAGCCGATGGCCGCGCGGATGTCGTCGTAGTGCTCGACGAACTGGGCGACAGCCACCACGAGCGGCACGACGAGCAGGACCAGGATCGCCGTGGTCATCAGCGTCACTGCGATCCAGCGGCGGCCGCCGGCGTGGCGCTCGAGGTCCTGCTTGAGCGGCCACGTCGCGACCACGATCATCGCCGCCCACACGATTGCGCCGAGGAACGGCTTCAGCACCCACAGGCTGCACGCGATCAGCGCGCCGACGATGACGACCATCGTCAACACGCGCAGATAGTCGTGGCTCGGCGGCGGTGGTTCCTGCATGGGCGGCGGTAACCCCGTGGACGCGGCGATGGTACTCCATCCGGTAGAATCGAAGGTCGTTCCCATGGCTGAAACAACCTCGGATCTCCTCGTCGTTGGCGGCGGCATCAACGGCGCGGGCATCGCGCGCGACGCCGCCGGCCGGGGGCTCTCGGTGACGCTCGTCGAGCGCGACGACCTCGCCGCGCACACGTCGTCGAAGAGCACCAAGCTGATCCACGGCGGCCTGCGCTACCTCGAGCACTACGAGTTCCGCCTCGTCGGCGAGGCGCTCGCCGAGCGCGAGGTGCTGCTCAAGCTCGCGCCGCATTTGATCGAGCCGCTCGCATTCGTACTGCCGCACGAGCCGCACCTGCGGCCGGCGTGGATGATCCGCGCCGGCCTCTTCCTCTACGACCGGCTCGGCGGCAAGACCTCGCTGCCGCGCTCGTTCGGCGTGCGCCTCGACGGCAGCCGCTGGGGCGCGGGGCTCGCCCCGAAGTTCTCGCGTGGCTTCGTCTACGCCGACGCGCGCGTCGACGACGCGCGGCTCGTAGTCGCCAACGCGCTGTCGGCGCGCGCCAAGGGCGCGACGATCCGCCCGCGCACGACGCTCCTGCGCGCGCGCCGCGACGGCCCGTTGTGGCGATGCGAGATCGAGCACGGCGGCGCGCGCAGCGAGATCCGCGCGCGCGCGCTGGTCAACGCCGCGGGACCGTGGGTGCGCGACCTGATCGAGCGCGTCGACGATCGCGACGTCGACGCCGGCGTGCGCCTCGTCAAGGGCAGCCACATCGTCGTGCCGCGCGTGCACGACGAGGAGCACGCCTACATCCTGCAGAACGCCGACAAGCGGATCGTCTTCGTCATCCCGTACCAGCAGCGCTATTCGCTGATCGGCACCACCGACGTCCCGGTCGATTCGTACGTCGACCCGGCGATCGACGATGCCGAGATCGACTACCTCATCGCGATCGCCAACACGTACCTCGCGAAGCCGCTCGCGCGCCGCGACGTCGTGTGGACGTACAGCGGCGTGCGCCCGCTGTACGACGATGGCGCGGACAACCCGTCCGCGGTGACGCGCGACTACGTGCTGAAGCTCGAGGCCGGCGAGTCGCCCGGCCGCGCGCCGCTCCTGTCGATCTTCGGCGGCAAGATCACCACCTACCGCAAGCTCGCGGAAGCGGCGCTCGCCGAGCTCGCGCCGTTCTTCCCGACGATGCGCGGCGCGTGGACGCACGGCGAGCCGCTGCCCGGCGGCGACTTCGACGGCGATCGCGCGACGCTCTTCGCCGAGCTCTGCGCGCGCTTCCCGCATCTCGCGTTCACGCTGTTGCGCGCGCTCGCCCACCGCCACGGCACGCGCGCGTTCGACGTGCTGGGCGACGCCGCCGCGCCGGAAGATCTCGGCCGCGACTTCGGCCACGACCTCACCGAGCGCGAGCTCGACTGGTTCGTGCGCGAGGAGTGGGCGCAGGACGCCGACGACGTGCTGTGGCGACGCACCAAGTGCGGGCTGCCGATGACGCGCGCCGAGCGGCAAGCGGTCGGCGAGCACCTGCACGCGCAGTACGCGATCGCATGAGGACGCCCGAGCTCGACCACGTCTGCGTGTTCTGCGGCGCCAACGTCGGCAACCGGCCGGCGTACGTCGAGGCGGCGCGCGCGCTCGGCCGCACGTTCGCCGAGAACGGCGTCGCGATGATCTACGGCGGCGGCGGCATCGGCCTCATGATGGAGACTGCGCAGGCGGCGATGCGCGCCGGCGGCACGGTGATCGGCATCATCACCGAGGCGCTGATGGCGCGCGAGGCCGGCAACCGCGACATCACCGAGCTCCACGTCGTGCAGACGATGCACGAGCGCAAGGCGATGATGGCGGCGAGGGCCGATGCGTTCGTCGTGCTGCCGGGCGGGTACGGCACGCTCGACGAAACCTGCGAGATGCTGACGTGGAACCAGCTCGCGATCCTCGCCACGCCAGTGATCCTCGTCAACGTCGAGGATTTCTACGCGGGCTTCCTGGTGCAGCTCGACCGCGCCGTCGCCGACGGCGTGCTGAAGCCGCATCACCGCGCGATGCTCACCGTCGTGTCGAGCGTCGAAGAGGTGCTGCCCGCGATCCGCGCATGGCGGCCCGTGGCGGTGCCTGCGGCCGTCGCGGCTGCCGACGTGAAGCCGTGATGCGCCGGGCCAGCCTCCCTCTCCGCGTGCGCGAGAGGGCATCCACGCAATGACGATGTGCCCGCTCGCCGACATGCCGTGCGCGAACGTGCGCGGCGTCCTCACCGACATCGACGACACGCTGACGACCGACGGCCGCCTCACCGCCGAGGCGTACGCGGCGCTGCAGCGCTTGCACGACGCGGGATTGCTGGTGATCCCGATCACCGGGCGCCCGGCCGGCTGGTGCGATCACATCGCGCGCATGTGGCCGGTCGCGGGCGTGGTCGGCGAGAACGGCGCGCTGTGGATGCGCCACGACCATGCGCATCGCCGCCTTGAGCGGCGCTTCGTCGTCGATGAAGCAACGATGGCCGCCAACCGCGCGCGGCTCGCCGCGATCGGCGAGCGCATCCTGCGCGAGGTGCCGGGCTGCGCGCTTGCCTCCGACCAGGCCTACCGCGTCGCCGACCTCGCGATCGACTTCTGCGAGGACGTGGCGCCGCTCGAGCGCATCGACGTCGACCGCATCGTCGCACTGATGGAAGAAGAGGGAATGACGGCCAAGGTCTCGTCGATCCACGTCAATGGCTGGTTCGGCCGGTACGACAAGCTGTCGATGACGCGCACGTTCCTGCGCGACGCGTTCGCGATCGACCTCGACGCGGGCAAGGACGCGTTCGTGTTCGCCGGCGACTCGCCGAACGATGCGCCGATGTTCGCGTTCTTCCCGCGCTCCGTGGGCGTGGCCAACGTGCGCGCGCAGATCGACCGCATCGCCACGCCGCCGGCGTTCGTCACCGACGCCGCGGGCGGCGCGGGCTTCGCCGAGCTCGCCCGCCACCTCCTCGGTTGACCGACGGACGCCGTCATCCCCGCGCATGCGGGGATCCAGCATTGACAGTGCGATTGGCCGCCGACATGCCCCGCCGCCGCGCCACGGCTGGATTCCCGCCTACGCGGGAATGACATGATCAGCGCGCGAGCGCCGCGAGCTTCTTCAGGTCGACCGACTTGACGGCGTCGGCGAGCGTCGACTCGCTGACGTTGCTGCCGGACGCCGCGATCGCAAAGCGGTTGGCGATCATCACCCCGTACTCGCCGGACTTCGACTGCCGGTCGTAGCGCTGGTGCATGAGATTGCCGTTGACGGTGCGCGTGCGGTCGTAACCGGTGCCGGTTTCCTTCTCGCTGTTCGGGTTGAACCTGGTCGCGAACGCGGCGAGCCCCGACAGCGAGCCGATGTCGGTCACCTCGATCGTCAGCGTGCCCTGCCCGCCGTCGCTGTAGCGCCCGCTCGCGCTGCTGCCCTTCATCCCGGCCGCCTCACCGCTCTGGCCGGTCGCTTCCGTGCGCCTGAAGGTGTCGACGCTCGCCGGCAGCAGCTCCTCCAGCGCATGGAAATCGACGGGCTTCACTTCCTTGCCGCCCGATGCCATCGTGCCGACCGCGGCCAGCGCGGTGTTGAGGTCGATCGCCTTGGCCGCCGCCGCGCCCGGATCCTGACCGTTGGCCTTGGCCGTGCGCTCCGCCTGCTCGGCGTCCTTGCCCATCTTCGTGATCGTCGACATCGCGTCCTGCATGCGCTGGCGGTCGGCGTCCGACTTGCCGCCCATCATGCTCGACAGGACGCTCGCAGTCGCCGCGCTGTCGCGATCGCTGCCGGACATGCCGATGCCGCCCATCATCGCGCGTTGCATCCCGAACATCATGCCGATCAGCATGATGACGATGCCGACGCCGATGCCGCACAGAATGACGACAACCGTGTAGCCCAACGCGCGCTCGGGCGGCGAGCGCATCAGCACGGGAAGGCCGGTATAGAGGAGATACAGTCCGTAGAAGCCGAACAGGCCGCCGAGCACGCCGAGCACCGGGATGTTGGCGACGAGGCCGCCGACCCAGGCCGCCGTCGCGCTGTACGCCATCACCTTCACCGCACGCAGCGAATCCTTCTGGCCGCCGAACGTCGGCGCGAGCGCGTTGATGATGAGCGACATCACGAACACGCCGAGGAACGCGCCGGCGAGATCGATGACCGCGGCGCTGATCGCCGTGCCGAAGCCGACGTGGAAGCGCCCGACGAGCGGCATCGACTTGCCGAAGATCATCAGCCAGATCGCGCCGGCGATGGCCGCGGCGCCAGCGATCGGCAGCACGTAGCCGACCCAGATATCGGCGGCGGTCTTCGCTTCGCCGGCGATGACCGGCCATTCGGTGCGCGGCATCAGGAGGATGGCCTTGACGCGCGCGACGATGCCCCGGGCGTCGACCTTGTCGAGCGCAGCACCCGCGGCATGCGCGGCGTCCGACGCGGCAGCGCTCATGCTCGCGGCGGCCGCGCTGGCCGCGGCGCCGGCACCGGTACCGGTACCGGCACCGGGCGACGCGGCGCCGCTCGCCGCACCGACGCTGCCCGGCGTCGCGCCGAACGATCCGCTCGCCGATGCGGCGGGCGATCCGCCTGCCGATGTGACTGGCGATGCGCCTGTCGACGTGCCGCTCACCGCCGGCTGTGCGCGCGGCGGCGGCGGGGGAGGCGGCGGTGACGCCGCGGCGGGCTCCGCCGAGACTCGCGCTCCGCAATGGGGACAGAACTTCGAATCCGCGTCGATCGGCTTGCCGCATTGTCCGCAGAACATGCTGCCTCCTTGATCGTGGGGTGCGCGCCAGCGGGAACGCGTGGGCGGCAGCGCTTCGCGCCGCTGCGTGTTGCGCGTCTCCCGCCGCTCGAGGCGGCCATTCTCGCGCGATTCACCGGCGATTTCACGCCGCGACCCACGGCGCGCCGAGGCGCGGCGACGGGCGGCGCTATCGGGTACTGCGATGGGCGCGATCAGGCGATTGCGACCGGATCATGCGCGGCGGATGGTCGCATTCACGCCCGGCGATGGCCCCGTCAGGCGTGCCGCAAGGCGCCGACGCCGGCGAACGCCATCGCCGCGCCGCCGGCCTCCTCGATCCGCAGGAGCTCGTTCCACTTCGCCATGCGCTCGCTGCGCGCAAAGCTGCCGACCTTGATCTGCCCGGCGTTGGCGCCGACGGCGAGATGCGCGATCGACACGTCCTCGGTCTCGCCCGAGCGCGCCGAGACGATGG
>Ga0068853_100003645_pt1 | contig 11811 bp, 5 predicted proteins | sample KBSCornC32_FD_65655 | JGI IMG/M metagenome (GOLD analysis project Ga0068853, IMG submission 65655) | Corn rhizosphere microbial communities from Kellogg Biological Station, Michigan, USA - KBS Corn C3-2 | ecosystem: Host-associated > Plants > Roots > Rhizosphere > Soil ... | reverse complement strand
GTTGCGCACGAGATGCTGCACGGGCGTGGCGGTGAGCCCTACCTGATACGCGTCGAAATACTTGAACAACTGGCGATAACGGTTGTAGAGGCTGCGGTGCGATTCGTCGGCGATGATCAGGTCGAAAAAGCCGATGTCGAAGCTCTCATGGCACTTCATCATGGCCGGGTAGGTCGCCAGGTAAATCCGCTGGTCGCGGTCGGCGGCAGTCGATGCGGTCACGTAGACGCGGGGCGCACCGGGCAGAAATTGTTTGAATGCGTTGTGGGCCTGTTTGCGCAGCTCGCGGCGGTCGCACAGGAACAGGACCCGCTTGGCCCAGTTGGCCCGGATCAGCGCTTCGCTCAGGGCGATGGCGACCCGAGTCTTGCCGGTGCCCGTGGCCTGCACGACGAGCGCCTTGCGTTTCTTCTCGGCGAACTTTTCGACCACGCGGCGGACCGCTTCGAACTGGTACGGGCGGTCGACGATGTCGCGGCTGGCGCCAATCTGAGACTGCGGCAGTTTTTCGGCCCGTTGGACGAACAGCCGTTGCAGGCTCTTCTTGGAATAGAAGCCGTAGACGGGACGTGGGGGCTCCCCTTCGGCATCGTTCCAGATTTCGATCTGGTGGCCGTTCGTGCAAAAGATAACGGGGCGCTGGCCGTGCTCCTTTTCGAGCGCGTCGGCGTAGAAGTGGGCCTGCGTCCGTCCGTCTTCGGCATTGAGAGACGTTTTCTTGGCTTCGATGATGGCCAACGGCTTGTCGTTATCGTCGTACAGGACGTAGTCGACGTAGCCGATACCCGAATCGGTCGGCTGTCCGTCGACGCGAACTTCGGTGCGAACTTCGTCGGTATTTAACTGCCACTCGGCATCGACGAGCAGCATGTCGATCAGGTACTTGCGGGTTTCGGCCTCGCTGAATTCGAGCGGGCTGACGCGGGCGAGCGTGGCGACCGCCTCGTCGCCGGCCTGGCGGGCGGTGGCAACGGCAGCTTCGACTTCGGCGGGAGCGGCTGCGGCCTGGGCGGCCTGTTGCCGCGCGGCATCGAGCTCGGCCAGCAACTTCTGCATCTGCGCTTCCTGCGCGGCGACCCGCTCCAGGATGGACCGCTTCTCGATGCGGCGTGCGCGGCCTTCAGCGCCCCCTTGCGGTGGATCGGCAAATGTCGGACAGTCGGCGAGATTGCCTCCACCGAACGTGATGAACAGCCATTGTCCCACAGCATACGCATCTCGCAAAATGCGCAGGGCCGTGACTGTGTCTCCCTGATTGCCGTGGATGGCCTTGTTGCCGGCGATGCGCAGGGCGTGCATTTTGGAAACGACGACCGCGGGAACGGCATTCTGGAACGAATGCTCGGCGAGCAGGTCGATCAGGTTCGGGCGCGGGACGTGGGGCAACCGCAGCTCGGCGATGATGAACTGGACCGCCTCTTCGCAGAACGTCCGTAACTTACCCAGCGCACCGATGGGGTCGCCATGCGCGTACGCTTCGGCAAAGCCCGCCAGCCCGGCGAGCTGCGGCCATTTTGCACGGAGGAATTCGAAGTTGAGAGAGATCATTCAGTTATATTTTCTTCGCCTCGTTTGCCTCGTTGCCAAGCATAGTCGTCTTTCGCTCCGCGAAAGGGACGTCCCTTTCGCGGAGCGAAAGACGACTTTACGCGAAGCGGAGCTTCGTACGCGCGGTTCCCAAGCGGAGCTTGGGAACGAGTCATACCTCGCTGGCGCTTCGGGTTGGTGTGACGGGGCATCATAGCTTAGGCATCTCGTGTGCCAGGATAACCGGGTTTGGCCCGGCGATTGCTGTACCGCCGTTCATTCCGCGTCCACATTAAGCCGTTTGAGCTTGGCGTCCAGGTCTTGATAGCTGCGCAGGCCCAGCAGTCGGGCGGCGTGGGTTTTGACGCCGTGGGCTTCGGCCATGGCGCGGCGCAAATAGTGTCGCCGCAATTCGTTGAGCAATTCTTCGAGATCGAAGCCGTCGCCCAGCGATCGCTCCAGCAGATCTTCGGCGGCGCGGGATTCGTGAAATTCTCCCAGGCTGGCGACCAGGTCGTTTTTTCCAAGTACATTTCCCTCGGTCATCACGACCGCCTGCAACAAGGCGTTGTAAAGCTGGCGGATATTGCCGGGCCAGTCGTGCCGTTTCACAAATGAAATTGCGGAATCAGAAAGCGATTTGTCCTGGTGGCCCCGTTCTTCGGAACGAAACTGCATATTGATGCGGTCGAGCAGCCGCTCGGCGATGCGGGAAATGTCCGACCGGCGGTCACGCAGCGGCGGGATGTTGATCGTGACCACTGACAACCGGTAAAACAGGTCTTCGCGAAATTCCCGCCGGCGCACGGCGTCGTGCAGGTCGCGGTTGGTGGCTGCGACGATCCGCACGTCGGCCGTTTTGTCGTGGTCGCCGCCGACTGGCCGGAACCGGCGCGTCGAGGGGTGCGCATCGTCCGGCGGTTGCAGCACGCGCAGCAGCTTGGCCTGCAGTTCCAAACTGCATTCGCCCACTTCATCCAGGAACAGCGTGCCTCCGTCGGCCGTTTCGAAGGCCCCGGCGCGAGGCCGGTCTGCCCCGCTGAAGGCCCCTTTCACGTGGCCGAACAGTTCCGATTCGAGCAGCGTGGTCGTGATCGCGGCACAATTGATGGCCTGGAACGGCTTGTCGCGGCGCGGGCTGGCACGGTGGATGGCCTGCGCGAACAGCTCTTTGCCGGTGCCGCTTTCTCCCAGCAACAGGACCGAAACGCTGCGCCCCGCGGCCCGCTCGGCACGTCCGACGGCGAGGCGAATTCCCTGGCTGTCCCCCACGATGTCTTCGAAGCCGGCGACGTCGCTGGGGGGACGGGCGGCGAGGTGCGCGAGACGCCGGTCGGCGTCGCGCAGGATTTCTGGAATGACGTCCAGCGTCAGATCGAAGGGGACGTTTGTGACCGAAACCTGCTTCTGAAACGTCTCGTAAAACGTGGCGGGGTAGCGTGTCTTGCCCAGCAACAACCAGACGGCGGTCATGGCCGGCGTGCCCGGGCTGAGGTGCAGGCAAATTTCGATGTCACGCGCATTGGGCTGCTGGCGAATCTTATGCAACTCGGCGTCAGCCGCTTGGAAGATCGCGGGATAATCGGTGGGGTTGGGCAGCGTGACGAAGACCGTCTGGACCGAACGGGCGAGCCACGCGGTGTAGCGTTGCGTGAGGTCGAGCGGGTAGGTGCTGAGCAGGATCGTCTGCTCGAAAGTTTCGCGCTCGAGCAGCGTGCGAATCGGTCCCCATTCGCCGGGCGCGGGAAGTTCACCTTTGACCCGATCCATGATCGCCCGGCGGAATGGCTCGGGCGACTCGGCCGCCAGCGCACGGAAATCGCTGTGCCCAATCCAGGCCAAAAGTACGCGTTTTTTGGACATAAGACAAATACGTTTGTGGAGATACAAAGGCCATTCTATTTGGAAGCGGCTTATAAACAAGGCAATCGGGCGGAGAAGGCGGAAGTGCCACCCAAAACCAACAAAACCAATGGGGCACTTGTTGGAATGCGAACCCCGCCAGAACACACGGCGCGCACAAAGGCCACTTTTAGTAAAAAAAGCGTCCCTCCAGCGTGCATTCCCTGGCATGCCCGGCGCATTGGTAGCGCAATCCTAGCGCATTACCCCCACATTGCTAGCGCATTCGCGTGCCGTGTAAGACAGAATGTCGGATGTGCGGCTTTCGGCGCAAGTGCATGCGCCGACAAGGAGATGCGACTGCCCGTTGCGTGAACAGCTGGGAAGGGATGATTTGGAGCCAAGAACGGCACCCGAGTCGGGCATGGCGCCGTAAACCTCGGCTGCTGCCCGGTTAATGATCGATCGGTCCACGCCAAGTCGAAAAAAAAATCGCGCTGGAATATGCACTCCATGTCTATGCAGCAAACTTTCTTGATGGGTTGCTGCGTGCTCGACATGACTTCCATCAACAATTACGATTGGATTCGAGGCGGACGCGCGGCTGATTCGCGGCCGAGGTTGCCTTGGACAAGCGATTGGTCCGATCGGCGAGATTCTGGGATGATCCTTGAGCGTGCCGCGTGACTATGTCGACAGAACCTGAAGAGCAACCGCTGGACGCCACCCGGGTCTATTTCGGCAAGCCTGGTTCGAAAAACGCCGGCATGCTGAATTCGCGGATCGGCGATTACGACATCGTTCGCGAAATCGGCGAGGGGGGCATGGGCATCGTCTACGAGGCGGTGCAGCGCTCGCTCAATCGCACGGTGGCGCTCAAAATCCTGCCGATTCACGCCTCGAAAGATCCACAGGCATTGGAACGGTTCCGACGCGAGGCGCAGGCTGCCGCGCGGCTGCATCATACGAACATCGTGCCGGTGTTCGAAGTCGGCCAGGACGGCGACACGTGCTTTTACGCGATGCAGTATATTTCAGGACGCGGACTCGACCGGGTCCTGGACCTGGCCCGAATGCGCTCGAACGGCTCGGCACAGACGGCCGTGGTTGCTGACACCCCCGAGGGGGGAGCGCCGGGCACGCTGAACGATAGCGGCCCCCGCTCGCTCTCGATCGAGTGGGCCCTGTCGCATGCCGATTCCGATTCGCTGCGGTCGCCGGCCGACGAAGAGTTTTTTCGCGCGATCGTCAGCTTGCTGGGGCTCCCGCAGGCGGGGCGGTTCCCCACGTTTCGAGAATACGTGCAGGCGATCGCCCGCGTGGGGCGGCAAATCGCCGGTGCACTCAGTTACGCGCACGTCCGCGACGTAATCCACCGCGACATCAAGCCCTCAAACCTGCTTTTGGACGAAGCCGGGACAGTTTGGGTCGCCGATTTCGGACTGGCCAAGCTCGAAGGTCACGACAACCTCACGCGCGCAGGGGTGGTGATGGGCACGCTCCGCTACTTGCCCCCGGAAGCCTTCGAAGGACGTTTCGATGCCCGCGGCGACATCTATGCGCTGGGGCTCACGCTGTACGAACTGGTGTCGCTCCGTCCGGCTTTCGAAGAGACCGATCAGAAGCTGCTGCTCCGGCAGGTTATCAGGGCGGAGATCCCTCGACTCGAAGTGGTGAATCCACAAACCCCGCGCGACCTGGCGACTATCATCCACAAGGCCTGCGAGCGCGATCCCGCGCACCGGTACCAGACGGCGGCCGAGCTGGCCGCCGAATTGCAGAGGTTCCTCAACGACGAGCCGATCCGCGCCCGGCCCCTGTCGACCGTCGAGCGGTTGTCGCGCTGGACGAAACGCAACAGGGCCGTCGCGGCCTCGCTCTCGGCCGTCGCGCTGCTGTTGATCGTGGTCGCGACAGGCGCCCTCATCGCGGCGTATCAGTTTCGAGAGCAGGAGCTGAAGCAGGAGAGTCTCGCGAAGGAGCAGACGAAACTTGCGAAAGACAATGACGAAGCACGCCGCAAGGCCGTCGAGGCCCAGCTCGACGCGGAAGACGCGCGCCACTCGGCCGAAAGCGAACGCGGCAAGGCGATCGAGGCCCGGGACGACGCCGTCGCGGCCCAGCGCCAATTCGAGGTCACGCTGGCCGACATGCACACGACGCGCGGCCTGATCGCCGCCGAGCGGCAGAACGCGGCCGAAGCCGCGCTGTGGTTTGCCAACGCCGCCCGTCTGGCGGGCCATGACCTTGCGAGGGTCGAGTCGAACCGGCTGCGGGCCCGCAACTGGTTCCGGCAGATGATCGTTCCGGTCGCGGCGCTAGCGCATCCGGACCGTGATATCAAGTGGCCGGTCCTGCTGTTTCATCCCGACGGCCGGCACCTTCTGGTCCGCAGCGAACGCAACACCGCCTGGGTCTGGGACTGCCAGGCCGAGCGCCCGCTCGCCTGGGCCGACAAGCTTGGCGAGGTGTTTGCGGCATGCTGGGTGGCGGGGGGCGAGTGGCTGGCGCTGGGGCGTAGTGGCTGTGTCGAGCTGCGACACTTTCCGTCGGGAGAGATATCGCGGCTCGACCATCCGGGAAATGTCACCGCGCTGGCCCCGTCGCGCGACGGGCGGTCGCTGGCCATCGCCAGCAACGTCGTCAGAATTATGAATTTATCGCAACAGGGGAATCGGACGACGCGCGCCCAATGGAGCCTTCCGGCCGCAGTCCACTCGCTGGTCTTTTCGCCCGACGAAACTCTGCTGGCGGTGGCCGGTCGCGATCGGCTTGTGCAGGTTTTCGCCGTTGACCCGCAACGGAAGCCGGCGCCGCTGTTTGAGCCGGTGCCGCACGATCCTGATCACGAGTCGCCCCCCGCGTTCGTCGATTCGGGGCGCGGATTGATCACCGTCAGCGATCGAGGAACGGCGGGTGAGCTCATCTGGCGCGATTCGCAAACCGGCCAGCCCGCGCGCCTGGGAAGGTTCCGGTCGCACCTGGGCAGGGTTCCGCGAATCGTTGCCAGCCACGACGGCAAGTGGTTCGCCGTCGGCGGCCAGAACGGTTCGCTGTTGTGGAGCGTCGAACGTCCGGACGCGCAGGGACGATTGCTCGCTCATTCCAATTACGTTTCCGATCTCGCATTCAGTCCGGACGACCATTTACTCCTGTCGGCCAACGACGATGCGAACGCTCGATTCTGGTCGCTGCCCGACGGAAAGCCGTTGTACGGCGCAGTGCTGCATCAAGGCAACGTGCGCGGCGTGGCGTTTTCGCCGGAGGGGACGCACTTCGCCACCGCCCAGACCGACGGCCTCGTGCGGGTCTGGCGGCGTCCCGGCGAGCCGCCGCCTGACGACGTTCCGTCCCCCGCGCGGTATGCCGACCTGCGGCTGTCGCGCGACCGGCGTTTCGCCGTGACGTCACGCGCACGGCCAGACTGGACGACGCGACTCCCGTTCAAACATGTCCGCGTGTTCGACCTCGATGCCGGCGCCCCGACCGGCAAGCCGATCACCGTCGACGGCTCATTTGGCGATGCCGACGTGGCCGACGGCGGCCAGGTCGTCGCGGCCGCCGTGACCGTTGAGAATCAATTCGAAATCCGCCTGTGGAAAGTCGAGTCGGGCGAGGCGTTGCCGCCGCGGTTTCCTTTGCCGGGACCGCCGCGAACGGTGGCGATCAGCCGCGACGGCTCGCTGGTGGCGGCCTTGTGCGAGACCCGCGACGTGCTCGTCTTCGATGTGGCCAAACAGGCGGAAATCGCCCGCGAGAAGATTAAAGACGGGGCGGGGGGAACCACGTTCCTGGAATTCACGCGACAGGGAGATTTGCTCGTTCTGTGGTCGAACGGCGTGAGCCAATTGAAGTTGAAAACCGGCCACTGGCGCGAGCCGTGCTTGAGCCCGCACGAGTTTCCGGCATTTTGCAATCATATTGAAGTTTCGCCCGACGGAGAGCGCGTCGCCATTTGTTTCGGTGGCCCCTCCAGCGGCGTGCAGGTCTGGGACCTGGCCGCGGGCCGGGCGGTTTCCGAAGTGCTGCTCCATCCCCGGCTCGTGCCGGTCACCTGCTTCTCGGGCGACGGCAGGTATCTGTTTACCGGTTGCCGCGACGGCCAGGCGCGTCTGTGGGATGTGCAGACAGGCGAGCTCGCGGGCCCTCCCTGCCGGGCCGACGACGAAGTCAACGCCATCTTTCTCACTCCCGATGGCCGGTGGGGCATCACCGGCAAGCGTTTCGTCGCCAGCGGAGACGGTGCCGTCCGCGTCTGGGACGTGCGGTCGGGCAAACCAATCGCCCCCCCCTTCGTGATCGCTCGTGGCAGTCCCGAAGACCTGAAAGCCTCTCCCAACGGCCGTCATATCCTAGCCGTGACCGAACATTCGACGATTCGGCGCTTCGACCTAGCGGAAGTGACGAGCGATGACGGCGAACGGCTCGACGAGCTCCTGCGCATGACCCAATTGGCCAGCGGTCAACAGGTGTTCCATGGAGAGGTTTCCGGGTTGTCGGCGGACGAATGGGACCGCCTCTGGGCCGGTCGTCCCCAGCGGGCCCAAGTGCCAGTGGCCGTAACGACCGATCAACCAATCGAACCGGGCTTGCCGGATGACTGGATTGCCAAGGCTCGCGAGCTTGTCTCGAACGGCGATATCGAGCCCGCAGTGACCGCGATCATGCGCGCCATCGAGTTGTCGACCCTCAAAACGGTGCAGGCGGCCATCGCCAACGACCGCATTGCCTGGGACGCGGTGCTCGATGAGCTGTGCCGGGAGCACCCGCAGGATGAAGCCTACCTGCGCTGGCGCTGCGACTTTCATACCAGCCACGGCAACTGGAAGCAGGCGGCCCAGGCCCAGGCGGCGCTGGTCGCACACAAACCCGAGGATTACTTCAACTATTTCCTTGCGGCCCCGCTGCAACTCATCGCGGGCGACGTTGCCGGCTATCGCGCCACCTGCCGGGCGATGCTCGAGCGTTTTCGCGGCTCGGCCGAACAGGATCCGCACCGGGCCGAGCAGCTTTCCAAAACGTGCCTCTTGGCCCCCAGCGCCGTGAGCGATATCGACGCTGTGCGGCGGCTCGCCGCACGTGCGGCCACGGGGACCGAGAAAGATCCCGGATACGCCTGGTTCGTGCTGGCGCAGGCACTGGCCCATTACCGTCAGGAGCAATTCGCCGCGGCACAAGAGCGATTGACCGAATACGTCGCACGCGCCGCCGCCGGCGAGTCAATCAGTCGCAACGCAACGGCACGAGCCCTCTTGGCGATGACGCAGGCCAAACTCGGTCAACTCGAAGACGCGAAGAAATCGCTCGAGTCGGCCCGACAAATGGTGTCGCAGGTGATCCCGCATCCCGAGGAGGGGCGATTTTTCTCAGGCGACTGGTCCGACTGGGTCCGGTGCCTCATTCTCCTCTCCGAGGCGGAACTGGTCGTGGGCGGTCGGCGATAGAATGAACGGCAGCGTAAAGTCGTCTTTCGCTCCGCGAAAGATGCGCAACTTTCGCGGAGCGAAAGACGACTATGCCGAATGGCAGGACGGCGGCGTGGAATGATGCGGACATCATGACTCTTGAAGGCGCGAAGCATCCCTTTCTTGGCTACCAAGCAGTATAATAATAATCGTATTAGACCTGCGGAGGATCTCGCGTTGAGCAAAGACGACATCGGAGACCGTGGCCAGTGGATGTTCTCGTTGATTATGACAGAGCTTTGCGGCCGGGATGAGCCGTTTTTCCGACCGCGATTTCTCGGGGACAAGTACCCGACATTCGATTACATACTCGAGCTTGTAGATCAACCGGAATACTTCTTCTTCGTTCAGGTCAAGACGACAACCAAAGGCTACACTCAGAATCCGGTTCGCCTCAAAGTGCACGTCTCGCAGGTCGACGTTGATCGAATGGTGGCCTGTCCCGCTCCGGCATATGTCGTTGGAATTGATGAATCAAGTCAGAAGGGATACCTGCTTTCGGTGAACGAGCCTCGCGACCACGTGGCAAGCTTGACGACCCGCTTCGAGATTGGCTGCACTGTTCTTTCTGAACTTTCAGATGAAGTACGGCAGTTCTGGTCAACGCGAACGATGGTTCTTGCTGCCTCCAAATTCAAGGAATAGGGGTGACAAATGTCAGACAACGATCGCAACTGGTTCATCACGGAGCGGAGTGAAGCATTGGCTTCTCTGATGCTCACGTCGAGGTCTGACGTAGCAGTCGAGAGCGAGAATAAGAAGGATGACGGTGCCGACTTCGTCGTTGCGGTGAATAGCACGGAAGGTCCTCCGACAAGACTATTTGTCGTCCAAGTGAAGGGGACGACGTCGTCAGACAAGGGACAATGGACGGAGAACGTGAAGCAGCTCTACAAGCAAGGGCCGTACTATCTGCCGGCGTGTGTATTTGTCATCAACGTCCGGTCCAATGAGGCGGCATATGCCTGGGTTGCCGAGCCGGAGGTCGTTGAGAGGGGTGCCAAGTTGAACTTCTTCGAACACCCCGATTTCCATTCGCTTGACCGAAACGCGGTAGACCACATCGTCAATCGAGTCCGTCAGTGGTACGACGCAATTCCGCGATCGTCCAAGACGCAAGCGACGTAAATCCCGCGAGCCGGCTAGCCGCACGATATGTGTCGCACACCTTTCCGTGCGGACCGAATTACCGATTGCGGTTCCAGGCCAACGCCAGCGGCGCCGCGGCGATGGGAAATACGACGAGCGCGAGCAAGCCGACGACGTGGACGAGAAACGGCACGGACGACATCGACTGCTCGTAGCGATGCTGCGACCAGTACAGCACAAGCAGCAGGCACAGCACGCTCCACGCTCCCGTTGCGGCCCAGACTGTTGACGTGCCGATTATTGAACGGCGGCGCGCCGCGGTGAAGGCCCAGACTGTTCCAACCAGATACAGTGCTCCCATAAGAACTATCAGCCCGTCGACGAATTGAATTCTGGCGTCAGGCGTCAGAACATAGTGCGAAAACGCCGTCAGTCCGATGCCCAATGCGGGAAGGCCGCAAAACAGAATGCCGATCAACGTGGGCCGGCCCGTTTGTCCGAGCACGGCCATGAACGTCAGCCCGAGCCAGGTGCCCAGCAATGTCAGCGGGATGAACCACCACCCGAGTTCGCGCGGAAGCTGCGGTCTGGGCTCGACGGACGCCAGCAGCAGAGTCGCGTAGACGACAAGAAACGCCGCCGCCCACACGATCCAGGCGAACAGCACGCTGATCCCGGCGGTTTTGAGCATTGTGCGAGACAATTCAGGGCTGGTCATTGGTCGCGCGGCCATGAAATGTCCCATTTCAATCTTCTCGTTCGATGAGCCGCAGTTGCCGAAGATCAGCCCCACGATCACTCCGCCAAGGGGCAGTAGCGCCCCCGCGGCGGTCGCCAGTTCGAATAACGTCTGTGGATTTCGATTGAACAGTCCCCACATGACGAAGCCGAAGGGCAACGCGAATATGACGATGATGGGCAACGCCCAGCCCTTTTGCTGCCATTCGAACCAGAACTGTGCCGCGGCACTCGTGCGGAACGGCAAACCGACCGCCGGGGCCGGGTCGAGCAGCCGTCCCAGCCAGCGGAAGAATTCGGGTGTCCCCAGAAACTCCCCACAACGGCTGCGTGCAGCGCCGAGAACCGCGACGTAATACGAGATGCCGGCCATCGCCAGCATCGTCAGCGCGTCTCCCGCGGTGACCTCGCGCCACATGTGTGCGGCGGCCTCATTTTGAAAAATCATCCCGTAGCGTGAATGGAACCAGATCCCGCCGCCGGTCAGCACGGGGATCCCCAGGACGAAAAAATACCAGGGGGATTTATCGGTCAGCCAGAACATGGCCACACAAGCCGCGAGCGCGACGGCAATGAACAATGCCGGCCCCCACAACGGCCAGTTCACTTTGAAGAGGACATTGAACACGACCGTCGTCAGCAGGCATTCCAGCGCGATGGCGACCATGGCCGGCAGTAATTGCCAGGCCACGACGACCCAGCTCGGCGCGGGAAATGCGCTCAACCGGGACGGATGTCCCATGGCAGAACACAGGACCGCTCCAAACATCGTGGCATTCACCAGCAGCATGGTCACATGGATCGTGATCATGCTGCGCTCTTCCGGATCGATGGCCCCGTCGCGAAAGAGCGCGGTGAGCAGCAGCATGGGCAGCGCGTTGCCAGTCAGAAACGCCCCCAGCAGGTTCCATTTTCCGCGAGCGAAAATTTCCCAGGTCAGGGCGGCAGGGATTGATCTCATGTGATGTCCTTCGCTATTTCAATGTCTATCGGTGCCGGTTCCACGACAGGGCCAGCGGCGCCGTCGCCAGAGGCGCGAGCGGCAACGCCAGGAGTCCCGCCATCAACACCAGCGATGCCGGCTCCAGCGAACCCAACAGCAGACTCACGCTGCCTGCCAGACCGCACAGCGCCAACCACCCGGCTGCCG